>Ga0209059_1001641_pt1 | contig 10255 bp, 9 predicted proteins | sample GraSoiAngelo_151_FD_186165 | JGI IMG/M metagenome (GOLD analysis project Ga0209059, IMG submission 186165) | Grasslands soil microbial communities from the Angelo Coastal Reserve, California, USA - 14_1009_12_20cm (SPAdes) (version 2) | ecosystem: Environmental > Terrestrial > Soil > Grasslands ...
TCGCGCGCTGTTTCGGCTGCCGCCTCGGCCGCCTCGCGGCCGTGACACAGCGCGGTCGCCTCGGTCGCCAGCACCTTTTTTGCCTCGTTGATCTCGGCGTCGCGCAATCCTTCAAGCTTTGCGATTTCGGCGAGCGGCAATTCGGTAAAGAGGCGCATAAAGCGGCCGACATCGGCGTCCTCGGTGTTGCGCCAGAACTGCCAGTACTCGTAGGCCGACAGCCGCTCGGCATTGAGCCAGACGGCGCCCTGCGCGGTTTTGCCCATCTTCTCGCCCGACGCTGTCGTCACGAGCGGCGTCGTCAGTCCGAACAATGTCCGCCCGTCGCTGCGCCGCGCCAATTCGACGCCGCTCACGATGTTGCCCCACTGGTCGGAGCCGCCCATCTGCAACTCGCATTCCTGGCGCCGGCTCAGCTCGAGGAAATCGTAGGCCTGCAGGATCGGGTAGTTGAATTCGAGAAAGCTGAGCGGCTGGTCGCGTTCGAGCCGCAGCCGGACGCTGTCTTGCGTCAGCATGCGGTTGACCGAGAAATGCCGGCCGACATCGCGCAGGAACGGGATGTAGAGCAATCCATCGAGCCAATCGGCGTTGTTGACCATGACCGCGTCGGCCGCGCGGTTGCCGAATTGCAGGAATTTGGCGAAGACCTGGCGGATCCCGGCCATGTTGCGGGCGATCTGCTCGTCGGACAAAAGCTGGCGGGATTCGTCCTTCCCGGAGGGGTCGCCGATCTTCGTCGTGCCGCCGCCCATCAATACGATCGGCTTGTTGCCGGTCTTCTGGAACCAGCGCAGCAGCATGATCGACATCAGGTTGCCGATATGCAGGCTGTCGGCGGTGCAGTCGTAGCCGACATAGGCCGTCACCGGACCTTTCGCGAGCCGCGCATCGAGCGCCGCGAAATCGGTGCATTGATGAATAAAGCCGCGTTCGGTCGCGACCGTCAGGAAGGCAGAGCGAGCAGCAGGGGTGTTTGGCGACATGGCGCGGTCATCTAGCACAAAACTGCGGAATGCGCTGGGCCTGATGAGCGGCACCTCGCTCGACGGCATCGATGTCGCGGCGATCGCGACCGATGGGCGCCGGCGCGTCATCCCCGGCCCGACCTTAACGGTGCCCTATCCCGAGGCATTCCGTGAACAGCTGCGCTCCGTCCTCGGCGGGGTCGGCGAGGTGGCGGCGGTCGAGGCCGAGCTGACCCGGCTGCACGCCAACGCAATTGCGCAATTTCGCGCGAAATATCCGGATGTTCCGGTCGAGCTGATTGGCTTTCACGGGCACACGATCCTGCACCGCCCGGCCGAGCGGCGAACCTGGCAGATCGGCGACGGCGCCTTGCTGGCGCGTCTTGCCGGCGCGGACGTGGTTGCCGATTTCCGCAGCGCCGATGTTGCGGCGGGCGGGGAGGGGGCGCCGCTGGCGCCCCTCTACCACACCGCGCTCGCCGCCGATTTGCCGAAACCGCTCGCCGTCCTCAATCTCGGCGGGGTCGGCAATGTCACCTGGATCGGGCCAGGGGCTAGCAGCAGTGAGGACAAAATCCTCGCCTTCGATACGGGCCCCGGCAACGCGCTGATCGACGATTGGGTTCGGAGCCATACCGGGGAATCCGCCGATCTCGATGGCGTGCTCGCCCGCGCCGGTCGGGTCTCAGCAGAGCACGTCGCGCACTTTCTGGAGAAGCCGTATTTCGATCGGGCGCCGCCGAAATCGCTCGATCGCGACGATTTCCGGGACGCCTTGCCGCAGGGGGTGGCCGTCGACGATGGCGCCGCCACCTTGACCGAAATGACCGCCGCTTCAGTTGCCGCGGCCCGGCACCATTTCCCGAGCCCGCCGCGCCAATGGCTTGTCTGCGGCGGCGGGCGTCATAATCCGGCGATGATGGCGGCACTGGCCCGGCTTCTCGGGGCGCCGGTGCGGCCGGTCGAGGCGGTCGGCTGGAACGGCGATGCGCTCGAAGCGCAGGCCTTCGCCTATCTCGCCGTGCGCTCGGTGCTTGGTCTGCCGCTGAGCCTGCCCTCGACAACCGGCGCGCCGCACCCGGTGTGCGGCGGCCGGCTCTTCACGGCGCCTCGTTGAGCGGGGCTACTCGACGACGATCTTGCCGCGCATATGCGGATGCACCGCACAGATGTAGTTGTAGGTCCCGGGCTTGTCGAAAACGGTGGTGAATTTCTCACCGCCGTCGATCGCCTTCGATCGGAAGACGCGGTCGGGACTGACGACATTGTGCGGTTCTTCGTCCCGATTGATCCAGGTGACCGCCGTCCCCGCTTTGACGGTCAGGATCGCCGGCACGAACTGAAAGCTCTGGATCGAGATCTCGGCTTCGTTGGTCGCGGCGACCTGCTGCGGTGCCGGCTGCTGTGCTGCTGGTTGCTGTTGGGTGGCCTGTTGCTCGGCAAAGGCGCCGGCGGCGCCGAGCGCGAGCAACACCCCTGCCGCGGCGGCGAGAGCCCGCCGGGCCACAAAACTGCGCATGACTGAACTCCTTATTTGATCGGGGTTAGGCCAGCGTCACGTCCGTGACGGCGGCGGTCTTCGGCGGCACGATGTCGATCTCGCGGATGCCGAGGACGCTTCGTAGCTGGTCGGGCGGCACCTTCATCGGCCCCGGCGCGGGACCTTCGCCAGCCTTCGGCTGGGGGAAGGCGGTTGAAAACGCGGTCTGATAGGTGACGTTGCCTTCGACCTTCTGCACGACCTGGTGGATATGGCCGTTCAGCACGGTCACCGAGCCGAACCGCTTCAGATACGACAGCGCTTGCGGCGCATCCTCGGTCGCCCAGCCCCATTGCGGGTAGATCGGCCACATCGGCACGTGCGTGAACACGACGACAGGCGTGCTCGCCGTGCGCCCCTTCAGGTCCTTTTCGAGCCATTCGAGCTGCTCCGCGCCAAAGCCGCCGGCCTTCGCCGTCTCGAAGGTCAGCACGTTGACCATGCCGACGAAATGCACGCCGCCCTGGTCGAAGCTGTACCAGCCGCCGGTCTTCAGCTTTGGCGCGAACCGCTCGAAGAACTGCTTGCCGTCATCGCCGATGACGTCGTGCTCGCCCGGCACATAATGAATGTCCTGCTTGACGCCCTTGAGGAGTTGCGCTGCGGTGTCGAACTCCTCCGGCTTCGAGAGATGCGTCACGTCGCCGGTGTGGAGCACCATCGCCGGCGGTTTCGGCAGTTTGCCGATACGGTCGATCGCCGCCTGCAATGTCGCGTTGGTGTCCGGGTTGGCTTCCTTGTTGAAGCCGATATGGCTGTCGCTGATCTGCACAAAGGTGAAGCCGTCGGCCGCTGATGCCGCGAAGGCCTCGCCGAGGGCGATCCCGCGCGGGACGCCGCCCGAGACGGTCCAGACCAGGCCCGTCCCGGCCCAGGCCATGCATTTCAAGAGCCCGCGGCGGTTCATGCCGGGATGATCGGGTTTTTGCGTATCCATGATTGCCACTCCCCGTTTGAGATCTGTCGGATCGGAGATCGGAGGTGCGGCCGATTTATTCGCGTCTCGCCCGAAATTTACGATTCGGGCCGGCTCCGTTGCGCTGACGTGGCACGGCCGATAGGGTCAGCGGCGCTTTCGGAGGAAACAGAGATGAGCGTGCTCGACGATTATCTGGTCGATCCCAAGCTGTCGCTGCTCGACAAGACGCGCATCCAGGCGCAGGTGCTGGTACCGGTGCTGAAGGCGCTGCGCTCCGAGCTGGGGCGGGATAAGGCCGACGCGATCGTCAAGCGGGTCTTGCGCGATTGGTCGAAACAATTGTTCGCCGCGATAGGCGCCGAGGTTGATGGCAGCCCGCGGCGCAAATGGGCGGCGATGCACACCGCGATGGCGGAGATTACCGAGCAGGATGTGACCGTGAAGATGCGCCGCCACGACAAAGAAGCGCTGGAATTCGATATCACGCATTGCCGGTTTGCGGAATTCTTTCGCGCGCTCGGCGAGCCCGAGCTCGGCGCGCTGCTGGTCTGCGAAACCGATTTCGACATTGCCGCGGCGGGTGGCGGCGACGTCAGCTTCACGCGCGACCAGACGATCATGCAGGGCGCGCCGAGCTGCACCTTCCGCTACAAATTCGCGCCCCGATAAAAAGCTGACCTGATCGGGCAATACGAACGAATTTTGTCCGCGACCGCGCTACCCGATCACGATGATCGCCACGAACAGCAGGCTGATGAAAGCGACCAACGTACCGGCGAGCGGCGGGATCGCATCGAGTCTGTCATCCCATTTCGGCTGAGCTTTGATGCGGCACATCTGGCGCCTCCTTCCGACGCGATGTTTCGTCGCCAAAGGAGATCGCCGATGCGCAGCGGAAATTCTTCACCGCGACGGGTGATGCCGCGCGTGTGGATCGTCGGAGGGAGACAGAGTGGGCTATATCGACGAGTAATTAGCCCGTGGCCGAGTTTATCCTGGCCAGCCGCGCCTTAAAGTTCACCCATATTCAAGATGTGGATACCCGGCACAAGGCCGGGTACGGCGTTGCGTGTTCAGAAGCAGTAGGTCCGAACGACCGAGTAGAACCGGCCGAAGGTCTGCCTGGTTCGGTTACGCGCCGGCAACCGCCGAGTTGCGGATTGCCATAGGGCGCGAAAAGACGGTTCTTGCCGAACCGGCGCCGCCGCAACCCGTTGCGAGCCGGCCAGCGAGATCCGGAAACGCCATTCGTACAGCCCCATGGTCCCCTCCCATCTATCGTGGGTTGAGGCTACGGCTCGGGGTTCGGAGGCCAGTGTGAAGTACTTCACACCTGCGGAAAAAAATTTCGCCGGAATGCCGTTTTGTGGCATTGGGGGTAGGCGCGGGGCCGAAAAACCTTCCGGCCGGGAATAAATCCGCGGCCGGGCCGATCTGAGGCTCGAGTACCGAGGGCTCGCAAGCGAGCATCGGTTCATCGGGCAGGCGGGTGACGTGCCGAATCCTTTGTCGAACGACACCTTTGAGGCGGTCGTGCTGCCGCATCTCGACGCCGCGCACAATCTTGCCCGATGGCTGATGCGCGATGCTGCCTCGGCGGAAGATGTCTTGCAGGAAGCCATGCTGCGCGCGTTGACATATTTCCCGAGCTTCAAGGGCGTCAACCCGCGCGGCTGGCTGTTGCAGATCGTGCGCAACACCGCCTATGCGTCGATGAACCTTAACCGCGGGGTCGATCTCGTGCCGATAACCACCGGGTCGGATGAAGGCGAGGATGTCATCGCTCGCCTACCCTCGGGCGAGGACGATCCCGAGACAACCCTGATCAAGGCGCGTGAGCGCGAGCGGGTCCGGCAGATGATTGCCGCTTTGCCGATCGAATTGCGCGAGACCTTGGTGCTGCGCGAGCTCGAGGAACTCTCATACAAGGAGATCGCCGACGTGACGCACACCCCGATCGGCACCGTCATGTCGCGGCTGTGGCGCGCCCGCCGGCTATTGGCGCAGGCGGCGCGCCGGGACGAGGCGGCATGAGCGCGATGCCCGATTGCAACAAGGTTCTGCTGGTCCAGGCCGAGCTCGACGGCGAACTCGGCGCGGCCGAGGCGGCGTCCCTGGCGGCACACCGCGCCGAATGCCCGATCTGCCAGACCGCGGCGGCGGAGCTGATGCAGGCCCGCGCGCTGATCCGCGACGATCTCTATCAGCCGGTTGCCGATGATGTGCGGCAGCGCATCATGGCGGCGCTCGACGCGGCGCGGCCCGCACGGCGGCCGCAACCCTCGGCCGCCGCAACGCCGGCATTGCCGCAGTGGTGGCGCGGCTGGTGGTCGCCCTGGTGGTCAAGTGGCGCGAGCTTTGGCCTTGGCGCGGCCTGCGCCGCCGTGCTGGCGTTCTTCCTGATCATGCCGGCGATGCCGCCCGGGCTTACCGAGCAGGTTGTCGCCGGTCATGTCCGCGCCTTGCAGCCGGGCCATCTCCAGGATGTCGCGTCCGAGGATCGCCACACCGTGAAGCCGTGGTTCGACGGCAAGCTCGACTTCGCGCCGCCGGTCAAGGATCTCGCCGCGGCGCACTTTCCGCTGACCGGTGGCCGTCTCGATTATCTCGACGGCCGGCCCGTCGCAGCGCTCGTCTATCAGCACGACAAGCACCTCATTAATCTGTTCGTCTGGCCGGGTGCCGGCGACGAGGCGCCGCAAACCGCCGAGCGTCAGGGCTACAACATCGTCCACTGGTCGCAGGACGGCATGAATTTCTGGGCCGTGTCCGATGTCGAGATGGCGCAGCTCAAACAATTCGCCGCCGATTGGCGCCGCACGCCGTAGCTCGGATGTGAGAAGAGTCGAACAGGGATCCCCGTCCACCCGCTGGGTCGGCCTTGTGCGTCCTTCGACTGCTCGCTTCGCTCGCGCTCAGGATGAGGTTGCTCTTTTGACGGCAGCCACCGACGCTTCCTCATCCTGAGCAGCGCCGCGGGCGAAGCCGCGGCGCGCGTCGAAGGACGCAACACGGGCATGCGGTTTTAAGCAGAGGGACCTTACAGGCTCTGCAGAAAATCGATCATCGCCGTGTTGACCTCGGCCGGCCGCTCCTGCTGCGTCCAATGTCCACAGCCCGGCAGCATGATCGTCCGGCGCAGCTTCGGCACGAATTTCGTCAAATTCGGGAGCAGCTGATCCATGCCGGGAAATTTCACGACCGGGTCGCGGTCGCCGGCGATGTAGAGCGCCGGCACGGTGACCGGCACCCCGGCGAACGGCGCGAGCAATTCCCAATTGCGGTCGATGTTGCGGTACCAGTTGAGCCCGCCGCGGAACCCGGTGCGCGTGAATTCGCCGGCATAGAAATCGACGTCGGCCTCGGTCAGCCAGGACGGCAGAGCGGGCGGGTTCGGCTTCCGGGCGACCCAGCCGCCCTCGCGCGGCAGCATCAGCACCGGCTCCGCCGGATCGGCGCGAGGCGGCTGCGGAGCATCGCCCGAGATCCAGTAGAGGTTGCTGCGGATCGTCAGCCGGATGTCGCGCTCGAATTCGGCTTCGGCGGCGCCGGGCGTCTGGAAATAGAGCTGATAGAAGATTTTGTCGTCGGTCTGCGGCATGACCGTCGTCGGCCGCGCCGCGCCGCGCGGGCGGAACGGCACGCTCAATCCAATGACGCCGCGGAAACGGTCGGGCCGCCACAGCGCTGCATGCCATGCGACCGGCGCGCCCCAATCATGCCCGGCGATGACCGCCTCTTTTTCACCGAGCGCGTCGAGGAGGCCGACGATATCGCCGGCCAAATGAAACAGCGTGTATTGGTCGATTGCATCCGGCCGCTCGGTCTGGCCATAGCCGCGCATATCGGGCGCGACGGCGTGAAACCCGGCCGCCGCGAGCGCGGGGAGCTGATGCCGCCACGAGTACCAGCTCTCCGGAAAACCATGGCACAAGACGACGAGCGGGCCTTCACCCTGCTCGGCGATGTGCATGCGAATCCCGTTCGTCTCGATCGTCCGATGTCTGATCTCGCCCGATGCCATATTCCGCTCCCGTGACCTGCTTTATGCCGGCCGTTGCATCTCGCCCGCGACGCGCACCCGCACGCGGAGCGCGTTCCCGGGCAGGTAGGCGAGCGGCATGTCCTCGACATCGACGGTCTGCAGCGTGCCGCGTTCGGCGCCGGCAGCGACCGCACGCTCGACCGCCTGCGCTTCGGCCGCGGCGATCGCGGCCTCGCGGGTCATCTCGCGATAGACCTGGTCGGTCTCGCCGCTGATCTGCGCGATCGCCGCGCCGACCGCGTTGGCGCAATCGCCATGCGCGACGCGGATGACCTCGGAGACGCCGGCGAGCCGCTCCGGCACCAGAAACGCGCCGCCGCCGACCGCGATCAATGGCACATCGCCCGCTTCGGTCTTCATGCGGTCGATCGCGTCTTCGAGCTTTGCCTTTGCGGCATCGAGAACCGCGCGTGCAAGGTCGCGCGGCACGCCGGCTGCTTTCTTTGCATCGCCGATCGCGACGACACCCGCCGCGGCTGCGGCATCGGTCGCCGTCAATGTCGTGCCGCCAAACACCAGCGCCTCTTCGGTCAGCCGGTAGCCGACGCTCCGCGGCCCGACCGCAAGCGGTTTCTCGCTGACAATGCTACCGCCGCCGAGCCCGATCGAGAACAAATCGGGCATGCGGAAGAGGGTGCGCACCTCGCCGATCTCGACGACCGAATTGGCCTCGCGCGGAAACCCGCGGCGCAATTGCCCGACATCGGATGACGTGCCGCCAACATCGACCACCATCGCATCCTGCACACCCGACAGGAAGGCGGCGCCGCGCATCGAATTGGTCGCGCCCGAGGCAAAGCTCATGACCGGCAACGCCATTGCCATCTCGGCCGACATGACGGTGCCGTCGTTTTGCGTGATGAACAGCGGCGCCTCGATACGGCTCGCCGCGATCGCATCGCGAAACCCCGCGATCGTCACCCGCGCCAGATCGACGAGCGCGGCGTTCAGCAATGCCGCGTTCTCGCGTTCCAAGAGCCCGATCCGGCCGAGTTCGTGCGACAGCGTCACATGCGCTTCGGGGCATTCTTCGGCGAGGATTTTGCGCGCCCGTTCTTCATGCGACGGATCGAGCGGCGAGAAGCTCGCGGCTACTGCGACCGAGCAGAGACCGCTGTCACGGATCCGACGCGCCGCATCGCGCATCCCAGCTTCGTCGAACGGCATGAATTCGCGCCCGTCATATTCGTGGCCGCCTTCGAGCATGACGACCTCGCCGCGCACGAGCGCCGCGAGATCCTCGGGCCAATCGCAGAAGGGCGGCAACGACGCGCTCGCCGGCAAGCCGATGCGGATCGCCGCGGCTCGCGACAAGTGCCGGCGCTGCACGACCGCGTTGACAAAGTGGGTCGTGCCGATGACGACGCCGTCGATCTGCCCCTGCGCGACATCAGGATGACGCGTCAGAGTTTCCAGCGCGGCGACGATGCCGCCGGTAACGTCCGCGGTCGTTGGCGTCTTGACCGCATGCACGACACGGCCGTCTTCAAGCAATACCGCGTCGGTGTTGGTGCCGCCGACATCGATCCCTATGCGGCGCATCGCACACCCTCAATGTCATTCCGGGGCGCGGCGCAGCGGTGAACCCGGAATCCATATTCCAGAGGCCCGTGTTCATGGATTCCGGGTCCGGCCCTCCGGGCCGTCCCGGAATGACGGGCTGAGTGCGTGATCACCCGAACACCGATTTGAAATCGAGGTCGTAGCCGAAGGCGCGCGGGCCGACATGCTCGAGCCCCTTTGGTGTCAGAAACACCGGCGGCGCCGGCAAGGCGACGACCCTCACCCGCATGCCGTAGCGGATCGTCTCGGTGCCGAACGCGTTCCCCGATACCGTATCGAGCACGCAGATCAGATCGGGCGACATCGCAATCGGCGCGCGCTTTTCGCCGACCACGCGCCACGCCACGACCCATTCGTTCTGAAACGCGATCTCCAAACTCGCGCCACGGTCTTGATCGAGCCCCTCGATGACGCAGCGGCCGCGCAGAAATCCCTCGGTCGCGCGCCGCGCGACATCGACGACCTTGCCGCGGAACAGCTGTTTCCCTTGCGCCTCATCCAAAATCGCCGCGATTGGATCATCGTGGCGGCGCTGCGCCTCACGCACCCGCCGGCCGATGCCGATCGCCTTCGACACCGTGAAATGAATCCCCCAATCCTTGATCTCGCGGCCGGTGCGCGGCGCTTTGCAGGTCGAGGCGATCGACCCCATCTCGACGCAGATCTTGCGCGAGACGCGCTCCATCCAGTTCCAGCTCGGCACATTCGTGACGATCGACTCCAACCCGCGCGGATCGTAGAGCGCGCAGGGATAGGGCCGCAAATCGCCGACCGCGACGCTGGTCATCTGCGCCTCGGGGTAGGCGCGCCCCATCAGATCGGCATCGACCACCGGCAAGCCGAGATGCGCCGCCGCCATCAGCGGCTGGATGCCGTTGCCGCCGCCGATTTCCAAGGACATGACGGCGCGGAATTTGACGCCGGAATACTCCTCCTGCATCGCAACCGCGCGGGCGATGTTGCGGCTATCGGCGAGGCGCTCCTGCCCGACCAGCGGCGCCCCCATATTCGAGACCACCGCGACCCGGTCCTCATCGTCGACATCGAGCGGCGACATCAATTCGACGCGATGCCCTTCGGCATAGAGCCGGCGCATGTTGAGGAGCCCCAGATACGGGCTCCCGCCGCCGCCGGTGCCGAGGATCCACGCCCCGACCGCCAGGCACTCTATGTCCTCACGCGTAATCTTTCTCATCGCGGGCGCAGCATCCCTCATACCG
>Ga0209059_1001646_pt1 | contig 10235 bp, 11 predicted proteins | sample GraSoiAngelo_151_FD_186165 | JGI IMG/M metagenome (GOLD analysis project Ga0209059, IMG submission 186165) | Grasslands soil microbial communities from the Angelo Coastal Reserve, California, USA - 14_1009_12_20cm (SPAdes) (version 2) | ecosystem: Environmental > Terrestrial > Soil > Grasslands ...
TCCGGCCACCCCCGTCAGAGCGCCACCCAGCCAGACGGCGGCCGTTGGACCGAAGAGGTGTGCGACGATTCCCGCCCAGATGTTGCCGACTGGCGTGGTGCCGATGAACAGCACCGAGTAGAGGCTGACCATGCGGCCCTGCATTCGATCCGGCGAGCTCACCTGTACGTAGGTGTTGGTGCCGATCGAGTAGACCGCAAACGACCACCCGATGACCAGGAGGAGCACGATGGCCTGCGTGAAATTAGGCACCATCAGGAAGACCAGCTCCATCAGCGCAAAGAGCAACCCACCCAGGACGATCCGCCGCGGGTGGAGCAGGAACCGGCCGGCGGCCGTCATCGTGAGCGCACCGATCAACGCACCGACGCCCTGCGCGGCGAAGAGATATCCCAGCGTGTCGGCGTTGGCGTGCAGGGTGACGCGGGTGAAGAGCGGCAGGACGAGGTTGAAATTGGCGCCGAAGGTACCGGCGACGAACAACAGTAAGAAGAGCCCGGCCAGAGGGGGCGTTCGCGCGACGTACCGCAAGGCCTCGACGATCAATTCGAGCGCCGACAGCAGCGGTCCGGCGGTCAGCGGACGGCGACGGATGGTCAACAGCGCCGCGATCACCCCCAGATAGCTGGCCCCATTCAGCCAGAAGCACGCGGCGACGCCAAATGCCGCGATCACGATGCCGCCAATGGCCGGCCCCACGATGCGCGCCAGGTTGAACGCGGTCGAGTTGAGCGCGACCGCACTGGCGAGCTCGCCGCGTCCCACCATCTCGAGGACCGTCGCCTGGCGCGCCGGGAAGTACAGCGCCTGGTTCACGCCGAGAGCGGCTGCGAGGACGAGGATGATCGGAAAGCTGATGGTGTGGTTCGCCGTCAGCACGGCATAGATCACGGCGCCAACCAGCGAGACGACCTGCGTGACCAACAGGACGTCGCGACGCGGGAACCGGTCGACCAGCGTCCCGGCGTAGAGGCCGAAGACGAGCACCGGCGCGTAACTGCACGCCCCAAACAGGGCCAGTGCGAAGGCAGAGTCGTGCGTCAACTGCAGGACGAGCCAGGCCGCCGCCACGTTTTGCATCCAGGTGCCGACGACGGACACCGCCTGGCCGACGTAATAGCGGCGGAACTCCGGATACTGGAAGGCCGAGAGTTGCAGGAGCGCGGGACGGCGTGGCTCGACGGCAGAAGGAGGAGTACGAATAGCGTTCAGTTTACCGACGCAGGTTCAGACGGCGGCGAGCGCCTGCATCAGCTCTTTGAACTGGCCCACCAACGGTGCCTGCGGTTGCTGGATGACAATCGGCAAGCGACGCTTGCTCGCCGCGGAAAACTCATCGCGCTGGTAGAGGATCATCGCCGCCACCTCCAGCTTCAAGGCCGTCGCGACCTCCGTCCGGCTCAGCTGCAAGCTCCCGTGGGGATTGGAAATCACCAGCCGAATGCGATGACTGAGAATCCCGGTCTCGCGCAGCCGGCTGAGAAACTGTCCGGTCAACTCGAGGCAGATGACTTCCGGCTCGACCACGACCAGGATCACATCCGCTTCGCGGAGCAGCGGCGGCGCGAACGGGGAGGGCTGATTGCCAAGGTCGACGACGATGGTTTCAGCGAGCCCGCGCAGCGAGGTGGCGAAGCTACTGATCGCCTCGGGACGCATGTCCCGGTAGCTCGAGCCGCGACGGACACCGGGTAGCAGCCGGAGCGGCACCTGGCTATTTCGCATCAAGTAGCTCGACAAGCGGTGCACGCTGGCCGCGCCGTCTTCGAGCACCTCCCGCCATGCCCACTGGTCCGGAACCTGGATGTTCAGCATGCTGCCCAGTGTCCCGACCGGCACCGCGAGGTCGGCGAGGACAACCGCCTCCGGCAATTTGCCCACGGTCTGCAGCGCCGCCAGATTCATCGCGACGGTGCTCGTCCCGATGCCGCCTTTTGCTCCGACGACCACCGTCAGCCGGCCGCGCGCCAGGGATCCCTGTTGACGCAGCCGTTCCGCCCCATCCAGCATGGCCTTGAGGCGGGCGACCAGCTCGCGCGACTCGACCGGCTTGACCAGGTAGTCGTCAGCGCCCATCTCCAGCGCGCGAACCTTGGCGTCGAGCCCATCGAGTGCCGAGAGCACGACGATCTGGATGTCGGCACCGGCCGGGCCCTTGCGAATCCGCTCGCACACGGCGAAGCCGTCCACCTCGGGCATCATCAAATCGACCAGGACCAGATCCGGGCGTTCCTTCTCGACCAGCACCACGCCGTCGTTACCGCCGGCCGCCGCCTGGACGTGGAAGCCTGCGTTGCCGAGCAGGGTCTCGAGGTAGGTCCGGTTCGGCGCCTCGTCATCGATGACCGCGATCCGCGCCGTCACGGGAATGTAACTCCGAAACGCGCCCCTCCCTTCAGGTGGCGAGCCCGACGTACTCCAGATCGCGGACGATGAGACCGTCCTGCAAATCCACCACGCTGACCGACGGTTGCCGTACCTTGCCATTCGGGCCGGTATACGTCCACTCCCCGATGACCACCACCGTCTCGCCCTGGCTCACCAGGCGTTCGACCTCGAACGTCACGTCAGGAGTCGTCGCCACCGCCTGACGGCTCAGCAGCACGAACGCATCGCGCCCAAGGATCGGCTCGGGGACGCCCGGCGTGCGATGGACCACGTCCGGATGCAACCGGCGCGCGAATCCCTCCCAGTCGCGGGCGCGCAGGGCGTCGAGCGCTTCCATCACGATTTGCGAGCCGCCACTCACGGCAGGTGGAAGAGATGCCGCGCAAACAACAGGATGCCGACGATGGCCGCGCCGACGGCGGCCACGAGTACTGCCGCGGCCGCCACGTCCTTGGCGCGCCCGATCATCGGATGATGCTCCGGCCAGGCGTAGTCGATCAGCACCTCAAGCGCGGTATTGAAGAGCTCGGCCGCGATGACGATCGCGAAGCAGAGGGTCAGGCCGACGAATTCGATCGACGAGAAGCGCAGGAGCAACGCCCCGACCAGCACGATGGCGGCGGCGGCGAAGTGAACCCGCAGGTTCGCCTGCGAGCTGAGCGCCCAGCCAAACCCGCGTCCGGCATGACGGAAGCTGTACAGAGTGCGCCGGATGTCGATCCGGCGAGCCCGGTTCGGGCTGCCGATCCGTTCGGCTTCGAACTCGGCGTCGGAGCTGCGGGTCACGCTGAGCCCCCAAGGATGCGGCTGGTGAGCGCCGTCATCGCCGACTCATCGGCCGCCTCGGCGTGATCGTAGCCGAGCAAATGGAGAAAGCCGTGCACGGCGAGCAGACGGACCTCGTCGTTGACCGGATGGCCGGCCTCTCTTGCCTGCCGGCGCGCGCGGGGTAACGAGATCACGATGTCACCCAGCCAGTGCTCGGTTCCGGGCGGCGCCTGGAATCGCTGGTCCTTCGGCGTTTCCTGGGCGGCGAAGGCGAGGACATCGGTCGCCTCATCGAGGCCGCGGTAACGACGGTTGTACTCCCGCAGGTGCTCGTCGCCGGTCAAGGTCAGGACGGTGACCGTCTCAGCGGGGACATTCATCGTCGTGGCCCCCGCCTGCAACAGGGTCTTCAGTCCATCCAGATCCACACCCGCGGCCAGCGATGCGGGACCCCAACGGCTCATCTGGATGAGCACGGGGTCTATCGTAACCGGGCCTTCGGCTACGCGGCGGGTTCTTCGGGCTTGCTTTGGGCGCGGGCGGTGCGATCGGCACGGTCAGCCCGGCCGGCCATGTAACGGATCCCAATCAGCCCGGCCGCCAGGAGCACCCAGACCAGCAGGATCCAGTCCTGGGGAACCTCTGACCGCCGGCCGAGGTCAGCGGCCAGCGCATCAGCCAGGATGAACGCCCCGATCAACAGCAGGCCGACGCCTTCCATCCGGGTCCGGGTCCTGCTGCTATTGACGCCCCGGCGCAGAAACCGGGGGATCTTTCCGAATCCAATCATCGACGCGGCCGGGATGATCACGGCGGCCGCCGCCACGTAGGCGAGCACGATCACGGAGCCCGAAAGCAGCACGTAGGCATATCGCAACCGGAGGCCCAACATTGCGCCCGGCCTGCCAGCCCGAATTCAGGAGGTACTCGGGCGAGGCCTCGTTGCGGGCCGAGGGAGGGGAATCGTCTTGTCCTCGCCGTCGAGGGTCCCGTCGTGGCCGCCGCCCCCGGTGTCAACCGCGGCCCCCGCGATCGGGGTCTCTGCCACGGCGGCCGGATATTCGATCCGGGCATGGTAAATGCTGACCACCATGTTGGCCATGGCCTCCTCCACCAGGCGAAGGTCGCGGAAGGAAAGGTCGCATTCGTCGAGCTGGCCGTCGCGGGTAAATCCCTGGATCATCCGGTGGACGTGGTCGCGGATGCCTTCGGTGCTCCGATCCTTGAGCGTTCGGGCCGACGCCTCGACGGTATCGGCGATCATCACGATCGCCGCCTCCTTCGTCCGGGGCCGCGGCCCAGGATAGCGGAAGTCATCTTCCCGGACGTCCAGACCCTGTTCGAGCGCCTGCCGAAAGAAATAGCGCTTGACCGTGGTCCCCTGGTGTTGCTGGACGATTTCGCGGATGGCGGTCGGAAAGTGATACTGCTTGAGCAGCTCGACGCCATCGGTGACGTGGGCATTCAGGATGTCAGAGCTGGTCGTGGGCGAAAGGTTCTCATGGATGTTGCCAATGTCCGCCTGGTTCTCGACGAAGAAATGAGGCCGGCGAATCTTGCCGATGTCGTGGAAGTAGCAGCCCACCCGAGCCAGCACCGGGTTGGCGCCGACCGCCTCGGCCGCGGCTTCCGCCAGGTTGGCGGCCACGATCGAGTGGTTGTAGGTCCCCGGCGCGCTCATCATCAGCCGTTTCAGCAGGGGATTGTTGGGGGTCATCAGCTCCATCAGCTTGATCGGCGTGATGACCTGCGTGATCTCGCCGAGGAAGGTGAGCGCTCCGCCCGCGATCAGGGCGGAGAGCAGGCCGCTGATGAGCGCGAGTCCGCCGATGGACAGGATCTCGTCGAGCGACTGGTGCCGTTCGATCAGCGACAGCGAGACGAGGGTGACGAACTGCGCGCCGGCCACCAGGATGCCGGCCGTGACCCACTGCCCCAGCCGCTCGAGTCGATGCACGTAGATCGCCCCGATCGAACCGCCAAGGAATCCGACGAGCGTCAGGGGAAGGACGTTGTCGGCGATGATGCCGGTCAACAACCCCACCGCCAGCGCCACGATGATGCCCAGGCCGGTGTCCATCAGGGCGGCGACCAGCAGCGGCACGGCGGCCATCGGCACGAGGTATTGGGCAACCGGGTTGAGGGGAACGGCGAGCTTGGCGACGACCAGTAACAGCAGCATCAGCCCGCCCAGCGTGCCGAGCTGCCGCGGGTCACGGAGGATCGCCGGCCGGAACTGCATCAGGTAGCCGAGCGCGATCGCGAACAGAATGATGACCAGCATGAAGACCGCCAGGATTCGAGCCCAGTCGGTCCTGGGTGCGAGCAGGCCAACGGCCTGGGCCTCTTCCAGCTGGAAGGGCGTCACCAGATCGCCGTAGCGAATGATGGTCTGGCCCTGGGCGACGTTCACGAAGACGGGCGGGATGGCATCGCTTGCCTGCTGCCGCTTCAGCGCCGTCTCGGCCTGCAGGAAGTTGACCTTCAAGTGAGCGCGGACCAGGGCGGCCACGGTCGAGGCGCCGGTGGCATCGAGATGCAGGGCAGCGGCCCGCGTTTGTGCCGAGTCCTGCGCGCTCTTTAAGGTGTCGAACTTGATGCCATTGCTCTCCAGCTGTTGCAGGATGTCGCCTGCACTCTTGAAGATGGTGGCCACCGTGCCACCGTCGGCCTGCAGCAGGTATTGACGCTGCGCATCGCTGAGCTGCGGCTCCAGCAGGCTCAGCTGGGCGGAGCGATCAGGCCCGGAGCTCGACGATTGGCGCAGGTCCCCCACCCTGGTTGCCAGTGAGTCGATCGCCTGTCGCTGCTGAATACTGACCGACGTATCGAATTGATCCGGCACCTGCGCCGTGGCGGCCGCGCGCGCCTCGTCGCGCTTGGTCTGGCTCTCGTAGCGCACCGACTGCTGCGAGACCACGTCCTGGCTCGAGACGTCGCCGGCCCGCAGGTTGAGGCGGTTCGGCAGGAAGTTCTGCGCGACGACGAGGGCCGTTGCCAGCGCCAGGATCAGCGTCACCGCCGCCGAGCGAAGATAGGGCGGCCAGCGACGCCCGCCGATGTGGCCAAGCCGAAGATCGCGCGCGAACAGGCGCCCCCGTCGCCGGAGTCGCTCGATCGCAAACGAGCCACGCTCTCTCATCACTTCACCAGGGATTCCTCGCGTGCGGGCGAGGTCGGATTACGTGGTGCGAGCCCGCCTTTTCCGCGCCGCCGCGATCTTCTTCTTGCGCTTCACGCTGGGCTTTTCGTAGTGCTCTCGCCGGCGCACCTCGGAGAGGACGCCGTTCTGCTTGATCTTCTTATTGAAGCGTCGAAGGGCGCTCTCGAAGGTCTCGTTCTCGCGGACCTTGATTTCCGACAAATGGATTGCACCCCCTCTGACCGGAGCCCATATTGGGCTGAAGTATAGCCGCGCTCGACTTTAGGCGTCAACCAAAACCTTCTCGTCTGGTTACATCCAGCTCACATACCCGTCGCGCTCGCTCCCACCCCGGGCACGGACCGGTGACAGCCGCTTCCGGACGTCGATGGGGCTCCCTTATGGCGCGTTCATCCTTGCAGAGGACCCCGTCCTCAAGGAGGTCTCATCGTAATGTTCACGCTTCTCCTGACCTGGGTCAGCCAGCGGATCATCACGGTCACCGCGGTGAGCGTGTTGACGGTGGCGGCCGTCCCGACGACCCTCGTGATCGTCTCCAACGGCGACCACAAAGACGCGACCGTCGCCTTGATCCAGCCGGCGGATGACCACTCGAAGGTGATTCTGGTCAGCGCCGTCAAGAAAGCCGGCGACGACCTGATCGTAAAGCTCAACGCCGCCGAGTCTGGCTGCACCACGCAGGTGGCCCAGACCGTCAGCGCTTCCAAGGTTGCGCCTGGCAAAGTCCAGTCGCAACTGGCCAAGGCCCACACGCAAATCCATGGCAGCGTCGCCCCGATCGTCGCCGCGATCAAGAGCGACGAGGACCACTTCGCGGATCTCAAGTTCGTGACCCCGCAAGATGAAGAGAACGAGCTCAACGACCTCAACCTGATCGAGGTCATCGCCCTCGGCGACGGTCACTCGACGGGCACGATCACGGTGACCTGCCAGACCGTCCTGATCACGATCACCGAGACGATTCAGATCACGGTCATTCAGGAAACACCGCCTCCGGTCTGCAAGGCCGGTCACGACGAAGACTAGCGCTGACTATGCTGAGGAGCGGGAGCCGGCTCCCGCTCTTTTTCGTTGGCTCAGGCTTTGGTGCCGACCGCCAGCACTCGCAGGCTCTCGGCCGTGAGCGGCTCGCCGTTCCAATCACCGTAGAGATCGACGGTCGCGAAGCCCTCCGCCGTCAGCATCTCGAGGAGGTCGCGTCCGCCATACAGCCGGAGCGCGTGGACCGTCACCTCGCTGCCGTCGTTCGAGCTCACCGTTCGCTCCACGACCAAGCGGCGGGTAGAAACGTCGAGCGACCGCCGCTCCATCACCGCAATCTGCCCAACCGTGAACCACTCGCGTGCCTCAAAGTTCGCCATGATCCGGTCACCATTGACCACTTCCAGGAGGAACCGTCCGCCCGGCTTGAGCATCGCCCCGGCGGCGCGAATTACCAGCCGGTCGTCCGCTGCGTCGGCGAAGTACCCGAAGCTGGTGAAGAGATTGAGGATGAGGTCGAAGTGGTCGCCAACAGTCGCCTGTCGCATGTCGCCGAGGCGCCAGTCAACACGGACGCCGGCCTCGCTTCCCCGGGTTTTCGCGACCTCGAGGAGATATGGTGAGAGGTCTACGCCGGTCACCGCGTAGCCCCGGCGAGCCAGTTCGACGGCATGGCGGCCCTGGCCGCACGGGCGGTCCAGGATTTGGACTGGCGGGCGAAGCCGGAGAAGGCGCTCGAGCTGATCGATCTCCACGGGCGTTCGCTCCCTCAAGGTCTCGTCGTAGAGCTCGAGGTAGCTCGGACCGAACCAGGTGCGCCACCATTCCGAGTCCGGCTCGGCCATACCTTATATATAGGGGCCGGTAGAGCATGCGTGAACCAGACTCGCCGCGACACCTGTGGCGTAATCCGGAACCCAAGAAAGCCTACGACGTCGTGATCGTCGGGGCGGGTGGTCACGGGCTTGCCACCGCCTACTACCTGGCAAAGAATCACGGCATCAAGAACGTGGCCGTTCTGGAGCGGGGTTGGCTGGCGGGCGGCAACATGGCACGGAACACCACCGTGATCCGTTCGAACTACCTCTGGGACGAGAGCGCGGCCATCTACGAGTTCTCCCTCAAGCTGTGGGAAGGTCTATCGGCCGAGCTCGACTACGACCTCCTGTTCAGCCAGAGGGGCGTCATGGGCTTGACGCACAGCCTGCATCAGGTTCGCGAGGGCAAGCGTCGGATCAGCGCGAACCAGCTGAACGGGATCGATGCCGAGTGGCTGACGCCGGAGGAGGTCAAGGCGTTCTGCCCGATCGTCAACATCTCGCCCGACGTGCGCTACCCCATCCTGGGCGCCACGCTGCAACGTCGCGGCGGCATCGCCAAACACGACTATGTCGCCTGGGCCTTCGCCCGCAAGGCTGACGAACTCGGCGTCGACCTGATCCAGAACTGCGAACTGACCGGCTTCGACCTACAAGGTGATCGGGTCGTCGGCGTGCAGACCAACCGCGGACCGATCGCGGCCGGCAAGGTCGCCCTCTGTGCCGCCGGACACAGCAGCGTCCTCGCCTCGATGGTCGGACTGGACCTACCGATTCAGAGCTACCCATTGCAGGCGCTGGTCTCCGAGCTTCTCGAGCCGATCCTGAATTGTGTCGTGCTCTCGAACGACATCCACGTCTATATCAGCCAGGCGCACAAAGGCGAGCTCGTGATGGGCGCGGGGATGGACGCGTACAACTCGTATGCGCAGCGCGGCTCGCCGCACGTGATCGAGTACCAGCTGGCCGCCGCCCTCGAGATCTTCCCGATCTTCAGCCGGGTGCATGTGCTGCGCACCTGGGCCGGCATCGTCGATGTGACGCCGGATGCCTCGCCCATCGTCGGGTTGACCCCGATCGAGAACCTGTTCATCAACTGCGGCTGGGGCACCGGCGGCTTCAAGGCGACGCCGGCCGCCGGCTGGACGTACGCGCAGACGATCGCGCAGGGTCAGCCGCATCCGCTCAACACGCCCTTTACGCTCGAGCGTTTCACGACCGGTGCCCTGATCGACGAGCATGGAGCCGCCGCGGTGGCACACTAACGTGCTTATTCCTTGCCCCTGGTGCGGCGATCGCGAGGAGGTCGAGTTCCGGTACGGCGGCCCGGTGCCGGCGGGCTATCCGCCGGACCCGCAAACCGTCGATGATCGGGCCTGGGCGCGCTACCTCTATTACCGGCCGAACCCTAAAGGTGCCCTGGAAGAGCGTTGGGTCCATACAGCCGGCTGCCGCCGCTGGTTCAGGTTGACACGTGACACGGTGACCCACGAGATCACGCCGGCTTCCGACGCATCGGCATGAGCCGTCTGCCTCAAGGCGGACGCATCGATCGGTCGCGTCCGCTCCGTTTCAGCTTCAACGGCACGTCCTATAGCGGCTACGCCGGCGACACCCTTGCGTCGGCTTTGCTGGCGAACGATGTTCGAGTGGTCGGTCGAAGCGTCGTGTACGGCCGGCCTCGCGGCATCTTTACCGCTGGCATCGAGGAACCGAATGCCCTCGTGCAGATCGGCCCGGAGCCGATGCTCCGCGCGACACAGGTCGAGCTAGTGGATGGTCTCCAAGCCGCTGGCTTGAACGGCAAGGGCCGTGCCGTCCCCGAGCAAGACGCCGCGCGATTCGACAAGACCTACGTGCACTGCGAGGTGCTGGTAATTGGCGGCGGGCGCGCCGGCCTGACGGCGGCACTGGAGGCGGGTCGGTCGGGCGACCGCGTGATCCTGGTCGACGAACAGGCGGAGTTAGGCGGACGGTTGCTCACCGCGGGCTGGAACGACTGGCTGACGAGCACGATCACGCAGCTGTCGTCAATGCCGGAGGTCCGCCTGCTGACCCGCGCGACGGCGTTCGGACTCTACGACCAGAACCTGGCTTTGGTCGCTGAGCGTCGGCCC
>Ga0209059_1001648_pt1 | contig 10231 bp, 9 predicted proteins | sample GraSoiAngelo_151_FD_186165 | JGI IMG/M metagenome (GOLD analysis project Ga0209059, IMG submission 186165) | Grasslands soil microbial communities from the Angelo Coastal Reserve, California, USA - 14_1009_12_20cm (SPAdes) (version 2) | ecosystem: Environmental > Terrestrial > Soil > Grasslands ...
CCTTGCACTGCGCTCGCTAACTCTTCCAGCCGGTGCGCGCCCTGGTCCTGCACCACAAACTGAAATCCGCCAAATTGCCCGAGGCCCTGCACCGCGGGCGGAAGGGTCGCGAAAACAACAGCGCCGGAAACTCCAAACAGTTTCATGCGCACGCGATTCACCACCGCCGTGGCACTATGCTGGTCGCCCCGGCGTTGCGAATACGGCCGCAGCGTCACGAAAATAATCCCCTGGTTCGCCGCCGCACCCGCAAAGCTGAATCCTGACACCGAGAAAACTCCCTCGACCTCGGGTTCCCCCTGCAGGATTTGAGAAGCCTGTTTTCCGACGGCTTTGGTGTATTCCAGCGAGGCGCCGGGTGGCGCTTGAATGATAACCATGAAATACCCTTGATCGTCGTCGGGAACGAATCCCCTCGGTACGTGAGTAAAGGCAAAATAGGTCAGCCCCAGCCCCGCGAAAAACAGAACCGCCATCACCGCTTTGTAGTCCAGCACATGATGCAGCACACGGCGGTACCCGCGGGTGAGCAGTGCGATGCCGTCTTCGAACTTTCGCAGCCACCACCACTTTTGCCCATGGGGATGCGCCAGAAAGATGGCCGCCAGCGCCGGCGCCAGGGTGAGCGCGTTGAAAGCGGAAATCGTGATGGAAAATGCGATGGTGAGCGCAAATTGTCGAAACAGGATGCCCGTGGTTCCGGGAAAGAATGCTACCGGCACAAACACCGCAACCAGCACCAGCGAGGTGGCAATCACGGCGCCAGTAATCTCGGCGGTGGCAGCCGCCGACGCTTTGTGGGAGTCGTGCTCGCCTCCGGCAATATGGCGTTCGATGTTTTCAATCACCACAATCGCGTCGTCCACCACCAGCCCAGTGGCAAGCGTGATACCAAATAGCGTCAGAGTGTTGATCGAGAAGCCGAGCAACTTCACGAAAGCGAAGGTGCCGATGAGCGAAACTGGAGTGGCAATGAAGTGAATCATCGTGGTCCGCCAGTCGCCGAGAAAGATGAAGATCACCGCGATGACCAGCAGGATTGCCAGGCCCACCGTGAAAATCACGTCGTGGATCGACGCGCTCACCGCCTCCGTGGTGTCGAATGCCACCTTGTAGTGCATTCCCGGAGGGAAATTCTTCGAAAGCCGCTCCAGTTCCGCAAATGCTTGCTGGTGAACTTGCAGCGCATTCGCCGTCGAGAGCTGCGCAACTCCAAATCCGGTCGCCTCTTGCCCGTTGTAGAGCAAGTCCGAGGCGTAACTTTCCGCCCCCAATTCCGCGCGCCCCACATCGCGCAAGCGCACCAGAGTTCCGTCGGCGTTTGTCTTCAAAATGATGTTGTCGAACTGCGTCGCCTCGCTCAAACGTCCGACGGCCCGCACGCTGATTTGATAATCTTGCCCGGGAATGGCCGGCTGCTGTCCAATTTCTCCCGCTCCGATCTCCACGTTCTGCTCTGAAAGAGCATTCACCACGTCGGAAGCCGTGAGTCCGCGGCCTGCCATGCGCGTCGGATCCAGCCACAGCCGCATGGAATACTTTCCTTCCCCGAAGATCTGCACGTCAGCGACTCCCGGAATACGTTTGAGCGCGTCTCGCACATACACGTCGAGATAGTTGCTCATGAACAGCGGCGAATACTGGTTGTTGTCGGAGGTGACGGCGGCTCCGAAAACAAAATTCTCTGAAGTCTTCTGCGTGGTGATGCCGATGGCTTTCACCGCTGCCGGGAGCCTTCCCTGCGCCGTGTTCACACGGTTCTGGATGTCGACCGCAGCCAGGTCGGGATCGCGCGTGATGTCAAACGTAACCAGGATCTGACTGGTCCCGTCATTCCCGCTGCTCGAAGTCATGTACTTCATGCCCTCCGCGCCGTTGATCTGCTGCTCCAGCGGAATCGTGACCGCACTCTCGACCGTCTGCGCGCTCGCACCGATGTAGCTACTGGTCACCGAAACCTGCGGCGGCGCAAGGTTAGGAAACTGGGCGATTGGCAACGTAGGCAGCACGGCCACTCCCGCCAGGATGATCAGCAACGCGCAAACGCTGGCAAAAACGGGGCGCCGTATGAAGAAGTTAGAGAACATGAACTCGAGACCTTAGATTCTGACAACCAGGACCGCAGGCGAAGGAGACGAGGCACAGGCTACTTTTTTTCGTCGATAGATTTGAGACCAGTGAAGTAAGACTGCAAAAATCACCGGCGAACGATGAATCCATGGTTTGTTCTGCGTCTTCCGAATCCTCCGCGGTTTTCATTTCATAAGGAAGCCACTAACCCATCGGCATCACCGGCATTCCATCTACCAAAAGCTGCGTGCCTGACACAATCACCTTATCGCCCGGCTTGACCCCTTCCAGCACTTCCAGGTTGTTGCCCACGGTTTGTCCGACTTTGATGGGCTTTTGCCGCGCAACATATCCGCCCTTCTCCGGCTCAGCGATGAACGCAAAATACTGTCCGGCGAGGCGCGAGACCGATAGGATCGGCACCTCAGGATTCTGGTGTGTTCCAAAAATCACCTGTGCCCGGACAAACTGCGCCTGCCGCAACGCATCGTTGCCATTGGCGATCCGGGCCTTCACCAGCACGGTCTGCGTGGAGTTATCGACCTGCGGCGAAATGAAGCTTACCCTCGACTCGACCAGCACCTTGCCATCGCGGTTGACCACATCGACCGGCATGCCCATACGGAGCTCTGCTGAACGTTCCACCGGAACATACACGTAAACTTCCAGACTTCCCGGCTGGTCGACCGTGGTCAGTTGCGTGGTGGTCGTCACGCGGTCGCCCACTCTTACCGGAATATCTCCCACAATTCCACTTCGTGGAGCGACGACTTTGTAGTAATGAAGCTGCACTTCCTGCTCCCGCACTTGTGCGTCGAGCGAGTTCATCTGCGCTTGTGCGGTATCGAGAGTGCTTTTTGCCTGGTCCAGGTCCTGCTTGCTCACCACGCCCGCGCTATACAATCCTCGCGTGCGCTCATATTGCTGTTTGGCCCAGACGAGATTGGCTTGTTGCGCCGCCCGCGAACTCTCCTGACTTTTGACGGTAGCCTGCTGCTTCCGCGGATCAATCTCCATTAACGGCCTGCCCGAGCTCACATGATCGCCGGAGTGCACAAAAATTTGTGTGATCTGACCCTCTACCTGCGGCATCACTACCGCTGAGTCCCGCGATTTCAGCATCGCTACGTATTCGCCGGCGTCATTGATCGCTACCGCGTGAGCCTCAAGCACTTTGACGGGCATGGACTGTGGACCGCCAGCCTGCGGGTTTTGTGAGGAATTCGTCGAGCATCCGAGGGCTATCGCCCCCGCCACTAAAGCCGCGGCGAATAAGAGTTTTAAGCCAAGGTCTCGGGCCTGATTCGGCTTCAATTTATTCTCCCTCTGCACTTTAAAGTAGGGAAGGTCATCCTCCTCATGGACGCCTGCCCAAGTCATAAGCCCGTTTTGTAAGGAAGCTCGCTGTAAAGAACCTGGTATCTCCGGTGCATCGGTCAATACAGAACAATACGTCCAGAGTTAAATTGTGACAACATCCCGGTGAAGTTTTGGGGTGGAGTAGATCGGAACAGAGTGTCTGAGTGGAAGTGCCGAACAGAAAGGGACGACTTCGTTTGCGGCGCGATTGGCTGTTGGCAAACAGCGCCCCTACGGTTGCAATATCGCCATTGCACTCATTGTCGCCCAAAAAAGGCGAACAAACAGCGCACACTTGTGCAATCGCCTTGTTTTCGTCAACCGTGCTCCTTAACTGGAGACTCTGCTTCGTTTCGGGAGTCTGCTTCCAATTCCCCGTAACACATCAGACCGTGATGCTGATCACGGCAATCCTCCGAACCCAAGAGGGAAAATAAAGCTGCAGCCCTGCTGACGCTCCTCGGGATAAGCGGTAGAAAGCCGTGATGAGGTCGGCAGCTTTCCTCAGTCTCGTCGGCAAGCCCTGCTTGTTCATCCTTACATCATAGGACGTTGCCTTTTGAGTATTCGGCACCCATGCGAAGGAGGCCGACCATGGCACGCGTGGCAAAGGCAAGGAAACGCAGGCAATTCGATCCCAAGACATTCCTTACGGTCATCAACGGCGGCAGGAAAATCTTAGCTTTTCCGAAAAAGCGGGCGATCTTTGTTCAGGGCGGCGTCTCCGATGCTGTTTTTTACATACAGAAAGGAAAGGTCAAGCTCACCGTTGTGTCGAAGACGGGGAAGGAAGCCACCATAGGCATTCTGAACGAGGGCGATTTCTTCGGAGAAGGTTGCCTTACCGGGCAACCTCTCCGCCTGTGCTCCGCAACCGCACTGACCGATTGCTCGGTGATGCGAGTTGAAAAGAAGACCATGATAGAAGTGCTTCACGAAGAACATGCAATGTCCGATGTGTTTGTCGCATACTTGCTGACAAGAAACCTCCGATACGAAGAGGATTTGGTTGATCAGCTCTTCAACTCCAGTGAAAAAAGACTGGCCCGGATGCTGTTAATGCTGGCTCACTTCGGCAAGGAAGGAGAGCAGCAGCCGGTAATCCCCAAGATCAGCCAGGAGACCCTCGCCCAGATGGTAGGCACCACTCGGTCGCGGATCAATTTCTTCATGAACAGGTTCAAGAAGTTAGGCTTCATCGACTATGGCAGCAGGCGTGGATTGCAAGTTCACAGTGCACTTATAAATGTCATTCTCCACGATTAATAGCAGGAGGAACTGCCCCCATGTCCCCTCCTCCGGCCCGAGTTTTGTTGTGCATTGACGACCGCCCGCACCTATTGTGGCTCCGCGAGACCCTTCTTGGAAAACACGGCTACGTCGTTGTTGCGGCGAACAGTGCAGCCGCAGCAATCGCGAAACTCGATCAAACAACGGTTCCCCAACAAACCAATACTCCTTCTGTCGGCTTACTCCGAGATGCCTGAGCGTGTTCTTTGGCTGGTAGACGAATACATGATGAAGAGCGAACCGGTCGAGGGTCTGGTGCAAGCGATCGAAAGAGCAACACGCGCCAGAGAAGAAGACTACAAGATGTGCCGTGGTCGCGTTGTTGCATTCAAGAGGACTTCGAGCGGTGAGTCAAAAGGCGCGTGACCTAGTCACAGTGAGGTGGCTTGCGTCTGTGTTGAATTTCGCGCTTTTTTGAGAATTGAGAACGAGTCTTTGTCACCGCCTTGCGGTCTCCCGAGTTCCTCATTGAGCGCTGCTGCTCGAAATAGCTAGACATGGGGCTTTTGCGCGGCCAGTCCCGGACCAGTTCGATAGTCCATTTAATGCCCAACAGGAACAGACCAACCAGCACAGTCAGCATTGTTGCTGCGGAGATCATGGAGATCCCCTCTCGCTACCTTTACATTCTACGCCGTTGTCTTCGCAGCGAATTCCATTGCTTGATTAGAGTGGACGGGTTTGGCCGAGGAGGGCCTATGAACAATCCGCTTGCCGGGAGGAACCGGCTCGCTCTTCAACCCGTCACAATCTTCTGATGCCGGGGCGCGAAGTGCCACTCGCTCTCACGCCGGCCTCGCGCGCAACTGTTTACGACAGTCCGCAAAACGGCGTGACGCAGGAGAATCCGTGCTTCGCAATGGCATCGAAAGGCCGAGGCGTAGGGAATTGACGCGACGCCGGGAACCAGCTCACGGCTTGCGGTGGGATACGCTGAGCGGAAACAAAGCGATGAGATATTTGGCGTGCTTGCTGTTTCTCTTCTAGCCTACAACACTCCAGAGAAGTAACTGAGGTTCAGAGGACGCAGACGAAGTCCTTCACGTTGTACCTCTTTTTGTAGCGAATCTGATTCCGCAAACTGATACTGCATCGGAATCAGCGGTCTTGCCCATGGGAGCCAATCACGAAGACCTTAAAACCTTTGTGTTTGGATGGGTCGCTGGAGGCCTATGTACTAACGTGTCTTTCCTTTTTTGCATACGGAAATAAACTGCATTCGAAGGCATTACCCAGCCTTCGGACCAACATAATTAAACACTGGGGTGTGAGCGCCTACTGTCTCTTCGGTACCGCGCTGGCACCTTGGAGGAGGTCTCGTGCGCTTGTTCTTCGCTCCCACGAGAAGCGTTTTCCGGTGTGCCTGCGTCGGTGTCGCGCTTTTCACAATGTTGATGATTGAAGCCGGCTGTGGTGGAGTCTCTAACTTTTCCAAATCCAACCAACAGCCGAAAACGCCACAGTCAGTCGCAGACGTGGTGATGAGTACACGACCGGTAATTCTGTTTAACGGAACTGGGACGATAGCGAACGACGTCTCGGCGGTTGCAGCAATCCTTAGTGAGTCAGGGCTCGCTTACGCGACAGCGAACTCGGCCCAGTTGAATGCGATGACCCAGGCGCAGTTGAATAGCTACAAACTCTTGATTGTGCCGGGTGGCAATTCGATCACCATTGGGAAGTACCTCACAAAAACCGCGACGACGAACATCCACAATGCAGTGATCAATGGCGGCTTGCACTATCTTGGAATCTGCGCTGGCGGTTTTTTCGGTGGCTACTCAATTTATAACGGGCTGAATCTGACCTCCGGTCGCTGGTTCAGCTTCTACGAGGACTACTACCACGGAATCCACAAGGAATCTCTCAACATCTCCTATCCCTCGGGCGGCAAGCTGGACGTGTACTGGCAAGATGGCCCTCAGTTCACTGGATGGGGCAGCATCGTGGCCAGATTTCCTGATGGCGCGCCTGCAGTTGTCGAGGGAAAGTCCGGAGCGGGTTGGGTCATCCTCACCGGCGTGCATGCTGAAGCTCCAGCAAGTTGGAGATACGGAATGACATTCTCAAGCTCAGTAGCTTCCAACACCGCATACGCCAAAACCTTGGTGAGCGCCGCTCTTCACGGCACCTGGTTACCTCACTATTGATTTGTGAGTGATTTGCAGGACATCCTCGCGCAGGGCGGACAGTGATTTGATCGCACCGTCCGCCCCCGCGGGTTTCTTCGCCGTGAACAGACCGGATTAGCAAGGTCGGGCTGGCGCAGGTTCGATTAGCAACTAGCCGAACCGGGGCGCTTCCGTCCTGATACTGCAAGCATTTTCTATGTAGAAGTCCCCCGCGGCGGGTCTGCCTGCGTGAACGAAGAGAGTTGCACATCGTTGCTGCTCGTCCAATGGCCGGCCACGCGTTTCGATCGCGATGTCCACGCGGTAGAGGCCAGGCACTACCGGCAGGACGGGACATTGAAATTCCACCACCCCTACGCCAGGTTCAAGCAACAATGGAACTGCTGAAGACTCGCTCGTGAGTTGCGCGCAGAGATACCCGCTCGGCCAGTACAACGAGATTCGAAATACGGGGTCAAGGATGCGCTGGGTCGCGCGGTAGCCCAGCCGCGCGATCATCGGATATCCGGTGCGGATCGAATCAGAGGACTCAGGTGTCTGAAAAGAGATATTCACACACCGGGCTGGCTGCTGCGAATCCATTTCTGCTGTCATCGTCGCACTAGAGTCGGCGAAGGTGCGTTTCTGATATTGATCAATGACGGAGCGCGGCTCCCCGTCCAGGAGCACGCGGCCGCGATCGAGCAATATGGCGCGATCGCAGATGCGATACACGGAAGCGAGATCATGCGAGACAAAGACGATGGTGCGGCCGCTTTTCCTCAATTCGGCGATACGGTCGAGGCACTTTGCCTGAAACGCAACATCACCAACAGCCAGGACCTCGTCGAGGAGCACGATGTCGGGATCCAGATGGGCTGCAACTGAGAAGCCCAGGCGGACGTACATTCCAGACGAATAGCGCTTCACCGGAACGTCGATATATTTCTCCACTCCTGAGAACTCCACGATGCTGTCCATTTTTCGCGTGATTTCAGACCGCCGCATGCCCAGCATTGCTCCATGCAGATAGACGTTCTCGCGCCCAGTGAGTTCGGGGTGGAATCCGGAGCTTACTTCGATGAGCGCGGCAAGACGGCCACGAATGGTCATCTCACCCCTGGTAGGAGTGGTGATGCTCGACAGAAGCTTGAGAATTGTGGTTTTGCCGGCGCCATTGTGCCCAACAATACCCAGCACTTCTCCCTGCTGAACTTCGAAACTAACGTCGTTCACTGCCCAAACTTCGGCGACGGACTGTGAAAACGCGCCTCGATACCACCGCCTGGGAGAGGGATCGCGCTGGCGGATGCGGTATTTCTTGGAAACCCGATCGAGTTTCAGATCGATCATGAAGAAACTCTCAGATGATATCGGCCATGATTGCTTCCGACGATTTGAAATAGGCGTATGCCGCCGCGAGACTAACCGTTGCGATTGCAGCCGCCCAGGCCATCTCGGTAATGTTCGGCGGTTTTCCGTAGATAACCGCGCGACGGAAGTTATCAATTGCGCCAGCCGCCGGGTCCAACAAATAGAAGAATCGGAACCGCTGGGGTACGGCTTCGAGGGAATAGACGACCGGTGTCGCGAACATCCACACCTGCAAAACGAAGGGCATCGCCAGACCGACATCTCGAAAGCGGACGTGAACGGCCGAGAACAGCAGCGCCATAGCTGCGGCGAAGGCCGCCAGGATCATCAAGATGGGAATGCCGTAGAGCACGTTCCATGTAAGGGAGATGCGGTAGTGAACCATGAGAAAAGCGAGGATGACGGACGCAATGAGGAAGTCGATAACGCCCGCGGCCAGATACGAGAAAGGAATGATTTCACGCGGGAAATACATCTTCGTGAGGAGATTGGGATACGCGATCAGCCCCTGGACCGAATTCGTAATGGCAGTCGCAAAGAAAATCCAGGGCAGCAGTGCCGAAAAAACGAAAATCGGATAAGGAATTCCGCCGGTCTTCACGGTCGTGACGTGCGCAAAAATGAAGGTGTAAATTCCCATTAAAGCGAGAGGTTGCAGGGCCGCCCATGCCCATCCAAGTGCAGATTGCTTGTAGCGGACATTCAACCGAAACATGCTTAGCGTATAAAGAAGGTCGGAATAATGCAGTAGGGTTCGCAACCCCAGCACGACCGTGCTGAGAGAAAAAGTAGCTGGTCGAATGACTCGCACGCTAGCGTCGACAGATCTAGGCCGAACTGCAAGCGCAGTGGCGCTCTCCGTGCTCAGATCCGAATGCACGCCAGTCATCATCGAGGCTGAGGAGCTATCCTGCATTCTTCCGCCTACCAGGCCGGCGCCTAACGCACGCCCCCTGTTCGCATCCCATCTTGAATCTCAAACAGCCAGTTGCGTCGCCTGCGCACCTTCATTGATTTCTCGAAGACGGGCCTGCAATCTTTCACCGATACGCTGGACGTAAGGCGGTCGTAGGAAATCGAAATGTCCGCAATCGACTTCGCAGACCTCGACCCCACTCTTCGAGCGCGTGCCCCATCCCAACTCCGGGTCGCGAACATAGAAGAAGGGCTGTCGTGGTCGCTTGAACAGAAGAACAGGCGCTCGAAATCGGGGCGGCTGGAAATCTTCACCGGGCCAGTAGGCTCGGTTCCAAGCCGTTTGGGTAGCACGGTGCCGTCTTACCCCTCGCATAAGCGCTCGTGTCACGGTGGCAAGTTGCTGCTTAAGCGGCAAGCGGTGGAAGGAGCGTAACCGGTTCAGATAATAATCGACCGCCCAGAGTCGACGGTCTTGAGAATTTTCCAGCACCCAAGTGTCGAAAATTGCGAACAGGGAAACTTTTTCGCTTTGGGACTCGAGTTCGATGATCATCTCTTGTGCAATCTGTACGCCGTCACACATTCCGCCCAGACAGAAGGGTCCGTGGGGCTGCACGCTGCGCATGGCAGTGATGTACTCCTGGGCCAGTTTACGGAGCTCTTCCTTCTGGAAGGGCCGACCCGCGACCAAGGCGCCCGGTCCTTGAAGCTTGTAGACAGGCTGCTCCTCAGCGAGGGTGCGCGCTAGGAAACCAAATCCAATCGCATCTACTCCTGGAGCTGCGATGGCGAAGAATGGGATCCGGTTTGCGCCTTCACGGAGCTTCATGGACACCGGTTCTGCGGTAAAGCAGCTACCGTCCTTGATCAGCCTCGCGAGGGTCGCGACAGTGGGGGCCTTGAAAATGGCAGATACAGGAATCTTGCGTCCGGTGGCATTCTGAACTTCCCGCACGAGGCGTGCTGCCAGGAGCGAGTGCCCACCCAAGTCGAAGAAATTGTCGTGGCGACCAATCTTGGGAACTCCGAGGACATCCTTCCAAATGTCGACCAGCAATGCTTCCTCAAGCTCATAAATGCCAGGACTCTGTCGACGATTTCGCCCGAAA
>Ga0209059_1001651_pt1 | contig 10222 bp, 11 predicted proteins | sample GraSoiAngelo_151_FD_186165 | JGI IMG/M metagenome (GOLD analysis project Ga0209059, IMG submission 186165) | Grasslands soil microbial communities from the Angelo Coastal Reserve, California, USA - 14_1009_12_20cm (SPAdes) (version 2) | ecosystem: Environmental > Terrestrial > Soil > Grasslands ...
AGCGACACACCAACTTCGCTGGTTGTGATTTATTCCTACGGAGACTTCCGGGCGGCAAGCCAGGCGGTGCGATCGGACGATCCTGCGGCGAAGCCCATTGAGATCTCGCGTGAAGATGCAGTGCCGGCGAATCGCGTGAACGCCTTTTTCTCCAATCCTTTTGGAAATCTGGAGGCCGCGCGTACGGCTCCGCTGAAGATTGAGAACGCGCTCGTCACGGCGATCCCTGCTCCCAGCCATGGCTGGATCGTGGCCATCACCCTGTTCATCTTCATGGCGTTTTATGCAGTCGGTCCAGGAGTGTGCGTGTGGCTCGCGCTTTCGGAACTGATGCCGACACGCATCCGCTCCAACGGGATGAGCGTCGCGCTGGTGCTCAACCAGGCAGTGTCAACCGCTATCGCGGCGATTTTCCTGCCCACCGTGGGCGAGTATGGATACTCGACGATGTTCTTTGGTTTTGCGGCATTCACGATTATTTACTTCGTGACCGCAACCTGGTTCCTGCCTGAGACCAAGGGAAAGACGCTGGAGGAAATCGAAGCGCATTTTGAGGGGACGCGGTAAGGGCCTTGGGAAGGGCACGACGTCAGTCGTGCCGAAGTGATGCACCGTCAAGGCGCTTACGCCGGTGATGTGCGCTCGTGATTGCGCTAACCCCCGCTTTGCCACTCAGACGTATGATCGTTTATTCTCAGCCACAGTCATGACACCAACGAAGAACAAGAAAGAGAACGGTTCCAAGAGCGCATCGCCTTCTAGCGGCAAATTTGCTCATGCCATGCGTCGCGAAATCTATGAGCAGCCCGCGGCCATCGCAAAGACCGTCGAAAAACATCTCGAGAACGACATTATTTTCCCCGGCGAATTGGAGCCCATTGCGGGCGCGCTCCTTACTTTTGAAAAGTTGATCATCGCAGCCAGCGGATCGAGCCGTCACGCAGGCCTGGCCGGCGAGATCATGATCGAGGACCTCTCGGGCGTGGCGGTGGATGTCGAATATGCCAGCGAGTATTGCTACCGCTCGACCCACGCCGCGGTGGAACCGATCGTTATGGTGATCACGCAATCCGGAGAGACGGCCGATACGCTGGCGGCCCAGCGCGAGGCTCTCACGCGAGGCGTCAAGACCATCGCCATCTCGAATGTCCCCAACACAACGATCGTGCGCGAGGCCAGCGCAGCTTTGATCTCCGGCGCGGGACCTGAGGTTTCCATTCCCGCGACCAAGAGCTTCACTACCCAGCTCACGATTCTGTATCTCATGGCCCTGTTCCTTGCCCGCAAGCGTGGGCGCATGACGTCGGAAGTGACGCGCTCTTACTTGCAGCGCCTGATGCGACTTCCGGCTGCCATCGAAGAGAAGCTGGCAATCTGGGACGGCTTGGCCGAAGAGTTCGGCGGCGTCCACTTCCAAGCCGAAAAATTTTTATACCTAGGACGTGGGGTGCACTACGCAATCGCCCGCGAAGGGGCGCTCAAACTGAAAGAGATTTCCTACGCCCATGCGGAAGGATATCCGGCGGGAGAACTGAAGCATGGCCCCAACGCGCTCGTCGATGACAAGCTGCCCGTGGTGGTGATCGCGACCTGCGACCACCGCGATCCCGATTCGGTTTTGCGTTACCGCCGGACTTTGGAGGTTATGAAGGAAGTTCGCTCGCGCAAGGGTCCGCTGGTCACGGTAGCAACAGAAGGAGACAACGAAGTCTCCGCCATCGCCGAGCACGTGTTTTACGTCCCGCCGGCGCCGGAGTTGCTGCTGCCCATTGTAGAAGTCATCCCGCTTCAGCTCTTCGCCTATCACGTCGCCGTGAACAAAGGCTACGACGTGGATCATCCTCGCAACCTGGTGAAAGCTGTGGTAACGGAATAGCGATCAGGCGCGGGCGAAGTCGATGTACCCCTTCTCCACGTTGACGCTGACCAGCTTGGCTCGCAGTTTGTCACCCACGTCGAGTCCGTGGCCTTGAATGAGCAGGCCTTCCACGTGGGGCTGCAGAACGCGAACGAAGGTGCCGTGATCGGTGACTCCGGTGACGATGGCGTCGAAGGCTTCACCAATGCGGTGTTGCATGGCGATCGCTGCCAGGCGCTTCGACATTTCGCGCTCCACCTTTCTGGCGGCATCCTCTTTTTGCGTGCAGTTGGCCGCAATCGCAGTCAGCTCATCGTCGGAATATGGATTCTTCTGTCCCGTGATGGTGGCCTTGATCAACCGCTGCGTGACCACATCAGCGAAACGGCGGTTGGGTGCCGTCGCGTGCGTGTAGTCTTGCACCGCCAGACCGAAGTGACCCGGCGCTGTTTCTCCCGCCTTTTCCAGCACGTACTCGCCAGGGCCGATCAGTTTGATCACCGCCAGGGAGAGATCGGCAAAATGATCAGGATCTGCCGCTTTCTGCCGGATCAGGAAATCGTTCAATGCTTTGGAATCAGGCTCTGCGGGAAGGCTCGCGCCCTTGCCCGCAGCGAGTTGCACAATGCGATCCCACCGTTCGGGCGTGCGCACGATTCGCCGCAAGGAGGAAACATTCTCCAATTTCCTTGCCACTACTCCATTCGCGGCAACCATAAAGTCTTCGATGAGCTCGGTGGCGCGGTTCTTCTGCTGCTTTACGATGTCGACCACCTGTTCATTCAGCACCAATGGATGAACTTCGTCCGTTTGAAGGTTTAGTGCGCCGTGCTGCTGGCGCTGGCCCTTTAACCTTTGCGCCACCTCATCCTGAAGCTTCAGTTGCTCCTGTAACTCCTTGGATTGTTGAACCTTCGCCGGAGCCTCTCCGGCACCTTCCAGCCATGCGCCAAGCGAGTTGTATTGCAGTTGCGCCTGGTTGCGCACCAGCGCGCGGTAGAGTTCCGCCGACGTGACTGCTCCGCTCGAGTCGATGACGAACTCGATAACAATCGCGAGGCGATCCTGCCCGTCGAGCAGCGACGTGATCCCCGTCGAAAGTTCTTCCGGTAGCATAGGAAAGTTGCGCACGCCGGTGTAGACGGTAGTGGTTTCTGTCGCCGCATGCTGGTCGATGGGAGTCTGCTTGGGGACGAAGGCATCCACGTCTGCAATACCGATCATGACCTTCACATCGCCGTTGGGAGCGCGCTCGGCGACTTCAATCTGATCCAGATCGCGAGAGGTGTCGTTGTCGATCGAGGACCAGAGGAGGTTGCGAAGATCGCGAACATCGCCGCCGGCTGCGATCTGTGGAGGATTCTGCCGTAACTTCGCGAGTTGGTCGGATACGGCTGCAGGAAAATCCGGCTCGAAGCCGCGCTGCTCCATGATTGTTTTCGCAATGGTCTGCAGGTCGAGATGCGAAGCATTGGCGTCGTGCATGGACTCTCCGGAGCCTGAAATGGCTTCAAGGCTACCACGACTCCGGCTGGAGACAGTTCAATCACATCCCCGGTCGGCACTCCATGCGCTACCGCCTAATATCGGCATTGGTGTACACGCGTGCCGCAACGCGTTTGTGAGTTTTCCAGAATAACGCGTCTTCCGCGACGCTCACGCCAAAGCCCCGTTCGACCAGCGACTGCGCGCTCGTAATCGCAACGTAGCCCGTGTCATTCACGCTAGCGGGCACCTCGCGAGGAGCATTGCCGCTCAGTTCGATAAGTGGCACCTCTGGGTAGCCGTAGTAGATCGGAAAGAGATCGGGTTGGTTAGCCAGCAGAGGATCGGAAGCGTAGGGTTGATCTGCCACCGGCGGACCAATTTGCGGCAGGGGTGGAATCCCGGGGAGCGGCGCATCCAGCGACATACTGGGTGTAGCAATGGGCCGCAGAAACTTCGCATTTGCCGTCGTGATCAGATACTCCGGACCTGCTCCGAAGCGGGTGTCCTGTGCCGGGCAAACACCTGCGACCAGAAACGTGAACAGAAATAGTGTGAACAGATATACGGGAGAGAAACGCATACATCCTCCGCACGAAAACAACGCCAGGTCCCCTCTGCTAGCCTCAGGATGTCATAGCATCGAAGACCAGCCAATACAGTGATTTACCGGCCACAGATGAACAAGCGCAGGAGCTTTAAAGCAAGCGAAAGAGTGTCTTCGCGTATTCAGGAGCAGGCGGCTTTTCTGTGCTCGCGCCGGTTCGCGAGGATGATGTAGACCATGTAAAGCACGACCGCCACATTGACGATTAACACTCCACAACGCAACAGCGTGACGCGGCGAAACAACTCGCGCACTTCCAAGGGCAGCAGCAAGGTGCCGGAGATCGCCGCCACCCATTCGGCCCACGTGCGGCATCTCCATAGTCCATACCCTTCTATGAATCGAAGCGTCGAGTATGCAAACGCAAGCCACGCCGCAGCCCACAGTTTCGCATCAGTGACGTTGTCGGCAAAATCCAGGAACATCCGGGCGATGCGACGATCGGTGCTGATGTGGAACACTGCCAACACGCTCTCGGCATAGAGCCACGCGTCCTTGTGAACCAGGAGAAGGGCGCAAATGCCCATCAGCGTGACGAAAACACCCTTGAGGAACTCGATTGTGGCGACAGTCTGCAGCACTCGTCGTTGGCGGCGGGGGGGCGGTGGAGTGGGAGGGCGCATGCGTCTAACTTATTGGCAGGGTATCACGCGTGCTCGGGGGCGCCCATACAGCCAGTTCCGCCTCTTCGCGCGGTGGCTTCAATGCACAATGGCCCATGCCAAACCGTCCGGGTTTTGGCCCACATCGATGTGCCCAACGTCCTGAAGAGACTTGAGATCAATCACGGCAACGTAATTGTCGGGAGAGCACGCCACGAAGGCTCTCTCGCCATTCGGTTCAATAAGAATGCCGGCCGTGCCGTGTCCCAGTTTCAATCGCTTGATCTCTTTTCTGCTGGAGGGATCGAAGATGGTCAGATCTCCCCCGCGCAGGCTGGACACCAGGACTCGGGAGCCATCGGGAGTGAACTTCAGCCGGTTCGCGCCAGGGACATTCGCGGCGATGGTGTCTGTGACAGTCTTGGAGGCCAAGTTGATAATCGAGATGGTCCCGTCCTGCGCGTTGGCTACCCAGATTTCCTGGCCACTCGGCGAAACGTCGAAACCTTCGGAGCCGTTACCAATTTTTACCACCGTCTGTTCCCAGTCGCCACCGGGAGGAGTGGGGCGTGGCGGCGGATTGTTAGCGCCGGCAGGCGCTCCGGGCATGCGTGGAGGAATTTTATCGATGATGCTGACGCTGCCTGAAGTTACGTTCGTAGTCACGATCCGCTTCTCGTCATCCGTAAGCCAAATCATGTGAGTTCGATCTTGCCCCGTGCCCAGAATCCAATCAACCTTGCCTGATTTCGGATCGTAGCTGCCAATCGCTTTCGCGGCCTCCGCGGTGAACCATACTTTCTCGCCAATGAAGGCCAACCCGTGCGGTCCCCGAAGGGGACCAAGATCGATTGCGGGTAGAGCTTTCTTCCCTGCCAAGTCGATCACTGCCAAAGTGTTGTAGGCACCGAACCCATAATTGGAAACGTACGCCGTTTTGCCATCACTAGAAGCGATGACTTCATGCGGATCATTGCCCACCGGAATACGCGCCAGCACTTTCAATCTGGATGGATCAACGATGGCCAGCGTCTGGTCTTTCTTGCTCAGCGCCAGCAACGACCGTTCCGGTGTGCTTTGTGCGTGGAGGGTGCAGCCAAGAATAGTTGTCAGCACGAATGAAAAGATCACCTGATGCTGGCTCATCGCGAACTCCCGCGGTCGGATACCGCCGCCGGACCATGCCTCGATCATATGTGGTCGTAGCTTAACTCTTGCTGCGCACCGCGGCCCGCAGTTCGGCCACGATTTCCTGTGAGGCTTTGATCGCTGTGGCGTGCTGATTCACCGGAAACGAGATCGCGCCTACGCGGGCGTGACCGCCTCCGCCGTAGCGTTCGCAGATTTTCGCCAGATTCACTTCCGGCGGCTGCGGCGCCCATGGATTCGATCCCACGGACACTTTCACACGGAAGCTGCTTTTGCTCAGGCCGACGCTGTAAACCGACTCAGGATGCAAATAATACGGAATGAATTTGTTGTAGCCCTCAAGATCCTGATCGGTCACGTCAAAGAAAATGGTTCGGTCTTTGCATTCCGTGCGCTCTTTCAGAATGTCCATCGAGAACTCGTGGCGATGAAGAAGCGGGGGAAGTAAAGGCGCCACAAAAGGCTCGTCCAGAATTTCCCCCAGCGGCTTGGTCGCCAGCAGTGGAATCAGATTGGGCACGAATCCATGGTCCGGCGCTGACTCGATCACCATGGTTAGCTTCATGGCGGGAGCTTTCATCTCGACCGCGGTCTTGGCATCGGGATAGAGCGCTCCATCAATGACATCAGTCCAGTAGACAAGATCGGCTACCGGGGCGGGATCGAAACCAAAGCGCTCCTGCGCGATCATGGCGATAAAACTGGTACAGGACTTGAAATCCGGATCGTAAAACTTGCGATTGCTCTGGTCCTGCTCGAAATGCTCCGCGTCGGACTCGGTCAGAAAGGCGCTCTGGTGATGATCAAACCACCAGGTAATCTGCGGAGAGCTGGAATATTTGAAGTCGACGATGGCATTCTCATCGCCGTCGAATTGCTTCTCGTCGAACAGGGCTCCGGCCCGGTGGACAAGGCCAGTGAACTCGAATTCCGCATCACTCCGAATGCGCTCGCGGTAAAAGCGGGAAAACAATGCCGCGGAGGAAGCTCCATCAAAGCACTTGTCGTGATAGAAAACGCGAATTCGCAATGCATGCCCCACTCGAGCAGAATTCCCGCGCTGCCGCTTCGTCAAAATCAGCCCGCAGGTGAAAAGCTAATAGGATTGACAGCTTAGAGGGAGAAAGTCAAGCGCGGGACGCCGAAAGAATCAATCTTGCAGCAGAGCGACACTTCTTAATTAGATTGCGTTCGCCTGTTTCTCCGCCATGTCGCCGATGATGGGCAACTTATACATCTGGCCCTGATTGGCTTTGAGAAGCAGCACAATCCATAACACGAACGCGCCCAGACTGACCAAGAGGTGCAGCGGCAAGGTCACGAGAGCAAGAAAGGGTACGACCGTCAGAATTGACAGAGCAAGATGAAGGGCGATGAGCGCAACCGTCAAGAACAGGCATTGAAAGGAGTGAAAACGGATAAAGCGGTTCCTGTTATACGGTGCCAGGACCAGGAAGATGATGGCAGGAATAAATGTGACGTAGGCCAGCATGCCTGCGATGTTGTCCGTCAAGCCCGCAGCCGGCACGGCCGCTGCCACGGCCGGACCTCCCGAAACGCGGCTGGCACAAGCAGGGCAGGTAGTGGCACCATCAGGAATTTGTGCTCCGCACGTGCTGCAGAATGCCATGGAACCTCCAATGAGTTGCCGCTTCAAGACAGGGTGCGAGTTCGCGGCAAAGTAACAAAAACCACGCTTCAAAGCAACGGAATTCCTAAGTTGATCCTAGAATTCTCCTGCGTAGCGCTCAGCGAAATCTCCAAAATACGGCATTTTGAACGTCTCCCCCCGCCACGCTTTGGCCACTAATACAAACCAGAGAAGAATCGCAGCCAGGGCCACAACAACATCAATCACCACAACTAAGAGCGGCCCGAGAACGGGAATCACGAATAGAACGTAATCTGCGACCCTCAACGCAACGGCCAGCAGAACGACGGCGGCCGTATACAGAAAGCATTGAAGGGCATGGAAGCGGACGAAGAGATTCCTGCGGTAGGGCTCAAGAAAAAGAAATAGGATCGCGGGCAGGATCGTGAAATATGCGAGAGCCCCGGCCACGTTTTCCGAAAGCACGCCCACCTTGCCCTGAGCGCGGGCGATAATTTGCATCGAGCGGCCGCAACCAGGACAGAACCGCACTGCTGCCGGCATTTGCGCGGCACAATCCGGACAGGATTGAACGGGAGCCTGAGTCTGATCCATTGCGGGCACCTTATCAAAAACCCTGAGCAAGCCACAAATGAGTGGAACCAACCTAGCGCATTGACGCACGCCGCGCCCGATAGTAAGTTCGTGCAAATCGTTCCAACTGAGTGGCGATTTGGACGTTTCTTCGCTGATTGGAGAAGAGCATGGCTGTGTGCCCGCAGTGTGGGTTTTCCAATGCCGATAACGCAACTTTCTGCACGCACTGTGGCCGAAGCTTGCAGTCGCCAGCGGCAGCGCCTCCGTTGCAGGCTACGGGAGTGGTGGTTCCCCCGATCGGCACTACCATCCCGAACTATCTCGTCTTTGCGATTTTGACGACTGTATTGTGCTGCCTGCCCACGGGCATTCCCGCCATCATCTATGCTTCCCAGGTCAACACGAAGTTGCAGCTCGGTGATGTCGCCGGAGCGCAAGCCGCTTCGAACAACGCAAAGATGTGGTGTTGGATCTCGTTCGGGCTGGGGCTGGTAATGTTTGTCGGTTACGGGCTCGTCGCGACACTTGGGGTCATCGGCAGCCTGCACCGGAGATAGGTTGGAATGTTCAGGCGAATTGTTGCTGCGGGAATCCTGGTTCTGCTGGCAGGTGGCCTAGTGCTGCTCCGAATTTACAATCCCGCGACTTCCACCATTTTCCCTCCGTGTCCCATCCATTACTTGACCGGCTGGTATTGCCCGGGATGCGGATCGCTGAGAGCGATTCATCAACTGCTGCTGGGAAACGTAGGGGCTGCCTGGGCGATGAATCCACTCAGCATGCTGCTCTTTCCATTCCTAACCTACGGGCTGTCCCGCGAGGCGATTTCTTACTTGAGAGGGCAGCCCTCGCCTCAGTTCGCAGTGCCGGGTGCATGCATCCGCGCGTTGTGCGCGCTGATCGTGCTGTTTGGAATCGTAAGGAATCTTCCCTTCCATCCCTTCGATCTACTGGCTCCGGGCGGAATGCTGAAGTTCTGAATTCCGAAGTCACTGGGGATTGTGATTTTTCCTTCGGCACTCTTCGCAGACCCCGTAGATCTGGAACGTGTGGCGCGTGGTCATGTAGTGATACTTGCGTCCGATCTCCTGCTCGAGGTGGCCAACCTCAGGCGAGAAGAATTCAACCGAACTGCCACAATTCGTGCACACCATGTGGTGATGGCTGCGGCGATTGTATTGGTGCTCGTAGCGGGCAATACCGTCGTGAAAAGCAACTTCGCTGGCCAGGCCGCACTCGGCTAAAAGCTTCAGAGTGCGATAGACGGTGGTGTAGCCGATGTGCGCGTCTTTTTTCTGCACCAGTCGATGAAGTTCGTCGGTGGAGAGGTGGTCGCGGGTCTCAAGAAATGTCCGCAGAATGGTATCGCGCTGGGCAGTCTGCTTCAGGCCCACTCCCTTGAGATGGCGATGCAGGATGTCCTCGGCTTCCCGCACCATCTGGCGCGAGAGGCTGGGTTGATCGTCGATGCGTTTCTGCAGCATGGAGTGAAGTCATCCCCGAGTGTTCCGGGGCCGCTCGCTGCGCTTCGTGTGGCAGACCGATGGGTCCGGCCTTAGGCGCAAATGGCGGGTAGGAAGACTCAGGATACCACTGCGATCTTGAAAATGAAATTCATTTTCAGGACGCCAGCCCGCCACCGTGGTCTACAATCGAGGTTCTTCATGGGTTCCCTGGCCGAAGTTCCGATCTCCACAGTGCGACGTTCTCTACTGCCGCGCCTCCTTCTGTGGATCGCCGGCGTACTGCTCTTGCTCGTGTTGGGGCTAGGCGGATATGCGTTCTACGTTGCCGAAAGCGCGCTCCCGCGAATGGATGGACGGCTTCAAGTGCGCGGCCTGACCGCGCCGGTGACCGTGACGCGCGACAGCCACGGCGTGCCGACAATCGATGCCGCGTCTCTGCCGGATCTCTTCTTCGCGCAGGGCTACGTCACAGCACAGGACCGCCTCTGGCAGATGGATATCATGCGCCGCTATGGAGCCGGCGAACTGTCGGAGATTCTTGGCGAAGATACGCTGAAGATCGACCGCGAGCAGCGAATCCTCGGGCTGCGCGATGCAGCCAAAAAATCCCTTGAGATTGCCAGTCCGCGGGAGCACAGCTTTTTCGAGGCATACGCCAGCGGGGTGAACGCCTACATCGAGAATGCTCGGTCGCATCTCCCCATTGAATTCCGCATTCTCCGGTACGCCCCGAAGCCGTGGACTGCCGAAGACTCCGTCGTCATTGCCAACCAGATGGTCAAGGACCTGAACTTTCACTATTTTTACGACGCGTTGGCGCGAGAAAAAATTCTAGCTAAATTGGGTCCGGAATTGACCGCGGACTTG
>Ga0209059_1001657_pt1 | contig 10196 bp, 7 predicted proteins | sample GraSoiAngelo_151_FD_186165 | JGI IMG/M metagenome (GOLD analysis project Ga0209059, IMG submission 186165) | Grasslands soil microbial communities from the Angelo Coastal Reserve, California, USA - 14_1009_12_20cm (SPAdes) (version 2) | ecosystem: Environmental > Terrestrial > Soil > Grasslands ...
ATTTTGTTTTCATATCGATTGACGCTCTCCTGGTTCAAAAAAAAAACCTCTCGCCCAATACACATAGGGACGAGAGGAACTCCCGCGGTACCACCCTTATTAACCACACTCTCACGAGGTGTGAGATAGATATGGCTCACTTGGTTTAGCTGTAACTCCCCAATTGAGAGGATCCATACAGCCCTTCATGATAACGGGAAGGTCCCGGCCAGGTCTACTTTGTTGTTTCGGCTAGCGGCTCTGGAATGATTTTCGGCTCACGATCCTGACCTGGTTACACCACCCCCAGGCTCTCTTCGACAAGATATGGGGACCTACTCGTTCCTTCGTTGCCTATAAGTATTGGTGACTTGCTTTTCCTTTGTCTTTTCTAGAGACGATCAGACAAAGAATATTTGAAGTATACCGAAGTTATGATACCATAGGAAGTGATAAAATACAACTATGTAAACTTGTTTATGCAATTTCCAAAGGACCTATAATGCGCGACCTTGATACTTTTTATGGGCCAAATGCAGGCTATGTCCTGGAACAATATGAGCGATATCTGCAAAATCCGGCTAATGTCGATAAAGCTACACGAGCCATTTTTGATACATGGGCACAGGAGGACCAATCCACACGTGCTAAAGATAAAGAGAAGACAAATGGTAGTGCCCCTTTTCAGGTCTCCCAAGTCGTTGCCGCTTCGGCACTTGCACATGCCATTCGCGCCCAGGGACATCTCGGAGCTCATCTCGACCCACTGGGAACAGAGCCACTGGGCGACCCCGCTCTTCTTCCTGAATCCCATGGGATAACCGCGGAAGAACTTTCATTGCTTCCCCCGGTGGTAGTTGGAGGGCATGCTGCAGAGGGGGCACGTAACGCACTTGAAGCGATTACCAATCTGCGCTCCATGTACTCTGGTACGATCAGTTATGAATTTGACCAGGTGAAAAGCCCGATTGAGCGCACCTGGCTGCGGGACGCAGTAGGACTGCGCTTGTTTCATGAAACACAGGAGCCAACGGCAAGACGCAAGCTGCTTCAGAGGCTGACACAGATTGAGGTGTTCGAGCGTTTTTTGCACCAGACCTATACCGGGCAGAAACGCTTCTCACTGGAAGGGACGGACACACTTGTGCCCATGCTCGATGAGATAATTCTAGGAGCAGTCGAGTCTGGAAGCCGCGAAGTCATCATTGGTATGGCTCACAGAGGGCGCCTCAATGTCCTGGCTCATGTGCTCGGGAAGTCATATACAGCCATTCTCTCCGAATTTGGGCATGCTAAACACGAGGAAGGCGTCCCATTGACCGATTCCTTTGGATTTGGCTGGACAGGCGACGTTAAATACCACCTGGGGGCAGAACACATTCTTGGTGAAGAAGCATCTGTAGGCCTTAAAGTGATATTGTCTCCTAATCCCAGTCACCTGGAGTTTGTCAATCCGGTTATCGAGGGTATGACACGGGCTTTGCAGACGGTCTCCGACGTGGCTGGAGCACCTCTACAAGAGGTGGATCACGCCCTACCTGTGCTCATTCATGGTGATGCAGCTTTTCCCGGTGAAGGGGTTGTAGCAGAGACTTTGAACCTGTGGCAGCTCCATGGCTACTGGGTCGGTGGGACCATTCACATCATCGTGAACAACCAGCTTGGCTTTACAACTGAGCCAGAAGATAGCCGATCCACGCAGTTCGCTAGCGACCTGGCGAAGGGATTTGAAATCCCCATTATTCATGTTAATGCAGATGACCCTGATGCGTGTCTCACCGCGGTACGCCTGAGCCAGGCGTATCGAGACCACTTCCATAAAGATGTGTTGATTGACCTGGTGGGCTATCGTCGTTGGGGGCATAACGAGGGTGATGAACCTGCGTTCACGCAGCCACGTATGTATGATATCATCCGCTCACATCCTACTGTGCGCGATCTTTATGCCCGCTACCTCATTGGGAAAGGAGTCGTTTCACAAGAAGAGGTAGACTCTATGGTGAAGAGCGCGTTTGCAATGCTAGAACAGGCCAAGCAAGAGGCCGATAGTGGCCTGGAACTCGAGGATGATGAGTTGGATGGGCTGAATGGAGACAATTATCATGATGAGCGGGTGCCGCAGGTATCTGCCGAGCAGTTAATCAATTATAATAGTGAATTGCTTAGCTGGCCGGAGGGTTTTACACCCAACGCCAAACTGGTGCGTCTGTTGCAGCGCAGGGCAACCACGCTTGGCCCAGAAGGGGGTATCGACTGGGGGCAAGCTGAAGCGTTGGCTTTTGCCTCAATACTTGCTGATGGCACGCCGATTCGTATTACAGGTCAGGATGTTGAGCGCGGCACTTTTAGTCATCGCCACGCAGTGCTGCATGATCAACACAACGAAAGTTACATACCATTGCAGCACCTTTCCATGGCGCGTGCATCATTCTCGATATATAATAGTCCTTTGAGCGAAGCCGCTCCACTAGGTTTCGAGTATGGTTATAGTGTGCAAGCCCCGAACACGCTGGTCTTGTGGGAAGCTCAGTTTGGAGATTTTGCGAATGCTGCCCAGGTTATCATCGATCAATTTATCGCTTCGGGGCGCGCAAAATGGAAGCAGAAGTCTTCACTGGTGCTTTTGCTACCTCATGGCTACGAGGGGCAAGGGCCCGAGCACTCAAGCGCCCGACTGGAGCGCTACCTGCAACTATCGGCCCACAACAACTGGCGCATAGCAAATTGCTCGACAGCCTCCCAATACTTTCACCTGCTACGACAACAGGCATTTTATCTGTGGCTCGATCCACGCCCACTGGTTATTATGACACCGAAAAGCCTACTTCGCCATACACTGTCGACAACCACTCTAACAGAACTGGCCGAGGGTGAGTTCCAGCCGGTTATTGATGATACAATGGCGCTTACTCATACCAGTGATATCAGGAAAGTTTTGCTCTGTACGGGTAAAGTATCGATAGATCTCTTGTCTCATCCGAAACGAGCGGAGGCCGAGGATGTGGCAATTGTGCGCCTCGAACAGTTATACCCTTTCCCGAGAGAGGAGTTACAAAAGGTCTTGTCAAGTTATCCACATTTGCAAGAGGTCGTATGGGTGCAAGAAGAGCCGCACAATATGGGAGCATGGGGCTACCTCTCTCCACTCCTTTCGACGCTTGTCGGTCAACAGGCCAGGGTGAGAGTGATCGCTCGACCTGAACGCGCCAGCCCTGCTTCAGGCTTTATGGATCTCTTCCTGGCTGAGCAAGAGCAGATTTTGACGCAAGCCCTTGGTTCATTTAGTAAAGAACGCGGAGGGAAGTATGCCCGTTGATATACGTGTTCCATCATTGGGAGAATCCATCGTTGAAGCAACGATAGGGAGATGGCTGAAGCACGAGGGAGATACGGTTAACCAGGGTGAGGCTCTCGTTGAGTTGGAGACCGATAAAGTCAATATGGAAGTGGGCGCTGATCAGAGTGGAGTTCTGCAGAAGATCGTCAAGCAGGAAGGAGATACGGTGGCGGTGGGTGAAGTGCTGGGGGTTATCGGTGAGAGTAGCCAGGCCCCTGCTGCGCAAGCAGGAGATGGGCAGAAGATTCCTTCGGAGCAGTTACAATCCGAGCCTGTAACCAGTGAAAGGCAGAAGGTATCTACAGGACAACTTCCACCCACAACGCGGGCAAGTGACGGACAGCGCCCGCCTTCTCCACTGGCACGTCGCATAGCCTCGGAATACAACGTCGACCTTTCACAGGTAAAAGGAACAAGTCCTCATGGGCGCGTAACCAAAGACGACGTGATTGGCTATATGGAACAACATGTACAGAATACGGCTCCTTCACAGCGCGTTGCACAGCCGGACAAGGCTTCCGCACCTCCGCCAGTTCAAACCACAACAACATCGGCTGACCAGGTAATCGTTACACCGCTGGCAGCACCGCGCGGACGTGAAGAGCGCATACGGCTTTCACGCAGACGGCAAACGATAGCCCAGCGACTGGTGGAGGCCCAACATTCAGCAGCGATGCTCACGACATTCAACGAAATCGATATGAGCGCTGTGATGGAGGTACGAAGCCGACGGAAAGACACTTTTAAAGAGCGCCACAATGTGTCACTGGGCTTTATGTCGTTCTTTACTAAAGCCGTAGTGGGCGCACTCAAGGCATTCCCCCGGCTGAACGCGGAGATCCAGGGTAACGAGATGGTGCTCAAACGCTACTATGATATTGGTATAGCTGTTGGAGCCGAGGAGGGTCTTGTTGTACCGGTGCTTCGTGATGCTGACCGTAAGAGCTTTGCGGAGATTGAGCAGGAGGTCGCTGCCCTGGCTAATAAAGCCAGGGAGAACAGTCTAGCGCTCGCTGAATTGCAGGGTGGCACTTTTACTATTACCAATGGTGGTATATTCGGCTCGTTGCTTTCGACACCGATATTAAACGCACCACAAGTAGGTATTCTGGGTATGCATAAGATCGAACAACGACCGGTTGCTGTGAATGGGCAGGTCGTCATACGACCTATGATGTATGTTGCCCTTTCCTATGATCACCGTATCGTCGATGGTCGGGAAGCAGTGCAATATTTGGTCAGAGTCAAAGAACTAGTCGAAGACCCAGAAACGCTCCTACTTGAAGGGTAGTCGAGGGTATCCTGCAGAAGCTTACGAATGGGTAACAGGACGAGGAAGGCTCTGACAGATCAATGTGTAGCAATGCTCTCGTGACAACCAATTTGCCCCTCGACATAGACAGCTACAGCCTGTATAATCAACGGTGACTACATCGGATGGTGGGAACAGAGGAGTCATCTTACTATGCAACGAGAGAATCCATACCCTCAGCAGCAGGGAAAGAACGACGATATGAACGCGCTGGTCGGGCGATCGTTGGGCCAGTTTCGTATCGTCGAGCGCATTGGAGCTGGTGGTATGGCGACCGTGTTCAAGGCCTATCAACCAAACCTGGATAGATATGTTGCCATCAAAGTACTGCCAGCATATCATGCACGCGATCCAATATTCGTCAAAAGGTTTGTGCAGGAAGCACGTGCTGTAGCAAAACTGGTTCACCCCAATATTTTGCAGATACATGACTTTGGGGAACAGGATAACATCACCTATATCGTCATGGAATATGTCGAAGGTGGTACACTCAAGGATCGCTTGAAGCGACCGATAGCAGTACCTGAGGCTGTTGATTATATGATCCAGGCTGCAGAGGGTTTGAATTGTGCCCACAATAATGGCATTGTTCATCGCGATGTAAAGCCCGCTAACATGTTGTTGCGCAAAGATGGCTATCTTCTTCTCTCCGACTTTGGTATAGCTAAGATTCTCGAGGGGACGACGAATCTCACTCGTGTTGGCACAGGTATTGGAACCCCACAGTATATGTCGCCGGAACAAGGCACCGGGCAGGCTGTAGACCGACGCAGCGATATCTACTCCCTTGGTATCGTGCTATTTCATTGTCTAGCTGGCCGGGTACCGTTTACGGCAGAAAACCCGTTGACTATCACGGTGAAGCACCTCAATGATCCGCTCCCTGTTGAAATGTTACGTATGGCTGGCGTACCTGCTCCTATAGAACAGGTAGTGGTGAAGATGGCAGCGAAAGCTCCGCAAGACCGCTACCAGACAACCGATGAATTGATAGCCGCTTTAACAGAGGCATTGACAGCTTCACATCTTTCGATACCCTCGCGATGGCGTCCAGGGATGTCTGCGGCTATGCCCCAACTGGATGTGCGTGGGAGCGGTGTAGTTCCTCAGATACCTGTCTCAGCAGTTGAAGGACAGGGATTGGTACCAGGGCGGGGAGTTTCTTCTCAGTCCCTGGTTTTTAACAACCAGCAGCCGGTTGTCACATTGCCATGCTTTCGCTGTGGTGCATCTAATCCGAGCACGCGCCTTTTTTGTACCTCCTGCGGAGATGAACTCTCCGATAAACGAGCCATTCATGACCGCTACCTGGGACCGAATGGCCGTCCAGTGCTTGCTCGTCTCACCATTCAGAATGGGCCGATGGGCGGTCACTCCTATCGTTTCCACCAGGTAGTCACAACAATTGGTCGTACCAATGGCAATGATCTTATTATCCAGGGAAGAACGGTTTCTCGCCGTCATGCCCGTCTCTTTTTTGATAATGGACGCTGGTACCTGGAGGATTTGCAAAGTGCCAATGGGACGCTGGTCAACAATGTGCGAGTGTATCAACCTGTTGTATTGAATGATGGGGATGTCATCAATTTTGGTGATGAGATCGTGGTATTTAATACAACGTATTGATACTGTTTTAGGAAGGATTTTACTGATGGACTCCATCAATCCCTTTATTCAAGTGGCGCAGCAAGTGTTGTTGGGCGGTGCGGTTAAGCAAAATCATGCCCTTGAGCATGCAACCATTGTTTTGCTGAGCAGAAAGTATCCCGAGGTGCGCTTTGCTGGTATTTCTTTCGCATCCGGTTTCTTCGTGTTCGGTGATGTTCCTACCGAGGCGATAATCCCTGCCGCCAATGAGGCTCTGACCCTGTTGCGTACGACGCATCCAGAGATGGCTATTCACGAGCGTTGTGGGACAAACCTCGCGGTTTCTGGCCTGCTCACCGGCCTATCGGCTATGACTGTCGCCAGGATGCGCCGCCCATATAATTCTTTTAATAATGTCATCCTGGCATCGACTGCCGCATTGATACTAGCGCGTCCTTTGGGGATGGTTGTTCAGCGCTATGTTACGACACAGACTCCCAATGCCTCCATGAGCATTGTAAAGGTTACTCCAACGCAAATATTAGGCACACCGGCCCATTTTGTGTCTACCAATAACCCTGACGCGTCCGGTCTTTTCTCATAGCGTATAGAGAGTTGAGGTTCATATGGATATGGAGCGCAGTCAGTTTCTGGTGGAGACGTCCTGGTTAGCCGAGCACCTGAACGATCCACATATCCGTATTGTGGACATGCGCGGCTATGTACGTACAGTGGAGCGTAATGGTGTTCAGAACGCGCAGTATGTTGGTGCGCGTGATGAGTATGAGCAAGGGCACATACCGGGAGCGGTTTATATCGACTGGAGCAGTGATATTATTGACCTCGACGATGCTGTCAAGGCGCAGGTCGCTCCGGCAGCACGCTTTGCTGAGGTGATAGGAAGTTTAGGCATCGGAGATCAGCATTTAGTGGTCGCCTATGATGCCCATCCGTCAGCACAGTTTGCTACGCGGCTCTGGTGGGCGCTCAATTACTATGGGCATGATCAGGTGGTTGTGCTAAACGGTGGATTTGCTAAATGGCTACATGAACATCGACCACTGGAAGAAAGTATCCCTACCTATCCCCCTGCTACGTTTACCCCCGTGGTGCAACCGCACTTACGTACCACTGCTACCGAGGTATTATCTCTGCTAGGACAACGGCAAGTCACAATGATTGATGCACGCGAGCCCGGGCAATATACGGGCGAGGTTGTGCGCGACAACGGACGTCCCGGTCATATTCCAGGGGCTTTGAATATCCCTCGTGACGAAGTAATTAATCCAGCCACCGGTACATTTCGCAGTAATAAAGAACTGGCTCGCCTTTTCTCGGATGCTGGTGTGTTGCCAGAACGCCAGGTTGTAGCTTATTGTAACGGGGGCGTTGCAGCTACAACCATCCTTTTCAGCCTGGCTATGCTTGGATATCCCAATTTGACCAACTACGACGGTTCCTGGAATGAGTGGGGCAGCCGGCAAGATTTACCGACAGAAGTTTAGCAATGGAGCAGTATCCTACGAGAGATGAACAGGAGGACCTGCATGACCTGAACGAGGTCATGCAGGCATTTGGCGTTAGCGAGTGGAACAACCTGGGGACGATCGAAGAGATTGCAACGCCCAGGCTTTTTAGCGTACTAGTTGACATCAAGGGGCAACATTATATCCTCAGAGAGCGGCTTGAGGGGCTCGTTGCAGAAGATAGCGACCACCGTTATGCCTTCCGACAATTTCTTCAACAGGCAGGTATCCCTCTTCCATCTCTCTGGCTCACCGCTCAAGGGAAACCAACGGTAGTGGTTGGTGACACCTCCTTTGAGTTAGAGCAGGAGCCGCAAGGGGAACTCTTCAGTACAACCTCGCCACGTAGCCTTGTCTGGGTCGGTGACGCTGGAACAATGCTCGCCCGTATCCACCAGGTTTCCCGTACGTATCCAGGGCCCCAACATCGTTGGCCTTCAGAAGCACATATAGGTGGGGTAGTACAGGGATATTTGAACATGGCACGCGGGAGAGCCGAGCAGAGCGAAATAGCGGCCGTTGCAGCGGCGTTGTCGAACTGGTGCGATCAATGGGAAGCGGTGCTGCCGTCGGCAATGGTTTCTATTGGCGCTGTACGAGGCTTACCGGAGTTCCATATCCATGGTGATTATCATGCCCTGAACCTTCGATTGGGAACGCAAGGCGTCACGGCAGTCCTCAATCTGGCAGCGTCGCGTTGGGAGAAACGCATTATAGAACTGGCTTATGCCCTCTTCTATTTTAGCGCGCTGGAGTGGCAGCCGACTGCTGCATTGACACGCCCCCTTGTCAAACGTGGTCTTGATCCCGAACGAGCTCGCCGTTTCTTAGCAGCTTATGGAGCGATTTACCCTCCTGAGCCGCGTGAATCCGCAATATTGGGCGACGCCTTGATGCTGGTCTCACCTATCGCTACTATGAATGGCCCGTTAGAAGACGTATTTTTTATGCAGCAAGGTGGCCCTGGTAATCACGGCGTTGAAGAACAATTGATTGATGATGTGATGGAACGCCTGGCGTGGGCTACTTCACTACCAGGGTGGTTAGCTCGCGTGCGGCGTTCACTAGCTGAAATGTGGCAGTGAGTTCAGGCTGTAGGTGAGCTATGAGGCTTTTTGCTTGAGTATAGTCACCAGGTCACTCAGCACTCCATAGGCTGTTTGAGTCACCGTTGGTTCGTGTTCTACCAGTGTGATTGTTCCCATGGCTTCAGTCTCTAGAGAGATTACGCTGGTTGTGCCTTTGCCTACCAGAAGAATGTCGTCTTTGCTTAACTTGCGTGGTCGCACCTCAGCAATGGATACCCCCTGTTTGAGGTTTGCCTGGCTCACCAGGCGTATGGGCGTTCCGGCCTGTGCAGCTGCGCGCATTTCAGCGGGAGCAAGGTCGCGAATGCCCTGACGCGTGACCTGGTGTGGTGAAAGTTGACTTTCCAGCAGCGTATTCGCAAGGATAGTTGTTTTCATGACTGCATCCCATGCATCGAGATCATACCATGGATCAGCCTCGGCGATGCCAAGTTCCTGAGCCTTTGCTATCGCTTCATCTCGTGTAAAGCCCTGTTCGATCATACTCATTACGAGACTACTTGTGGTATTTAACAGGGCGCGAAAAGAGTGAATACCTACTGCCTGGAGTGTAAATTGCGCAAGGTTGATAAGGGGCAAACCATCCATTACAGTCGCTTCAAAGCGAAATTGCACGTTTTGATGACGTGCTGATGCTTGTAGTTCAGACTGTGCATAGGCGACTGGCCCCTTATTTGCCGTAATTACATTTAAACCTGATTGCAGGGCGATGCGAATATAACTGAGGGCAGGTTGACCATTTTGAGGATTGAGCGTAGTGAGTTCAACGAGTAGCGTTGCTCCAAGAGCTTTTCCGCCTTCAATAAATGCTTCAGCGTTATCTACATAAGTCCCATGATCGATGAACTGCTGAAATGGATCAGTGCCTTGTGCCAGGAACGATGCTTCAAAGCCCCGAGGATGGATGTAGAGGCCCCGGCTTCGTGTACCAAGGCCGCATATAACTGGGCAAACACCCAGTTCATTGCTCAACCAGTCGCTGCGCGATGCTAGCAATTGGAGGAAAGCCTGAGCGACATGCCCATAACCCAGGAGTAAGAGACGTACTGAGGGTAGTATTGTTGAAAGAGAAGGTTCGTTCATAATGTGCTACCTATGAACCAAGGAAAAACCAGCGTTCATTGTTGTGGAAACCGTGGCTGCTTTGACCGTGACTGATCTGGTACAGGACAACGAATGCGATCAATACCAGCAGAACTACAAGTATGATTAGAATGATTATGCGTAAGAGGATATTGAAGCCAGAAGCCTTAGGGGGTAAATTACTGCTCCTGGGTGATGGCGTAGCTGGAACTGCTGGTGTTTGAGAGGCTATTTGTGTGCCAGGTTTCTGCTGGACTTGTGCTACTGGTTGGGCAATAAATCCA
>Ga0209059_1001661_pt1 | contig 10189 bp, 10 predicted proteins | sample GraSoiAngelo_151_FD_186165 | JGI IMG/M metagenome (GOLD analysis project Ga0209059, IMG submission 186165) | Grasslands soil microbial communities from the Angelo Coastal Reserve, California, USA - 14_1009_12_20cm (SPAdes) (version 2) | ecosystem: Environmental > Terrestrial > Soil > Grasslands ...
GCCGCGCTGATCGCGTGGGTCGCCTACGCCATCCTGCACACGGCGAAGCTCGGCTAGTTCCGGCTTGGCTCAGCCTAGGCGCCGCTCAGGAACTTCTCGATGCCCTGGCGGAGCCCTTCGGCCATGGCCGCCTGGCCGGTCGGATCGGCTGCGACAGCGGCTTCGGCGGGCCGCGTCAAGAAGAGAGGCTCGACCACGACGCCCGGCATCTGGCTCGGGTGGTCGACGAAGCCCGGCTGGGCGGGGCCGAGCTCCATCAGCCGGCCGTAGGCCTGGCCCGCGCCTGACAGCGCCGGCGTGCCGGCGGCGGCGTCGGTCTGGACGCCCCGATCTGGCACCTGCCAGCCTCTGGCGCTGAAGCTCGCCACCAGCGACGCCTGAACGAGCTTGGCCAGCCTCAGGTTGCGGTCCGCGAAGGGCCGGACGTCGTCGTAGATGGTTTCGGCACCACCAACGCTTGGATCATCGAAGGCATTGAAGTGAATCGCGACCAGCACGTCAGCCGCGGCGGCGTTGGCGCAGGCCATGCGCGCCTGGTTCTCCAGGTGCACGCCGGTGATCGTGATGCCGCTGTCACCGATCGCCGACGCCGGCAACGCGGCCACCGAGGAGTCGCCGACGCGCGACAGCACCACCCGGTAGCCATCGGCGCGCAGGCGCTTGGCGAGCTCCTGGCCCACCGCCAGCGTCGCGGTCTCCTCCTGGACCGAGTTGGCGCCGGCGCCGGGATCGGGCCCGCCGTGCCCGGGATCGACGAAGACCGTCTGGCCGCGATCGGGGCCGAGAGGCGCGAAGGCGATGCAGGAATGGGCAGCGAGCGCAGTGCCGGGGACCGCCACCTGCTCCGAGTCAGCCGGCGACTTGCCTCCCCCCTGGCCGACGCCCGCCAGCAGGCTGGCGCTGCCCCGGCCGGCGACCGGGCCGCGACCGGACGCGGCCTCCAGCTTCACGATGGCGACGCCCACCAGCAGCGCGACAACGACAGCGGCCCAGAGGAGCCGAAGCTGGTGGGGGCGGCGGCGGCGTTTGGAGCGCGCTTTCTGGGAAGGGATTGGCAGACCTCTGGTGGGGCGTTGAGTTGAACCTGGCGCTCAGGCGGGCGGCGCCATTATCAGCGACCGCCGGGCTCAGCGGAGCCTGCTTACTTAACCGCCTCCTTAATGAACTTGAAGGGAATGGCCCGCTCGTAGGGCGGCGGCCGGGAGGCGATGGTCTCCCGGAGGGCGGCCGCATCGCCCGCCAGCGTCGCCGCTTGCTCAACCTCGCCTCGCGCCGCAGCGACCGCTGCCAGGACCTCCTGGATCTCGGCCAGATTGATCCGATCGCCGCGGCCGGCGAGAACGCCGCTGGCCTCAGTCGCCAGGGATTCGGCGGTGTCGATCCGTCCCTCCTGGAGGGCCACATGTGCGAGCCAGACCAGCGTCCGGGCAGCAAAGGTGAGGTCGCCCAGCTCCCGATAGACGGCGAGCGCGTTCTCGTAGTGCGCGCGCGCCCCCTCCGCGTTGCCCGAGTGCAACACCGCGTTGCCGAGGTTCATGTACGAGGTGGCGAGCTGCCAGGTTCGTCCCAGTTTTCGGCAGATCTCCAGTGCCTGTTCGAACGGCGCCAGAGCCTGCTCGAAGCGACCTTCACACATCGCCACCTGGCCGGTGATGGTGAGCGCGTTGCGAAGGTCCATCGGTTCGCCGCCGCGTCGAGCCACCTCGAGGTCCTCCGCGGCCAGCTCCGCCATCCGCGCGTAGTCGCCTTGCGGGTAGGCGATGAAAGCTGTCCCCCAGAGAGCTCGGGCACGCAACGAGTCCGGGACGGCGCCATTCAAGGCCAGGGCGGCGTCCGACCAGCGGCGACCTTCGGCGAACTCACCCGCGTGGCGCCAGAAGCGCCAGAGCGCGCAGGTGAAGCGCAGGGCGAGCTCGGTTTCGTTCCGGCCTAAAGCCCAGGCCAGGGCGCGGCGCAGGTTTCCGCGCTCGCGGTCCAGCCGCGCGAACCACGCCTGCTGCTCGGGCCCGGTGAGGTTCTTTTCGGCCTCCTCCGCGATGGTCAGGAAGTGTTCGGCGTGTCGCCGCGACCGCGGCTCCGCCTCCCCTGCCGCCGCCAGCCTCTCGGCTGCGAAGTCGCGGACGACGTCGAGCATTCGGTACCGAGCCGTGCTCGCCGGCTCTCCCTGCGTGAGGAGGATGAGGCTCTGATCGAGCAGGTCGCTGATCCCGCCGAGCGCCTCCGCCCTCCCGCACGGCGGTCCGCAAACGGTGGCGACCGCGTCGAGGTCGAATCCGCCGGAGAACACAGCCAGCCTCCGGAAGAGCGTCATCTGGGACTCGCTGAGGAGGTCGTAGCTCCAGGCGACCGTGTCGCGCATCGTGCGCTGGCGCTTGGGAAGATCGACCGACCCACCCGTGAGCAGCTGCAGGCGGCTGCCGAGCTCGTCGCGGAGGGCGGTCAGGGGCAGATGGCGGACGCGCGCGGCGGCGAGCTCGATGGCCAGCGGTATGCCGTCGAGCCGATCGCAGATCTCGCTGACGATCGGCCTCGAGGCTGGGTCCCCGGCTGCCCCGGCCTTGACCGCCTGCGCCCTTTCGATGAACAGTTCCTCGGCGGTGGCGAGGTCTACGGGCGGAACCGCGAATTCCTGCTCCCCGCGCAGCCGCAGGGCGCTCCGGCTGGTGACCAGGAAGGTCGCCTCCGGAAGCACGAGCATCAAGGAGTAAACGAGCGCGGCAGCTCCGAGGATGTGCTCGAAGGTGTCCAGGACCAGCAGCACGCGGCGGCCGCTTAGACGCTGCACGATGAGCTTTTCGAGGTCAGGCCCGGTTTCCGACGCCCCCAACGCCCGCGCCAGGACCGGGGCGACAAGGGAGGCTTCGGAGACCTCTCCCAGCGAAGCGAAGAAGACGCCGCTTGCGAACTCGCTCCGGGAGCGCGACGCCGCCTCGATCGCAAGGCGCGTCTTCCCGATGCCGCCGGGGCCGGTCAAGGTGAGCAGCCGGACGGCGGGGTCGAGGAGCCGCGCGGCGACCTCCTTCAGCTCCGCCTCGCGACCAAGAACCGCCGTGAGGGGTTGCGGGAGCGCGTCCGGCCACTCGTCCTTCGCGTCGACCGGCAGCCGACCGCGGCCGATCTTTTCGAACGCATCCCGCTCGGGTTGCTCGAGGCCGAGCGCAGTCGAGAGGCGCCTCGCGGTGTCGGCATAGACGGAGTTACGCAGGCCCCTTTCCGCGTCGCTGACGGTGCGCGCGCTGATGCCGGCCTTCTCCGCCAGCTCCTCCTGGGTCAGCCCAGCCCGGAGCCGGAGTCGTTTAAGCGAGGCCCCGAATCCGTCGTCCACCGAATCGCATGCTAGCGACGCACCTCAAGTCGGTGACCAGGTCGGTGAGTGGACTTCCTGGTCAGCCCTGGCCGGTCCCGAGATGATCGGACTGTCGCCGCCAGCCCGCGAACATTTCAGCCGGGAGGAACTTTAGGCCATGTCGAACAACAAAGAGACGATCAGGCGTTATTACGAAGAGGTCTTCAACCAGGGCAAGCTCGAGGTTCTGGACGAGATCGTCGCCCGCGACCACGTGGAGCACAATCCGCTCCCCGGCCAGACGCAGGGCCTCGACGGCTTGAAGCAGCGAGTGGCCATGGTGCGCGGTGCCTTCAACCCGCAGTTCACGCTCGAGGACGTGCTGGCGGACGCTGACAAGGTGGTTGTCCGCTGGACCAACAGCGGGACCCATCTGGCGGATTGGTTCGGCGTCCCTGCTACCGGCCGGACGGTGGTCGTGTCGGGCATCGACATCCACCAGCTGCGCGACGGCAAGATGGCCGAACACTGGGACGTTGTCGACATCTTCGGGCTCATGGTGCAGATTGGAGGCATCCCGGTTCCGGGCGGCGTGCCCGCGTCATAGATCCAATAAGTATTGAGGGGCGGCCGCCTTGGCCGCCTCTCCACCACCAAGCCGGCCGGGCCGGCCAACATGTCGCGCGTTTTACGCCAAACGCGCGCAGTCCGACGCTTAAAGGCGCGCCGTTCGCACTAAAAGTGCGAAATCGGCCCTGTCAGGATCCCTCGGCCACCTGGTAGATGTGGTCGGCTACCAAGCCGTGCGCCTCTTTGTGGACGCGAGCCGCGGTCTCAGCATCCGGCGCCTCAACCAGGCAGAAGACCTTCCCAGCCTTGTCGTCGACCCAGTAGCGCTTGTACTCCACGCCGTACTCACCCTGCTTGGCCACGTCCGCCTTGTGTGCTTCGGCGACATCTTTCGCCGTGGCACCGTCTGGCAGCTTCTCGTGAACGTCCATGAATAGCGGCATGAAGTCTTCCTCCTTACCTGACGGGCGTCAATCGTGCCTAGCCTAGATCAAGACGAACTACTCAGGTGGCGGATCGAGATTTGAAGACCATCTCGGTCGGCGACCTCAACCGCCGGAACACCCGCCAGCCAGGCCAGACGCAGTGCTTGTCGATGCTCGCCTTCGGCTGAACACTCTGGGCGCGCTACTCCGACGAGAGGATGAAGTCGTAATTCGCGGTCGTGCTCGCGCCGCTGCTCACCTGCATGAGTAGGGCCCCGTTGAAGATCGAGTCCTGCGAGTTTCGCGGCGATCCCGGAAAGAACAGCTGGGTCGTGAGGACCGGCCCGCCGGGTGCCTGCACCTTTACGTGTATGTGCTGGGTGCGACCCGGGTACTCGCCGGGTATCACCGTCTCGAGCCGATATGCGCCTTGCGAGTCGGTGAACTGATGGCCACGCAGGCGATAGCCGTTGTTGTCGTATTGGCCGTTGCCGTCGGCCTGCCAGAAGTCGAGCAGCGCACCTACGATCGGCGCACAGTTGAGATTCAAGACGTGCCCGGTGACCAGCAATGAAGTCCCGGCCACGCCGGGGCCGGTCAGCGTGCTCGCCGCGGGCGAGCCGGCCTTGAAGTACGGCCCTTCCGTGACGCCGGGCGTCGCGACCTTGGAGCAGGCGATCGGCGCCGGCGTCGAGGCCTGGGTGCTCGGAGAGGTAGCAGGCAAGGGGGAAGAAGCGCGGGGAACCGCTGCGGAAGTGCCCGTCCCCGCGCAGCCTGTCATCGCGGCAACAAGGTAGCCGGCCAGCAGTAGGCGAATCATTGCCTCCATTCAAACAAGCGAAGCTTGGGATTGAGTGGGAATTGGCCAGGATCACACCAGTGGCCGGCCATCCCTCACCGATTGACTTGACTGGAAGCGGCCCGGCCGCGAGTTGGACGCCTGGGAGATCCGAGGACAGCTCGCAGTCTGCCTAGACGAGCCTCGCGTCCATGGCCTTGGCCGCGGCCAGGCAGGTGTCCACGTCCTGGCAGAGGAGATAGGCGACCCTGCTCCCGCGCTGCCAGACCAGCCACAGGATGGAGGGGTTGTTGCGGATCGAGGAGTTGGCGCCAAAGCCCGCGCTCTCGGCGCTGGCGCCGCCGGCGAACAGGTTGGGCGCCACCTGCGCATAGACAGTTCGCGCGGTCGCCTCATCCTTGAAGACCAGGGCGAACGAGGTCGCCACCGGTGCTTTGTCCTGGCCCTCGTAGCCGTAGGCGAAACCGAGCGAGCCCTTGCACCACGCCGGGTGCGCGTCGGCGTTGGCTGCGAGGCTCACCACCCAGGTGTCGACGGGGCCCGCTTGCGCGACCGCGGCCGCGGCTGCGGCGAGCCGGTCGTGCGCCGGGATCCCGGTGCGGTAGGCGGCGGCAAAGCCGGCGAGGTCTCCGGTCTCGGGCGCCGGGCATTCCTGCATCACGACGGCCCCGAAGTCGGCTGGATGGGCGGCCAGCGGCTTGGCGCTGACCGGTGCCGCCGAAGGGGATGCCGTCCGAGCCTGGGCGCCGGGCGCGCCCGTCCCCCCACCGCAGGCCAGCAAGGCGAGCGCTCCCAATGCAGCCGCGCCAGTCCGCTTGATCGCCGGAGTATAGGGCCGGCCGGCGGGTGTGGGCGCGCCGCGACCGCAGCGGCCTCCAAGTCGTCCCTGCCGACCGCTGCCTTGAGTTAGTCAGGCCGTTCGAGCCAGCTTCTCAGCCGTCAGAGGCACGTTGTCGAACTGGGAGGACCTCCATGAGAAATCGGTCCTGTATGTCCTGAGACATGGCAATGGCGGGGTGTCGTGGACACTTTTCGAACTTGCGGGATCGACAGAAGTGGTTAACGGCCCTCTCATGCTGGTGCCGGCTGACCCCTCCACTGCCTCGCCGACTCCGAGCATTGCTTGAGGGCGGCGTCGCGCGAGCGCCGCCAACACGGCTGGAACTCTTCAGATCACCTTGAGGGCGAACGCGAAGCTCTGCGCCTGAGCCCGCCGCCGAGGAAGACCGTAAATCGGTCGCCTACGCGTGGCCCTCGGGCACTGGGCCAAGTACTTCCATCGCGTGCCTCGCCGCTATCTCAGAACGGTGGACAGGGTCAACGGTGCCTTGCTTGACGGCTTCGCTCAGGTCGTCGAAGTAGCCGACCATTGCCGCAGGCGCGTAGAGATTCAGCTTGCGGCTTCTTGTCGTGCTGACCCTGAACCCATGGGGCACGCCGGCCGGTATGAAGATGAACGAACCGGCCGAGCATACGAACTGGCGACCTTCGACAAAAATGGTGTACTCGCCTTGGAGCACGTAGAAGGCCTCGGCTGCGTCGTGGTGAATGTGCAGCGTCGTCGCGAAGTCTGGCGGCTCGTCGGTTTCCAGGAGCGAGAAGGCTCCGCCCGTCTCGTCGTGAGTGGCTTTGACGGACATTCGCAAGGAGCCGAGGTCCACGGATCTGCCCTCACCGGGTCGAAGAACTAATGCTCTGGATTCGCGCTCTTCCACGCTGATCGTACCTCCTCGCGTCAACATCCGGCGCCGAACTCAGGGGCGGGTAATTCCGGACGCAAGTCTACGGGGCAGGTGAACTGCCGGAAGACCGGGAAAGGAGCCTGAGAGGAAGCCCGCCCGCGAAGGGCCACAGAGGTCATGAGGACAATCGCTGGACGGGACAGAGTGGCGGAGAGGGTGGGATTCGAACCCACGATAGGGCAGGACCCTATAACGGTTTTCGAGACCGCCGCCTTCAACCGCTCGGCCACCTCTCCGCACCGCGACGGCAGATCTCAACTCAAAGCTTGAGGCTAAGGGCTTCAAATGGCGGTCCCGACCGGATTCGAACCGGCGTTCTCGGCCTTGACAGGGCCGCGTGTTTGGCCAAGCTACACCACGGGACCGGCGCTGGTTGAGTTTACCAGCTTGCCAAATGGCCCCAAAAAGCCGTCCGGAAGCCCAAAATCCCCTACCTATAATGGGTCAGCCCAAGTGAGCAGCCGAACTCCAGCGTCCGAACCCACCCCGGACGAGCTCCGCCGACGCTTCGCGGTCCTCCAGCGGGTGGCCGTCCTTTTCACCCTGAACGACAACATCCTGCGGGCCCTGGCGCGCCAGCTCCACCCGGGACACGCCGCCAAGGGATCCACCATCATCAACCAGGGCGATACCGGCGATTCCCTCTTCATCATCGAAGAAGGTCGCGCCGAAGTCACCGTCAAGCAGGCCGAGGGCCACGAGATCACGATCGCCTACCTGGGCGACGGCGACTTCTTCGGTGAGATCGCGCTCGTCTCCGAGGAGCCGCGCACCGCCGCGGTCAAGGCGATGACCGACTGCAAGCTCCTGGTCCTCGACCGCGAGCTCATGTACGCGAACATCCCGCCCGACTCCGACGCCCTCGTCGACATGCAGCGGCTCGTCGAGCAGCGCAAGGCGACGCTCGAGAACATCATCGCCAGGGCCACCCTGGTCGCCCCTGAGCAGGCCGCCACGACGGTCGCCGTGTACTCCCCCAAGGGCGGCGCCGGCCGCACCACGCTGGCCATCAACCTGGCGGCGATGCTGGCCCAGCAGTTCCCGGCCGAGGTGCTGCTGGTCGACCTGGCACTCCCCTACAACCATGCCGCGCTGCTTTCCAGCCTGGTCCCCACCGGCTCCCTGGCCAGTGCCAGCCAAGCCAGCGAGGAGCACTTCGAAGAGTCGCTTTTGAGCGTCCTCCTCCACCACCCGGGCGGCATGATGCTGCTGCCGGGGGTTCTCAAGCCGGAAGAGGCCGACCTCATCACCCCGGCCCTCATCGGCAAGTCGATGGGGATCCTGGCCGGGGCCTTCCGCTACATCATCTTCGACCTCGGCGTCAACCTCAACGACAACGTCCTGACGATCCTCGACCACTCCCAGCGCGTCGTCCTGCTGGCCACGCCCGAGCTGTCCAGCCTGAAGGACATCACCGACCTGCTCCGGATCTTCACGAATGTCCTCAACATCGTGCCGGGCCGGGTCATCCTCGCCCTCAACAACCGCATGCCGAAACCCGTCGTGAGCCGGGAGGACATCGAGCGAACCCTGAAGCAGGCCATCGCCGTCGAGGTCGCCTTCGACGGTTCCAAGCCTGACGAGGCGGCCGTCCGGGGCGAGATCCTGGTGCTCAGCGATCCGAAAAGCGCGATCGCCCGCGCGTCCCACGAATTGGGCGATCTCCTGATCGGCATCCGCGGCGACAAAGACAAGGGCAAACATCTCCCATTCGGTCTGAAGGTGGGTCGTTGAACTCGTCTGGTATCCTCAAGTCACTGACCCAAGGGAGGAATCCGAACTACAGATGATCGAACAGGCCACCGTCTCACTCACCACCGATGCTATGGCCCAGCTCCGCAGCCTCCTCGAGAAGGAGTCGAACCCGGCTATCGGGCTCCGCGTCTTCGTGTCCGGTGGCGGCTGCTCAGGCCTTCAGTACGGCATGGCGTTCGACGACCAGGTTCGCCCCGACGACGAGGTCGTCGAGCAAGAGGGCGTCAAGATCATCCTCGACGAGCTCAGCATCCAGTACCTGCGCGGGTCGGAGATCGACTATGTGGACAGCCTGATGGGCGCCGGCTTCACCGTGCACAACCCGAACGCCGTCCGCTCCTGCTCCTGCGGGCACTCCTTCGACACCGGCGACGAAGGCGGGCAGGCCAAGGCCTGCGGCTGCGGCCACTAGCCAGCACCAGCCCACTGACCAAGTCCTGATCCGGGCCGTCTTCCTCGACGCGGGCGGCGTGCTGGTCATGCCCCGCGAGGAGGGCGTCCGCCAGGCGCTCGCCGAGATCGGCATCCAGCTCCCAGCGGGCGCGCTGCTCCGGGCGCACCACGGCGCGATGCTCGAATACGACAAGAAGCCTGGCCCGACACCCGACGCTGACTGGGCCTATCGCTATACCCGGGGCATGGCACAGGAGCTGGGGGTCAGCGAGATCCTGCTGGAGCAGGCGATCACCGGCCTCACCCCAAACGTGACCGGCCCGGGGACCTGGGTGGCGGTGATCGAGGACTCGCGCGAAGCCCTCCCCCTGCTCCGTGCGGCGGGAGTCCGCCTCGCGATCGTCTCCAACGCGGACGGGACGGCTGCGGAGAACCTGAGCCGTCTGGGCATCTGCCAGGTGGGACCCGGTGAGGGCGTCGAGGTCGACATTGTGGTCGACTCGACCGCCGTGGGCGTCGCCAAGCCGGATCCGAAGATCTTCGAGTTCGCGTTGAGCGCGACCGGCGTCCGACCGGAAGAGGCCGTGCACGTCGGCGACAGCGTGCTCGCCGACGTCGGCGGCGCCCGCGCAGCCGGCATCCGGCCGCTCCACCTGGACCCCTACGAGCTCTGCCGGTTCGACGACCACGAGCACATCCGCTCCTTGCACGAGGTGGTCACACTGATCTCAGGGTGACCCTGTGATCCCGAAGTCCCGGCGCTTCCGCGAGGCGGCCTTCATCGCGATCGGCGTCATCACGCCTCTCGGCATCCTGGCCGTCAACGGCTCCGCCTTTGTGATGCGCCACCTGGCCGACTTCCGCCTCGTCCTCTCGATCTGCGCACTGGTGAGCGCGCTCTTCCTCAACGGCCTGGCGGCCTGGGCGGCGATGCGGCGCGCTCGCCGTCACGTTCCCGACCTCCTGGCCGAATACCGCTACTGGATCTGGGCCGGCATCGGGGTCGTGGTCACCGCCACGGCCGCGGGCGGCGCTTACTTCACCTACCTGGGCATGCGCGACCCGAACCGGCTGCCCGACCCGCTCTCTGTGGCGACGGCAGTGCTCCTGCTCTTGATGCCGGTGGCGGTCACCTTCGTCGCCCGCCGTCTGGAGGAGCGCCGCTCCCCGGCGCGGCGAGCCCCCCAAAAGAAGGAGCCCCTCCGAAGAGGGGCTCCCT
>Ga0209059_1001663_pt1 | contig 10187 bp, 10 predicted proteins | sample GraSoiAngelo_151_FD_186165 | JGI IMG/M metagenome (GOLD analysis project Ga0209059, IMG submission 186165) | Grasslands soil microbial communities from the Angelo Coastal Reserve, California, USA - 14_1009_12_20cm (SPAdes) (version 2) | ecosystem: Environmental > Terrestrial > Soil > Grasslands ...
TGCCATCGGCGGGACTGGGGGTTTTATGGTGAAGGCCATCCTTTAGGATATCGCCGCGGAGTGAGCTTGGGCGGGCGTTTACCATTCAAGACCGCGCCGGCCACAGAAATATATTTTAGCTCCTGTCGATCCGCGGCGCATCGCAGCATCAATCCACCCCGACTCATGTCGCCGCGTCCCACGAAATCAGCTGGAAAACGCAGGCGCTCCTTAAAATGTTTTACAAAAACATCGACGTATTTTCCGGTGGCGATGCTGCCGAGCAAAACAATATCGCAATCACGCGATAAATGTTTCGCGAGGTGGCGGACAGTCTGCTCGAGCGGTTTGCGATAGCGTGGGTCGGCCTTATCAATGTCGACCGCGGCAAATTCGTGCAGATCGGAAAGAGTAATTCTCGATCTCGCATCGACCAGCCCGCGCGTCGGCGTTATGACGAACACGCCGCAATCCCGACTGGTCGTGCCTGCGAAGGCATTGGCATAGGCGATCTTGCCTCGAAAATACAGGCCGCTCAAAAAAGTGAAAACCTCGGCAATCGTGGCGCCGCGTTTGCTGCGCAATTTTCTCGCGAGTTCGAAGTCGGCGCGTTCGCGCAAAATCATTTGCGCCCGGCGTCCGCCGGCATAGGCGGGCGATAAGAGAAAGACCCGCTGCGTCGGCGCGATAGTTTTTCCGTGGTCGATCTGACGGGACATCGGGTCGGTAATCTGTGACGCCGGGGCGCTTGCGCAACTAGGAGCGGATTAATTTCCGGTCAAACGTGCCTCGGCCAAATCGAGATCGCGTTGAATCCGGCGCAGGGCGTCGTCGTTAATCACATGCTGATTACGCAGACGGATGATGGTTTGACGTTCGACGTCAAGAGCTTGTTGCTGAAGGCGTTGGTATTGCGGCGTGGCAATTCCGCCACTGCAATCTTCGTCGCTTTGGGCGCAGAGTTCGAGCTGCGCGAGCCGATCATCGTACTCTGCCCGCAAACGGCTGATCGCATCTGCCGAAAAATCGCCATTGTTTGCCAGGCTCTCGACTAAACTGAGCGCGGCTTTGTTGGCTTCGACGCGTGCTTTGCGTTCTTCTTCCTCGGTCGAACGATCGTCTTTGATCCCAAGCTTCCGGATCAGGACCGGGAGAGTGAGGCCCTGAAAGACCAGCGTCACGAGAATCACGCAGAAGGTGAAAAACAAAATGTAATTACGACCGGGAAACGGGTTGCCGTTCGGCAGAACAAACGGCAATGCAAACGCTGCGGCCAAAGAGATGACGCCGCGCATTCCCGCCCAGGCCACTACTGCGACATTTCGCCAGCCCGGATACGGGTCGCGTTCCCGCACTCGCTTGCTCAACCAACGCGGCAGGTAGGTGGCCACGAAGACCCAACCAATTCGAATCAGAACCGCCGCCCCACTTACCAACAAAGCGTCATCGATCAGCGCGGTGAGCGATTCGCCGCGCAACTCGCCCAAAATTCGTGGAAGTTGGAGGCCGATCGTGATGAAAACGAAACCGTTGAGCAGGAACACGACCATTTCCCAAACGGCGTAGGCTGGAAGCCGAAAGCGCGAGCTCACGATGATCGGTCCATGCCAGCCGAGATAAATTCCGGCCGTGACGACGGCCAGAATTCCCGAAACATGGATGCGCTCCGCCAGCAAATACGCGGCCAAAGGCGTCAGCAACGAAATCGTGATTTGCACCGGCGGATCGTCGAGGTGTCGATGGATCCAGCGCGCGATAAATCCGATTAACAGACCAAGAGCGGTGCCACCGACCGCGACGATGACGAAACGCGCCGTCGCCTGGCCTAACGAAAATGTCCCCGTCATCAGCGCCACCACTGCGAATTGAAGCGCCACCAGTGCGGTCGCATCGTTGACCAGACTTTCGCCTTCGAGGACCACTCGAATTTGATGGGGAACCGGAAGCCGCCGGATCACTGAAGTCGCCGCGACTGCGTCTGGCGGCGAAACGATTGCTCCATGCGCGAATGCGGCCGCCCATGGAATGGACGGGATGAGCGAATGCGCCACCCACGCTACGCCCATCATCGTAGTCAGGACCAGTCCGATCGCGAGCAACAGGATCGGCCGAAGATTTTTCCGAAAATCGCGCCACGAAGTAAAAAGAGCCGCCGGATAAATGAGCGGCGGCAAAAAGAAATAGAAGACAATGTCCGGATTGAGTTTCACCTCCGGCAAACGCGGAACAAAACTCAAAGCCAATCCGGCGAGCACCAATACGACTGGATACGGCAGCGTGATCTTTTGCGCGATGACGACGAGCGCCGCCACCAGGCCTAACAACAGCACAATCGTTTCCGCCTGTTGCATTGTTAATCAAAAATCGTGTTACGCAGCTGCGGACTGGTCTCTCGCCGCCTGGGCTCGAGCACGCGCGCGATTCGCTTGCAGCTCGGGCAGGTGTTTCTCGGACCAGCGGCAAAGCGCCCGCAACGGTTCGATCAAAGTCCGGCCCAGTCTGGAAAGCGAATATTCGACCTTTGGTGGAACGACCGGATAAACCTTACGGTCGACTAGGCCGTCCCGCTCCAGGCTGCGGAGAGTTTGGGTCAACATTTTTTGCGAAATTCCACCGATCTCGCGCTGGAGCTCGGCGTAACGCATCGTCTTTTTCGACAGCAATTGGATGATCAGCGCCGTCCATTTGTCCGCGATCCGGTCGAGGACGAGACGCGATGGGCATTGGGCGTCCATCACTGAGGCGGGAGATGATTTAGGCATGTCCTTGTCTAGGGCGACTCGTTCCGAGGCGCAAGAAAAGAGAGTAACATGCCAGTAGATGTGTATAGATGAGATTGGCATGTAGTTGACCGGGCGCGACTGGAGTCCGAGATTTAGTTATGAGAATTTCTAATGTCGCCGGCGGCCGAGAGCCCACCATAGCCGCTTTATTAAACGAATCTGAAGCAGGCTCGGCGTTTGAATCATCGCGAGTTTCGCCCGGGTGGAATGACGCGGCGCTGCTTGACGAATACTCACGCACGGTTGTGAGCGCAGCTGATCGCGTCGGATCGGCAGTGGTTAACATCGACATCAAACAACGTCTCGAGAGTCAGCGCGGACCGCGCGAAGTCGGGGGCAGCGGCTCCGGATTCGTCATCGCCCCGGACGGCTTCATTTTGACCAACAGCCATGTGGTCCACGCCGCGAATCAAATCGCGGTCAGCTTGCCCGACGGGCGGGAGTATTCTGGACAATTGGTCGGCGATGATCCCGACACCGATCTTGCTGTGATTCGGATCGGTGCGCCGCACCTTGCCCATGTGCGCCTGGCAGATTCCGAAAACTTGCGCGTCGGCCAAGTCGTGATTGCGATCGGGAACCCGCTCGGTTTTCAGGCCAGCGTGACCGCGGGCGTGATCAGCGCGCTCGGCCGGTCGATGCATGCGCAATCGGGCCGTTTGATCGACAATATTATTCAAACCGATGCCGCATTGAATCCCGGCAACTCAGGCGGGCCGCTGGTCAATTCAGCCGGCGAAGTGATCGGCGTGAACACCGCCATGATTCGTCCGGCCCAGGGAATCTGTTTCGCGATCGCGAGTAACACCGCAAAATTTGTGGCGGGCTGGCTAATTAAAGAGGGGAAAATTCGTCGCAGCTACGTTGGCGTGGCCGGCCAAAACGTGCCGATCCACCGTCGGGTCGTGCGCTTTTATAATTTGCCGCTCGAGACTGGCGTGCTGGTTGTTTCGGTTGAAAAAAACAGCCCGGCCGAAAAGACCGGCCTGCGCGAAGGCGATGTGATCGTCGCATTTAACGCAAAAGCGATCGGCAGCATCCACGAACTCCATAAAATGCTAATGGGCGAACAGATCGGCGTTCAATCCGAAATCACGATTGTTCGGCATACCGAAAAGTTGGCGCTGGCAATTACGCCGGCCGAATCGCCATCGCGGGCGGCCGTTTCTCGCTAACGCTAAAACGCGTTGCTTGTTTTTCCGAAAGTTGTAGCTGCCGCCGTCTCTGGCGGCAGGATATGTGGCGCCTGCCGATGAGGACATCGGCAGCTACAATTCGGCTGCTTGTCTTTGTCGAGATCACGCTTTCCTTTGCCTCGTCGATGAAAATTCTTGTGATTGGCGGCGGCGGCCGCGAACACGCGTTGGTTTGGAAACTGAAGCAATCGTCGTCGATCGATCGTATTTTTTGCGCGCCGGGAAATGCCGGCACCGCCGAGATCGCGGAGAACATTGCCGTTTCGGCGACCGATTTGCCGCAACTGCTTCGATTCGCAAAACAGAATGATGTCGAACTAACCGTGGTCGGCCCGGACGATCCGCTGGCAATGGGGATTGTCGATCTTTTTACGGCCGACAAATTGCGAGTTTTTGGTCCGACCAAATCTGCGGCCCGCCTGGAATCGTCCAAGATTTTTGCAAAAGAATTAATGCGCGCGAAAAAGGTTCCGACCGCCCAAGCGCGGACATTTTCGGAGAGCAAAGAGGCGCTCGGCTATTGCGACGAGCTTAAATTTCCGGTCGTAATCAAAGCCGACGGGCTCGCCTTGGGTAAAGGGGTGATCATCGCGCCCGATGTCGCGACCGCAAAGTCAACCATTGAAGCGATGATGAATGAAGCGCGGTTCGGCGACGCCGGGCGCCGGATTGTGATCGAAGAATTTCTCCGCGGCACCGAATGCTCCATCCACGCGCTGGTGAACGGCAAAGATTATCGGCTGCTCGAATCGGCGCGTGATCACAAACGGGCGTTCGATGGCGACAAAGGCCCAAACACGGGCGGGATGGGGGCCTTCAGTCCGGCCAACAATTGGGACGCGCAGTTACGGTTACAATTTGAAAAAGAAATCATGCGACCGTTGTTGCGCGGTTTGGCCAAGGAACGAATCGCTTACCGTGGTCTGCTCTACCCAGGCTTGATGATCACGAGCGACGGCCCACGAGTGCTCGAGTTTAATTGCCGATTCGGCGATCCGGAGACGCAAGTGCTTCTGCCGCGAATGAAACCCGATCTTTTGCCGCTCTTAGAGGCCACGATTGACGGCAAGATCGACAATTACTCGATCGAGTGGGACAAGCGCGCTGCCGTCACCGTCGTTCTCGCTTCGGCTGGTTATCCGGGGAAATACGAAACCGGCAAAGCGATATCCGGTTTGAATGAGGTCGCGAAACTTCAAGAAGTTCAGGTTTTTCACGCCGGAACAAAGATCGTGGCTGACCAGGTTGTGACCGCCGGCGGGCGAGTTTTGGCGGTCAGTGCGCTCGGATCAACCATCGCTGCCGCGCGCGATCGCGCTTATGCAGCCGCTTCGCGCATCCGGTTCGAGGGTTGTCATTATCGGCGCGATATTGCTCTCAGCGCGGCGAGCAGCTAACAATAAACGCAATGTTGAACCGCGCGGCTGCCACGGCCATTTCGTTTTTACTCGCAGCACACGCTTTCGGCCAAAGTCCGGCGCCATCGTCGGCGCCGACCGCCAACAGTCCGGCGGCACCAGGTAAATCGATCGCGCCGTCCGCGTCGCCAACGCCGGGGACAGAGCAAATCATCGATTCGTTAGGCGAGGGCGATCTTCAGGCTGCGATCGCGCTTCTGAAAAGCAATTTCACAAATCCGGACGCGATCACTGACACCGAGTTGAATCGAGCGACGCTCGCAGGATTGCTCATGCGGATGCCGGGCGGATTAATGCTTTTGCCCCCGCAGCCGCGGGGCGGAAGCGCGATGCCGGAGTCAAGCGCTTCCTTTCACAGCGAGGTTTTTGACGGTCATGTCGGATACCTTCGGCTCGGTTCTCTAAATAGCGCTAACCTCAAAGAGATGGACAAAAATCTGCAAGACTTTGTCGCGAAGAAAGTCGACGCGGTGATAGTCGATCTTCGCGCCAGTAGCACCGGCGATTTTGCGATCGCGGCGGAATTTGCGAAGCGCTTTTGTCCAAAAGGCAAAGCGCTTTTCGCCTTGCGCAAACCGGCAGCGCGCCAAAACCGGTCGTTTAGTTCGGATCGCGACCCGACGTTTCAAGGTTTGATTGTGGCGCTGATTGACGGGGACACGACTACTGGCGCGGAGGCAGTTGCCGCCGACCTCAGGTTTTACGACAAGGCTTTACTTATCGGCCAGCCGAGCGCCGGCCGGGCGGTGGAATACTCCGATTTGCCGTTGCCGAGCGGGAAGATTATGCGTGTCGCGTCCGCGGAAGCGGCCCTGCCCGATGGTCAACCCTTGTTTCCCGGCGGAGTAAAACCTGATCTGCCGGTGGAAATGTCGCTCACAGACAAGCGGCAGATCTTTCGTCTGAGTAGCGAGAAGGGAATGACGCCGTTTGTTTACGAAACGGAACGGCCGCACTTAAACGAAGCGGCCTTGATCGCGGGGACCAATCCCGAGCTCGACATTCCGGACGCCCAGCGTCGCAACCGCGCTCGCGAGAGACAGCCCGCGCGCGATTCTGTTTTGCAGCGCGCGCTTGACGTTGTCACTTCGCTCGAGATTTATCAGAAGCGCTGACGTGCATCCGTTAGAGGAACGAATCGGTTACAAATTTCGCAATCCGCTTTTGCTGGCCGAAGCGTTGACCCATCCGAGCCTCGGCCATGAGACCCAACAGCGACATTTCGATAATCAGCGCCTGGAATTTTTGGGCGACGCGATCCTGCAACTTGTCATCACCGAATATCTTTTTGGACATTTCGGCGACCAGCCGGAGGGGCAGCTCACGAAATTGCGTTCGCGATTGGTCTCGCGAGATGCATTGAAAGCGCACGCGGCGGCCCTCGACCTCGGGCAATTCCTCTTAATGGGCCGGGGCGAGGAAGCAAGTGGTGGACGTGCCCGGGTATCGACCCTCGCGGACGCGTTCGAAGCGCTGCTCGGCGCGATTTATCTCGATGGCGGGCTGGAGAAAACGCGAAAATTTATTTTGTCCCAAGCAAAGGAAGGTCTGGCCCAACTCGCGGAAGAACCGGTCGATATCAATCCCAAGGGTTATTTGCAGGAACTGTTGCAAAGCATTTCGCCGCGGAGCCCCGTTTATGAAGTCCTTTCCCAAACCGGACCCGAGCACGACAAACGATTTGTGGTGCAAGCGGTCTGGGAAGGAATCGTTCTCGGGAAAGGTCGCGGCCGAAGCAAAAAACAAGCGGAGACGGCTGCGGCCGAAGAAGCGATGGAGTTGAAGCGCTGGAAAAAGGCGAAACGCCCCGCGAAGATCGACAAGAAGAAGAAAAGCTAGCGCACCGTCAATTCGTACCGGCGTTGTCAGGGGAATGGTTCAACGCGTCGATATTCTGTCCCGTGTTTGATTTCCAGCGAAGACGATTGGCGATGGATGCGGTCACAAATTTCTTAGCACGCGCAATTGAGTCCGGAAGAGGCATTCCGGCAGCGAGACCGGCGGTGATGGCCGCGGAATAGGTGCAGCCGGTGCCGTGCGTCGCAACATCAGGCACGAACGGCGCCGTAAATTCAACGACTTGCCCATCGGCAAATAACAGATCGACCGCCTCATCGCCGCGGAGATGTCCGCCTTTGAGCAGGATCGCGGTTTTAAATTTGCGCTCCAATTCTTTGCCGGCTCGTTTCATCGCCTCTAAGTCGTGGATTTTGCCGCCAAGTAATTGCGCTGCTTCGTCCAGATTTGGCGTGATCAGAGTAGCCATTGGAAATAATTCGCGTTGGTAGGTTTCGATCGCGTCGGGTTCGAGAAGCGTATCGCCGCCAGTCGCGGTGATGACCGGATCGACCACCAGCGGAATCGGGCGGTTCTCGATCTTGCGGCGAAGATCGTCAATCGACTTCGTGACCGCGCTGATAATTGCAGCGGAACAAAGCAACCCGGTCTTGATCGCGGCGATCGGAAAATGTTTGGCCAGCACAGAGATCTGTTCACGGACCATTTCGACGCTGACCGGTTCGAGTCGCGAAACTTTTCCCGGAATTTCAGCGACGATGGAGGTGAGGGCAGAAAGTCCGTAAACACCGAGCGCGCTAAATGTCTTCAGGTCAGCTTGAATTCCAGCGCCGGCGCTACTATCCGAGCCGGCGATCGTCAGCGCGATTGGAATGGCCACGCATCTATTCTGCCGCCAGAGACGGCGGCAGCTACAACAAAATTTGCTTTTCCCCATGATTCCACACGACCTTGAACTCGTCGCGACGCGAAGAGTTTGGAACAGATGAAAAAGGAAACGGCAAAAACGCTACGCGCATTTTTGATTGAGTTGGTCATTTATGCCGTTCTCGTAGTCGGTTATTTTTTCCTGGTCCTGCATTTCTTGGGTGAATCGCTCTATCAGTTAGAGATTCACCATCGATACACTTATGGCGTTGTCGCGATCCTACTCATTATCGGGCAAGCCGTTGTTCTCGAAAGCGTGACCACATTTTTGTTGCGAAAGCTGCGCGGGCGCTCGGAGTAAATATGTTTTTTCCAATCTCCGGCGCGCACATCAGTCCGATCTATTTGGTCGTTGTTGGCTTTTTCATTGGAATTCTGGGCGGGTTTTTTGGAGTGGGTGGAAGTTTCATCGCCGGCCCGGCCCTGCGCGCGGTCGGATTGGATTGGAATTTCGCGGTCGGCACCGATCTCGCCCACATCGTTGGCAAATCGGTGGTTGCAGCGAAACGGCATCGCGCGCTCGGCAATGTCGATCTCAAGCTCGGATTGATCATGGCGGTCGGAACGATCGGCGGCGCGGAAGTCGGCGCGCAATTGATTCAAATGTTGAAACGCGCCGGCAACGTGAACCTGGTTGTAAGCGTTGTCTCCATTGCCGTCTACGTCAGCATCTCGAGCTTCATGATTTGGGAGAGCCGCAAGACTTTGCGCTCAAAAAAAGGAGCGACGGCTGCGCCGACGACAGCGGCGGCGAAAAAACATGACCCTTCCTCTTTCGCCCATGTTACCCGAAGCATTCAGCGGTGGAAGATTTGGCCGATGATCAAGCTGCCCGCTTCGGGTGTAACGATTTCGCTTTGGGTCATTCTCCTGGTCGCGTTCGTCGGTGGACTGTTCAGCGGTTTTCTGGGCGGCGGCGCCGGCTACATCCGGATGCCGTCAATGGTTTACGTCCTTGGAATTCCAACCCATCTCGCAGTGGGCACCGATTTATTCGAGATCATTATTTCAGCCAGCTATGGAACCTTCAGTCATGCGATCAAAGGCAACGTCGATATTCTGATCGCGCTCGTCATGCACACCGGCGCTGCGATCGGCGCTCAGATCGGCGCGATCTCGACTCAATATTTTGCCGGTCCGAAAATCCGGCTCGCCTTCGTCCCGCTGCCGTTGATCGGCGCCGCCATTGTCATTTACACACTCATGACCGGTCACAAATTGTAATTTCGCCATGAAAATTTTGATCTGCAGTGATGGAATGCCGGCCGCCGACAGCGCGACCAAGCTGGGCGCATCACTGGCAGGACCGCTCCAGGCCGACACAACCCTTCTCGGCATCGCCGAAAAATCCCATGACGAAGCATTGCTTCGTGAAGCGCTTGAGAAACAGGCCGAATGGTTGCGTCAAAAAAATGTTTCCCCGCAAATTGCGATCGGCGCAGGCGACCCGGTCCGCCAGATTGTCAATCAAACGGCCAAGGCCAACTACGACCTGGTCATCATCGGCGCGCGTAAAACCGGCTCAACCGGACCGCACTGGCGCTCGGAGAAAACTTACGAAGTGATCAAATCGATTTCGCCGCCGGTGCTGGTGGCGATGGGGGAGTGGGCCCAGTTGAAGCGCTTTCTCGTTTGCACCGGCGGAAAGGAATTCATCGAAGAAGCCGTTCAGTTGACCGGAAAACTTGCGGCCGCGGTCGGTGCTTCGGTCACGTTGCTCCACGTCATGGCCGAGCCGCCGGCCATCTATGCTGATCTGGTGCGACTCGAAGAGGACGTCACTCGTTTGCTCGAATCGAATTCAGAACTTGGAATCAATCTCCGCACCCAAAAACAGGATCTGGAAAAACTTGGCGTGCCGACGGAAGTGCATATTCGCCACGGAATAGTGGTTGACCAGGTTTTCGCTGAAGTGCGCAAAAGCAATCCCGACCTGATCGTGACCGGCTCCTCGCAAGCGCGCGGCATGCTCCGGCATTACATCATGGGTGACCTCACTCGCAGCATTCTCAATCACGCCAACGGCCCGGTCTTGGTCGCGCGAGCCGGCGCTCTTCCAGGTCCGCGCGGGTTTTGGCGCTCGATCC
>Ga0209059_1001664_pt1 | contig 10185 bp, 8 predicted proteins | sample GraSoiAngelo_151_FD_186165 | JGI IMG/M metagenome (GOLD analysis project Ga0209059, IMG submission 186165) | Grasslands soil microbial communities from the Angelo Coastal Reserve, California, USA - 14_1009_12_20cm (SPAdes) (version 2) | ecosystem: Environmental > Terrestrial > Soil > Grasslands ...
TTCGATCCTAAGTCACCCGTTTCAGTTTGCAGATTCAGGTCTACAAAAATTACAGGTCGGCTCGAGAGGAAAAACCTACCCCACGGTCACCGCAGCTGCCGCCCCCACCGCTTTCAACGCCTGCTCCAGGTCGGCAATCAGGTCGTGTGCGTTCTCGATCCCCACGGACAACCGGATCATCTGTTCGGTCACTCCCATCTTCCGCCGTTCCTCTTCAGGCACGCTGAGGTGCGAGGTCAGCACCGGGATGCACACCAGCGACTCGACACCGCCCAGGCTCGGCGCTAGCGTGAACAGCCGCAAAGCTTCGCTCACCCGCCGCGCGTCTTCGCCCGTTCCATCGACCTCGAAGCTGACCATGCCGCCGCCGCCCGACATCTGCGCTCGCGCTAGCGCCTGCTGCGGATGGCTGTTCAGGAAGGGATAGTGCACCGTCCGCACCTTCGCGTGTTGCTCCAGGAATTCCGCCACCCGCAGCGCGTTTTCATTCTGCCGCGTCACCCGCACCGCCAGCGTCTTCATCCCCCGCACCAGCATCCACGACGCATGCGGGTCCATGCAGTTCCCGATCGTTGTTCGCGTGGCCAGGATCTTCTCGATCAATTCCTTGCGTCCCGCCACCACCCCGCAGATCAGGTCCGTGTGCCCTCCCAGATACTTGGTTCCGGAATGCATGATCAGGTCGAACCCATACTCCGCCGGACGCTGGTTGATTGGCGTCCCGAACGTACTGTCAACCATGCTGATGAGCCCGTGCCGCTTTGCCAGGCTGGCAATCCGTTGCAGGTCCACCACCCGGATCGTGGGATTGGTCGGAGATTCCACATACAAGAGCTTCGTATTCGGACGAATGGCTTTTTCATGCTGCTGGTAGTCGGTGGTGTCGACAAACGTGGTCTCGACTCCAAACTTCGGCAGCCACTGAGACAAGAACTTGTACGTCCCGCCATAGACATCGCGCTGCGCGACGATGTGATCGCCACCCTTGAGCAGCGACATGATGGTGGTCGTGATGGCTCCCATCCCGGAGGAAAAGGTCAGCGCCGCGTCCACGCCTTCGAGTGCCGCCACAGTTTTCTCCGCTACCGAATTTGTCGGATTTCCGTAGCGCGTGTAGTAGCTGTCGCTGCCTGTGACGCGGAGTTGCTCGTCGTTGTCGGTCACCTCAAACGTGGATGTCTGGTAAATCGGGAGGGCCATCGGACCGTTCTTCTTGTGCAGGTCGGCGGCGCTCCGTGCAACTTTCGTCTCAGCGTGATCAGCTTTGCGATTCATGGAAGCCTCGTTGCATCAGGGTAATTCTCTTGGCTGGACTTCAGCAACCGGATCTGCGTTCTGGCGCGTCGGGCAAGAGACGTAGCAAGCTACGCCTCTACTGGTTTTTGTGGGGTGCATTTATAATCTCCGCTCATGGATTTAGGACTCAGGAACCGCGTAGCCCTGGTGGCCGCTTCCAGCCAGGGATTGGGACTGGCCACGGCGGAAGCGTTCGCAGCGGAGAGTTGCCGCGTGGCAATGTGTGCCCGCAATCAGCAGGCGCTTGCCGCGAACGCGGAGAGGATAAGGAAGCAGCACAAAGTTGAAGTCTTCACGGATGCGTTTGACGTCACCGATGCGGGCGCCGTTCAACGCTTCGTCGCCGCGGTCGCTCAGAAGTTTGGGACGGTGGACATCTGTGTAACCAACGCGGGAGGCCCGCCAGCCAAAGGGTTTCTTGCCGCTTCGCTCGAAGACTGGCAGAAAGCCATCAATGCGAATTTTCTGAGCACGGTGTACTTTGCCCGCGAGGTGATCCCTCATATGCAGCGCCAGCACTGGGGAAGGATCATCACCATTACATCGATCACGACCAAGCAGCCGGTCACGGATCTCGTGCTCTCGAACGCGGTGCGCACGGCGGTGGTCGGTCTGGTCAAGAGCCTGGCGAACGAATTCGGGAAAGACGGAATCCTGGTCAACAACGTTGGCCCCGGATTCACGGCCACGGATCGTCTGAAGGAACTGGCCAAAGCGCGCTCCGCGAGCTCCGGCAAGGCGGAGCAAGAGTTCCTGGATGCGTGGGCGGCAGATGCTCCGCTAAAGCGCCTGGGCGATCCGAAAGAGTTTGCCGACACGGTGGTCTGGCTGGCGTCAGAACGAGCGTCCTACGTGACGGGACAAACCGTCCTGGTGGACGGAGGAATGTACAAAGGGTTATAGCGATGAGCAGTGAGCAAGCGGCTCTGGCTCAGGGCTCGGGACTCAGGGCTCACGACTAGAGGAGTTTCATGCGATCGATTTCTTCACGAATATCGGTGATGAGCGGCGAAGGCGCACTTTCGGTTTTCGCGCGTGCCAAGGAACTCGAAGCCCAGGGGCGCTCGATCATCCACCTCGAATTGGGCGAGCCGGATTTTCATCCGGGAGCTTCGGTCATTGAGTCTGCTCAGAAGGCGCTGGCTGCGGGCAAAGACCGGTATTGCGCGGTGAACGGGCTGCCCGCGTTGAAGCAGGAGATCGCCGCTTATCTGGATCGCACCCGCAATATCAAGGTGGCCGCCGAGAATGTGGTGGTCGCGCCCGGCTGCAAGCTCTCGCTTTTCCAATCTATGATGGCGCTGCTCGAACCGGGTGATGAAGTCCTGTATCCCGATCCCGGGTTTCCGGGATATGCGTCCATTTCGCTTGGGCTCGGAGCCGTGCCGGTTCCATTTACGTTGTCGGCACGCAACCAATTGCAACCTGATCTCGCGGAAGTCGCGGCGAAGATCACTCCGCGTACTCGCATGTTGCTGACGAACTCTCCGGGCAATCCCACCGGAACGGTCTACACCGACGCGGTGCAGCGCGGGCTTGCGGAGCTCGCCGTCAAGCATGACCTGTGGGTACTGTCGGACGAGATCTACGCCCGCATCATCTACGGCAACGAGTATCTTTCGATGTTGCGCTACCCCGGAATGGCCGAGCGCACGCTGATCATCGACGGATTCTCGAAGAGCTTTGCCATGACGGGATGGAGATTGGGTTACACGGTGGCTCCGCCGGAAGTAGTTCCGGCGTTGGGGATGATGGTCGTGAACACTTACACGTGCGTCGCAGAATTCACGCAGTACGCCGCCATCGAGGCCTTGCGCGATAGGGAGAACAACACGGTTCGGATGGTCGGCGAGTTTGCCCGCCGCCGGGACCAGTTTGCCCGCGACCTGAACCGGGTACCCGGCTTCCGCTGTGTGCCGCCAGATGGCGCATTTTATGCGTGGGTCGACATTACGGGGACAGGGATCAGCGCTGAAGAACTGTGCCGCATCCTGCTCGAAGATGCGGGCGTGGCTGCAATCCCAGGTGCAGCTTTTGGAGCAGCGGGGAAGGACTTCATCCGGTTCTCGTTTGCATCTTCGACGGCGACGTTGCAGGAAGCCGTCGAACGCATTCAAAAAGTGTCGAGCGCATGGCAGGGAACAGCGGCTGTTCGTTGAAGGTCGCGTCACGCGGCCAAAGGTAAGAGGGGGCATTCGATGAGCGTGCGAGGTTGTGTGTCCGTTCTGTGTCTTGCGTCGACGCTGCCTGTTATGGCAGCGGCGCAGGCGCGTCCCTTTCCCGGGCCGGATGTGCAGCAGATCTATCAACGTCTTCTGCCGCAAATCGAGAAGATTGCTGCATTCGATCACCACGCTCACCCGGGGTATGCGGATGATCCAGACGTTGACGCCATGGCCGCCCCTCCGAATGCTAGTGAGGCCCTGCGCACCCGCGATGATAATCCCGAACTGGCCGCGGCAGCCAAAGCGCTTTTTGGATATCCGTATAACGATCTCTCTCCCGAGCATGCCAAGTGGCTGCTGAACAAGAAGAATGAAGTCAAGAAGCAACTCACGGGCACAGCGTATTTCGATTCCATCCTCGACAAGATCAACATCGAGAGTTCGGTGGCGAATCGGGCGATGATGCCGGACTACCTCGATGCAAAGCGCTTCCCCTGGGTATTTTTCGCCGATGCTTTCATGTGGCCCTTCAATAATGAGCGCGAGACTGCGCGGAATCCCGACGAGGGCGTTTACATCCCGCTGCAGGAGAAGATGCTGCATCGCTGGATGCAGCAGGAAAATGTCAGCAAGTTGCCGGCGAGCTTTGCCGATTATCTTAAGTTCATCAGCCAGACGCTCGAGGAGAACTCGAAGCGCGGCGGCATTGCCATGAAGTTCGAGGTCGCCTATTTCCGGCCCACGACCTTCAGCGATCCGACACGAGCGCAGGCCGAAGAACTTTACGGGCGCTACGTGAGCAGCGGCACTCCGACGGAGAAGGAGTATCGAACGTTCCAGGATTTCATTTTCCGCTACCTGGTGCAGGAAGGCGGGCGACTCCATCTACCGGTTCACATTCACACGGCAGTTGGAATCGGCGACTATTTCAACCTGTCGGCAAGCAACATCATGAATCTGGAAAGCGTGCTGCGGGATCCGCGCTATGCTTCGACCACTTTCGTGATGATTCACGCGGGATATCCCTTGGAGCGCGAGGCGATCTGGCTGGCTGCGATGAAGAACGTTTACCTGGATACCTCATTTGGGGAGTTGGCGCAGTATCCCTCGGCGTTCAAGGAAACGCTTAAGATGTTCCTGGAAACTTTTCCCGACAAGATCACTTTCGGCACCGACTGTTTCCCGTACAATCAGGTGCTGGGAGCGGAGGAGAGCTACTGGCTGGGAGCGCAGTCCTCCCGAATGGCTCTGGGCGCAGCCTTGGCCGAGATGATTTCTGAGGGAGAAATCAGCGAAGGGCGCGCTCTGGAGTTGGCTCACGCGTATTTGCATGACACGGCGGTGAAGTTGTACGACGGTCGAGTGCATTAACGAGTGGCGGCACCGGTTCCAGAACCTCTATTCCTCCGTCTCCTCTGTGGGCAAAAATCTTTCACCACAGAGGACACAGGGGAAGGCAAGTGCGCAGAAGCAGGACAGATTCACAATCAGTACACATTAAGGTTACGAATCCCATGCCGAAATCGAAGACTAAAACTAAGGCCGCAACGAAGAAGAAAATCAAATCCGCCGCATCGAAGCCTGCTCCACGCTCGAGCGCTCAGTCGCATACTCGCGCCAAGCGCGCGGTCAGCAAACACGCGGCGCCCGTGGCTAGCCTGCAATACATTCCATGGCACACAATTCCGCTGGAAGACCTGAACCCGCTGTTGCAGCGGCAATTTGTGGTCGGCCAGGAAATCATGCTGGCGCGCGTGCTGCTCAAGAAAGGATGTATCGTCCCTCAGCACTCACATCACAACGAGCAACTGACGTACATCGTTGAAGGGGCGCTCAAGTTCTGGATCGATAATCAGGAAATCGTGGTGCACGCGGGAGAGGTCCTATGCATTCCTTCGAATATGCCGCATAAAGCGGAAGCGATGGAAGATACGGTCGATCTCGACATTTTCACGCCGCCGCGCGCCGACTGGATCGGAAAGACCGATCAATATCTGCGGAAAGTGAAATAGCACCGGTCCATGTCATCACCTTCAGCTACGGCGCCGGGCGTGCGCCAAGGGGATTTCCGGTTCCGCTGTATTGCGTGCGCACAGCTCAGCGAGCAAGCCAGCCAGGATTTCCGTTGTGCCCAGTGTGGCGACCTGCTGGAAATCATCTATCCAAGCTGGCAGCAGGAGAGACCGGATGCGGCGCAACTGAAAGCCGCCTGGCGGGATCGCAAACTGTCGTCAAGCCCGGCCGATCAGAGTGGCGTCTGGCGTTTTCGCGACTTGCTGCCGCGCATCGACAGCGAACAAGACGCAATCACACTGCGTGAAGGCAATACCCCGCTCTATGAATTACCACGGTGTGCGCGCACCACCGGAATTCCGCGCCTCTTCGGCAAGCACCAGGGTATGAATCCTACGGGATCCTTCAAGGATGCGGGCATGACCGTCGCGGCCACGTTCGCGCGGCGAGCGGGGTTTCGCTGGGTTGCTTGTGCATCCACCGGCAACACCTCAGCGTCTATGGCAGCGTATGCAGCCCGGGGCGGCCTGCGCAGCCTGGTGCTGGTTCCTGAAGGAAAGATCTCCTGGAGCAAGCTCTCGCAGGCGCTCGATTATGGAGCCGTGACTTGCCAGTTGCGGACTGATTTCGACGGATGCCTCCGGCTGTTGCAGCAGTTGGTGTTGCGCGCGCCCGTGTATCAGCTGAACTCCATCAATCCATTCCGGCTGGAAGGCCAGAAGACTCTAGCGCTCGAGTTGCTGGAACAACTCGACTGGAATGCACCCGATCACATCATCGTTCCCGGCGGAAATCTGGGAAATAGCTCTGCCATCGGCAAAGCCTTGGTAGAGATGCGCGACTTAGGCCTGATTTCGAAACTGCCGAGGCTATCGGTGATCCAGGCCGAAGGGGCAAATGCGCTGGTGCGAACTTTGCGAGAAGCCGCGGGCAAGCGGCTGGTCAGCGTGGCCGCGGAAACGCGAGCGACGGCGATTCGCATCGGCAACCCGGCATCGTGGAAGAAGGCGGCACACGTGCTGGAGGCGACGAGCGGCGCCTGCGAGCAGGTCAGCGAAATGGAAATTGCCCAGGCCAAAGCGGAGATTGGCGCAGAGGGAATCGGATGCGAACCCGCGTCTGCCGTCACGCTTGCCGGATTGAAGAAGCTCATCCAGCAGGGGTTTGTGAAGCAAGACGAAACCGTGGTGCTGGTGTTGACTGGCAACCTGCTGAAAGATCCCGATTTCACCATCGACTTCCATCGCGGCGACATGTTCAAGGGAGGCGCGGGCGTAAGCGGCGAAGTCGATGCGTTGCGACATCCCCCGCTTGTGCTTGATGCCACACTGGATGCGGTGATGCGAACGCTGGAGCAGTCCGAAAAGTCCTGAACGGAAGCATGCCAAGCAAGAAAACATCAAAGCGCCTGCGCCTGTCGCTGCCGGCTACCTCAGCCAACCTGGGGCCAGCGTTCGACGCTGCGGCGCTGGCGATGGATTTCTACATCAACATTGACGCGACGGAAGCCAGCGAATTCTCGATTGCTGCCACGGGGCGTGATTCCGCCATTTGCAGCAATCTCAACGAGCACCTGATTCTCAATACCTACCGCGAAGTGATGGAAAGCGGAGAGCGAAAGGTCGTGCCGCTATCGCTTCGCATCGCGAACGATATCCCCATTGGAAAGGGATGTGGTTCTTCTGCCGCGGCGCGACTGGCAGGGATTGCCCTCGCTGTACATTTCGGCCGCCTGCGCTGGACGGACGCACAGATTATCGGCGAGGCTTCGCGCCGCGAACATCATCCCGATAACGCGTCGGCCTGCTGGATGGGCGGGCTTACGGTGGCGCGCATGTCGGGAGAAGCCGAGGCTCAGGTCGTGTCCGTGCGGCCGAAAGGGAAGTGGCCTCTGCTGCTTGCAATCCCAGAGCAGAGCCTCTCGACCGAAGCCGCCCGCTCTGTTCTTCCCAAGGAGTACTCGCGGGCGGATGCTGTTGTCAACATTCAGAACTCCATGCTCCTGTTGGCGACGTTTGCGCAAGGGCGCCCTGAGTTGCTGGGCGAGGCGCTGGAAGATCGGATTCACCAGCCGTATCGTGCGGCTTTGTGTCCTCTGCTGCCATGCCTTCACGAGTTGAGAGGCAAAGATGGAATCCTGGGCGCGGCGCTGAGCGGCGCGGGGCCATCGGTCCTGGTCTTTTTGGATCCGCGGAGTTCGGCGGTAAAGGCCCGCAAAGCGGTTGCGTCTCGCCTGAATGGCGCCGGCCTCAAGGCGGAACTGCTTTCTACTGCAATTACGTTGCGCGGGGCGCGACGGTAGCGCGTCTTCTCATCATTCTGCGAATCCGAATCTCCGGAGCAGTACCGATGCCTCAGTGGATTTGAGATATCGAAGGAAGTCTGCTGCTTCCCGCTTATGCTTCGAGTGAGTCAGGACAACGGCGCCTTGCTCCAGAGGGGGATAGTCGTCGGCCGGAACTTCCCAATACTTACCTTTGCCCGACATGCCGAGCGCGCGGGCATGGGCGAGCGCCACGAATCCTGCCTGCGCGTTACCGGACTCCACGAACTGCGCGGCTTGTGCCACGTTTTCTCCCATGACCAGCCGATCCTTGATGCGGTCGTACAACCCCGAGTGTTTCAACGCGGCCATGGCGGCGCGGCCATACGGAGCATGTTGGGGATTGGCGATGGCGATCTTCTTTACCGAGGGATCGAGGAGAACATTCATTCCCTGATGGAGATCGAGTGGCGAATCGGACGGCGTCCACAAAACCAGTTTGCCGCGTGCGTACTGCGTAAGAGTACCGCCGTCGGCTAGTCCTGCGGAGACCAGTTGCCGGGGGTAGTCCATGTCGGCCGAGAGAAAGAGGTCAAACGGTGCGCCGTTCTGCAGTTCCTGCGTGAGCATTCCTGACGAAGCGAACGAGAGCTTCAGATGAACTCCTGTTTCCTTCTCATAGCTGGCTGCGAGTTGCTTTAGCGGAGAACTTAGATCGGCGGCGGCAGCCACGGACAGCTCGACAGCCGCCGGGCGCGCCGCGCCCGTGGTAGAAAGAGCCAAGAAGCTCGCTACGAACAGGGAAACCGACGCAACAAAAATCGATCTCATCCCAGTCCTTTCTAGTGCTGGCACCAGCACATTGTACTTTCTCCTGCAGAGAAGGCGGGTTTCGACTATTCCCGAATTGGGTCAAAGTCGCGTGAATGGCGCGGTTTTGCTTGCTTCGTTCGTGCCCAGTTTTCATACTGTGCAGTGACCGTCATACGTAGCTTTGGGTCGCTCTTGCTGGCGCTTATCTTTTCTGGTGTTCTTCTGGCGCAATCGCAGGGCAGCGATCAAAGTGTGCCTGGAGCCCCGGCTCGTAATGTAGACCGCGAGCATGGCAGAGAGCGCAGCGAGTGGTTCTCTCGTGGGCGGATCAATCCGGGGCTGCCGTCCGCGGAACTGAGGCATCGCGCCTTTCAAGCCAAATTGAAGATGCGAGCGCAACCGGCGGCTGCGCGCCTGGTAGGTTCGAACCCTGCATTATTGAGCGCCGGATCCTGGATTCCGTTAGGTCCCGTGCCTCTTGCGTCTGATGCCAGCGGAAACGGCACGCAGGACTATCGTCAGGTTGCGGGCCGCGTTACGGCTGTCGCAATCGATCCTGCGGACCCGACGGGCAACACGGTTTACATTGGCGCTGCTCAGGGAGGTGTGTGGAAGTCCACCAATGCCGCTTACAGCGTGGCAAACAACGTTGCGTGGACTCCTCTGACGGATAATCAGGCGACGCTCTCGATTGGCGCGATTGCCATCCAGGAACAGCAAGTCCCGGATGCAACAAAATCCGTGATTCTTGCGGCCACGGGCGAAGCCAACAATTCCGGGGATTCTTATTTCGGATTGGGAATCTTGCGCTCTACGGATGCGGGCAACACCTGGACTCTGGTCTCCACGGCCAACAACGGCGCGCTTTCGTTCAACGGCTTGGGCGGAACGCGCATGGCATTCAAGGGCCAGACCAATGTGGTCGTGTCCGCGATGGCGGCGAGCTCTGAGGGTTTGATTGATGGAGCTGTTACCGCGAATACGAAGCGCGGGCTGTACACGTCAGTCAATGCCGGGCAGAGTTGGACCTATAACGCGCTGGTGGATCCGGGTGGCGCGACGGATGCGACCTCGGCGACTTCGGTCGCGTACAACGCGATTGCTGGGTTGTTTTACGCGGCCATCCGGTATCACGGTTTCTACTCGTCGCCGGACGGCGTTACGTGGACGCGGCTCGCCAATCAACCCGGCGGGGCTGTGCTGAGTGCTACCGCGTGCCCGGCACAGTCGACTTCCAACAACCGGGGCTGCCCGATCTATCGGGGCGAGATCAGCGTGGTGCCCGGGCGCAATGAGATGTACGTCTGGTATGTATTCCTGGATTCCTACGGCAATACGCAGGATGGCGGCATTTGGAAAAGCGTCAATGGCGGCGCGGGGTGGACGGCGATCTCGGACGCAGGCATCAGCAATTGCGGAGACATTGGCGGCTGCGGGGTGGAGCAGGGGACGTACAATCTTGCTTTGATTGCTGTCCCCAATGGCTCGTCCGCGACGGACCTCTACGCGGGCGCGGTGAACATTTACAAGTGTGCGATCAACTCCAATAACCCAACCTGTACGTCGGCTCCATTCATGAACCTCACGCATGTGTATGGTTGTGTTCCGGCGGGGGCGCCGGCGCATGTGCATGCG
>Ga0209059_1001668_pt1 | contig 10176 bp, 7 predicted proteins | sample GraSoiAngelo_151_FD_186165 | JGI IMG/M metagenome (GOLD analysis project Ga0209059, IMG submission 186165) | Grasslands soil microbial communities from the Angelo Coastal Reserve, California, USA - 14_1009_12_20cm (SPAdes) (version 2) | ecosystem: Environmental > Terrestrial > Soil > Grasslands ...
GGCAACCTTGACGGTGGCGTTGTTGAGCGAGTGCGACAAGGCAAACTGCGCGGTTACCTGTCCGTGGTATTCCTCTCTAAAGTTGCGTGGGGTGTAAACGTCATCGCCGTTGATGAAAGCCGTGGGTGAATCGTCAACCAGGCTGGCCGGGGTAAGCACGGGCTGCTCATTGGTGACAGCATTGTTGATGGCAGCGGCGTAAACAAAAGGTTTGAAAATCGAGCCGGTGGGCCGCTTGGCGATGGCGTGATTTAACTGACTGAAGCCGTAATTTCGCCCGCCCACCAGAGCCAGAACCTCACCAGTATGAGGATCGAGCGCTACCAGCGCAACCTGAGGAATGGGGCCGGGAAGAACTTTGGTCTCATACTTGTTCTTGCCAACCTTAACTTTTTTGGTGCGCAGCTTTTTGACCTGAGCGTCAACTTCCTTGAGGCCGGCATCGACGGCCTGGGCCGCGGCCTGCTGCAAAGCGGGATCGAGCGTGGTGTAAATGCGGAAGCCGTCAGAGTTCAGGTCGTCTTCACTGTACTTGCTGACCAGCTGTTCGCGGATGAGGTCAACGAAGTACGGCGCGTCACTGGCTTCAACGTTCTGCGGCGCCAGCTTGAGCGGCGTGGCCTTGGCCAGGTCAGCCTGCGCCCGAGTGATAGAACCGGTTTCAGCCATGGCTTCCAGCACAAGATTCCTGCGCTCCAGCGCACGCTCAGGATGGCGGTAAGGAGAAAGATAGCTGGGTCGCTGGACCAGGCCGGCCAGCAAAGCGGCTTCCGGCAACGTAAGGTCCTTGAGATCCTTGCTGAAGTAGGCTTGCGCGGCTTCACCGAAGCCGGTGATGGTGAAGGAGCCGCGCTGTCCCATATCGACCTGGTTGGCATAGAGCTCAAAAATCTGCTTCTTGGAGAATCGCTGCTCGAGCTCGATGGAGATGAGGATCTCAGTGAGCTTGCGCTTTAGCTTCTTTTCCGGTGTAAGAAAGAAGCCGCGCGCGACTTGCATGGTGATAGTGGAGCCACCCTGGCGGTTGCCACCCTGGCGGAGGTCGACCCAGGCTGCCTGCATCAAGCGCCAGTAGTTCACGCCGCTGTGATGGAAAAATCGACGATCTTCAATGGAGGTGACGGCATCGACCATGACCTTGGGGATGTCGTCATACTTGACGAGCCGGCGCTTGCTACGCCCCTGGCCGTCAAACAGGCCGGTGACCAACTGGGGCTCGAGTTCGTAGGCTGTGAGGTTGTCGCCGGCGTCACCGAGCGAGGCGATTTTTTCAACCAGGCCATCTTTGACGCGGACCACAGCACCTTCAGCGCTGTAATAGGACTCTTCGCCGGGCTTAATTTCGATGGAATCCTTCAGCAGGCGGTAGACGCCAAGCTTGGATTTGCCCTGCTCGCCCATCTCAGTGTAGCCGGCATGACGCAGGTAGTTGCCGATTTCATGCGGGTCAGCCTTCTGGCCGATACGCACGCTACGCGGCTGGGCGTAAATCTTGGCCGTGTTGGAAAAGATCGGTTTGCTCATGCGCGTGTCGACGATCTTCTGGTACTTGATGTAGTAGTACGAGAAAATGCCAAAGAGCACGAGGCAAATGATGAGGAAGGCAGCCACTGCAGCGCGGAGAAACGGGCTTTTCAGGCTGCCACGGAAACCTTTGACGCGAGGAATTTTGATTTTAATTGCCATGTCCAAGTAGGCGGAAGTACGCCGTTTTATCTCTCAGACTCATGGCGGGCCAGAGCGTTACCTGCGCTGGTGCTGAGAAGTTGTCCTTGCTTCTCTATTATAACTCTTTATATCCGTTTGTTCATGGAATTGGCGGCAAAGTCCAGGTCCACCGGGTGCAAAATCATGTCGATGTGAATCCGGTACTTAACGCTGATCGCCAACCCGTTTGGGGTGCGGGTGATGATGATCTGGTCTTCCTTCAGCTTTATGTTGTCACCTTCTGCCTTGGCGATCACAATCTTCTTAATCTCGTCCTCGCTGGTCGCGATATAGCTGTGCCGCCGCGCGATATCGTCAAGGTTATCCTGCAGCTGGTAGTTGTTGAAGTACGGGGGGATCATATTCCACGCCACATAAAAGCCGCCGAGAACGATCAGCAATCCGATTAATCCTTTTACTTTTCCCATAAATAACTCCCCCCGAACCTCCTTTCAGGGCCGCGCTAACTGCTTGAAAGTGGTCTCAATGCCGGCGATGTTAGCATCCTGCGATTGGCGTGTCGACCGAAAAACCACTTCGGCCTGACCTTCCGTAACCTTCTTGCCAACGTTGATCCGATAAGGTATTCCCACTAAGTCCGCATCCTTAAACTTCACTCCGGGCCTCTCATCGCGATCATCCAGCAACACGCTCCATCCTGCCGCCTCCAGCTTTGCAGCTATCTCCTCCGACGCCCTGGCAATCGCGGCATCCTTCACATTTGTCGCCACCACCACCACGTCAAAGGGCGCGATCTCCATCGGCAGCCAGAATCCGTCTTTATCATTATTCTGCTCAATCGCCGCCGTCAAGATGCGCTCAATCCCGATGCCATAACTGCCCATAATCGGCGTGACCTCTTTGCCGTCTTTATCCAGTACGGTCGCGCCCATCGACTTCGAATACTTATACCCCAGCTTAAAAATGTGCCCAATTTCCATCGCCTTTCCGACAACCAACGGCTCTCCGCATGTCGGACACCCCTCCCCTGCTCCCGCATTGCGCAAATCCACCCACTCCGTCGGATGGAAATCGCGCAGCGGGGTGACATTGCGAAGGTGATAGTCTTCTTTGTTCGCGCCCGTAATCAGGTTCTTGCGACCCTTCAGCGCGGTATCCGCCAGCACAATCGGCAGCGCTTCAAGGATAATCGCCTGCGTCACGCTTCCGATCTGCGCTCCGTGCGCTAATGCCGGCAACTTCACCGGACCAAGAAATCCCGCCGGCGATCCAAACACCTGCCTGATCTCCTCTTCGTGCATCGGACGGAATTCTTTGCCATCCAGCGCCGTCGTCAGCTTGGCCTCGTTGAGCGAGTGGTCGCCGCGCAGCAGCACCACCACCGGCCGAACTTTCTGCTGCGCCCGATCTTTCTTGTCCGGCTCAATCTGCATCAGCGCCAGCGTCTTGATCTTCTGCGTCGGCGAAACGCCTAAAAATTTCGCGACTTCATCAATCGTCTTCAGCCCCGGCGTGTGCACCAACTCGGGCGCACCGTCACCGGGCAGGTCTTCAGCCGGCGCAAGCTGTGACGTAGCTTTCTCCAGGTTCGCGGCATAGCCGCACTTCTGGCAGCTCGCAACCATGTCCTCGCCCGCATCCGTCATCGACATGAACTCGTGCGACGCCGATCCGCCCATCGCCCCCGAGTGCGCCTCCACCACCGCATACTTCAGCCCGCATCGATCAAAGATTCGCCGATAGGTTTCATAATGCTTCTGATAACTCGCATCCAGCCCCCCCGCATCGATATCGAATGAGTACGAATCTTTCATTGTGAACTGCCGCACCCGTATCAGCCCCGACTTCGGCCTCGGCTCATCCCTGAATTTGTTCTGTATCTGATACCAGATCTGCGGCAGCTGCTTGTAACTCCTCAGCTCTTTCCGCGCGATATCCGTCATGATCTCTTCATGCGTAAAGCCCAGGCACAGGTCAGCGCCTTTGCGGTCTTTCAGGCGAAACATGTTGTCGCCCATCACCTGCCAGCGTCCGCTCTGCTCCCACATCTCGCGCGGATGGAGCGCCGGCAGCAAAAACTCCTGCCCAATCCTGTTCATCTCCTCGCGCACTACATCCGTAATGCGCAGGATCGCCCGCTGCCCCAGAAATAAATACGAGTAAATCCCGGCGCCCAGCTGGCGGATATATCCCGCCCGGACCAGAAACTTGTGGCTGGCGACTTCCGCGTCCGCCGGCGCCTCCCTCAGCGTGGGAATAAACAGTTGTGACCATCGATGCATGAAGTGCAGCCCTCAGTAATTAGCAGTTAGCAAATGGCAATTAGCAATTGCGCATTTGCGAGTTTGGGTAAATGGTTATTGTAACAAGTCGGCTCTTGGCTCTTAGCCTTTAGCCTTTGGCTTTTTCCGATCAAGTGTTATCCGTGATCGGTGGTGAGATTTTACTTTTCCGATTACGGCGATTCCGCGCGATTACGGCGATCTCGGCGATTCTCCTTCCTCCTCTTCCTCCGTTCCTCCGCGTTTCAAAGATTTTGAGTTTCCGATGTCCCGATTTCCTTCGTGCTCCTTCGTATCCTTCGTAGTTAAGATCGTCTTCCGATCTCCCGATTCTCATTCCTCCGCTTCCTCCGTTCCTCTGTGTTTCAAAGATTTTGGGTTTTCCAGATCACCCGATTGCCTTCGTGCTCCTTCGTGTCCTTTGTGGTTAAGATCGTCTTCCGATCTTCCGATTCTCCTTCCTCTGCTTCCTCCGTTCCTCTGCGTTTCAAAGGTTTTGGGTTTTTCCAGATCTCCCGATTTCCTTCCTGCCCCTTCGTGTCCTTTGTGGTTAATGGTTTTTAGGTTTTGGGTTTTTTCATTGAACGCCGTCCCATCCTGAGGCATGATAGGCGCTATGCAAACCCTCAACGTCGGCGCTGGCCGAACAGATCAGGAGTACAAAGCAGCGGAAGAACAGCGCCGTGCTGATCTCCGTAGTGACATCCAGACCTATGCCTTTTATTTCTTTGTGGCAGCCGGCCTCGCTGCCGTAGGTACCGGGCTGCTCTTCTTCAAGCTGAACATCATCGTCAATATCGGGGCCATTGACCTTTTCCCCTGGTACGCGCGAGACCTGATCCAGTCCAACCCCCTGCTTTTTTATCGCGCTGCCGCAGCAACATGGGTCGTTGCCTTGGTCCTGCTGGGTCTTGCCGCGCGCAAAGGCCAGCGCTGGGCCTTCTGGGCGGGCGTGATTCTGTATGGAGCGGACCTGCTCCCCCTGATCGTTGCCTTTAGCTTGTGGACTGCGTTTGCCGTGGGCGTGCACGCCTTCTTCATCATGCAGTGGTTTAAGGGACAAAAGGCCGTGGCCGAGTTCAAGGAACCATCAGAAGCAGCCGCAGCAGCTTCGCGCTAGGACCTCAGCCATTGCTCCCTTGCTCGTGTGGCATCGTGCCGAGGCCCCCAGCAAGCGGGCATTTGCTTGTGGGGTTGGAGGCACCCTCGCCTGTGTTTCAAAAGAAAGTGGAGCGCAGGCGCCCTCGCCTGCGGAATCTCGCTCCAAAGGCCGCTAGCTCTTGGCTTGCTTTCCCGATCTCCCGATGACCGATCTCCCACTTCTCATTCCTCCGCTTCCTCCGCGTTTCAAGGTTTGTCTTTCCTCCGTGTTCCTTCGTGTCCTTTGTGGTTCAAGGTTTTGCTTCTGTGATATCGAAGGTTCTATCTCTCCAGCGCCAGGGCCATGGCGTCGAGCGAAAGGGGGCGCAGCACGTTGCGGCGCATGCCGCTCTGCACCTGTCCCAGTTGCTGCGTGGCCTGGGCGATCCACTTGAAGTCCACAGCGCCGGCCATGGTTTTAAGCTCCGCCGTAATGTCAGTATTGCGCACCAACTCGGGCGCGCCTGAGATCAACGCCATCAGGTCTTTCAACAGGCCATAGACGGCGCTGAGCAGGCGATCGGTCTTTTCCTTGCCCTCGCCGCCCGCACGATAGGTTTCTGTGGTGCGGAAAAGGTCGGAATGGTCAGCGGAGCGCACTGCTGCGCTCAGCAGCGTGAGCGCATCTTTTCGCGATGCCACGTATTCCTCCAGATCCAGGGAGCGCGCCCGGCCTACGGCGCCTCCGCTTAGCCGCGCTACAAGCTGGCGCTGGCGGAGATTCCATTCCGGCCGTTCTTTAGCCAAATATTGCTCAATTTCGGCGGCGGGCAAGGCGCTGAGCGTAAACGTTATTGAGCGCGAACGGATCGTGGGCAACAGCTCCCCTGGGTTCCGCGCCAGCAGGAAGAGCGTCGCAAAGTCCGGCGGCTCTTCCAGGACTTTTAACAGCGCGTTGGCTGCCTCCTTCATAAAAGCCGAATCGGAAAAAATGAAGACCCTGCGCCGCGCCTCCTGTGGCTTATAGTGCGAGTTCTGGATCACCTGCCGCACCTGGTCCACTTTGATCATCATCTGTGGCGGGTCGGGCGGGACCACCAGCACGTCAGGGTGTGTCTGCACCAGGATGCGTGTCTCGCGCTTGTCGGTATCGCGCAGCCCTTCGCGGACTTCGACAGCCTCGGCAAAGCGCGCTTCCAGGTCCTCCGCCTCACCGATGCGCCGGCAGTTGCTGCATTCGCCGCAAAAGTCAGGTAGGCCATCGGTTTCGCGCGGCTGCAGGCAGTTCATGGTCCGCGCCAGCATCAGCGCCAGCGTGTACTTTCCCGCACCCTGCGGGCCGGCCAGGATCACCGCATGGGGAAAGCGGTCGCGGGCCAGCATCTCACGCAGCCGGCGCACCAGCTCAGCATTGCCGTGAAAGCTGGAAAATGGCATACATCATTCTAAAGACGTTGACCGCGCAGAGCTGTGGATAAACGCCAAAGAGAGAATTGCATCCCGTTTATAACCAATAACTTGCGTAAATTATTGTCCAAATCTTGAAAAATTTTTACCTCGGCTATATTTCCGGGGACCCTTCTGACTCTACTACTACAGAAGCAGGCTCATCCGTCGACTGCTAATAGGGGGACATGGACCCGGAAGCCGTGTCCCCCTTATAATTTTTTTGGACTTTCCCGCCGCTGATTCCTTATCAAAAATCCCTATCGCATATTTTCATACGTACGGTTTTCTTCGCGTGCCCCAGTGAATTAAGTTTTTTAACCGCTGGTTAATCATCACCTAACAAATAGAGCACATCATTTCTGCAGGGGAGTTCCCCGTCCCAAGTTGATCGATTTTGAGGATTGATGGTTCAACCCTCCTGAGAAGAGGTTCTTTGTGGTGATCGAACTGTTTGAGTTCGCCTGGTCCCGGGTCTTTAGCTGCCGTCACAAAAAATGCACTCGGCTCATCACCTGCCGCAAGGGCCAGCCGCGTTCCAAGGCGGCGGCGGTGACCGGAACTTACTTTGTCTGTCTGGGTTGCGGCAAAGAATTTGCCTATGACTGGGAGAACATGATGGTCATCGATCCGGAATCCAGACGGATGAAACGGCCAGTGGAAAAGGCTGTGGAGCTTTACGTCGGCAAATAGATGTCGCACGAAGATTCTGGCCCGAAGATGAGAGGTCAGCAGAAAAATTTCATCTTTATTTTTAACGGGATTAAGGCGATTCTTCCCTCACAAAGTCACTGACCTTAACCAGAGCCACAGCCAAACACCTGATTGAAGCAGCTTAGCTCGGCAAATACCTTCGAAGGATGGTAGCAAGATACTTCCGTTTAGCAATCGTTCTTCTTTGGTTTTTGCCCTGTGCTTTGCCGGCGCAAACGCCTGCGCCTTCACCCACGCCCGCCGATGAGTTCACTATCGTGGCCCTGCCGGACACGCAGTTTTATTCCTCCAGTTATCCGCAGATCTTTGCCGCGCAGACCCAGTGGATCGCCAATCACGTGCAGGACCAGAACATCAAGCTGGTGGTCGGCTTGGGAGACATCGTGGATGGCGGCGGCGACCCCGCGCAATGGCAGAACGCCGACGCGGCTTATCGTCTGCTCTCCGGGAAAGTGCCTTATGTTGTTGCCATCGGCAACCATGATTACGACCAGAACAACCCCGCGGGCCGCACAGCTTCCACGAAAAATTTCAATTCATTTTTTGGGCCGGCCCATTATGCAGGCACAAGCTGGTATCGCGGCAGCTTCCCCGCAGGCAGCAATGAGAATTTTTACAGTGTCATCACCGTCAACGGCCGCAGCTACCTGATCCTGGTGCTTGAGTTCGCGCCACGCGACTCAGCTCTTGCCTGGGCGGACGGCATCCTGAAGGCCAATCAGGATAAAGACGCAATCATCGTGACCCACATGTTCACTTACGTGGACAACACGCGAATCTCCCAGTGCGACCTCAACAGCGCAGGCAGCTTTGGCGTGGGCCAGGACAACAACGGCGAAGACATGTGGTGGAAGCTGGTGCGCAAGTATCCCAATATCCACATGGTATTGAGCGGTCATGTGGTGCAGGGCGACGGCACCGGCCGGCGCATGGATATGGGCGTAAACGGCAATCTGGTCAACCAGATTTTGTCCGACTATCAATCTGCTCCGCTGGGCGGCGGAGGCTATCTGCGCATTATGCGGATTTCGCCATCCTTGAACCGCATCAGCGTGAGCACCTACTCGCCCTATCTTGATGCCTCCATGACCGATGATCACAACCAATTCATGGTCCCGTACCACAATCCGGGAGTTTCCACCGCGCCCGGCACTGTTTCCGGCAAGGTCAAGAGTGCTCTCGATTGCTCGCCCGCTGCGGGTGTCACCGTGGCTTATAGCGGGGGCTCGGCCATAACTGATGCCAACGGCAATTTTTCCATGCCGGCGAATGCGCGTAAATCGCTGCCCATTACGGCAGGCAAGACTGGATGGCTCAGCGACGCCCGTACCGCTAGCTCAACCTTAAACGCTGTTGCCGAGCCCAGTCCCACCAAGATATTTGTCTCCACCGCCGGACGCATCAGCGGCCATGTGCTCAACAGTGGCGGAGCACCGGTGATTGGGGCCACGCTCACCTTAACCGGTGGCAATCTGCGCTTGAGCAAGACTGTCAGCAGCGATGGCGCGGGCTCTTATAACTCTAGTTGGATCGCTTTGGGCAGCTATAAAGTGACGGTTTCGGCGCCGGGCTATGCCTCGACGAGCGGGACTGCGAACGTCAATTCGGGGCTTACGACCTCGCTTAATTTCACACTCAAATAGCGCACAAATTTCATGGACCGGTGTAATTCCGGATGGCTGCGGCCCGTCATGGTTGTGAGACAACTCTCATGGCGCGCATAGGGCTTTCTTCACCACTGGCTATACACAAAAGAATCGTGCGTGTTTTTCGCGCGCTGCTGGCGGGCTGCGTCTTGTATATCGTGCTGGCTGCTATCGCCGGCATCACAATTGCCGAGGCCAGCCTCAACTTGCGCCGCCTGCCTTTGCGGCATCAGCAGGCGGTCGCAGCAGCCATACACGATCAATTTCAGGCAGAGCTGGAGGATGTCCAGATCCAGGCTGCCGATGGCATTGTTCTCAAAGGCTGGTATGTTCATCCGCGCAGCTTCAACGGCAACGCTGTGGTCCTGCTGCACGGGATCACCGACAATCGTGAAGGCGTGGCCGGTTATGCCGGGTTATTTTTGCAGCATGGATACGCCGTTCTGCTGCCCGATGCGCGCGGCCATGGCGAAAGCGGCGGTGCGCTGGCAACTTACGGCATCAAGGAGGCAGACGATCTCCATCGCTGGGTGTCATGGCTGTACCAGCATGACCCGCCACAGTGCGTCTACGGTTTTGGCGAGTCATATGGCGCGGCCCTGATGCTGCAGTCCCTGGCAACAGAGACGCGATACTGCGCCGTAGCCGTGGAAAGTCCATTTTCCACCGCGCGCGAGATGAGCTTTGAAAGAGTGTCCGGGCCGCTGCACCTGAAGCCCTGGTTTGGCCGGACGCTGGGCCGGCCGGTGATCTGGTCGGCTGTGCTCTATGCGCGTCTTCGCTACGGCATTGACCTGCTTCAGCCCAGCCCGCTGGAGGCCGTCAGGCATTCGGCCACGCCGGTCCTCCTGATCCACGGCGCAAATGACGCGACCATTGCGCCTTATCACTCGCAAATCCTGGCCCAGGCCGCGCCGGACCACGTCCAGCTCTGGCTGGTGCCCCATGCCGGCCATACTATGGCCTGGGCGGCAGCACACCGGGAATTTGAGCAGCGATTGCTAGCTTGGTTTGCCCAACATCAAAAATTGGGCAAACAAGCAGCCCATCTTTAAGCTGCGCGTCCGCGATAAAAAGGCGAATTCCTATTTTCGGCACATATTGGCGCAGCAAAGAGAGGCTGGTTATCCGGTTTCTTGTGCTTTTCAGGCCAAAATTTCCGAATTCAGAACAATTTGTGTTTTTTAAGAATCAGTGCTGCGGAAGCTAGTAGGCTGACCGTCCCTGTTTGTGGCCGGACGAAGACAGCAATTCCGGTTGCTGCAAGAACAGTTGCAAAAGTGACGGAAAGCTGCACCACCTGGTTCTTTGCCCTAAATGCAGCAGGTGTTCTTGGGCCT
>Ga0209059_1001669_pt1 | contig 10173 bp, 10 predicted proteins | sample GraSoiAngelo_151_FD_186165 | JGI IMG/M metagenome (GOLD analysis project Ga0209059, IMG submission 186165) | Grasslands soil microbial communities from the Angelo Coastal Reserve, California, USA - 14_1009_12_20cm (SPAdes) (version 2) | ecosystem: Environmental > Terrestrial > Soil > Grasslands ...
TTGACGGAGTACAGCCACGGGGCCGGTTGAGCCTGCAAGCTCAGCCCGGTGGAGCTAGGGCAGGTACTCGGGGCGCTGCCCCCGATCGTCGACCCCAACGTGCTGCAGGGTGTAGGGACCGCGCGCGATGACGCGGCGGTGTATCGCATCGCGCCCGACCGCGCCCTCGTCGCCACCATCGATTTCTTCACGCCGATCGTCGACGACCCATATGAGTACGGCGCAATCGCCGCGGCCAACGCGCTCAGCGATGTCTACGCGGTGGGCGCCCGCCCCCTTTTCGCGCTGGGCATCACCGCGTTCCCCCGCGACAAGCTGGGCACAGGCTTGCTCGACAAGATGGTGGCGGGCGGTGCAGCCAAGCTCGCGGAGGCAGGCGTGCCGGTCGTTGGCGGTCATTCGGTCGATGACGCGGAGCCGAAGTTCGGCTACACGGTGATCGGCGAGGTGCATCCGGACCGGATCGTCGGTCATGAAGGCGCGCGCCCTGGTGACGTCCTGTATCTCACGAAACCACTCGGCTCTGGCCTTGTCGCCACCGCGATCAAGCGCGGGCTGTGTCCGCCGGCACTGGAGAGGGAGGCGATCCGCGTGATGACAATGCTCAACCGCGCTGCCTCCGAAGACATGGTCGCAGCCGGAGCGACCGCGGCCACCGACGTCACCGGCTACGGCCTGATCGGGCACCTGGCGAACCTCAGGGGTGGAGCGGACGTCGACTTCGACTCGGTGCCCTTCATGAACGGCGCGGGCGACCTCGCCGAGCGAAACCTCTTTCCGGACGGCAGCCGGCGCAATCACGCCGCTTACCGCGACCAGGTCGAATGGGGTGGGCTCGGCGAGACCGAGCAGCTGATGCTGTGCGACGCGCAGACAAGTGGTGGCTTGCTGGTTGCGATCCCGCGTCAACACGCCGATCGGTTTGATCACGGCGTGAGGATCGGCGTGATGCGCGAGGACGGCGTCATCCGGATCCGCAGGTGAGCAAGCTCCGCGTGAGCGGCGGGGAGGCGCGCGGCCGGCGCCTGAAGGCCCCCAAGAACATCCGGCCGACCCAGGGCATGGTGAAGCAGGCGATCTTCAACATGGTCGGACCGAGCATCGAGGGCGCGGAGGTCCTCGACCTGTTTGCCGGCTCCGGCGCGCTTGGCATCGAAGCGCTCTCGCGCGGCGCGGCGAAGGTCACCTTCGTGGATCAGCAGCCGCGCGGTCTTGCTATCCTGCGCCAGAACTTGGACGCTCTCGGCTTCACAGAGCGCGCGAACATCGTCCGCGGAGACGTCGTGCGCTGGCTCGAAGCCTCGCCCGAAGCACTCAGGAATGCCCGTTTCGTCTTTCTCGATCCGCCGTACGACGACGCTGTCCTCGATCGCGCGCTGATAGCCCTCGACCGTGTGGTCGTGGACGCAACCGTGCTGGCGGAGCATTCTCGACGTCAGCAGCCACCCGCGCTGTCTCGCCTGCGGGTCGACCGCGAGCGACGTTACGGAGACACTATGGTCACGGTCTACAGGACGTGATGGCGCGTAACGCCAACCAGGTCCCGAACTCCAAGATCGCCGTCTACCCGGGGAGCTTCGACCCGTTCACCAACGGCCACCTCGACGTCGTCGACCGCGCCCTGGCGATCTTCGACAAGCTCATCGTGGCCGTCGCGGCCAACCCAGACAAGCGGCAGCCGCTTTTCACAGTCGAAGAGCGTCTAGACCTGATCCGCGCGTCGCTCGAAGGTCGCGAACGCGTCGAGGTCGCGAGCTTCACAGGCCTGACAGTCGAATACGCTCGCGAGCGCGGCGCGCGCACTCTGGTCAAGGGACTCCGTGCCTATTCAGACTTCGATGCGGAGCTGCAGCAGGCGCTGATGAACCGCAAGCTGGCGCCGGACGTCCACACCGTTTTCCTGATGTCCGGCTTCGCGCACATATTCGTCTCGTCAAGTATCTTGAAGGACATCGCGCGGTACGGCGGCAAGGTTTCCGACCTCGTGCCGCCCCCGGTTGCGAGAGCGTTGAAGGAGAAGTTCAGATAAAGGTCGACGAGCTGCTTGACCGTTTCGAGTACTTGATCCAGAACGCTCGGCACGTCCCGCTGTCGACGCAGATCATGCTCAACGAGGACGAGCTGATGGAGCTGATCGACCAGATCCGCTTCAATCTGCCGGACGAGATCAAACAGGCCAACTGGACCGTCTCCGAGCAGCAGCGGATCATGACCGAGGCGCACGCCGAGGCCGCGAGGACGATGTCGCGGGCCAACGAGCGTGCCGAGGAGACCGCTTCCGAGCATGAGATCTTGCGCCGCGCCGAGCGCCACGCCGCGCAGCTGGTGAAGGACGCGCAGGCGAAGAGCGACCAGATCATTCACGACGCCGAGGCTTACGCCCTGGAGCAGCTGAAGCAGCTCGAGGCCCATCTTGGCCGCACCCTCGCCACCGTGCGGCGCGGCGTGGAAGCGCTGCAGGCAAACCAGCCCGCCAACGAGGAGACCGCCGACCAGGCAACGACGCGATAAGGATCCCGCCACCGAGGCCCTCGCATCTTCGCGGCCTAGACGGCCGGGCGCCTGCGGCGCAGAAGCCTGCGTCGACTCCTGCGCGCGCTCGGTCACGCATCCACGGGATGCGCTCCCTCGCGTGCTCGTCGTCTCCTTGGCTCCGGCCGTCGATGCCGCGAATCTGTGTCGGCCCTCGGCGTCGGGATCCTTGGTTCCCGTAAACTTCCGGGGTCCATGGCGCTACCGAAGGTCAAGCTATCCAAGTCGAAGAAGGGCCGCCGCCGCTCCCACCTCGCGCTCGCGCTCGTCCAGATCCAGCCGTGCCCGAACTGCAAGCACCCGAGGCGACCGCACCACGTGTGCCCGAACTGCGGACACTACGGTCCAGGCTCGGGCCGCGAAGTCATCAAAGCAAAGGAATAGCAGCGGAAGTAGCGTTCCTCTTTCCCGGCCAGGGCTCTCAGCAGCCCGGTATGGGAACAGAGATCCTCGAAGACTCCGAAGTCAGCGAGCTTTGCGATGAATGCGCATCCGCGGCCGGCATCGACCTACGGCGTCTGCTCACGACGGCGGACGACGACGAGCTGCGGCTGACCCAGAACGCCCAACCCGCGTTATGTTTCACCGGCCTCGCCTTGACGCTCCTGCTGCGCAGGCGCGGGATCCAACCGGCAGCGGCAGCCGGGCATTCCGTGGGCGAGTACGCAGCGCTTGCCGTTGCTGGATCGGTCACTGCACCGCAGGTGATCAAGGCCGTGGTGGAGCGGGGCAAGGCGATGGCAGACGCGGCCCCCGCGGGCACAGGCTCGATGGCAGCCGTGCTCGGGCTAGACGCGCAGGCGATCGAGGTCGCGCTCGCCGGTATGAACGACGCCTGGCCCGCCAACTACAACACGCCGACGCAAACGGTCATCGCGGGCACGACGACAGGGCTCGAGGTGGCCACGCAGCGTCTGCAGCTGGCGGGCGCGAAGCGCGTCATTCCACTCAACGTAAGCGCCGCCTTCCACACTCCCCTGATGGCGCCGGCGGCAGAGCGCCTTCGCGCCGCGCTCGACCGCATCGAATGGCGCACGCCGCGAGTCCCCGTGATGGCCAACCTGACCGGGCGCCCGCATCAAGGTGGCGATCGCATTCCGCACGTCATGGAGATGCAGCTGCGCTCGCCCGTCCGTTGGGCTGCCTGCGTGGCCTCGCTGGTCGAGATGGGCTGCGACACCTTCATCGAGGTGGGGCCGAAGCGCGCCCTGACCGGGATGATGCGGGAGCTCGCGCCTGGGCGCATGGCGGCGGCCGTGGGTGCGCCGGCGGCCGTTGGGGAGCTGGCGTTTCCGGACTAGGCAACCGATCGTTGCCTAGCCGGTTTGTGTGCCTTGACCCGTGGGCCAGGGGAGGGCGCACAATCGACCTCTAGCCGCAACCGTCGCGGCGCTCGTCGGATCAGGTGATCGCCTCGATTCGACATGCGGTCACCTCGCAGGCCCGGTTCTCACGGAGGTGAGAGATGCACACAGGCGTAGTCAAGACGACTTTCAAGAAAACGGACCTCGACCAGGCGATCAAGGAATACAAGGAGACGGCACTGCCGGCGATCGCGACTCACCAAGGCGCTCGAGCCGCATTCTTGCTTCTCAATCGCGAGACGGGCGACGCCATCTCGGTGGCGATGTATGAGGACGAGACGGCTGCAAAGTCGTTCGCGCCCAAGGCTGAGAAGCTGATCGCATCGCTGAAGAAGTACCAGGCAGGCAATGCCGACCCGAAGCGTGAGCTGTACGAAGTCGCTACATCGACGCAGATCGAGGCGAAGGCGGTGGTGGAGAGAGGCCTGAAGGCATTCAACGCGCACGACCTGGAGGCGCTCGCGCGTGACGCCACACCTGACACCGAGATGACCGCCCCGGGAGACATCAAGGTCAAGGGACCGCAGGCGGTCAAGGAATACAACCAGAACTTCATCACGGCGTTTCCCGACGCTCGCACCGAAGCGAAGAACATCTTCACCCAGGGCAACCACGTGATCGTGGATGGCGTGTTCACGGGGACGCACAACGGCACGCTCAAGACGCCGATGGGTGATGTGCCCGCGACCGGACGCAAGGTCAAAGGCGAATTCGTGCAGATCTTCGAGGTCGATCGCGGCCTCGTCAAGAAGCTGAGCCTGCTGTACGACCAGGTCCAGCTGATGACCCAGCTCGGGATGGCTCCGGCACCTCCGCAGCGGGCAGGCGCCCCTGCGCAGCAGACAGTTAAGTCGAACCGGTAGCCCAGATCACGTCATAGAAAGGATGGGCCGGGGCCGCACGGAGCCCCGGCCCGGGCTCGTGTACAGTAGTCCGCGTATGGAAACTCAAAAGCTGAGCTTCGAGGATTTCAAGAACATCATCGTTGAGCGTCTCGGCTGCGAGCCCGAGCAGGTGACGATGGACGCGTCGTTTCAGGAGGACCTGAACGCCGACTCGCTCGACCTGGTCGAGCTCATCTACGCGTTCGAGGAGAACACGGGTCTGGAGATTCCGGACGAGGACGCCGAGAAGATCACGACCGTCGGACAGGCCTGGGAGTACATCCAGGAGAAGGCCGGCTCATAGCACAGCCTCAGGCTGCACCGCTCGCTCAATCTCTGCAGCTCCTCCAGCAAAAGATCGGGATTTACTTTCGCGACCCTGGTCTCCTGCTCGAGGCTGTCACCCACAGCTCATTCGCCAACGAGAATCCCTCGGTCTCACCGCGCGACAACGAGCGTCTCGAATACCTGGGCGATGCGGTCCTCCAGCTGATCACTGCCGAATACCTGTACAAGCACCATCCCGGCGCCACCGAGGGCGAGCTCACGCAGACACGTTCCGCGATGGTCAACACGAACACGCTGGCTCAGCTCGCGGAGCAGCTCGACCTCGGCAGCTACCTCTACCTCGGTAAAGGCATCGCGAAGGGAGGCGGCCGCAATCTCAAATCGCTGCTCGCCAACGGTTTCGAAGCGGTGCTCGGCGCGGTGTTTCTGGACGCCGGGTACGACGCCGCTTACCACTACTACCTCGATCGATATCGCTCGCTGCCATCGCCCGTGCGCGACGAGAACTTCAAGGGGCGCCTGCAGCAGGTGGCCCAGGAGCGCTTCGGCGAGACGCCGGTCTACGACAGCGAGGGCGCCCGAGTGGGCAACCGGCGCGAGTACACGTCGGTCGTGTTCGCCGGAGCAGAGCCGCTTGGCACCGGCCACGGCGCGAGCAAGCAAGAGGCCGAGCAGGACGCCGCCCGTGCGGCCCTGGAGAGCCTGGTCGGTTCGGTCAAGGAGATGCCCACCGCCAAGCCGGCCCGACAGAGCAGAACGCGCCGGACGCCGCGCAAGAAGCGGGAAGAGCCGCAATCGGCCGCAACCGTCGAGGCCGAGGTCGTGCCGATGCCGGAACTGCGCAGCCGCCAGTTCGGCGAAGCGATCGATTAGGCACCCCTGGTAGCTGAGGGGCGACTAACCCCTACATCTGCTAACCTGCCCGGCAGTTTGTTCCTCAGGTCCCTGCAATTGCTGGGCTTCAAAACCTTTGCCCGGCAGACCGAGATCCAGTTCGACGGCGGCGTCACCGCGATCGTTGGCCCCAACGGGTCGGGCAAGACGAACATCGTCGATGCCGTCAAGTGGGTGCTCGGCTCCGGCCAGGCGCGAGACATTCGCGGCCGAAAGATGGAAGAGGTCATATACGCGGGCGGCGAACGTCGCTCTCGCGCCTCCTTCGCGGAAGTCACCCTGGTGTTCGACAACACCGCCGGGCGCCTGCCGGTCGACTACCACGAGGTGGCGATCAGGCGCCGCGTCGAGCGTGACGGCGAGAGCGATTACTTCCTCAACGGCACGCGAGTACGCCGCCGCGACCTGATCCACCTGCTGTCGTCGACCGGCCTCACCGTCGACTCGTACGCGATCATCGACCAGCACGATATCGAGCACATCGTGGTGTGCTCGCCCGCCGAGCGCCGGCAGCTGCTCGAGGAGGGAGCCCAGGTCCGCGGCGTCAAGGCCCGGCGGCAGGAGGCGGGACAGAAGCTGCAGGAGCTGGCCTCCAATTTGCTAAGGCTCGAGGACCTCAAGTCAGAGCTGGCGCCGAGGCTCGAGTCCCTGCGCACGCAGTCCGCCGCCGCCCGGGAGGCCGCCGAGGCTGGAGCAAGGCTCGAGCTGCTGCGCGGCAGCATCGTCTGGGAGGAGTGGCGCGAGGCGCGTGACGCGCACCGCCGCGCCTCATCCCAGGCGCAGGGTCTCGAGCGGAAGCTCATCGAGGCGCGCGAGCAGGCGCGGATCGCGGAAGACGAATTCCAGTCCGGGCGGACCGCCATGCAGTCGGCCCAGGACCAGCGCCTCGCCCGGCAGCGCACCCTGGGCCAGGTGCGCCTGCAGCTCTCTGAAGCCGAGCACCGGCTTCAGCTGGCCGAGGAGAGGGTGGAGAGCCGCCGCGCGGTCGCAGACGAGGCGCGCCGCTCGGATGGCGAGGCCCGCGCTCTGCTCGACGCGGCGATGGCCCTTCGGTCCCAGCTGACGAGCGAGCTCGCCGAGGCGGAGAAAGCCATCGACCCCGCGGCTGAGATTCCCCGCGCGCCGGAGGAGCCCGACCCGAGCCTTGCCCACGAGGCACAGCGGAACGCAGAGCATGCGCGCCGCGCCGCAGCGGTCGCCGCGTCATCCGTCGCGGGCCTGCGGACTCGCCGCGAGTTCCTGGAGGAGCAGTCGGCGCAGGTGGCCAAGGCCGCCGCAGCCGCGTCGACCCTGGCCGAGGCCGAGACCTCGCTCGCCGATGCTGTGGAGCGCGCGAAGAAGGCGGAAGCCGCGACCGTCGCGGTCGCGAGACTGCGCGCCGAGCTCGAGGGGATCGATGCATTGAGGCCTCCGTCGGCGCACGGCTTGCGCCTCGGCGAGGTGATCACTGCCAGGCCGGGATCGGAGGCCGCATTGTCCGCGGTCCTGGGGTCGCTGGTCGACGCAATCGTCGCCGTCGATGAAGAGTCGGCGACCCGGTCAGTCAAGGACGTGGATCACCAGGTCACCGCGCTGTACCCGATCGATGCGCCGGCACCCGTCGAGGGATCGCTCTATCACCTCGTCGAGGTGCGGGACGGCTATGAGCGCATCGCACGGCAGCTTCTCGGCGCAGTGATCGTCGGCCGCGACGTCACCGAGGATGGCGTCTACCGAAACGCCGGGCTTGTGCGTGGGGGCGCCGATCCGCGCATCGCGCTCGACGCACGGAGAGCTGACCTGCGGCGCCGGATCGATGGTCTCGAGGTCGACGTGTCCGACGCGGCGCAGGCGGCGCGGAAACTGCTGGTTGCGCAGGCGCACCTCACCGAGCTTCGGGCCCAGGCCGCCGGCGCGGCGCGGGCCGAAGAGGTGCGAAGAATGCTCGAGGCCGCGCGCGCCGGGGAGGAAGCCGAGCAGCGAAAGCTAACCGACCTTGAGCGCGCGTCCGATGAAGCGGATGGGCGAGCGGGCACGCTGAGCCGCGAGCTGGAAACCCGCGTGCGCGAGGTCGCCGCGGAGCGCGCCGCGCTTCAGCAGCGAGAGCTCCAGCGCGACCGGTGGCGCGACCGCATCGACTCGCTGCGCAGGCAGGTTGGGCTCGTCGACGAGGACGTGACCAGGTTGAGCGCGGGAGCGGAGGAACGGCGCCGGCACGTCGAGGAGGCAGAGCGCGCCGCCGCGACGGCGGTCGAATCCCTGCCTGAGCTGAGTCGAGCCGCTGCATCGGCGCGGGAAGCCCTGGCGGGGGCTGAGCACGACGCCCCAGAGGACGAGGCCGAGATGGCCGAGAGCGCGAAGCGGCTGGTGGCCCTGGAAGAGTCGCGCATCGATGCGCGGCTGCGCACTGGGACTCTCGAAGGCAACCTGGAGCTGATCACACGGGAGACCGAGCTGCTGCAAGCGCGGATGGACGAGATCCGCTCTCGCATGCCGGACGGCGTCGCGCCAGAAGAAGTGCCCGGTGGCAAATCGCGCGAGCGCGAGATGCGCGCCCTGGAGCGGCGGCTGGAGGAGATCGGTCCGACGAACGCCCTCGCTGAATCGGAATGTCGCGAGCTGGAGGAGCGGTACCAAAACCTGGCGTCGCAGCTCGAGGACATCACCGCCGCACGCGCCGATCTCGAGGAACTGATCGCGAAGCTCCGCGAGGAGGAAGATTCGCGCTACGAGGCGGTTTTCGGTGCGGTCGCCGCGAACTTCAACGAATACTTCGCCGAGTTGAATCCCGGCGGACGCGCCACCCTGCGCCATGCCGACGGCGACGATGGTCCGCGAACCGGTGTCGAGATCCTCGTCCAACCTCCTCGCAAGAGACTCCAGAACGTAACGCTCCTGTCGTCAGGCGAGCGGTCACTGGCGGCGCTGGCGCTGGTGCTCGCGCTGGACGAGGTCAATCCGAGCCCGTTCACCATTCTCGACGAGGTCGACGCGGCCCTGGACGACGCCAACGTCGATCGATTCGGTCAGATGGTGGCGCGGCTCGGATCGCAGCGCCAGTTCCTGGTCATCACGCACAATCACGTGACTATGTCCTATGCATCCACGCTGTACGGCATCCACCTCGACGAGAGCGGCTCATCGCATCTGGTGTCTGTGCGCCTGGACGACATCCGCAAACCCGCGACTCGAGAGGCGAACACAGCGCAAGCGGGCTGAGCGAACCCAAGTCCAGCCTCTGGAGTCGTGTCGGGAGTCGCACGCGCGGCGCGCTGTCCGCGGGCCTGCGCGCACTCAGCCCGCCGCTCGCTGATGGCTATTACCACGAATTGGAGGAGGTCCTCCTGGCCGCCGACGTCGGGCCTGACATGGCGGCCCGCCTCGCCGCCGGCGTCCGCTCGCTCGCGCCGCGCACACGCGATGAAGGAGTCGAGGCGCTGGTCAACGTGGCGGGGTCACTCATGTCGAAACAGCCCCGCGAACTTCAACTCAAGGGCGATCCAGCGTGCCTGCTCCTGTATGGAATCAACGGGGCCGGGAAGACGACCACAGCTGGCAAGCTGGCGTTTCGGCTGCGGAACGAAGGCCACAAACCACTGGTCGTCGCCGCCGACACATACCGGGCCGCCGGTATCGAGCAGATGGTCGCGTGGGCCGACCGCGCCGGCGTGCCGCACCTGGCTGGATCCAGCGGCGCCGACCCCGCGTCGGTGGTGTTCGACGGCGTGCAGACGGCGCGCAAGAGAGGCCACGACGTCGTGATCGCCGACACCGCGGGCCGCCTGCAGACCCAGCGCAACCTGCTGGAGGAGCTGGCCAAGGTCGGCAGGGTCACGAGCAAGGCGCTCGACGATGCGCCCTATGAATCGCTGCTCGTCCTGGACGCGGTGCTTGGGCTCACAAATCTCGTCCAGGCGCGCGAGTTCCACAAGGCGATCCCGATCACCGGCATCGCACTCGCCAAGTTGGACAGCAGCGCCAAAGGCGGCGCAGTGATCTCGATCGAATCTGAGCTCGACATTCCAGTGAAGCTGGCGGGGGTGGGGGAGAGCATCGAAGATCTGGTGCTCTTCGACCCATCCGCGTTCGTCCGCGCGATCTTCGACTAGTCCGGTCCGCGTGGCAACCCGAATGTAACCGTCGGCGCGATGGTCATGATCTGACGGTCTTCGGTTTTGATCAGCTGCCATCCGCCCTCGTGCACCATCCGATGGTGCCGGCGACACAGAAGG
>Ga0209059_1001672_pt1 | contig 10169 bp, 10 predicted proteins | sample GraSoiAngelo_151_FD_186165 | JGI IMG/M metagenome (GOLD analysis project Ga0209059, IMG submission 186165) | Grasslands soil microbial communities from the Angelo Coastal Reserve, California, USA - 14_1009_12_20cm (SPAdes) (version 2) | ecosystem: Environmental > Terrestrial > Soil > Grasslands ...
GCGCAGCATCGACGAGCAGCGCCGCGAGGCCGAGCGGCGCGAGGCTGCGGCGCGCCAGCAGGCGATCGCGGCGGCGGCGCGCGACCGCGCGCTCGCCGCGTGGGTCGACAAGATCCGCGCGAAGATCCGCGGCAACATCCGCCTGCGGAACGACATCAGCGGCAATCCGGAGGCGGTCTTCGATGTGACCCAGCTGCCCACCGGCGAGGTGATCAGCATCCGTCTGCGCCAGTCGAGCGGTCACAAGGGCTACGACGATGACGTAGAGCGCGCCATTCTTAAGTCCTCGCCGCTGCCCAAGTCCGACCAGCCCAACCTCTTCCAGCGGCAGCTGGAACTTCGCTTCCGGCCGCAGGACAAATAGAAGCGACGGATGCCTATAATCGCCCGTTTTGCAAGGAACATCACGAGGATGCAGGTCTTGCTGACGCGTTTGCGCGCTTTGCTCGGCATCGTACTTCTGCTCACCCCACCGCTCGCCGGGGCGCAGCTCTCGATCGAGATCACCGGCGCCGGCGCCCCGCGCATGCCGATCGCCATCGCTTCTTTCCCCGGCGAGGAGGCCCTTGGGCCGGGCGTCACCTCGATCGTGCGCGCCGATCTCGAAAGGAGCGGGCTGTTCCGCGGCCTCGAGGTGCCGCCGCTGTCGCCTGCGCCGACCGAGGCGTCCAGCGTCAACTATGCGGAATGGCGCTCGCGCCTGGCCGATGCGCTGGTGCTCGGCTCGGTGGCGGCCCGGCCCGACGGCCGCTACGAAGTGCGGTTTCGCCTCTACGACGTGGTGAAGCAGGCCTCGCTCGGCGGTATCGCCTACACCTTGAGCAAAGAGCAGGTGCGCGCCACCGCCCACCGCATCGCCGACTTCGTCTACGAGAAGCTCACCGGCGAGAAGGGCGTGTTCTCCACGCGCATCGCCTACGTGGTGAAGCGGGGCAACCGCTTCGAGCTGCAGATCGCCGACGCGGACGGCGCCGGCGAGGAAGCCGCGCTGGTCTCGTTCGAGCCGATCATCTCGCCGGCCTGGTCGCCCGATGGCCGCAAGCTCGCCTATGTTTCGTTCGAGAACAAGAAGCCGGTGGTCTATGTCCACTCGCTGCTCGACGGCAAGCGCAACGTCGTCGCCAACTTCCGGGGATCGAATTCGGCCCCCGCCTGGTCGCCCGACGGCAGCAAGCTCGCCGTCACGCTGTCGCGCGAGGGCGGCTCGCAGATCTTCCTCCTCAACGCCGACGGCAGTAACCTGCGCCGCCTCACCAGCTCGGCGGCGATCGATACCGAGCCGCGCTTCTCGGGCGACGGCCAGTGGATCTACTTCACCTCCGATCGCGGCGGCACCCCGCAGATCTACCGCATGCCGGTTGCCGGCGGCGAGCCGCAGCGCGTCACCTTCGAGGGAAGCTATAATGTGACCCCGCGCCTGAGTCCCGACGGCAAGACCCTCGCCTATATCACGCTTAACGAAGGCAAGTTCCAGGTGGCGCTGCTCGATCTCTCTAACCGTCAGGTGCAGATCATCACCGACAGCGATCGCGACGAGTCGCCGAGCTTCGCTCCCAACGGGCGGATGATCCTGCTCGCCACGGTGATCGACGGACGCGGCGTGCTGTCGGCGGTGTCTTCGGATGGCCGCGTCAAGCAGCGTCTCAGCGTCACGGCGGGAGACGTGCGCGAGCCGGCCTGGGGACCATTCATAGAATGAAAGGAAGGAGAAGCAATGCCATGCGCCTAGCCATCGTCGCCACTCTTGCCGCGGCCGCGGTGGCCGCGGGCTGCGCTACCGCCCCCGGGGAGCAGGCGCCCGCAAGCGTGGAGGAGCGCGCCGCCAAGCCGCCCGCCGCGGTCGAGACCAAGCCGATCGCGCGCGTCGACCTGACCAGCAAGCCCGCGGCGGCGAGCCCGCTCAAGGACCCGAACAACATCCTGTCCAGGCGCTCGATCTTCTACGACTTTGACAAGTTCGACATCAAGGACGAGTTCCGGCCCCTGGTCGAGGCGCATGGGAAGTACCTGCGCGAGAACCCGGGCGCGAAGATGCTGATCCAGGGCAATGCCGACGAGCGAGGCAGCCGCGAGTACAACATCGGTCTCGGCCAGCGCCGCTCCGACAGCGTGAAGCGGGCGCTGACGCTCCTCGGCGCCAAGGACAATCAGATCGAGTCGGTAAGCCTGGGCGAAGAGAAGCCGGTGTGCACCGAGCATGCAGAGGAGTGCTGGGCGAAGAACCGCCGCAGCGACATGCTCTACGGCGGCGAGTATTGATGCGCTGGGCCGGGGCACGGCAGGCGGCTGCTTTCGCGCTCGGCTGCGCGCTCGCCTGGCCTGCGCTCTCGCAGGGGCTTTTCGACGATAACGAAGCGCGTCGCCGCATCGAGCTGCTGCGCCAGCAGGTCGAGGCGAACCAGAAGGCGCTCGAAGATCGCCTTGGCAAGTTCGAGTCTTCAGCCGGCGACCGCAGCGCGCTGCTCGATCTCGCCGGGCAGCTGGAGGGGTTGCGCTCCGAAATCGCCCGCATGCGCGGGCAGATCGAGGTCCTCGCCAACCAGATCGAGACCGCCGACCGGCGCCAAAAGGACCTGTACGTCGACATCGACACGCGCCTGAGGAAGCTCGAGCAGGCGCGCGAGCAGCAGGCTGCGAGCGCCGAAAAACCGCCGGCGGCCTCCGGCGAGGTCGAGGGGGCGACCCCAGGCGAGGCGAAGGCCTATCAGGCGGCGCTCGACCAGTTCAAGCTCGGCAACTACCCCATGGCGGTCTCGACGATGCAGGGCTTCCTGGTGACCTATCCTGGCAGCTCGCTCGCGCCCAATGCGCAGTACTGGATCGGCATGGCTTACTCCGGGCAGCGCGACTACAAAAGCGCCATCGCTGCGCAGCGCAAGCTCCTCACGGCCTGGCCCGACAGCCCGAAAGCGCCTGACGCGATGCTGAGCATCGCAAGCGCGCAGGAAACCATGGGCGACCGCCGCGCCGCGCAAAAAACCCTCGAAGAGCTGATCGCGCGCTATCCCTCGAGCAGTGCCGCGACGAGCGCGAAGCAGCGCCTGTCCGCCTACCCGAAGCGTTGAGCGATCCCGACCCTGCGCAACTCGCCCGCTTAGTCACCGCGGGGGCGTTTCTCCTCGCTTTCATCTTCGGCGCGGTGGGGAACAAGACGCGCTTTTGCACCATGGGCGCGGTCTCCGACTGGGTGAACATGGGCGACCTCGGCCGCATGCGGATGTGGCTGCTCGCGATCGCCGTGGCGCTGCTGGGCTCGAGCGCGCTGCAGCTCGCCGGCGTCGTCGACCTTTCCAAGTCGATCTACCCCAGCCCCAACTTCACCTGGCTGTCGTACGTCCTCGGCGGGTTTGTCTTCGGCGTCGGCATGACGCTCGGCTCGGGCTGCGGCTCGAAGACCCTGATCCGCATCGGCGCAGGGAGCCTCAAGTCGGTCATCGTGTACGTGTTTCTCGGCATCGCGGCCTACATGACGCTGCGCGGCGTGCTCGGCGCGTTCCGCGTCGGCGTGCTGGAAAAGGCATCGCTTACGCTCGCGCCGGGCCAGGACCTGCCGTCGCTGCTATCAACAGGGTTGGGCTTATCGAAGGCCGCCTGGACGGCGGTCCTCGCTGCCGTCGTCGGCGGGGCAATCCTCGCTTTCGTCTATGCGAGCCGTGAATTCCGCTCCAGTTTCGACTACACGCTCGGCGGCGTGGTCACCGGGCTGGTCGTGGTCGGCGGCTGGTATGTCAGCGGGCACATCGGCCACCTCGCCGAGGACCCGAAGACGCTCCAGGAGGCCTTCGTCGCCACCAATTCCGGGCGCATGGAATCGTTCTCGTTCGTCTCGCCGATGGCCTACACGCTCGACTACCTGATGCTGTGGACCGACAAATCGAAGATCATCACCTACGGCATTGCCTCCGCGGCCGGCGTGATCGCCGGCTCCGCCGCGTATGCGCTCGCGACGCGCAGCTTCCGCTGGGAAGGTTTCCGCGACGCCGAGGACACCGCGAACCACATCATCGGCGGATTGCTGATGGGCTTCGGCGGCATCTGCGCGCTCGGCTGCACCATCGGCCAGGCGATCTCCGGCTTCTCGACGCTCGCGCTTGGCTCGATCATCACTTTCGTGTTCATCGTGTTCGGCTCCGCCGCGACGATGAAGCTCCAATACTGGCGAATGGCGCGCGAGGGCTGATAAAATTTCGCGTTTTCCCGCGGGTCGTTAGCTCAGCTGGTAGAGCAGCGGACTTTTAATCCGTTGGTCGGCGGTTCGAATCCGCCACGACCTACCAATTCAATCAAGGGACTAGCGGCGCGCTGGTTTCAGAACGCAGAGAAAACGCAGGTCTGCACACCACGTTTCTCTACGCGCCGCTTCGCATAGCGCTCAGCCATACGTTCCGGTAAGCGATCGCCTCGCGCCGTTGACTAAGCAGGGCGCGTTCTCTAGATTTGATCCGTCCCCATGGAATTCGGCGTCTTCGATCACCTGGACAAGAATGACAGTCCGCTCTCGCGCTATTACCGCGAGCGGCTCGAGGTTATCGAGGCGTACGAGCGCGCGGGCTTCTACGCCTATCACGTCGCCGAGCACCATCTCACCGATCTCGGCATGGCGCCCTCACCGAGCGTGTTCCTCGCCGCGGTCGCGCAACGCACAAAGCGCCTGCGCCTCGGGCCGATGATTTATGCAGCTCCGCTCTATCATCCCCTGCGGCTGCTGCAGGAAATCTGCATGCTCGACCAGATGAGCGCTGGGCGGCTGGAGATGGGCTTCGGGCGGGGCGCGGCGGCGGCGGAGATCCGCTTCTTCGATGTCGATCCGGCGCAGACGGAGAAGATGTACGAGCAGGTCGTCGGTTTCATCCTCGAGGGGTTGCGCGAGGGCGCGGTGACGGTGAGCGAGGAGGGCGGGCGCAAGCGGCGCATGCCGCTCGCAATCCCGCCGTTCCAGAAGCCGCATCCGCCGCTCTGGTACGGAATCCACTCGCCGCAGGCCGCGGAGCGGGTGGCGCGGCGCGGGATGAATGTGCTTGGTCTCGACACGGTCGGCGAGCTCGCGCCGTCCTTCCGGCGCTTTCGCGCGGTGTGGAAGGAAACGCGCGGCGAGGCGCCGCTGCCGAAGATCGGGATCGGGCGCTTCGTGTTCGTGGCGAGGAGCGCGGGCGAGGCGCTTTCCACGGCGCGGCGGGCCTATCGGCGCTGGCACGAGAGCTTCGTGTTTCTCTCGAGGCTCATGGGCTGGGAGCACAAGCATCCGCGGCCGCCGGAGTTCGACGCCATCGCCGAGGACGGGCGCGCCTTCGCCGGCACGCCGGAGGCGGCCGCCGAATATGTGCAGGCGCAGATGCGCGACTCGGGCGCAAACTATTTCGTCGGGCAGTTCGCCTTCGGCGACCTGACGCAGGAGGAGACGCTGCGCTCGATCGGGCTGTTTGCGGAAGAAGTGATGCCGACGTTGCAGAGGAGGAAGGAATGCGACGCGCACTAGCGCTACTGCTCTGGATCCTTCCCGCGCTCGCTACGGCGCAGGGCGGCTACCCGTCGAAGCCGGTGCGCATCATCGTCGGCACCTCGCCCGGCGGCTCCCCCGATGTCTTCGCGCGCATCATCGCGCAGAAGATGAGTGAATCCTGGGGCACCTTCGTGGTCGAGAACCGCATCGGCGCAAACGGCAACATCGCGGCGGAAATGGTGGCGAAGTCCGCCCCGGACGGCTACACCGCTTACTTGTGCGACAGCGCCATCTGGGCGATCAACCCGGCCCTCTATACGAAGGTGCCTTACAACCCGCTCGGCGACTTCGCGGGCATCACGACCGTCGCGACGCTGCCGGTGTTCCTGACGGTGCATCCGTCGGTGCCGGCGAACAACTATGCCGAGTTCATCGCCTACGCGAAGAACAATCCCGGCAAGCTTTCGTATGCGTCCGCCGGCAACGGCTCGATCCACCACATCACCACGGAATTATTCAAATCGCTGACTGGCATCCAGATGGTGCACGTGCCCTATAAGGGCATGGGGCAGGGAAGCCAGGCGCTGATCTCGGGCGACGTCCAGGTCGCATTCACCAGCTATACCGCGGTCGCGGCCTTCGCCAAGGCGGGCAAGGTGCGGATCCTCGCCAGCGCCGACGGCAGGCGCACGCCTGCGCTGCCCGATGTACCGACCATCGCGGAGCTCGGGCTGCCAGGCTTCGACATGGCCTCGATGCTGGGCGCGCTCGTGCCGGCGGGCACGCCCCGAGAGATCATCAACAGGCTGAACAGCGGCATCATCGCCGCGATCAACTCGCCCGAGGTCAACGCCAGGATCGCCGGCTTCGGCGTCGGCATCACCACCAGCACGCCGGAGCAGTTCGACGCACTGATGCGCGCCGAGCACGAGAAGTACGCAAGACTGGTGAAGCTCTCCGGCGCGAAGCTGGATTGATGGGGCTGCTATGAAGAGATGCATCGAGGCGGCGCTAGCTTGCGCCGCTTTCGCATACGGCGCCGTCGCGGCGCAGACGCCGCAGCCGTATCCGTCGCGGCCGATCCGCTACATCGTCGCGAGCGCGCCCGGCGGCATCGCCGACATCACCGCCCGGGTACTCGGGCCTCGGCTGTCCGAGGCGCTGCGTCAGCCGGTCGTGATCGAGAACCGCGCGGCGGGCGGGATCCTCGTCGGGGGCGAACTCGTGGCGAAGGCGCCGGCTGACGGACATACGCTGCTTTCGGCGACGCCGCAGGTCGCGATCGCGCAGTCGATGCACAGGAAGGCGACGTTCAATCCGCGCCGTGATCTCGCGCCGGTCGCGCTCGTCGGCCTGATTCCCAACGTTCTCGTCGTCAGCCCGAAGACCCCAGCGGCCACGGTGCAGGAGCTGGTCGAGCTCGCACGCCGCAACCCCGGCAAGCTGAATTACTCGTCCACCGGCGCGGGCACCTCGGTGCATCTTTCAGCGGAGCTACTCAAGTACTACGCGAAGGTGAACATCGTGCACGTCCCGTACCGCGGCGCCGCCGCGGCGATGACCGCGCTGATGACGGGCGATGTCGACATGCTGGTGGATTCCCTGCCGCCGTCGCTGCCCCACATCCGTGCCGGCAGGGCGCGCCCGCTCGCGGTCACGACCGCCGCGCGCGTGCCGCAGCTGCCCGAGGTGCCGACCATGATCGAGTCCGGTTTTCCGGGCTTCGAGGTCTCGGGCTGGTCCGGCGTCGCCACGACGGGCGGCACTCCGGCCGCGGTCATCGCGCTTCTCGAGACCGAGATCAGGCGGGCGCTGGAGAATGCGCAGACCGCCGCCGCCTATGAAAATGCGGGGCTCACGCTGCATTTCCTCGGGGCACAGGCTTTTGGCGCCTTCTGGGACGCGGAAATCGAGAAGTTTGCCATCGCCGTCAAGCACTCCGGCGCAACTATGGAGTAAGAAGCATGGGCAATGCGGTCGAAAAGCGCGAGCTGAACTATGCCGTGCAGGGCGATGTCGCGCTGAAAGCGCACCTGTATTCGCCGAAGGGCGCCGGGAAATTCCCCATGGTTATCGCCGTGCACGGCGGCGGGTGGCGGCTCGCCAACCTGGACAACTACCGCCATCTCGGCCCCTGGCTTGCCGAGCGTGGCTACGCAGTGCTCGCTGTCACGCATCGGCTTGCCACGCCGGAGCGCAAGGCGTATCCCGAAGCGATGCAGGACGTGCGGGCCGCGGTCCAGTTCGCAAAAGCGAGCGCCACCGAGCTCGGCGTCGATCCCGAGCGCATCGCGCTGATGGGCGATTCCTCTGGCGCGCATCTCGCCTCGCTCGTCGCGCTTGCCGGCGAGCATCCGCTTTTCAGGGACGGCAATCGCGGCGAGCGGCGCGCGCAGGTCTCGACTCAAGTGAAGGCGGTGATTCCGGTGTACGGCGTCTACGATCTTGCGGCGCAATGGCGCCACGACCAGCTGTCGCGCCCGCGCGATCACATCGTCGAGAGATTTCTCGGCGCGAGCCTGCTCGACGACCGGCGCATCTACTTCGAGGCCTCGCCGCTCTCGTACGTTTCGGCGAAGAACAACGCCGCTGCGTTTCTCGTCACCTGGGGCACCGCGGACGACATCGTCGATCACCGCACGCAGGCGGAGGCTTTTCTCGAGGCGCTGAAGCAGGCCGGGCATTACGTCCGTTCGGTGGTCGTGCCGGGCGCCCCGCATTTCTGGATCGGCGAGCCGATCGACGAGCCCGGCAGCCCGTCCGGTTTCTTCGCGCCGAGGTTGCTGCGCTTTTTGCAAGCGCGGGTCTAAAACCGTGCGGGCCCTTTCCCTGGTGCTCGCTTTCGCCGCCCAGTGCGTTTGGGCGCAGCAGTACCCCGCGCGCGCCATCAAAATAGTCGTCGCCTTTCCGGCGGGCGGCGGCTCGGACCTCGCCGCCCGCGTCGTCGGCCAGAGACTGTCGGAGAGCTTCGGGCAGCCGGTCATCGTGGAAAACCGCGTCGGCGCAAACGGCAACATCGGCGCCGAAGCGGTCGCGCGCGCCGCGCCCGACGGCTATACGCTGGTGATGGGCAGCAACGCCAACATCACGACCAATCCGCACCTGATGGCGCTCGACTACGATCCGATGAAAGACCTCGCGCCGGTGGCGATGCTGACGGTGAATCCGTTGCTTCTCTTCGTCAACCCGTCGGTCGTGCCGGTCGCTTCATTCCGGGAATTTCTCTCCTACGTCAAGGCACGCCAAGGCAAGGTGAATTACGCCTCGGCGGGGAATGGTTCCCCTGCCCATCTTTCCGGCGAGCTGCTAAAGATGGTGGCGGGTATCGAGATGGTGCATGTGCCCTATAAGGGCGGCCCGCCGGGAGTGAACGACGTCCTGGGCGGCCGGGTCGGCGTCATGCTGGCGGCGGCGCCGACGGTGCTCGCGCACATCCGCTCGGGAAGATTGCGCGGCATCGCCACGACCGGCGCGCAGCGCAGCGTGTTCGCGCCGGAGGTCCCGACCATCGCCGAATCCGGCTTTCCGGACTTCAACGTCGTCATCTGGAACGCGCTGTTTGCCCCCGGCGCGACCCCGCCGTCGATCCTCGCGAAGCTGCACGGCGAGATCGATCGCGTCCTTGCGCAGCCCGATACGCGCGAGCTGCTTCTAAAGCAAGGCGCGGAGCCCGCGCCGATGCAGCTCACGGCGTTGCAGCAATTGCTCAAGAACGAATACGCGCGCTGGGACAAGGTCATACGCGAGGCGCGGATCAAGATAGACTGATCGGAAGAGAGGACTTCATAAATGGAATCAACATCCGGCGCGCAGATGCTCGATATCAACGGTGCGCGCATCGAAGTCATCCGGCAGGGGACCGGACGTCCGATTCTGTTTCTTCACCCTCACATCGGCGTGCACGGCTCCGCGGCGCTTATCGCGCGGCTTGCGCAACGCGCCGAGGTGATCGCCCCTTCGCATCCTGGTTTCGGTCGGTCCGATCTGCCGAAAGGCATGTCTAGCGTGGACGACATGTCGTACCTTTACCTGGATCTCCTCGAGCAGCTCGATCTGCGCGACGTCCTCGTCATCGGCTCATCGCTCGGCGGATGGCTCGCCGCGGAGATCGCGACCAAGACGACGCAGCGGCTTTCGCGCCTCGTCATGATCGGTGCGGTCGGCGTGAAGCTTGGGCCGCGCGACAGGAGCGACATCGTCGACATCTTCGCCACGCCGAGGAGCCGCTGGGAGGAGCTGTCGTTTCACGACGCGAAATTCGCGCAGCGCGACTACGAGGCGCTGTCCGAGGACGAGCTGATGGTCATCGCGCGCAATCGCGAAGCGACCGCGCTGTTTGCCTGGAATCCTTACATGTACAACCCGAAGCTGAAGCACCGGCTGCACCGCATCGGCGTGCCGGTTCTCTTCCTGTGGGGCGCGAGCGACCGTTTCGCGTCCCCTGAATACGGCAGGGGCTATTGCGCCGCGATAGCCGGTGCGACGTTCGAGACGATCCCGGAGGCGGGCCATTTTCCGCATATCGAGCAGCCGGAGGCCGTGGCGCGCCGCGTCATCGAGTTCGGGCTGCAGCGGCAAATGCAGGCGGCATAAGGAGGATCGCATGAGGACCTACCATTTTTCCGAGCAACCTTTTCCGGATGCCTGGGCGCCCGAGAACGCGTCGCTGCGCGTGAGTCTTCCGAGCCGCAACTGCGACCCGCGCGTGATGGCGGAGAATTACCACCAG
>Ga0209059_1001673_pt1 | contig 10168 bp, 10 predicted proteins | sample GraSoiAngelo_151_FD_186165 | JGI IMG/M metagenome (GOLD analysis project Ga0209059, IMG submission 186165) | Grasslands soil microbial communities from the Angelo Coastal Reserve, California, USA - 14_1009_12_20cm (SPAdes) (version 2) | ecosystem: Environmental > Terrestrial > Soil > Grasslands ...
TCTGGGACGAATGGGCGGATGAAAACGGAAATCTCGGACGGGTTTACGGTGCACAGTGGCGCGACTGGCGCGGTGCGAACGGAATCCGTATCGATCAAATCGACAAAATAATCATCCCTGTGCACTTTGGCGAGCCAAACGGGATCGCATACTTCGCACTGAAAACCGCGCTTCTCAAGGCAGGCTAAGGCAGCAGATGCTGCTTGGGTGCTTAAGAAGATGTCCAGGTCTTTCGTGAAGCGAGAGATCCCTGTGTGCTGCCGCAGAGCGAACGCTCCCGCAACTGCGTATGGAAGATGCACATTCTCGAAGAGAGTAAGGACCTCGCGGAAAAGTGCCTGCTGTTCCTCGGGAAGTACACGCGGGACCGAGGAAGTGACCTGAACTTCGCAGCTGGATTTGTCTTCCCGTTTTCCCATGTCAGGACGGGCTTCTTACTGATTGACCCGCAGGAGCATAAGCGTACCGCTATCCAGCTTGACATTACTTTTTTCCGAACTGACCACCGACCCCGTTTTGCCGTCTTCCGTAGGGGACAGCTTGAGGTTTGAAATACCCACAACGCCCTGAGTACTCGCTGTGAGGGGCTGATTCGACCCTGTTCCAGGCTGCGCTTCAGCAGGGGCCTCTCCTCCAGCAGAAGATGGGGAAACCGTAGAAGGACTGCCGCTGCTCCCCATTCCCGTCGATCGGCCGCCAGCGTTGCCAGTCGGCATTCCACCGGCCGGGGAGGGTGGAGTCGATTGGCCGGCGGCGCCACCAGCGTTGTTTGAGACAGGGTTCAATGCGGTCGGACCAATGATGGCTTGGATCGACATCGGCATGGCAACGTCGCTCCCGTTCTTCATGACGGCGTGATCAAAAACTATGCCGACCTGTGATTCCTTCTGCTCCTTGTTGCGAGGTTGGGCTTCGGTCACGTGCCCCATGACCTTCGTATCTTTGGGCACAATTACCTGCCCGTTCCCTGCTTTCAGATCTTGCGTCACCCGTGCCTCAACATTGTCTCCGCTCTTCACCTTCTTGGCGTCAATTGATTTTGTCAGCTCTACGGGAATTACCGTGCCTGGTGCGAACCGCGGAGACGCCGTCGTTTGAGGGACGCTGGAAGTACCAGACTGGCTTGCAGATGGGTTATTTTGGGGCGGCGATGTCGCACCGGTGCTTTGCTGCGCAAGTGCTGCTCCAGACATCAAGAGTCCCGCCAAAATTCCGTTCACGAGTTTCATGGGTGCCTCCTTATCTCGGAATTAGCAATTTCGGAATGCTTATCAACACTCATTCAGTGTCCTTTGAAGTATTGGACTGCTCGCTCGTGAGCTTCAGCTGCCTTGCGAGTTCGAAAGGTTCCGAGGTTCCGCCTGTGTCCCGTCTTAGGATTCTTCTTGCGCGAATATAACCGGTACTGACCAGATGAGATTTTACGAATCACCTGTGCCTCCATGAGCAAAAACCCGCCTGCTGAGGATGTTCCTCAGCAGAGCGAAAGGGATTTCAAGTGTTGCATGAGAAGGCGCGGTCAGCCTCCTCTGTTCGGTACCACCCTATTCGTCTAGCCCGTTGCAATACCATCAAGCAAGGACCGTAGATACAGGGGCAAGCGACAGTATCCAGTGTTACCCTGAATCCGGCGTGCAGTTTTGGGGGTCTCCCATTTGAACTGAGGCTCTTATGGCGCTGATTTTCCGAAGGACTTCGAGTGATTCACAGAAACGAAGCGCGATACCTAGGTTTCGAGCCCAAGGGGTGGCTGAGGCCTATACGAGCTTCACGTGTTTCAATGGCTACGCATTGGATGAGGAAAGAATACGGAACAACATTACCCACCGCCGGGCGTTCGTCGTCATTAGAAAATTTTCTTTGACGTGCTCGCGGCCGTTGCGGCCCAACTGAGCGCCGAATTCTGGATGCGTCAACAGATACCGGATCTGATATGCACAACCTTCCACCGAATGCACCAACAATCCGGTGTGTTTGTCGATCACTTGCGTCGGAATACCACCTACTGCGCTGGCGATGGTCGGCTTTGCTTTCCAGAGTGCCTCAGTCACCGTCAGCCCGAATCCCTCTTTAAGGGATTTTTGCACGATGATTGTGGAAGCACGCTGAAGGGCATTGATTTCCAGCGCCGACCACGGTGGAAGTTCCAGAATGATGACGTCGGGATCATCACCTGCAGCCTCCTGCGCTTCTTTCAAAACGACGGCGCCCTCGGGATCATCCGAGGCGCCTCCGCCCGCCAGCACTAATTGAAAATCGACGTATTTCTTGGCCATCTTGTAGGCCTTGATAACGCCAAGAGGATCCTTGAGACGGTCGAAGCGCGAAATCTGCGTAACTATGGGGCGTGAACGATCCACACCGAAGTTGTCGCAGACTTCCTGAATGTATTTTTCGTCGAGATCTTTGTTTTTTTCGGACAATGGATCAATGCACGGATAAAACAGAGCCTGCGGGATCGCCAGGCTGCGAGCAAATGCTGGAGACGAGAAGACGGCCGCGTCATATTGCTCAACCATGGGATGAAGAAAACTCCACACATCCCGATTCGGATGTGAGAGATCGATGTGGCAGCGCCATACCCAATGGCTAGACTTGCCCGCTTTTGAGGAGATCAGGCCAGCGGGTTGGGGATCGTGAATGACAACAAGGTCTTCGTCGAAGCTCATCCGTTTGCGGTTCTGCTCGGTATGCAACATAAAAACGTCCCGAGCCTGCTGTGTCAGAGTGAACTCCCCACCATGCAATGCATTGTGAAACGCTTTCGTTACTTCGAAGAAGTCATTCCCGCCTGTAATGACTTCCCAGCCAGTTTTGATCTCGAGTTCGTCGAGTAAGGGCACGAGTCGATTCAACATCTCGGCCACTCCGCCACCCACCGCAGTCGAGTTAACCATCTTCACCCTTTTTCCTCGTAACGGACTCGCCACGAACCGCAACTCGTCGAGCTGGGATTTGCCTATGATTGACTCGTAATCAGCCAATCGCGGAGCTGGCGGGGCCGCCGGTGGCGTCTCCGAGATACGCGGCTTGCGACGCTCTCGAGCCGGCGCAGGAGTGCCGGCTTGAGTTTGCGCATTTCTTACGCTCGCTTCGGCCGCCGGCGAAGAAGAATCCGGCTGCGGCGCCGTGGGACGGCCCAAATCCTGCATGGGTGTGCCTCGCTTAGAAAGTTTAGTGAACCGCGTTCTGTAGAATCTGGATGATCTTGCGACGCACGCCTTCCAGCGTCGATGTGTAAATGTCGATGTGATTGAGAAGAACAGATTCACGCTCTAATCCCAAATCTCTCAGCAGCCAGATCGAGAAGTCATTCGATTCCAGTTTTCGTCGGAGCCGCGCCTCTATGAAGTGATAATGAATAGAGTGCAGGCTCACTTGCCGGAGACCATCGATGAACTCTAGAAGATTCGCGGCGTGGCGTTGAGTTTGCAGAACAATCGTCTTGGAAGAACAGAAGTAAAATGGCATGGGAGCTGTGCGCTCACGCGACTTGGGATGTTCGGAGGCAAACTCCTCCACGACCTGTACCAGCCGCTCACGCAGCGCAGCCAGTGATGTAAACTCTCGCACATCGAGGCTGGCAAGTCGTTCTCCCAATCCGACCTCTCCCAACTCCGTGTAGGCCCAATGCGCAAAGTCGTTAGAAAATCCTTCTTTGATGAAATGGTGCTCCTCGAGAGTACGAAATGTATGTTGGAAAATCGATTCCTCCGGGCAGGATTGAAGAGCCCTCAGGAGTTCATCAATGGAACTTGCCCGCTCACGCTCGATGAACAGCAAGTGGGCTGCCGATTTGAATTCGAACGGTGCTTTTGCTTGAACCGTGCTGAAGGCAGTCGTGGGGGTTATCGCAGTCTGCACACTATTCCCTGCCTATTGGTGAACTGGAACTTTTAAGATGCGCGGAATCGATATTAGGTTGAACGTACATGCTTCTTCATTTGCGTCTAAGGGGTTCACTGGATGCCTGAGCTTGCGGTTATCCATTTTGATAGAAGTTTTGAGTGTAAAAAAGAAATCCTGTTCGTGGAAGCGCTCTGATCGACTGAAGGCGGTCCCTGACGTTGCACCCTCACGCCCTAATAGCTGAGTGCTTTCGTTCGCGAGTAGAAAGGTCCAAAGCATCGAGTGGCCAAAGTTCAACTGAATGGCGAAGCAGGGCTGACGAATCCACGCGCGGATGCTCCGATCTCAAGTGAGTTGCGATTGGGAGCTTCCTGCGCTCGCGATGGCGAATGTACATTCCTGGTCTGGGCTCCTAACGCGAGATGGGTTGATGTTCGAATACCGGACGAAAACCGCTCCCTGGAACTCACCCGTCAGCCGCATGGCTATTTTCACGGCGCGTTTGCTGCCTTGAAGCCAGGCACGCAATACGTGTACAAGCTCGACGGTGAGAAGGAGAGAGCAGACCCCGCTTCACGCTACCAACCTGACGGCGTGTTCGGTCCATCCCAAGTGCTCGATCTGTCTGATTTTGAGTGGTCCGATCAAGGCTGGCGGGGCTTGGAGCTCAAGGATTTTATCTTTTACGAGCTTCACGTCGGCATCTACACGCCCTCTGGCACGCTGGACGGTTTAATCGAGTACATCTCAGAATTAAAATCCCTGGGCGTCACAGCCATCGAACTCATGCCGCTGGCCCAGTTCTCCGGAACGAGGAATTGGGGTTATGACGGTGTGTACCCTTTCGCGGTGCAGAACAGCTATGGCGGACCTCGCGCTTTACAACGTTTTGTCAATGCCTGTCACCAACAAGGACTCGCGGTTGTGCTCGATGTCGTCTACAACCATCTCGGTCCCGAGGGGAATTTCCTCGGCGACTTTGGCCCCTATTTCACAGACCGGTACAGAACTCCCTGGGGCCAAGCCGTAAACTTCGATGGCGCGCATAGTGACGAGGTAATCCGCTTTTTCATGGAGAATGCGCTTTCCTGGTTGGAGGATTTTCACATTGATGCGCTACGTTTGGACGCAATCCATGGAATCTTCGATCGTAGCGCACAGCCGTTTCTGTCCTTGCTCAGCTCTCGTGTCGATGCTCTTGCCGCGCGCACCAATCGACACATCTACCTGATTGCAGAATCTGATCTGAACGACTCACGTTTCGTAAGGGAGCGGGATGGCGGTGGGTTCGGGCTACACGGGCAGTGGAATGACGACTTCCATCATGCTCTTCATAGTCTGCAAACTGGCGAAAGGTTCGGCTATTACCAGGACTTTGGATCGCTCAGCCATCTCGAGAAGGCGTTGCGAAACGGGTACGTATACACGGGTGAATATTCACAATATCGTCAGCGCCGACACGGAAACTCTTCCCGCAATATTCGTCCGTCGCAGTTGGTTATTTTCTCGCAGAACCACGACCAGGTCGGCAACCGCATGTTGGGCGAGCGTTCGAGCACATTACTTCCTCTAGAGGCACAGAAACTTTCAGCTGGTGTGGTAGTGCTGTCCCCGTACTTGCCTCTTCTTTTTATGGGCGAAGAGTACGGAGAGACCCGGCCATTTCTCTATTTCACGAGCCACGCGGATCTGGCATTGGGCAAAGCTGTTAAGGAAGGCCGCCGGCGAGAATTCTCTGCGTTCTACAAAGCGGGGGAACCGCCTGACCCGCAATCTGAGTTGACCTTTCTTCAGTCCGCTCTTGACCACAACCGCCGGAAGCAAGGCGCACACCAAATGCTTTGGGATTTTTATCGTCAACTCATCCGCCTCCGGAAGGAAGAACCGGCACTTCGGGAATTGGATGAATCTGTCGTTGAGGTGAACAGTTCTGAGGAGATCGGCTCTCTTTATGTGCGTCGTAGCTACGGTAAGAATGAGATCTATATGGTCTTCAATTTCGGAGATCGTGTGGCGGATTTCGGTGCGGAGCTTCCTGTAGGGCAATGGAGAAAGCAGTTGGATTCTGCTGAGACGCGTTGGATGGGACCGGGGAGTCATATTCCACAGACTTTTTCGGTGACAGGCATCTCAACGCTGAAGATTCAACCAAGAAGCTTGTGCGTTCTTAAGCGCACGGCATCCTGCCCGGATTCTTCTTTGTGATGATGTGCGACTTGCTTACCTTCTCGGCCAGACAGTGTGAGCCATGAGTGGACCACGGATTCCCGTCTCGACCTACCGCTTGCAGTTCAACCAGCATCTGCGTTTTAGCGATGCAAAGGACATGGTTGCATACCTGCACGAGCTAGGTATTACCGATCTTTACGCATCGCCTCTCCTGCAAGCGAAGCGCGGAAGCATGCACGGCTATGACGTCGCAGACCCGTCTCACCTCAATTCGGAACTGGGTACCGATGAAGAATTCGATGGCCTCGTCCGGGAGTTGCAGCAGCATGACATGGGTTTACTGCTCGACATCGTGCCAAACCATATGGCAGCCACGAGCGAGAATCCCTGGTGGATGGATCTGCTGGAAGATGGTCCTCGATCGGCGTTCGCGTCGCACTTTGATGTCGATTGGCACCCGCCGAGCCGCTCTCTGGAAAATCGCGTATTGTTGCCAATTCTTGGAAGGCCCTACGCGCAGGCGCTTGAGGGCCGCGAACTGCGGCTCACCTATGGACGAAGCGGATTCTTCCTGAACTACTTCGACTTTACGCTGCCCATCGCAACGCGATCCTATGGGCGACTTCTCGGGTACCGACAGGATCGACTGGAGCGCGTGGTTGGATCCGATGCGCCAACCTGGCTGGAGTTTCAGGGCATCCTGGCGGCGATTACACAAATTCCGTCGCCCGGAAGTGCGCCAGCCGAAGCACCCGGGGAGCGGCGTCAGCATCGTGAAGCCGTAAAAGAACGACTCTGGTCGCTTTACACCGGCTCGCCGGAAGTTAAGCGATTCGTGGACGGGAATGTTCGCCTGTTCAATGGCCGAAAAGGCGTGCGGTCGACCTTCGTCCTACTCGACCAATTACTTTCCGATCAGGCCTATGCGCTGGCTTTTTGGCGAACCGCCAATCAAGAAATCAATTATCGCCGTTTTTTTACGATCAACGATCTGGTCGGCTTGCGCGTAGAAGACCCCATGACGTTCGAGGCCATTCACTCGGTCGTTTTACGCCTGGCCACCAAGGGCATGGTTACCGGATTCCGTGTAGATCACATCGATGGCTTGCGCGATCCAGTTGGGTATCTCCGGCGTTTGCAGGAAAGAACACACCCTGAGCCGGGGGCGCGGCCGAAAGATTTTTATGTCGTGGTGGAGAAGATTCTTTCGTCAGGAGAGACATTGCCTGCTGAGTGGCCGGTTCATGGGACAACGGGATATGACTTTCTAAACTCCGTCAACGGTCTCTACGTGGATGCGTCCAATCTGCCAGTTCTGGAGGAGATTTATTCGCGGTTCATCAATGAGCGTGTGCACTACCGAGACCTCGTCTACAGAAAAAAGAAGCAGGTCATGGATAGTGTGCTGGCCGTCGAAATGCGCACCTTGGGTCGATATCTTAGTGTGCTCGCTGCGCACGACCGGTATGCCCGAGAACTGGTGCGTGGAGAACTCACTCAATCTCTGGTCGAAACAACTGCCTGTTTGGAGCCATACCGCACGTATATTCGTGGTTTCGAAATCAGAACACAAGACCGATCAGCTATCGAGAGAGCGCTACGGGAGGCACAGCGAAGAAACCCCAGCATGGACGCGGCATGTTTTCGATTTGTTCGCGAAGTACTCTTGCTGCAACCTGGACCGCATTTGTGGCCGGAAGAGCGCGAGGCTCGCCTTGCGTTTGTGATGACATGGCAACAATTCACGGGTCCGATCACCGCCAAAGGCGTGGAGGATTCGGCCCTTTACGTGTACAACCGGCTCATTTCCCTAAACGAGGTTGGGTCCTCTCCCGACTCTACTGACCTCTCGCTAGCGAGCTTTAACCAAGTTATGCAGGTTCGTCACCAAAAGTGGCCTTTTAGCATGAATGCCACGATGACACACGATGCCAAGCGTTCAGAAGATGTTCGAGCCCGAATCAATGTTCTTTCCGAATTACCGCAGGAATGGGAACGTCATCTGAATGACTGGAGTGCTTGGAACGCTTGCAAATCCCGCAAGGTGAAAGGAATCCGGGCTCCAGAGCGGAATGAAGAGACATTGCTGTATCAGACTCTGCTCGGTTCCTGGCCTGTGGAAGACATAGCCTGCGCGTGCTACATCCATCGCATTCAGGATTTCATGATTAAGGCGGTGCGCGAGGCCATGGTTCATACGCGGTGGACCATTCCGAACTTGGAGCACGAGCAAGCTCTGGTCGACTTTGTGCACGCTATTCTTCGGGAATCTCCTGAGAATCGTTTCTTGCAGGACTTTAAGCCATTCGCCAGAAAGATCGCTTACCACGGAGCATTGAATAGCCTCTCGCAATTAGTTGTAAAGCTGGCTTCTCCCGGCGTCGCTGACTTTTACCAAGGAACCGAATCGTGGGACCTCCGGCTCGTGGATCCCGACAACCGCCAGCCCGTCAACTTTCATCAACGGCGGGAAATGCTTGCAAGCCTCGAGCACGGGAGCGCAACACTCGCTAACCTGCTTGCAAATTGGGAAGATGGCCGAGTCAAAATGTACGTCATGAAACATGGTTTGCAGTTTCGAAAAAGCCATGCTTCTTTGCTATTGAAAGGCGACTACTTTCCGATGCAGGTCGAGGGACCCCATCAGGACTGTGTGATTGCGTTTGCCCGCCGTTTCCGCGGCGACTGGAGCCTGGTCGTTGTACCGCGCTTCACCAGCAGACTTTTCGGGGCGGACGGTCGGCTCATCCCCGTAAATCCGGGTGAGGAGACGCGGGTTGTCCTACCCAAGGAAGCGCCCAAGCAATGGTTTCCCATCTTTGAGGATCAAGGGCAAACCCTCGAGAGTACTGACAACACACTGGTCGTGGGCGACGTCTTCCGATCCTTCCCTGTCGCATTGCTCTGCAACACCCACAAAGCGCCACACGAAGAGGACTAGGCTCGCAGATCTGGATTTCACGACTGAGGTCAACGCATCTCGGCGGGCGCACAACCAAAAGCCGGAACGCGTTTTTCGCATCGTCCCGGCTAATCCTGGAAATATTGTTTGGACTGACCCTATTTTCCAGCTGGCGCGACATCGACCACATGAAGGGTATTCGTTTTTGTATCCACCGTACCCGTCAGCTTCACGTTCTTACCCTCGTAAGGCGCGACTTTGCTCTGGTCATCAACCTGGTATGCGGTCTGCGAAGACGGATCCCAGAAAACAAGCTGCTCATCGGCTCTCGCGATCTTTCCCTGAAACGTTTGGGCTGATTGCTGGCTACTCGCATTGGTCTGCTGCTGTGGTTGAGAACTGGATTGGTCGGCATGTTGCCGGGGCTGCTGGGCCGCCACTTGAAGACCGATTCCGCTTAGCGGTACCAGCAAGATCATCGTGAACAATTTCCGCATTGCATCTCCTCCTCTTGAAAAAGGCCGTTTGAACTCTGATTCCATACTGGGGTTGCCGTGAAACATGAGGTTTTCCGTCGGCCCATCTTGACTTGCAAAGTAATTGCCAGGAGTCTCGTCGGACAATGACTAATTTACGCATAGACGCCATTTGGAGGATCGCAGAAAATGCGTGCCAACGTGCAAATTCCGCCTGAAGGGTTCGCTGTAAAACTGGCCTTAGCCGTAGTAGATGACACACAATGTGCGGCTCACGATACAGACGCGCTACACAGAAATCTGTATAGACAGTTTTAGACAAAGACAGGAAAATCGTTCACACTTCGTAAACCAAGTTCGCGCCGCCCGTTGGGAAGGCACAATATGCGTAACATAGGCGGGATTGCGCTGGTTTTTTCTTTTACGCTTTTGGGCACATCTGCCGGCTGGACTCAGCCCGCGCCAGACAAATCAATCCAGTGCGACTCGGCCGTGAAATCTAAACCCACGAATCCTTCGCTGTTGGGGCGGTCGGAAATGCAAGAACCGAAGCCCCTCCCGGCCATCCGAGCGCTGCGTTTCCAACAAATCCCCGTAGCAGTTTGCCCGGAAAATCCCCGCGAAGACCTGATCGACATTCGAGACGCCTCGATTAGGGCCAAGAGCGCGGATCAGCAGCCTGAGGGAATGACGCCGCCCAAATCAGCGCCAGATCTGCATGCACCTGCCGGACAATAGTCGGAGCGGGTTGTAGCATGGGGTGGATGTTTCG
>Ga0209059_1001678_pt1 | contig 10150 bp, 8 predicted proteins | sample GraSoiAngelo_151_FD_186165 | JGI IMG/M metagenome (GOLD analysis project Ga0209059, IMG submission 186165) | Grasslands soil microbial communities from the Angelo Coastal Reserve, California, USA - 14_1009_12_20cm (SPAdes) (version 2) | ecosystem: Environmental > Terrestrial > Soil > Grasslands ...
CTGCGCATCACCCAGGGTGTCGACGCGATCGTCCACCTCGGCGGCTATTCGGTCGAAGGGCCGTGGGACGGGATCCTCAAGGCGAACATCATCGGCTGCTACAACGTGTTCGAGGCGGCGCGCAGGAACGGCGTGAAGCGCATCGTGTTTCCCACCAGCAACCACGCCGTGGGCTTCTACCGGCGCGACCAGACGATCGACCATCGCGTCTATCCCAAGCCCGACAGCCGCTACGGCGTGTCGAAGGTGTTCGGCGAGGCGCTCGGCAGCCTCTACGCCGATAAATACGGCATGGAGATGTTCATGATCCGTATCGGCAACGTCAATCCGGCGCCAATCGACAAGCGCCGGCTCGCCATCTGGTTCAGCCCGAGCGACCTGGCGCAGCTCGTATCGATCGGCATCGATCATCCCGGCATCCGCTTCGAGATCGTCTACGGCGTCTCAGGCAACACGCGCAGCTGGTACGACAATTCCAACGCCGCGCGGCTCGGCTACCGCCCGCAGGACGATGCCGAGATCTATGCCGCCGAAGTGCTGGCACGTGAGAAGCCGGGCGATCCGCGCGCGGAGATGTATCAAGGCGGGGTCTTCGTGCATGTTGAGGAGGTCCCGAATCCGGCGGCTCCCAAGAAGGGGAAGAGCAAATGAAGATTCGCGTACCGGCGGGCGCGACCGATACGCACATGCACATCTACGATGCCGCGGTGCCGGGGGCGCCGGGCACGTTCATGCCGGGCCATTTCCCGGCGTCGGACTACCGCGCCATGCAAAAGCGCCTCGGTCTGGAGCGCGTGATCGTGGTGCAGCCCAACGCCTACGCGGACGACAACAGCGTCACTTTGGATGCAATAAAGAAAATCGGAAAAGGCGCGAAAGGCGTAGCGGTGGTCAAGCCCGGAGTCACGGACGCCGAGCTCGAGCGCCTCACCAGAGGCGGCATCTGCGCGCTGCGCATCATGACGCTGCACGGCGGCACGCTAGGCTTCGACGTCATGGATTCCATGATGGCGCGCGTGCACCCTTTCGGCTGGCACGCCAACCTCCAGCTCGACGGGCGCGAGCTGCCGAAATTCGAGGCGCAGATCAAGCGCCTGCCCGGCAGGTTCGTCATCGACCACACGGGAAAATTTCTGGAGCCGGTGACGCCTGAGCACGAGTCTTTCAAGTCGTTATTGAGATTGGTCGATACCGGACGCTGCTGGGTGAAGCTGTCGGCGCCGTATGAAACGTCGAAGACCGGTGCGCCGAAATACGAGGACGTCGGGCGCCTGGCGAAGGCGCTGGTGAAGCATGCACCCGAGCGCATGCTGTGGGCGAGCAACTGGCCGCACCCCTCAGCGCGCAAGCCCAGGCCGCCCGAGGATGCCGAGCTGCTCGAGCTGCTGCTCGATTGGACGCCGAGCGAGGCCACCCGGAAAAAGATCCTCAGCGGCAACCCGGCCGAGCTCTACGGTTTCTGACAGAACTCACCGGCGAGCGATAGCGACGGCGTTGCGATCATTTGCAGCGTTCGTTGGCTTAGCGCTGTTGGCGATCTTCCTGCCTGGTGCACGGGCTCGGAAGGAACGTGAACAGGGCGGCGTGCGAGAAGAAATGCTCTGAGCTGAAGAAGCTCTCGCGGTCTCGTTCCAGCTCACCCGCCTCCGCAAGTTCCGCAAGGCAAGTTCGAAGGGCCGTGGACCTGCGAGTGCTACTGAGTTAGCGATTCGGCTTGGAGGTCACTACGTGAAGAGGCTTTATTGCCACCACTCCGGCGCATCGCATAGGAACCAAAGACCTGGTGTGCGCCGCATTGCGCTTGGGCGAGGAAGCGCTCAAGGTGCACCGGCTGATCGACAGGCTTCTCCAATCAGCCGGTTGACGCTCGCCGCGGCCTCGAGCTGCGTGAAATGGCCGGTGTCCGGAACGATCTCGAGTCGCGCCGCAGGCACGTGCTGCCGAATCAGGTCGAACCATGGCAGCGCCTGGCCAGCCTTGAGCGGCACGCGTTTCCCGTCCGCGTTGATCGTGGTGCTCTGGATCGCGGTCAGCGGGGCCCGCACCGCGGCGAGCGCGGCCTCCATGTGCTCCGCGTCCCAGCGCACCATCGAAAGCCAGGCCGCCATCGCGGTCTCGGCAGGCATGCGCTTGGCGCGCGCAATGATCGCCTGCGACTGCGCGGACGGGCGCAGGAACATCTGGCTGAAGAGGGCATCGGCGAAGTCCGCATAGACGACGCCGCGGGCAGGGTCCGCGCTCAGCCGCCTGCCGCCATCGACGAGAACGATGGCGCCGACCCGCCCGGGATCCAGGCGCGCGGCTTCCAGCACGACGCGGCAGCCCATGCTGTGGCCGACCAGGATCGATTTTTCGAAATCAAGTTTCCCTAGCAGCGCGGCGACGTCGCCGCCGTAGTGCGAGATCGTGCAGTCCTCCGGCCCGCCGGGCGTGCTGCCGTGCCCGCGCAGGTCGCACGCCACGACCTGCCGCTGGGTTTGGAAGTGACTCACCTGAAACCGCCAGTCGGTGTGATCGCAGGTAAAGCCGTGCACGAACACGAGCGGCGGCGCGCCGCGGCCGCGGCTGAAGTAGCGCACGGCGGGCTCAGTCTTCGATGGCGGCCGGCCGGTGCGCGGCGACGAGTTTCTGCTGCAGCTGCGGCGGCGCCGGCTCGTAGTGGCTGAATTCCAGGCTGTACGAGCCGTGGCCCGCGGTGAGCGACTTCAGGCGCGCGGGAAAGTGCTCGAGCTCCGAGAGCGGAGCCTGCGCCGAGATCTGCACGGTGCCGGGACGCGGCGTGTCCGAGCCCTTGATCTGCCCGCGGTGCCCGGACAGCTCGCCGGCGATGTCCCCCATCTTGGTCTCGGGCGCGATGATGTCGACGTTGACGATCGGCTCGAGGACCATCGGCCGCGCCTTGGCCAAGGCATCGAGGAAGGCCTTGCGGCCCGCCGACATGAAGGCGACGTCCTTGGAGTCGACCGGATGGCTCTTGCCGTCGTACACGATCACGCGCACGTCCTGCAGCGGGAAGCCGGCGATGTAGCCGGTGTCGAGCACGCTGCGCACGCCTTTCTCGACCGACGGGATGAACTGGTTGGGGATCGCGCCGCCTTTCACGCTGTCGACGAATTCGAAGCCACCCCCACGCGGCAGTGGCTCGACTTTTAGGAACACCTCGCCGAACTGGCCGGCGCCGCCTGTCTGCTTCTTGTGGCGGCTGTGGCCCTCCGCCTTCGCCGCGATCGTCTCGCGGTACGCGATCGACGGCGGGCGCGTATCCAGGTCGAGCTTGTACTGCGAGGACATCTTCTCGAGCACGGTCCTGAGATGCATCTCGCCGAGCCCGCGCATGACCGTCTCGTTGGCCTGCGAGTTGTGCTCGATGCGAAAGCACGGATCCTCGGCGGTGATCTTGTGGAGCACGTCGGAAACCTTCTGCTCGTCGCCGCGCTTCTTCGGCTGCACCGCCAGGCCGAACACCGAGGTCGGCAGCTCGAGCGGCCGCGCGTGCACCTGCGCGTCCCCGGGGGAGTCGTGCAGGACGTGGTCGAACTGGATCTCGTCGATCTTGGCGATGGCGCAGATGTCCCCCGGCAGCGCCTCGTGCACCTCGAGCTGCTGCTTGCCGCGCAGCAGGAACAGGTGCCCGGCCTTGATCGGCTTGCGTCCTTCGCCGACATAGAGCTGGCCACCCGGTGTCAGGCGCCCCTGATGCACGCGAAACACCGCGAGGCGCCCGATGTACGGGTCGATTTCGATCTTGAAGACGTGGGCGAGGGCGTGCTGCTTCGGATCGGGCTCGGCCCTGAGCTCGCCGACTTTCCCGTCCGCCGCCGTCTTGACATAGACCGGCGGGTTTCCCTCCAGCGGGTTGGGAAGCAGCTGCACGATGATGTTCATCAGCTCGCCGATGCCCGCTCCGGTCTTCGCCGAGGCGAACACCACCGGGATGAGATGGCCTTCGCGCAGCGCCCGCTCGAGCGGTGCGTGCAGCTCCGCGGGCGTCACCGCGCCTTTCTCGAGATAGGCTTCCATCAGCTTCTCGTCGACCTCGACCACCTGGTCGACCAGCTTGCCGTGTGCCTCCTCCACCGACGAGAAGTCGGCTTCACCCGCGGGAGCGAAGAAGCAGTCGGAGACCTTGCTGCGGTTGCCGGCAGGCAGGTTGAGCGGCAGGCATTCCTTGCCGAAAGTCTGCTGGATGCGCTCGAGCAGGTCTTCCAGGTCGACGTTGTCGGCGTCGATCTTGTTGACGATGACCAGCCGGTCGAGGCCGCGCTTCGCCGCCCAATGCATGAAGCGTCCGGTCATCATCTCGATGCCGTTCTGCGCGTTGATGACGATGGCGGCGGTTTCCACGGCCGCCAGGGCCGGCAGCGACTGGCCGAGAAAATCGGGGTAGCCGGGGGTGTCGAGCAGGTGGATGCGGGTGGCTTCGCCATTGGTCTTGGCGTCGAAGCTCGCGACCGCGAGCTTCAGGGAGTGCTGCAGCTGCTTCTCGAGCGGGGTGTAATCGCACACGGTGGTGCCGCGCTCGACGCTGCCCGCCGCGGGGATCGCCCCCGCTTTTGCGAGCAGCGCCTCGGCCAGCGTGGTCTTTCCCGCTCCGGACTGGCCGACGAGCGCAATGGTCCTGATACGTTCGATGGGATTTGACACGGGGCCTGCCTCCTCGCGCCGAGTTATAGCAGTCCGCGCCGGGCTGGGGAAGCCCTCCGGAGCGGCGAAAGGCGCCGGACGCTCTAGCGCGGCGTGTAGCGGGGCGTCGACACGGCCAGGAAAATCTCGCGCAAAAACAAAAGCAGGCACAAGATCAGGGCGAACATCGCGCACACGAACAGGCTGCCGATGGTGTAGGAGACGTCCACCCTGACAAAGGCGCCGAGGAAGGCGCCGGCGATCAGCAGGCAGACGAACAGCGCCGAGACCACCGCGCTCAGGATCGACAAGTAGACGAAGCGGATGCGCCGCGCAATCGTTCGCAGCTCCTCTTTCGCCGAGGGCGCCTCCACGCTGTTCATGCGCGGCAGCAGTTCTTCCAGTGCGCGACGCCGGTCGACGGCGCGGCCAAGGCGGATGTTGAGCGCGGCGATGAAGGTGCCGATCGCGGTCAGCAGGAACACCGGCGCGACGGCGAGCTGGATCACCCCGGAGATTGCAGGAACGTGCGGTCCAAAAGCCATGCGGCAAGTCTAGCGCGGCTCGAGCGCGCGAGCCTGCCGCGGGTAGAGCGAAATCTCTATTTTTTTGTGCCTGCTTTTTTCTCGAGCAGCTCGCTGCGTTTCTTCAGCGTGTCCTCGAGCCTGGACTTGGAAACCAGCACGGTGTGCGGCGAGGACGGGAGACGCACGTAATAGTTCTCGCCCTCCAGCTTGCCGACCTTGATCGAGTACGCAACGCCGTCGGACGTGGTGGCGTTGATCAGGGTCGGGTGCTCGAGGCCGGTGTCCTTCACGTCGTTGGAGGCGACATCGGCGAGCTCAAGCAGGCCAAGCGAATACGAGGCCGAGTTGGCGCGCGCGAGGTCGAGCTTCTCCCCGGGCCTCGCGCCGGAGAGCTTCCAGTCGGCATTGTCGGCAGGGCGCTCGATGCGCCAGAGGCTGCCGTCGGGGTAGCGCACCTCGAGGCGCTTGAGCTTTTCGAGCTTGAACGAGCGGCGATCGAGCCAGTCGGCGCTCCTCGCGCTCGCCTGCCTGAGAGGGTCGGAGACGATGAGCACCGTCTTCGGATCGCCGGGCAGCATCACGAAGCGGCCGTCGGCGCTCGACTTCTCCGCATCGTCGACCTCGCGCCTGAAGTACTTCCTGCCGACGATCAGCTTGGCGAGCGCCCTGCCGTTCGCGCCGTCGAACTCGACCTGCGTGCCGGACTGGTCCAGGTTGAGGCGCGCGCGGTCCGCCTCGCCGATCGGCTCGCTCTGGCCGACCTTCAGACCGAGCGCCTGCAGCACGAAGGCGCGCACCTTGCCGAGGTCCGCGGGAAAGCCGTCGCGCTCGGCGAGCACCCAGCCCTCCTCCTTGCGCTGCAGCGTGAGCGTTGCCTTAGGCTCGACGATGCGGATCGAGGCCACCTCGGAGACCTTCAGGTCTTTCAGCAGCGGCTGGCCGAGCGTGCCGGCATTCGCCGGCTGACGAGAGCGCTCCTCGTGGTAGTAGTACAGCGCGCCGCCGCCGATGATCGCGAGCAGCACCACCAGGACGGCCGCGACGCGGGCGTTCATGCCTTTCTTCTTCTTAGCAGCGCGATCAGCAGGCCGGCAGCCGCCACCACTAGCGGCATCAGAGCGATGTTGGCCACCTTGGTCCAGAACACCAGGCTTTCGGCGTCCTGGCGCAGGTTCTTGCGCACTTCCTTCAGCGCGAGCCGGGTCTCGGCCACCGTCTTGCGGAAGCGCTCGAGCTCGGCCTGCTGCTCGGGGCTGAGGATCTGCGCGGACTTGCCCGCAGGACCCCCTTGCACCTTCTGCAGCTCCTGCAGCTTGGCATTGGTCTTCTGCAGCTCGGCCTCGAGCGACTGGATCTTGCCGAAGTACTGCTTCTGCGCTTCGGCCTCGAGCTCGCGCACCACGGTGAGCGGCCTGAACGCCGTGGCGCGGCTGCGCAGCGAGATCAGCTCGTCGCCGGCGGCGAACTGCTCGACCATGCCCATGGCGAACGCCAGGTTGCCGTTCGAGGGCACGACGACGCGCCGGCCGAACACCTCCTGGATATCGACCGCCGCGCCGTCGGCCAGCATGTCGGCGTCGGCGACCACGATGACTGAGTTTTCGGCGCTGGATTCGCGCAGCCGCGGCGTCCCGGGAAGGGGTTTCTTGTCGACCTGGAGCCCGTCCGGGAAAGCAGTCTTGAACTTGCCGCTCAGGCGCAGCGCGAGCGGCAGCGCGTGTCCGGAGGGCTTGAAGTTCCTCGTCGCCTCGTCGCCCGACTTGGTGGCGCTGGCGCTGTCGACCAGCATCGAGTTGGGCGAGCTCCTCACCAGCTCGGTCACCCGCAGCCCCTCGGCGGGCTTGGCCTGGAATGCGCCGCCGAAGGCATAGAGCAGGGTCTCGATCGATCCGGTGACCACGTCGTCGCGGCTGAACGCGGTGCGGTTGAGCGATAGCACCGTCGGCGTATAGCGCTGCCCGCCGCCGGAGCCGAACACCACGTCGGCGATGACCTTGCCGGGGTCCATCCCCAGCCCCCAGGCCTTGAACAGCGTCGGCAGCGTCGAGCTGCTCGGCTCCGGCGGGATGCCCGGCATGCTCGGCGTCTGGCCGAAATAGGCGTACGGATCGACAAACGCGATCAGCTTGCCGCCGCGCAGCACGAACTGGTCGAGCGCGTACTCGGTCTCAGGCTGCGCGTCGCGCGGGTGGATCAGGAGCAGCACGTTGAGCTCCTTGTCGATCTCCTTTGCGCTCATCGGCACTTCCTTCACGTCGAACTCGCGCTTCAGCTCGTTCGCGAGCACCCACGGCTCGGAGCTCTGCCGCGTGTAGGGATTGAACCTCTCGCCGAGCACCGGCAGCCCGGACATCAGGCCGAGCTTCGGCCGCTCGGCCGAGCCGACGCGCGCGATGGCGCGCACCAGGTCGTACTCGAGCAGGCGCTCGCGCTGCGGCGCAATCGCCGCGAGCGTCTGCTTGCGCTCGAGCTGGCTGATCGATGCGCCGAGGTAGAACGACTCGCCGCTCATCAGCTGCTGCGGCTCGATGCCGTCGAGCTGCGCCGCGTCCTCCTCCTCGGAGTCGGGCCTCGGGTTATACCTTTCAATCTTTAAGTTGTTGTTGGAAGCACGCTCGAACTCGCGCACCAGGTCCTCGACGCGCTGCGCGAAGCTGCGCAGCGGCACCGGCATCGCCTCGCCCTGGGAGAGATAGAGCTTCACCTTCACCGGGGAGGACAGGTGCTTGAGGATCTTGCGCGTGCCCTCGGAGAGCGTGTAGAGCTTGCCGTCGGTGAGGTCGACGCGCACCGAGGCGGTGGAGACGAGGTAGTTGAATGCCACCAGCAGGAGCAGCAGCGCCGCGAGGCCCACTGCAGAATAAACCAGGTGCTCGTATTTCTTCACCCGGCGCGATGTCCTCGTATGATGGTGCCGGTCGCAAACAGCGCAAAGCCGATCACCGACAGGAAGAAAACCAGGTCGCGCAGGTCGATCACGCCGCGCTGGAAGCCGTCGAAATGCGTCACCACCGAGAACGCCGCGACCGTGTCGACCAGCGCCGGACTCGCCCAACGCGTGAGCAGGTCGGTGACCGGGTTGAAGCCGGCGAGGATCAGGAACAGGCAGACGACCACCGACAGGATGAAGGCGACCACCTGGTTGCGCGTCATCGCCGAGGTCATGCAGGTGATGGCGAGATAGGCGCCGGCGAGGAGCAGGCTGCCGAGATAGCCTGCGACGATCTGGCCGTTGTCCGGATCGCCGAGGACGTTCGCGGTGATGACCGTCGGGAAGGTGAACGCCAGGGCGACCGCCAGGAACGCCCACGAAGCAAGGAACTTGGCGAGGATCGCCTGCCAGGGCGTGATCGGCATGGTTAGCAGGAGCTCAAGCGTGCCGGAGCGGCGCTCCTCGGCCCACAGCCGCATGCCGACCGCCGGCACGAGGACCAGGTACAGCCACGGGTGCCAGCCGAAGAAGGCCGCGAGGCTCGCTTCTCCCCTTTCAAAGAAATTGCCGGCGGTGAAGGTGAAAAAGCCGGTGAGCAGCAGGAAGATCACCAGGAACACATAGGCCACCGGCGAGGTGAAATAGCTGACAAGCTCGCGCTTGGCGATGGTGAGGATCGGCTTCATCGCCTCGCCGTGTCGGGCAGGGTGACGCGGCGGAACACCTCGTCGAGCTGCCCCGCCTCGCTGTACATCCCCTCCACCTTCCAGCCCTCCCGTTTGACCAGCTCGACGATGCCCTGCGCGAGCTCCGCGGCACGCGCCTTGTCGCGCGGATAGATGCGGAACGCTCCATCCAGGGGCTCCACTTTGCCCAATGCGGCGAGCTTTTCTTCGGTCGCGCCGCGGGCCGACAGCGTCACGGCGCCGGCAAGCTCGGACATGCCGTGCAGCTCCTCGGGCGTGCCGTTGGCGACGATCCGGCCGCGGTCGATGATGATCGCGCGCGTGCATGCGGCGTCGACCTCCTCCAGGATATGCGTCGAGAACACGATCGCCTTGTTTTTCCCGAGCTTGCGGATCAGGTTTCTCACCTCATGCTTCTGGTTCGGGTCGAGCCCGTCGGTCGGCTCGTCCATGACGAGCACATCGGGATCGTGGACGAGCGCCTGCGCAAGGCAGGTGCGGTGGCGATAGCCCTTCGAGAGCGTGTCGATCGACTGGTGGAGCACCGAGTCGAGAAAGCACAGCTCGACCACGCGCTGCACGGCTTTCCTGCGCGCCTCGCCTTTGAGCCCGCGCAGCTCGGCGGCAAAATCGAGAAAGCCCTTCACCGTCATGTCTGGATAGGCGGCGGCGTTCTCGGGCAGGTAGCCGATCAGGCGCTTCGCCTCGAGCGGCGATTCGACGACATCGTAGCCGCCGACCGTGACGCTGCCGGCGCTGGGCGGCATGAACCCCGTGATCATGCGCATGGTGGTCGACTTCCCCGCGCCGTTCGGGCCGAGGAAGCCGAGCACTTCGCCGCGCTCGACGGTGAACGAAATGTCGTCCACGACCCGCTTCGGGCCGAATGCCTTCACCAGCCTTTCGATTTTTATCATGCCAGTAGCACCGCTGCGGGCAGAATTGCCGTGCGCAGTTTCAAGAGGGGCAGAATTATCGCCGAATTACGCGGTTAGAATCTTAAAACGTTTGGAGGCTTGGACAGGAGAGGCATGAAATTCGTTCTCGCGCCCGTCGCTCGGCAATACCCGACCAAAGCCGTAAGGATTATCGTAGCCCCGCTGCGACCGCACGAAGCCCGAATAGGTTCGCGACGCAAGTCTTCGATGTCATCGTCATAGGGGCCGGCGCTGCGGGGCTTGCCGCGGCCGACGAGCTGTCGCAGGCCGGCCGTTCGGTCCTCGTTCTCGAAGCCCGCAGCCGCATGGGCGGCCGCTGCTGGACGCGGCACTTCCCGGGCCTGAGCGTTCCCGCCGAGCTCGGTGCCGAATTCATCCACGGCCGCCCCCCGGTCACGTTTGCCCTGCTGCGAAGGGCCGGCAGCGCAGCGCTGGAATCGGCGC
>Ga0209059_1001681_pt1 | contig 10126 bp, 6 predicted proteins | sample GraSoiAngelo_151_FD_186165 | JGI IMG/M metagenome (GOLD analysis project Ga0209059, IMG submission 186165) | Grasslands soil microbial communities from the Angelo Coastal Reserve, California, USA - 14_1009_12_20cm (SPAdes) (version 2) | ecosystem: Environmental > Terrestrial > Soil > Grasslands ...
GGGCACGACGCGCATATTTCCATGTTCATTGGAGTGGTACGAGTTCTCGCGAAATTGAAAGATCAATGGCACGGCACCATCGTGTTCGTAGCGCAACCGGCGGAAGAGACCGGTAATGGGGCGCGCGCATTACTCCACGCAGGTCTTTACGAAAAATTCGGCAAACCGGATTTCGCGCTGGGATTCCATGATAAGGCCGACATGCAGACCGGCCACATCGGCGTTACGGAAGGCTACACGTATGCGAATGTCGATTCAGTGGATGTAACAGTGCGCGGTGTAGGTGGACACGGCGCATATCCGCATAAAACGAAAGACCCGATCGTGCTCGCGGCGGAGATGATCAATACGTGGCAAACCATAGCCAGCCGCGAAAATAATCCGCTCGACCCAATCGTTGTCACTGTTGGCTCAATTCATGGCGGCACAAAGCACAACATTATTCCAGACGAAGTGAAAATGCAGTTGACCGTGCGCACCTATAAACCCGAGACGCGCGAGCGCGTGCTGGCGGCAATCGATCAAATTGCAAAGGGCTGCGCCATGGCAGCTGGCATTCCTCCGGACCGCGCACCGATCGTCAGCGTAGCCAAAGATCAATTCACGCCCGCGACTTACAATAATCCGGAGCTCACGAAACGGCTGCTGGCTGTATGGAAAAAGACGCTAGGCAACGAAAACGTGGAGATTGTTGATGCGACCATGGGTGGCGAAGATTTTTCTGAATATAGCCTGCCGGATCATTCGATTCCGGCAGTTGATTTTCATATCGGCGCGGTGGACCCCGTGAAAATCGCCGACAGCAAAAAGAATGGTACGATGTTGCCGAGTTTGCATTCGAGCAAATTCGCACCGGTTCCCGAGCCCACCATTCGCACGGGCATTATTGCGATGACAGCGGCCGTGGTGGAGTTGATGAAGAAATAAACTGTAGCGGCCGGCGAGTCGCTGGCAGATCAAAGAATTGCAGCCGACACGGCTGCCTCTACAGCAACTCACTTTACCTTGATGTTTTTCCGCAGATAGGTCGGCACGTCGAGATCTTCGCCTTCGACAATGGTCGGTTCGCTTTTTTCAAATCGTCCGCGCGTGACGGGCTCGAATTGCAGAATTTCCTGTTTTGCTGGAACGGATTTTGCGGCGGCTTTCTCGTCGGTATGCGGAACCGCTTTCTTGCGTGGCGTAACTGGTAGCGGCTCGGATTCGCCTGGCAAAGATTCAGCGGCTGGTGTTGCTTGGGCAGCCACCGGTTGCTCAAACGAAATGCTTTCCTCATGTGCGACGGGTTCCATCGCCGCTTCAGGTTCGATATGGATCTGCGGCGGTGGATGCTGCTCGCGAACTGGCGGCTGCGCGAACACGTTGCTCAACGTCGCGCCATCGCGGGATTCCGAAATTAAATCCTCATCCGCCGCAAGCGAGCTGATAATGGTCACGGCCAATCGATCTCCTAATTTTCCATCCACAACGGCACCGAAGAGAATCTGTGTTTGTTCGTTCACGTGGCGGCCAAGCTCCTGCATGAGGACTTCAACCTCAGAGAGCGTCATCCCGGCCCCACCCGACACCTGGACGAGAACGTTTGTCGCGTCAGCCAGCATCCGGCCACGATCCATCAACGGATTTTTGAGCGCCTGCGTGAGAGCGTCGTGCGCGCGATTGTCCGAATCGGATTCGCCAAAGCCGAACAAGCACCGGCTGTGGCGCACGCGCAATGCTGCCAGCAAATCGTCGAAGCCGATGCGAATGAGTCCCGGCCGTTGGATCAGGTTCACGACGGATCGAACACTCTGGCTTATTGTGGTATCGGCCATCGCGAACGCATGATGAATTCCTGCTTGCGGCGCCACTAAGTCGCCCATTCGATCGTTCTCGAAGCAAATCACTGAATGGGCAATCTCGTTGAGCCGGCCGAGCGCCTCTCGCGCCTGGGTGGCCCGGCGTTTGCCCTCAAATGTGAACGGTAGAGTGACGAAGGCGATCACAAGTGCCCCGGCTTCACGGGCCAGGTGTGCGACGTACGGCGCCGCGCCGGATCCGGTGCCGCCGCCGAGCCCTGCACAAACGAAAACCATACGCGTGTCGGTCAGCGCTTCGCGAATTTCATCAGCTGATTCCACGGCCGCTTCATAGCCCAGCTCGGGATCACCGCCCGTGCCGAGGCCGCGGGTCCTGGTACGGCCGAGCTGCACCTTATGTGCGGCTACCGAACTCGTGAGCGACTGCACATCGGTATTGATTGCCACTACGCTGGCCTTCTCCAAACCGTCGAGCACAATTCGATCGAGAGCGTTCAGGCCTGCGCCACCAACGCTCACAACTTTCACAGGAACAGTGTCTGCCAAAGCATCCGGCAAACTGTAATTTTTATTTAGTTGAATCATGGGAACCTTTCACTGCCTTTGGTCTTCATCGCATTCTAAAAAGCTTACCGATCGTTTCTCTAAATCCGCGCCGCGGACGATCTGTTTGCATAACTTGTGCGAACCTGACTAACCCAATCGCGGTCGAGAATTGAGGGTCCTCAACCGCGGAAGTGACGCCCCAAGTGGTCTGCGCATGCGCCAGGTGTGCTGGTATTTCGAAAATTTCCTCGGCGAGATGATCGATGCCGTTTAGAAGGCTACACCCACCGGTAATGAAGATGCCGGCGCCCAGATAAGTGAGATACGGCTCCTCATCGAGCCCGCGTTTGAGTAGCTCGAGCCCTTCGCGGACGCGCAGGTGAATGATCGTGTTCAGCATCTCACGCTCGATCTCTTTTCCAGCAAAGCCCGACTCGTCCTTTAACAAAATCATTTCGCCAGGCAAGGAATTGCCGAGGATGCAACTGCCCTCTTCAATTTTCAGTTTCTCCGCGCGCGCCATGGGGATGCGTAGCCCCATGGAGATATCGTTGGTGATGTGGTCGCCGCCCAAGGCCAGGCAACCGCTTTGTTTCACCACACCATCGCTGTACAACACGTAATCAGTCGTGCCGCCGCCAATATCAATCACGAGCGCTCCAAGATCTTTTTGATGCTGAGTGAGCACGACCTGCGCAGAAGCAAGCCCGCCAAAAACAACGTCCTCCACGTCCAACGGCAGCTCTTTGACACAGCGGATGCTGTTTTGAATCCGAGTGCGCACACCGTGGATGATATGAAAATCCGCCTCCACTTTTTGCCCGAGCATCCCGATCGGGTTCAGCACACCGTCCTGTCCCTCGACGTGATAATGTTGAATGATGGAGTGGAGGAACGCGTTTTGAGCGGGAATGCTTACCTCGCGCGCGTTGATTTTTACGTCCTCCACGTCCCGTTCATCAATTTCATCGCGGTCCTCGGGAAGCATCACACAGCCACGATTGTTGAAACTTTGCAGATGGGAACCCGCGACAGCCACATAAACGCTTCGGATCATCACGTCGCTCTTCTGTTCGGCATCGACTACCGCTTCGTGCACGCATTTCATTGCCGTTTCGAAATCGACGATCTCTCCCTTGCGCACGCCGCGCGATGGCGCCTGACCCACACCGAGGATTTTGATGGTGCCGTCGGGACGGCCTTCGCCAACAACGACACAGATCTTAGACGTGCCAATCTCAAGACCGACCATCAATTTATTGCTCGCCATGATTGCTAACCCTTTTTCTGTCGTTGGTTGGGAGTTGCCTTACTAACCGGCGTCGAACCGGTGCGCGGCTTGGGAGCAGACGACGTAGTTTCTTGCCCGCCGGAGCCTTGCCGAAGGCGGGTTTCGGGCGCATGGACCGGGACTGCCTTCATGATCCGCGGCTCTACAGCCGGCTCGATCGTATCGTTAATGACGCTTGCCGCAGGTTCTACGAAAGTCACAGGAATATTCCGTTGCACCAGCAGGTTTACTGTCCCGAGTTCCTGTTTTGTGTCGTCGCAATAAACAAGAAATTGTTCCAGCCGCCGCAATTGCGTTTGCAGATCATTAAAACCGAACGTTATGCGCGCGTGATTTTTGTCTGTCACCAACAAGCAATAACCTTTGGAGATATCGATCTCGCGAATCGGGAAACGCATTTGCAAAAAACTGCGCGCGCTTAGACGTAGCAGCTCCAGCGCATTTTTCGCTTCGGGCGATTCGATGACTTTTCCCGCCTCGAGCGCTTCGCTCGAGCATCCCAGAATCAGCGGTAGTCCGAGATATTCGGGCAACAGCTTCTTTTGTTTCATCAAAACACCGCGCGCGTCCACTAAAAAAGCAGCATCTGACGCAAATGGATCTGAAATTTCCTTTTCGCTGGTGATCCAGGCGACAGGCTTTCGTTCTATTACACGGATATCGATCTCGCCTGGCAATTTCCGGACCACCTGAACTTCGTCAGCCTGAGGAAGCTCCTGTATGCGATCCTGAACCTCCGCCAGGTTTACAGTAAAAATGTTTTCGCCTTCACGCAGATCAGCCGCTTTCAACACCTGTTCGCGCTGCAAAGTGCCGTCAGTCTGTAGTTCAATTGTCTTCAGTTGAAAATCTGGATTTTCAAAGAACAGGCGTCTTGCAGCTTCGCGCACACCCAGGTAAGCGGCAGCGACTATCACCGCGGTAAGAATTACTTTCGAGAGGACACCCATGGCCCTGCGAAGGCGATGTTGTGTCGCTCTGCGGGAGCGGACTTTGACATCAAGCAAATGCTGCTGCCGTCGGTGGCGCACGTTGGACACGCGTCGATTCCGCGACCGGGAGCTTTTTTGGCCAAAACTCATCTTCGGCTACCTTCTGCTCTGGCACGAGAAAGCGCGATTATGCGAGTGCAAAGATCGGAGTAGCCGATGCCCGCAGCCGCAGCAGCCTCAGGCAGGAGACTGGCCTCGGTCATTCCCGGAATGGTATTGACCTCCAGCACGAACGGCTCGCCGCTCTCCGATAAAATGACATCCACCCGCCCGTAAACTCGCCCCCCGACGGCGCGAAACGCTCGTAAAGCCAATTGTTGAATTTCGGCTGTTTTCTTTTCATCAATCTGTGCGGGGCACACATGCTCCGCGCCGCCGCCCGCCTGGGGATTGAGAAAAGGATACTTGTTGGTGAAATTGTAGAAGCCGCCTTTTGGGATTATCTCGAGAATGGGCAAAGCCTGGTCACCGAGAATACCTATCGTTAATTCCCGGCCAGATACAAACTTTTCTATTAGCAGCTCGCGATCATATTTCGCGGAACCGGCAATCGCCGGCACAATTTCCTCCGCGTTTTTCACAATGTGAATGCCGACGGTTGAACCTTGCCGTGGTGGTTTGATCACCATCGGTGGCTGCATATGAGGCTGCTCATGCGTTCCAATCGTTTCCCATTCTGGAGTGCGAACTCCGTGATCACGGAATTTTTCCTTCGATCGGATTTTATCGAAGGCGCGTCTGCTCTCCTCAACTCCCTCGCCCGTGTACGCAACACGGCGTCGTTCCAGAATCTGCTGAATCTGGCCGTCCTCGCCAAAAGTTCCGTGCAACGCAATGAATGCCAGATCCACATCTGGAGGCAACTGGAAGGTCTCATCCCGCACATCCACCTCGATCACGTCCGCGCCCAGTGAACGCAGCGCTTTTGAAATTCCCCGACCGGTGGCCAGCGAAACATCGCGCTCACTGCTTGGCCCGCCCATCAAGACAGCGATTTTCTTAGGCAAATCTTTCACGCCGGCTCTCCCACGATTTCTACTTCCGTCTCCAATTCGATGCCGCGCTTTGACCTCGCAGTCGCCTTGATCTTTTCGATCAATTCGAGCATTTCCGCCGCCGTAGCGCCGCCGTCGTTCACTATGAAATTGCCGTGCACCTCCGACACCCGCGCATTTCCGACGCGCGAATTCTTCAGACCCAATTCATCCACCAGTTTTCCCGCTGGAATGCTGTCGGGATTCTTAAAAATGCAACCTGCGCTCTTCGCAATTGGCTGTGTCGTACGCCTTTTCTCCTGCGATTCTCGCAAGCGACTGTCGATTGTTGCACGCTCAGCCGGGTCCGCATGGAACGTCGCTGAGATCGCAAAATTATTTTCGAGCAACGGAAATCGTCTGTAAAAGACCTCCAGTTCATTTCGATCTTTCACATACGCATTGCCTTCGCTATCGAGATAACGAATGCGCACGACGTTCTCGAAAGTTTGTGATCCCATTGCGCCGGCATTCATGCGCAACGCGCCACCGACTGCGCCCGGAATTCCTTCCATCCATTCGAGTCCGCCGAGATTTGCGCCCCGTGCCGCGTAAGCAACTTCCCTCACTTTCACGCCCGCGCCCGCGGTAATCTCACAACCGTTAACCTCGATTTTGTCGAAATCGCCGCCGAACGGATGAACCACGACACCACGGATTCCTCCATCGCGCACAAGAAGATTTGACCCGCGACCCATTGCGAAAAGCGGCAGGTTTTCAGCCCGGCAAAAACGAATCAGCTCGGCAAAGGCTTTCTCGGTCTGGGGCTCGATCCAAAATTGCGCAGGGCCGCCCACGCGCAGCGTAGTGTGTTTGGAGAGCGGCTCGTAAAGACACACGTCAGCTTCTTCGCCCACCACCGCCTTCAACTTTTCAGCAATGACAAGGTCAGCCGCCAAAGCTGACAATTGCTCGTGAATATTCCCGGCACCAAGACTCAGAACGAGATCGCCGATATCGAGGGCGTTGCCAATCTGACAATGCACGTGTTCTAACCTCACCTGATAACTGGCAGAGCGATGCCCGTGCTTGAGAAGTTCATCGACAATCGTCTGTCCGCTAATGCCCGGAATTGGCGCCTCGCTTGCAGGATAAACATCGGTCACCACAACCCGGTCCGCGGCGTCGAAGGCGCTGCCAAACTCGCCGCGAAGTGCTTTCGTGCGCGAATAGCGATGGGGTTGAAAGATCACCAGCACTCGTTTGCGGCCAGTCGCTCTCGCAGTCTTTAATGTGGCCCGAATCTCGGTTGGATGATGTGCGTAATCGTCAACAAGCAGAAAGCGCTCGCTCTCATATTTGATCTCGAACCGGCGCCGCGCGTGCTTGAACTTACGAAGCGAAGCTGCGATCTTTTCAAACGAAACTCCAAGCTCGATAGCGAGCGCGATCACGCCCAGGGCATTGTGGACATTGTGCGGGCCAGGCACGTTCAACACCGCTTCGCCGAGTTTTTGTTCGCGAAAATAAACACAAAAATCTGAGCCAAATGCGCGCAACTTCACATCCGCGCCTCGGTAATCGGCTTTATCAGAGAAACCGAACGAAATTGCGTCTTTGCGGCTTGCGCATAGCCGCGCGGTGTTCGGGTCCTCGATGTTATAAAAAGTTTTCCCGCTGGTCTGCTCGATAAGTTGAGCAAAGACTTTTTCGATGGCGGCGAGATCAGAATAAAAATCGAGATGTTCTTCCTCGATATTCAGGATCAGGCAGTACTCCGGATGGAAGCAGCGCAGGGTGCCGTCGCTTTCGTCACCTTCAGCAACGAAATATTTGCCGCGCGGATCCCAGTGCGCGTTCGTTCCGAGAATTGGAATTTCGGCACCGACATAATAGGACGGATGCAATCCACCTTCGCGCAGAACGTGTGCTGCCATTGCTGAGGTTGTTGTTTTGCCGTGCATTCCGGCGATAACGATGCCGCGCTTCGCGCGCATGATTGCAGCCAGAGCCTCTGCACGGCGCACGACCGGCTTACTCGAAGCGCGCCCGCTTGCGAGAACCGGATTGTCGTTTTTAATGGCGGAGGAAAAAACAACCAGCTCGGCGGCATCAGCCTGTTCCGGACGATGCTGCTCATGAAAGTGCAGACCGAGGCGCTGCAATCGATCTGTTTCCAAGGTGGTGACCTTGTCTGAGCCGCTCACCGTGTGGCCAAGCTCAATCAGAAGCGCAGCAAGACCGCTCATACCACTTCCAGCTACGCCAACGAGATGGATGCGGTGACGTTCCTGCGTCAGGAATCGCTGCAAATCGAGCGACTCCACGCGATCGGCGGCCGCACCGCGTTCTTCAGAGGCGAGCTTCATGAGTCGTATATTTCTCCATCGTCGTAGCCACGCGCCCAGCCGCATCTTTCGGCGCAAGACGGGAACAATTCGCAGCCATTTGCTGGAGGCGCTCTGGGTCCTGGATCAATTCGCGAATCTTACGCGCGAGCAATTCACCTGAGACCTCTGACTCTTTGAGGAGAATCGCCGCTTCAACGCGAGCATAAATTTCTGCGTTGCGCGTCTGATGATCGTTAGTCGCATAGGGAAACGGGATCAATATGCCAGGTAATGAAAACGCAGCGAACTCAGCCAGACTGGCCGCTCCGGCTCGCGCGACAACGACATCGGCGGCGCTGTAAGCTTCTTCCATTCGATGATGAAAAGCGGCGATGTACGCAGAGATATTTTCACGACGATAATTGTCTGAAACCAAACGCTCATCCCGCGCGCCCGAAAGATGGACCACCTGCAGCCGTAGGCCTTGCAGGAATGGCAGCGATTTGATTAGCGCCTGATTGATTCCGCTGGCGCCCTGGCTGCCCCCCATCACAAGCAACGTCGGCACATCCTCTTGAAGTCCGAGCCTTCGGCGAGCATCCAGCCGGTCCAAGCGCACTAATTCCGTCCGCACTGGCGTGCCTGTCACTTCCGTGTGCGATTTTGGAAAAAACGGCGCGCACTCCTTGAAGCCCAGCATGACGGCCTGCACCATCCGCGCCGTTAGTCGGTTCGCCTTTCCAGGGACAGCATTCGATTCGTGAATAAACGTCGCGATTCCGCGTATTCGGCCGGCCAACACCGGCGCGGTCGAAGTGAATCCACCCATGCCCAGAACGACCTGCGGTTTAAATGTGCGATAGAGAGACCGGCAAACGGACAAGCTTTCATAAAACCGGCGAGCAAAACCAAAGAGCGCTGGAGAAAACGCCGAAGGCAAACCAATCGTAGGTAATTTTTCGACCCGGAAATTTGTGCGCCCGGAAAGCGCCAGCGCGTCAATATCCTTTTCGGAAATTAACAGCATCACTTCGTGGCCACGATCGCGCAGTACTTCGGCCACCGCGATGCCCGGGAAAAGATGGCCGCCTGTTCCGCCGCATGCGATCACTGCATTCATGAGCCGCTGCTCCGACTGGTTTGACGTGTCCGACTCATGGCTAAATCCGTGTCGTCACTCTGGCGTGGATCGCGGCGCGTTTCATCTGCGGCGGTTCAAGAATGCCCTGCCGATAAATGTTCAGCAACAAACCGATGCCGAACATGCACGCGACAAGGTTAGAACCTCCATAGCTGATAAACGGCAGTGGCAGCCCCTTGTTTGGAAGCAGAGACGTGGTCACGCCGATATTGACGGCGGCCTGAAGAGCAACAACCGAAACAACGCCGCAACCCAGGAGCAAACCGAAACGATCTTTCGCGTGCAGCGCAATCATGACGCCGCAAACAATTATCACTACGAATAAAAAAACTACCAGGAGGCTAACGCGCAGACCAAGCTCCTCACCAATAATTGGAAAAATAAAATCCGTGTGCGCGTAAGGCAGATAAAGCATCTTCTGTCGACCGTTGCCCAAGCCAAGCCCTTCCATTCCGCCGCTGCCCCAGGCGATCAAAGCCTGCATCTGTTGCAAACCAGCGTCTTCCTTGAAGTTCTGCGGATGGAGAAACGCGGAGAGTCGCCCCATGCGTTCAGAGATTTGGGTTGCGACAATTAGAAGAGATCCCAGAGCAGCGAGCGACGCTGCGCCAAGCCACAAAAGATTTGTTCCGGCAACGAACATGATGACAAACGCGGTTGTTCCGATCAAAGCCGTTGTTCCCAAGTCGACTTCGCCCAGCACAAGTGCAGCTGGCAGGCTCAGAATTGCAAGCGGAAGAACAAATCCAAAAAGCAGCTTGTGGTTCGGTTGTTCGTATCGCGCGAACCATGAAGCGAGGAAAAAGATCGCGGCCAACTTTCCGAGTTCCGATGGCTGAAAAGTAATTGGACCACAGCCGAGCCAGCGACGCGATCCGTTCAAGCGCATGCCGATGTGCGGCACATAACAAAGCGCCAAAGCCACCAGCGCCAACGCGAACCAAAGCCACCATGTCCGCTGCCAAAAGTGATAATCGATCAGCGCCGCAATGATGCAGACGAGAAGTCCAATCCCAAACCAGATCGCCTGTCGCTTAACAAAAAAATAAACGT
>Ga0209059_1001684_pt1 | contig 10118 bp, 7 predicted proteins | sample GraSoiAngelo_151_FD_186165 | JGI IMG/M metagenome (GOLD analysis project Ga0209059, IMG submission 186165) | Grasslands soil microbial communities from the Angelo Coastal Reserve, California, USA - 14_1009_12_20cm (SPAdes) (version 2) | ecosystem: Environmental > Terrestrial > Soil > Grasslands ...
TGGCGAATTACAACTCCCTCGGGGACTTCGTTGCTCGGCTCGTGCGCGATCGCTTCGTGCAGATTCGGATCGAATTTCTGGCCAACCGCGTCGATCGGCTGCAATCCGTTTTCAACCAGAAAATCCTGAAGCTGTTTTAGCACGAGGCTCATTCCGGAATAAATCGGCGACTTTTCACCGCTCTCACCGCGCGCCGCTTCCAAACCAAGTTCGAAGTGGTCGACAATCGACACGAGTTTTTCGAGGAAGCTGGTGTTGGCATATTTTATCGCCTCTTCTTTTTCGCGAGCGGACCGTCTCTTGTAGTTTTCAAAATCGGCCTGGCTCCGCATTGCCAAATCGCGAAATCGATCCAGGTCTGCCTGCAAACCTGCGACCGGATCGTCCCCATCAGTTTGGTCCGCGTCCGACTGCTTCCTCAGCTCGTCGGATTCAGTTAGCGGGATTTTTTTCATGTTTTTCGGATCGCAATCATAGTGATGTCGTCGTTTTGCGGAGTCGAACCAACGAAATTTCGCAAATCATCGATCAACCGTGTAACGATCGCCTGCGCTCCTTCTCTTGCGCTGGATTGAACCGAAGCAATCGTTCGCTCCAATCCAAATTCATTCCCTTCATTATCGAGGGCCTCGGTGATTCCATCCGTATAAAGAAGGATGCAATCATTGCGCTCGAGCGACACCGCGACGTCCGTTGTTAACCTGTCGAACACGTCTCCGCTGTCAATGCCAACGACCATGCCCGGCGTCTTCAATGGTGTAAGAGTCTGCGATTTCTGTTGGTAAAGCAGCGGTGCGTCGTGTCCGGCGCGCGCGAGCGTAACGCCGCCGCGGACATGATCGAGAACGAGATAAGCCATGCTGATAAACATGTCCTCTTTGATGTCGGGATAAAGTTGCCGATTCACTTTCTGGAGAACATCGGCCGGCGACGGATTCCCGATCGCCTGACTGCGCAGAACGCTCCGGCAGATGGCCATGATGAGCGACGCGGGGATGCCCTTACCGGAGACATCCGCGATGGCGACACCCAAACGTTCATCGTCCACTTTGATGTAATCAAAATAATCGCCGCTAACCTGGCGCGCCGGCACGTTCACGCCACTAATCTCAAATCCGTTTACGATCGGCGCTTCGGCCGGAAGAAGAATCCGTTGGATGTCGCGCGCGATCGCCAAGTCGTGATCGAGTCGCTTCTTTTCGTTCGCCTCCGAATAAATAATCGCGTTGTAAAGCGCGAATGCCGATTGCTCGGTAATCGATTTGAAGACGACAAAATCGTTTTGCGAGAACGGGGAACCCATTCGGCTGTTGGCAAGAGCGAGCACCCCCATGTTTTGTTTCGCGTAGAGAAGCGGGGCCACCATTACGGAAGCCGCGCCGAGCGAACTGTCTCGCAGCGTCGCCAGTTCCGGTGCTTTGGAAAATTCATTCAAGCAAAGCGGCGTGGCCGTCTCCCATACGCGCCCAAGCACTCCCTCGCCGTTTCCGATATTGTGAACCCGAAGAAAATTTTCCAACGCGACCGGTGTCCCCGCCGTTTGCTGCAAAACATGCGGCGGAACGTCCACCAGCGGCGGACAACCCTTCGAAACGAAAGTCGGCACAAGTTTGGTCCCGGTTCGATCAGTCAGATAAAGCGCGCCACCTTGTGCGTCGAGGACGCGGGTCGCTCCTTCGACAATCAATCGATGCAGATCCGCCGGCCTGATTGTTTCGCTGAAAGCCTCGCCCAGTCCGTGCAGGAAATCGAAGACCAGCGTCTCCTCGACTTGAATCTCTTCCTGCGAACGTTCCAACCGGCGAATGCTTCGGCGTTGTCGCAGGAGCGTGTAAATCCACGCGGCCAGACAGGCGATCAGCAGCCAGAAAAGAATGGATGGCCGCATGAGATCGTGGCCAGCTTACTTCCCCGCCGTCGTTTGATGAAGGTCCTGTTTTAAATAATCGAGAACGTCTTTAAACCGGGAAAGATTTTCTGGCGCCGCCTCGCACAGGGCTTCATGCGCTTCCAGCATCGTTTCGGCCCGTTCTCTTTTTTCGGCGTTGGCGCCGTCACGCGCGTTCTCCGTCATCTTCTCGCATTCAGGAGCGGTAGCACCATTCGAACGGATATCGAAAATTTGATCGAGCCCAAGCCCGGAAAGAAGCTGGCGACTGCGATCGCCGCAACGAATAACATGAAGATGACCCTGGCCCAGTTCCTTCAAACGTAGGGCCACTGCCGCCATCGTTCCCATGAAGGTAGAATCCATCATCGCGCAATGTTCCAGATCAATAACAAACTCGCGGTAACCGCGGTTGACCATTTCTTGCGCGAATTCCTTCAGGCTCCCGCTGTTCAGGAAGTTACCCTTGCCTTCCACTCGCACCCAAACGGCGGGACCGTTCACGCCCACTAGTATCGATGACTGCACAACTGAGTAATTAACGATACAGGCTCGACGTCGACGCTGTCAAATTGTCGACGTCTCTCAACCGTAAGGCCTTGCGCCCGCTATTCCCACATGTAGGAGTGCGTTTCCGCTACAATCGTGCCGTTTTCGATGAGCAAACAGCGCCACGCCGTCACCCGACCGTCATCGAAGTAATCGTCTCCCACCACTTTGAACTCAGTCTTGTGACTGCCGCGCACGTTCGAGTACGAGATTTCCTGAGCCTGGACATGCGCATGCAGTTTCTCCTGCCGGTACTCGAGCCGTACTGTTAAATCGGCCGCTCGCCGGGCGCGCCAGAGAAAATCGAAATAGTTCCCGATTCGCTCGCGTTGGTCGAGCTTCGTCACCGCGCCAAAAAGCCGGTACTGCCTTTCGAAGCGGATCGAGGCGTCCTGGACAGTGGTCGATTTGCTCGACGGCGCTGTGCTAGAGAGCTTTCCTCCTTTGGTTTTACCCTGAACGCCGTCGGTCCCGCTACTTTTCTCCTGGCCGGGCGCGTTCTCGGTCAACAGATAAAGTTTCGTCTTCCGAAACTGAAAATCCTCATTGAGCGCCATCGGCAGCGGAACGACCCGGTCGAGCAAACGCGGTTGTTCCGTTGAGCGACAGAATCCGCTCGCTAGCGGAATCAGAACGAAGAGTGCGATTAGGAACCTCACGCCTGTTAATGAAACCGGTTCTCGTTTGACCTGTCAATTCAGGTCGCGGCACCACTTGGAACGGATTGAGCAAAGAGTTACCATTTTCGATGATCGAAGTGCGCTACGACCACGGAGTGTATCTCCCGGTCTATGACTTATGGCTGGATCCCTGGGAAGCGAAGCGCTTCGCTTTTGTCTCGCACGCGCATAGCGATCACATCGCACCGCACAAAGAGATCATTCTATCCGAGCGCACTGCGCGTCTGCTGCAGGCACGGATGCCGGGCAGTCGCACCGAACACATCCTGCCTTTCGGCGAACAGCGACGCGTGCACGATGTCGGCCTATTGCTTCTGCCGGCGGGACACATTTTTGGGTCGGCGCAATTATTTCTCTCAAACCAAGGCGAGACGCTCCTCTACACCGGCGATTTCAAATTGCGTCATGGGAAATCGGCCGAAGCAGCTGAATGGCGTCCGGCCGACACGTTGATCATGGAAACGACGTTCGGTTTGCCGCGCTATCAATTCCCACCGACCGAACACGTAATTGCACAAATTGTCGCGTTCTGCCGTGAGGCAATTGAAGACAGTGCCGTGCCGGTGCTGCTCGGCTACTCGTTAGGCAAAGCCCAGGAGATCTTGTGTTCACTCGATGGCGCGGGACTGACCCCGATGTTGCACGGCTCCGTCTATCAGATGACGCGCATCTACGAACAATTCGGACGGTCGTTCTGCGAATATGTGCGCTACAACAGGAATGATGTCGCCGGAAGAGTTCTCATCTGTCCGCCGAGCGCGAGTCGTTCGCCGATGATCCAGAAAATTCCGCGCAAACGCGTCGCGATGATCAGCGGCTGGGCGGTCGATCCGAATGCCGTTTACCGCTATCAGGTCGACGCCGCCTTTGCGCTTTCCGATCATGCCGATTACAACGATCTCATTCGGTATGTCGATCTTGTGCAACCGAAGCGCGTCTTCACGTTGCACGGATTCGCCAGCGAATTCGCGCGCGATCTGCGCGAGCGCGGAATTGAAGCCTGGGCTCTGAGCGAAGAAAACCAGATGGACTTGAAGCTGCCAAAACCTGTAGTGGCAAGCGTGTCGCCTGCCTCAGGAAGGAGCGCGGCCGACACGGCCGCCGTTACAACTTCGGAATTCCTCCAATTCGCCAATGTCGGCGAATCCATCGCCGCGACATCAGCGAAATTAGAGAAGGTGCGATTACTCGCCGAATATCTGCGTGCGCTCAAAAGCGACCAACTATCGATCGTGACGACTTATCTGACCGGGCGCGCCTTTCCCCAGAGCGACCTGCGAACGTTGCAAGCTGGTTGGGCGGTAATTTATCGCGCGCTGGTCGCCGCGACAAAAATCAGCGACGCGGAGTTCCACCGCATCGCGGCGAGTCATGGCGATCTCGGCAAAACCGCCTTCGAAGTTCTCGAAGGACGAACCAAGCCGCAGCCATTCTCAATTTTGGAATCGCGCGATTTGTTCGAAAAACTTCATCGCACCCGCGGACCAATTGCGAAAACGGAATTGCTGCAAACGTGCTTTGCCAATTTGTCAGGACGCGAAGGTCAATACGTGGTCAAAATTCTGACCGGCGATCTTCGGATTGGTTTGCGCGAGGGACTTGTGGAAGAAGCGATCGCGCGCGCGTTCGAAGTTCCACTCGAGCACGTTAAAGAAGCAAACATGTTGCTCGGCGATATCGGCGCGACCGCGTCGCTTGCGTCGCAAAAACAATTGGACCGCGCGGAGTTATCGATCTTCCGGCCAATCAAATGCATGCTCGCGACGCCGGAGCCGACCGCAGAAGCGATTTGGCAGCGATTTAGCTCCGTAGAGGCCGCCGTCCCCGGCGCCAATGTTGAGCGGAATCCACCGAGGACGGCGGACGCTACAGTTTTGGTCGAAGATAAATTCGACGGCATTCGCGCGCAGCTGCATCGGAATTCGAAACGCGCCGAAATTTATTCGCGCGATTTGCGGCTCATCACCGATCAATTTCACGAACTGGCCGAACAGGCGCGCAAGTTCGAGGTCGATCTTATCCTCGATGGCGAGATCGTCGCTTTCGAGCTGGGCCGCAAGCTGACGTTCTTCGATTTACAAAAACGGCTCGGCCGGAAAACGGACGGCGCGGATTTGTTTGCGAGTGCGTCGGCCGACGTTCCAGTCGCGTTCATTGCTTTCGATTTGCTCTGGCTCGACGGTCGGTCGCTCTTAAAGAACGCCCTCCAGGAACGGCGCGAGTTACTGCGCGGCTTAAAATTGCCGAAGCAATTTCAAATCGCGGAAGTTTTTCCGGCGCATTCAGCCGCCGAGATTGAGGAACACTTTCAACAAGCGCGACGGCGTCTGAACGAGGGGCTGATGATCAAAGATCCGAGCAGTTTCTACACGCCGGGAGCGCGCGGAATGTTTTGGTTCAAACTTAAGAAAGAACTCGCGACCCTCGACGTGGTGGTAGTCGGCGCTGAATTCGGACACGGCAAACGCAACAACGTGTTGAGCGATTATACTTTTGCGGTGCGCGACGAAACCAGCGGTGAGCTTTTGCCAATCGGCAAAGCTTACAGCGGCCTGACCGATGTCGAGATTGCCGAACTAACCGACCACTTCAAACAACACACGATCATCGATCACGGCCGATATCGCGAAGTCAAACCGGAGATCGTTCTCGAAGTCGCGTTTAACTCAATTCAGCCGAGCACGCGTCACGCCAGTGGATTGGCGTTGCGCTTTCCACGAATCAAAGCGATTCGGCGAGACAAAAACGTCGATGCGATCGACACCCTAACTTACGCGCGCGAACTGGCGGCGCAGGAAGCGCGAACGGATACAGACGAAACTATTAAGGCGTAGCGGAGGGCGAAGGTGTCGTGCCTGGTTGGGTCCCTTCTTTGCGTTCCCGTCTTAATTCCTTCTTCTCTTCACGCTTCTGCTCTTTCTTTTCCTGCTTCGTCAACTTTCCACCGGGGGAAATCGAAAGGGCCGAAGCCGCATCCAGCATCGGTGTCGATGTTACGGCTGGCGACGGCGCTGGAATTGCGCCCGAGGAAACAGTGTCGCTCGCGGCTGGCGAGATTGACACTGCCGACTTGGGGGTTGCGCTGGGCGTTGTTCGCGGCGGCGGCGTTGCGCTCGGAACCAGCGATCGTCCGCGGCGTTGCGACGCGGTCGGCAAAGGTGATGCAGACGACACTGGCGTTGAGGTTGCAGCCGGTGTCGGCGACGGTTCGGACGGAATTACCCTCGGCGGCGTGATCTTCGTTTCAGGTGTCGATGTTGCAACGGCAGTGGGCGCTGGCGTTGCCGATATCGTGGCGGACGGCAATGGCGTCGCGGTAGCCGGTGTCGATGAAGCCGGGATTTCGGCACCTTGAGAAGCCGTGGTCGTTGTTGCAGTAGCCTTTACAAATTTCTTTGACGGCGCATTCGAGGGCGGAGTCGCTTCCGCTTTCATTTTGTCGCGCGCTTTCTTGGCAGCTTCGTGATCGCCTATGGCCGCCCAACCGAGATCGACGGTAACTTGCGTAATGTTTTGTTTCACCGCCCGCGGCCGTTCGCTCGCCTGCGGCGCCGAAATCACCGGCGCAGCCACAATCACAGTTTCGCCCTGAACAAGCGGCCGTGGTGCTTCGACATTTAGGTCGACACTGGCGTTGCGCTCCAAGCGGAATCGCTGCATTGACTCGCGGCTTTGCGCGCGAACTTCGTCATAATTCGGCCCCTCATTCACGATCGTCGTATTGTTATAAGTGATGTTGGTAACATTGGTGGTCTGATTAACGATCGCGACGTTGCGTTCCGGCGGGAGGATGGTGGACTCGGCTCGCTGGGCGCCGAATTCTCTCGTCGCAACAAAACAATATTGATCCGGGCCGATGTCGTAATAGTTATCGGACCAGTTGTGGATACCGGTGCGTTGATCGAATCGCGCTTCCGGGGGCAGGGGCGCCCAGCCGACGTAATCGTTGCCCTTTCGCCACGACACCCAAGCCGGGGCCCATTGTTGACCTGGAACCCAGACCCAGCCGATTCCCCGCAGCCGTGTCCAACGTCCGTAATGATAAGTCGCCCAACCGAATGGCTCCTCGGAAATCCAAGTCCAGCCGGCATCGGTGTAAACCCAGCGCCCGTTCGTGTACGGACGCCAACTCCGCGAGCTCTCTGCTTCGCGCGGTTGCCAAACATAGCCGTAATCAGCGGTCTCTAACCACGCGCCATGAGGCTCGAGCTTGGTATAAAAAGTTGAATACCCGGAAGTCGGTCCCGCTCCAGAAACGGCCCTCGCCCGAGTAACCGGTTCGGATTCAGCCCGTTCGCGACGAGCAGGCGTTGCTGCGGCCGCATTCTCCTTTTCCGCTAACGCTTTTTCGCGCGCGTCGAGATCGGCCTGCTGCTGTTGAAGCTGTTGTTGTTGCTCGGCTTGATGTTCCGCTGCCAAACGCTCCTGAACCTGTCGCTCAACTTCCGCATTCTTTTCCGCTTCAGTTTGCCGCTTCTGGCAGGAAACAAGAGTGGCGACCGCGATTACGGCTAGGACTACAAAAAACTTTCTCATGGCGATGAATTAGACACATTTCCTTTTTCATTATTCAACGGGTGGGCGCCGGGGATGGGGTTGCACTTTGAGCGGAGGCCGGTGTGAAAATGACGGTTTCTATTTTGGCGCGTCGCAGTTTTTGGATGTTCGCATAAAGCGCAACCAGTGCGAAGCCGATCACAATCCCAACCATGAGCCGGCCGACATTCTTCGAGACGCGAGGTTCCGAGTTCACCTTGAAACTATCGATGTCGATCTCCTGCGCGCAAACGCGGGTCAAGGCAACTCCAACGCTGCGATCGCATCCATCACTCGCTGGCTCAACCGCGTGTAGAGATCTTTTCCACCGGTCCCAAGATCTGCGTCCGAGAAATAAATCGGCTCGCCAGCGACGATCGTGATTTTGCGCCACAAATGAATTTTTCCGTGGATCGGCCAGGCGTCGAAGGCACCGAAAATTCGCATTGGAACAACCGGGGCGCGCGTTTTTGCGATTAGCAGACCCAGACCCGCCGCGGCGGGTTGCAGATTCCCGTCGGGCGTGCGCGATCCTTCCGGAAAAACCAGCGCACACTCGCCCGCGCTCAGGATTCGAATCAATGCTTTCAGCGCGCTCCGATCGCCTTCCAAATTAACCGGAATGACGTTGAGCTTGGGTAAAAGCCACCCGAGCACCGGCACATTCATCAACGATTTTTTCGCCAGAAAGAAAATGGGCCGGTCGCAGGCATTGCCGGCCAGCGGCGGATCGAAAAAACTTTGGTGATTCATGGCCAGAATCACGGGGCCGGTTTGAATGACGCGCTCTCGATTAATAATTCGAAACCGAAAAAATAACTGGGCGAGTACCCGACTGAGATTGTAGCCGAGCCAGTAGTAAAAATTCATTTAGCGATTTAGTGATTTAACGATTCAGCGATTTGTTGCTGCCAATCTTCAAGTCTTTGACTCGTTAAATCTTTAAATTTTTTGCGCGCAATCGTTTAACGATTTCGTCCACGACCTCGTCGACGGTTAGATGCGACGTGTCGATGACTTCCGCGTCTTTCGCGACGATAAGGGGGGAAGCCGAGCGCGACGAATCGGCTTGATCGCGGCGCGCGATTTCATCGCGGTGCCCTTGCGCCGCGCGCCGCTGCGCTCGCACTTCCGGCGACGCGTCGATGTAAAATTTGTAGGGCGTAGCGGAGAAAACGACCGATCCAATGTCGCGACCTTCGACCACCAAGTCGTCCTTGCCCGCGTAATCGCGCATCCTCGCCCCCAGAACATTGCGGACCTCCGGGACTATGCTCACTCGTGAAACTTCGCTGTTCACGCGATCTTCGTGCAGATGGCCGGCTAAATCGACATTGTCGATCAAAAGGTGAAGTTCTCGGTCCCGCAACACTCCGTTCAACGACAAAGTAGCAATTAGTTCCGCAATCCGAGGTCTGTCCGACGGATCGATGCCGCTGTTAAGCACCGACCACGTGACAGCGCGATACATGGCGCCGGAATTGACGTAAACGAAGCCCAAACGGCGCGCGAGTTGACGCGCCACGCTGCTCTTTCCCGAAGCGGCCGGCCCGTCGATGGCGATTACGCGATGTCGATCTTGTGCTTGCATTTCTGGTTCTCCGCGACGAACGGAGTTTTTCGCGGGACGCCCGCGGAAGCAAGCGTGTGATTATTCTTCCACCGGCGTCGCTGGCACGAGCGTGCCAATGACGGGCGTGCTGGCGCGAACTCGCCTTGGGTTTATGAACTCGTCCAAAGCCTTCTCGAAACCGGGATACGATTCGCGGATACATTCGGCGTCCTGAATAATTGTTTCGCCGTCGGCAAAGAGTCCGGCGACGGCAAAGGCCATCGCGATTCGATGGTCGCCGAAGCTGGAGAGTCGCGCCCCCCTCAACGGTGCCGGTCCATGGATTTCGAGGCCGTCATTAAGCTCGATCACTTGAACACCCATTCCCCGCAAATTGTGCGAGATCGCCGCGATCCGATCACTCTCCTTGACCCGAAGCTCATGGGCGTGGCGAATGATGGTCGTGCCATTAGCCAGCGCGCCCGCAACTGCCAGTGCCGGCAATTCGTCAATCAGCTGTGGAATTTCTTTCCCGTGAATCACCGTGCCTTTGAGCGGCACACCGGTGACTTCGACTACACCGCGCGGTTCCAATTGATCGACGCCTTCAACTGCTTCACGCACTTGCGCGCCCATTCGCACCAAAACGCCGAGCAATGCCGTCCGAGTGTCATTCAGTCCGATGTTGCGAACGAGCAGATGGCCGCCGGATTGGGCAGCGGCCGCGACCAACCAAAAGGCGGCCGAAGAAATGTCGCCTGGAATTGAAAAATCGCGCGACTCCGGGATCTGGTCGCCAAAAACGCTGATGGCGTCTTCGCTTTTCGCGGTGCGGATTAAAAAATAATTAAACATCAGCTCGGTGTGGTTGCGGCTGGCTGACGGCTCATCCACGGTCGTTTTGCCCTTAGCG
>Ga0209059_1001686_pt1 | contig 10111 bp, 8 predicted proteins | sample GraSoiAngelo_151_FD_186165 | JGI IMG/M metagenome (GOLD analysis project Ga0209059, IMG submission 186165) | Grasslands soil microbial communities from the Angelo Coastal Reserve, California, USA - 14_1009_12_20cm (SPAdes) (version 2) | ecosystem: Environmental > Terrestrial > Soil > Grasslands ...
CCGCCGAAAATAGCCATATCCGTGCCGAACGATCCCAGGTGTGGTTCCGTTAGTGCGCCGATCCACATGCGCGTTCTCTCCGGGATCTTCCGGCTGAGGCGCATGTCAAGGCGCTCTGAGTCCGTGTAGAACTTTTCATTGCCAATCCCCGGCTTAATCGAATCCTGCACCATCGCCGTCTTGACTCCCCATTCCGTGAGCAATCGCTGTCGCCCCGGATCAATTATCGTGGGCTGGTTCTGCAACATGGGACGGAGCGAGGGTATGTTCTTCTCCTCAAGCTGGCTCATCCACGTGTTGTTACAGGTGTGGCAGACAGTATTGATCGTTTTTTCAGGGTCGGAATCAATCGTCTCAGGACCGGTCCCTTCTTGTACCCGGATCGGACCAAACTTCAGGAGTCGGTGCATCCAGGCGGCCCAGAGATGCTCTTTGCTGCCGGACTCGTTGTTACAGAAGATGCAAGGCGGGAACATGCGCCGAAGTATAACAACCTAGTGCTGACAGCTTTCGTCAGAGTGCAGGCCGCCGTTTTCGCCTGTCCTTTAACTGTCCAATAAGGATTCCCAATCGTTCCTTACAAGGCTTTTAGGTAGCCACCCGCGTCTTGTAAGTTGTTGAAATTCCATATTCCTGTGGGCTCATAACCTCCCGCTCCTTAGGATTCCTTGGAGTTTCCTGGAATTCGTTGTTTGGAGCTTGTGCAATTGGGCGTCCGGCGCAGCAATGCACCGGAAGATCGCTCGTCAAAGTCGGTGGAACCTACGTCGCGTGAGCGATAGGGCAATACCGAACCAAGCCTCCGAAACCGGGGGAAGGCGTAGAGACTGGATGGCGAGCATCCCTCGTGGATGAAGGTACAGTCCGACTCTCATCGAAAGGTGAGTCAGATCGCATAACCCAAAGGTCGGCGGCTCAAATCCGCCCCCGCAACCAATGAACGCCACTGCCGAAATGCAGTGGCGTTCGCCTGAATCCGTATCTTTTGCTCTCTAGACCAAGCCATAACGCGCGAGTGAAGCGCTGTCGCAGTTGTGAAAGAACCCGCCTAACGGATAACTAATTGAAAATACGGGACGCGGGTGACTCCCAAAAGAGTAATTAGTGACGGCTGGTACAGATTCGGGCACCATCATTGGACCATGAAACTCGACAACTCGATTAGAATTCTCTCGAACTCGAAACTCACCTAGTCCGCTGTACTACCTCCGCAAAATGATCTCGCAGGTCTGGGTCGACACATCCGGCAGGATCGGACGACGGAGCTGATCTCGAAGTATCCTCTGGCCGATTCGACCGTAAAGCTACTGATTAAGAGTCACGTAACGCTCATCCATTCAGACGGTCGCAACTCACAAAAAAACCAGTAACTTACACAAATCTTGCGCGCGCAGAGAATTCGTTCCAAGTGCTTGAAAAGCTCGCCATATTTGGCAACGTACAGCCACAATTGCAGCCACAATTGGGCACCTAAGCGTATCGCGAACATTGGCTTCCGGTGAGTGGGATTCGACACCCAGAGCTGCCTAACAAAATAAACAGGTTAGGAGGCGCGAGTGGCACACCAAACCTCCGCAATTCAGCGAAAACAAGCAACTCCACGTTCTATTGGCCGCTTAATGGACGTTGATTTCTTCGGGGGTCATTTTCTATTTCCCGTTGCATATGAGTCGAACGTCGAAACAGTTGCTCGTCTCGCAAACCGAGGCAAGGACCACGGATTAACAGTCAGGTAAGGCTCTGACATCCAAACCTCTATCAACTCAACTAAACCACTAACTTACAAAAGTCTTGCGCGAACAGAAAACGGCGCCCAAATGGTTCAAAGTTGGCAGTCTTTAGCTAGCGACAGCCGCAGCCTTCCGTCCCGGTCGGGTACTGCCCACGATAATTCCAACCTTTATAATTTCCTCTTTCTCCCTTCCGGTGCGGTCCTCAGGTGACCGATGGTTACTGACTCAATGATCATGGTTATTTTCCTGCCTTGTTCTCTGTGCGATTGGCCGTCACTTCCTGGCGGCTGAGACGTTCAGCTGCCAGCAGCCCGAGCTTCTTAATGGATCCGTAGAGGTGTTCCTTCTCCTTCTGAGACAGGGCAGACATCAGCGCCTCAAGGTCCTTTGCATGCCGCTCGAAGCACGATACCTCCAGGGGTTTTCCTTCCCCAGTCAGGTGAACGACGCGCGCTCGTCGATCAGCTGGGCTCGACTTGCGAACAACCAACTCTAGTTTCTCAAGGCGGTCAACCGCAGCGGTCATGGAACCACTGGCCAGGCGCACTTTATCTTGAATCTCAGAGATGGTGAGTGGGCCCTTGTGCAAGAGAGCTTCGAGCGCGACGAAATCCGTGAAGCATAGCCCGGTGTTGGCAATACTCTGCTCAGCCAGCAGGCTTAGAGCTCTATAGCTCCTTGCAATGACCAGCCAGAGCCGAGGTGCTGTGATAACGCCACTCTCCTGATCATGTATGCACGATCACGCGGCTTGAGGCCGTCGCTGGCCGCTGATGCTGTTCTTCGCGGGGGAAGACAACAGGCGATCGACCGAAGCTGCGCCTGAGCCGCGAATGATCAAAAAGACCGTAATTCCCAGTGCCAGGAGGTGGAACTCAAAGCCCTCTCCCTTTTGCGTCCCCGCCCAGTTCATAAAGAAGCCGAACTGACGATGGACCATTGCGACCGCTACGAGCATATTGCAAAAGATTCCAAATGCAGCAACGCGGGTGAACAGGCCAAAGATGAGGCCCAGTCCCCCGAAGAATTCCGCGGCAATGGCGAGAAATGCGAATACGGCCGGGATGTGCAACATTCCCGTGAAGAAACCCATCGTGCCGGTGAAGCCGTATCCACCGAACCATCCGAGCATTTTCTGGGCACCGTGGGCGAAGAAAATCACTCCTAGCACCAGCCGAAGAATAGTCGTTGCAATGTCGTGGTCAGTGGCAATCAATTTTCGAAACATTCTAATTCCCTCCGTCGCTCGCTGTCGCGAGTGGATCAAGCAGCAAATAGGATGAATATCTGTATATAAGGATTCTTTCTATCGAGGTAAATACTGGGTCTCTGTCTGCAGGTCCTGCCACTTGGGACAAACAACGGCAGGCGCTAAGTACAATACGGTGCTCCGAAATCGCCGGACGATCTCAACCGCTTTCGATCTGTGGTTTTTGTCGAGCGGGGTTCCGTACGGCCTTGGAGCTTTGGCCCCGGACAAGATGCGAGGCGTGTTATCCCCACAGGAGTCTTTCGTACTACCGACATTGAACAGATGCGGATAGTGTCCCGCACATCTAGGGATTGCCCAGGCCCCAGCATGGCTCTTCGCAGCAGAACTCAGAGAAGATACGTCATCCGTCTTCTGACTGCATTTGAGCGATCAGTATCAATCTCTGCCGTACGGCCTGCCGGCCGCCGACCGTCCACCAAGGTTCAAATCTTCATCGAGCAACTGGAGAAGACTTTCGCGCTCTGTTCCCAGTTCACCCACGACCCAGCCGAAACTGTTAGCGATGTTCGATCGTCAAGATTCGTAACCTTAAGTCGTTTCTCGAAGTAGCGTCGATCGGCTTTCAGATCTGAAAAGCACTTTCGCAGCGATCTCGATAAGCTTGCGACGCTTAGTCAAACCTGGCTACCCAACATGCGGTCCAGATTGAATGCGGCGCTGATCAATGCGAGATGAGTAAACGCCTGGGGGAAATTGCCCAGCGCCTCGCCCTGGGGCCCGGTCTGTTCTGCATAAAGCCCAAGATGATTCGCATAGCCCAGAACCCGTTCAAACAGCAACCTGGCTTGATCCAGCCTTTCGGGATACGCCATGCCTGCGCGTGTCAGCGCTTCCACAAGCCAAAAGGAGCACATGTTAAAAGTACCTTCCTCGCCCGGGAGTCCGTCAATACGGGGCTGAGGCGGATAGCGATGCACGAGGCTGTCGCTGACAAGGCCCCCATGACTGGGGCTTTCAAGGATAGCGTCTATGGTGCTGAGCATTCGCGGATCGGTCGGGGCCATGAAGAAGACGAGCGGCATAATAAGGAGGGACGCGTCCAGATCCTCACTACCGTAAAACTGCGTAAATGATTTGCGCTTCTCGTTCCAGCCCTGGGTCATTACTTCTTCGTAGATGCGGTCCCTCTCCCGGATCCACTTTGCGGAGTCGGCTGGAAGGGCACGCTTGTCAGCCAAGCGAATACCCCGATCCAGAGCAACCCAATTCATGACCTTCGAGTAGACAAAATGCTCTTGCCGATTGCGCATCTCCCAAATGCCAGCATCCGGAAGCTGCCAGTTCTCGCAGATCCACTCCATAAGATTACGGATCTTCACCCACATATCGTACGGCGTCGGGCTGACATACTTATTAGATAGATACAGGGCGTCCATCAGTTCGCCATAGATGTCTCCTTGAAACTGCGAGACCGCCAAATTGCCGATTCTGACCGGGCGGGATCCCCGGTACCCTTCCCAGTCGTCCAAAGTCAGCTCGGGAATATGAGCCTCACCCTCGATCGTGAACATCACCGGACTAGGCGCGTTCCGCCGGGCGTGCTTGGACGCGTAATCCTCGAGCCAACCCAAGAAGGCGGCCGCTTCGTCTCGGAAGCCGATGCGTAGAAATGCATAGACCGTAAAAGCGGCATCGCGCATCCAGGTGTAGCGATAATCCCAGTTGCGAACGCCTCCGATGACCTCGGGTAAGCTCGTGGTTGGCGCAGCAATAATCGCCCCGGTAGGTTCAAACGTAAGAAGCTTTAACGCCAACGCCGACCTGTGCACTTGGTCGCGCCAGCGCCCATGGTACGTGCAGCCGGAGAGCCAGTTATGCCAGAATTTCACGGTGCTCCGAAGCAGTTGCTCAGCACCTTGTTCCGACGGCGGAGTAGGAGCACCGTCCCCGTCGCTGTTTTCCCCAAGAATGAAGGTCTGCGATTCTCCTTCGGCGAGCGCGAATTCGGCAGATACCCCACCCTGCCCGTCATCGCTGAGCGGCACGGTAGTTGAAAGAGCTAAGGCCAAGCTGCCTGACTTGAATCTCGCCCCGTTAGTCTCAATCACCGTCTCGTGAACTTGCCGTCCGTAATTAAATGCCGGACGACACGCGACCCAAATGCGCACTGCTCCCCTCACGCAGCGAACGCGGCGGTAGATGCGATGGTACTCAAGGGAGTCGGAAGGCAGCCCCGCCGGCATGAAGTCCTCAAGTTCGACAATTCCGTCTGGGAGCAGGAATCGAGTCACTAGGACATTAGTGGAAGGCCAATAAAACTGTTTGTGCCGCACCCCGACAGGGCCAGCAGAAATTTGGAACCGCCCGCCTTTCTTATCATCTAAAATTGCCCCGAAGACGCTGGGCGAATCAAAGTGCGGATAACAGTACCAGTCGATCGAACCATTCATGCCTACGAGGGCAACAGTTCGCATGTTGCCGATGATTCCGTAATTTTCGATAGCCTGATACGACATTGCGTTTCCTGTTGCGTCTAATGAACTTTACATCGTCCCAATGATTCGATCTAGACGAAGATCGGTTCGACCGGTGTCCGAACGCTCGACCGCTGTCTGGTGCAAGATGATATTGCTCCCTTGCAGCATGGTACCGAACGTCGGCGAGGCAATCTGGTAATCGCCCTCGTTCGCCAACTCCTGCAATCTCGTGCATTCCGGCTTTGGCCTCATGGAGCAGACGGAGCGAAGATCACCCTCGTTCCAGAACGTCAGTAAAACTCTGCAGATGGCGAGTGACTGCACCGCATCGGCATCGGGTGTTTGCTTGGAAAAAGCTCCGGGATTGGAAAAGCTCAAGATCCCGCGATGCCTCGGGCATTCGAAACGGGGATGCTGGACAATTTTGATATGATCGCTGAGCCAGGCTCGACGGATTGGAACGGAAGCAGAAGCTAGAAAGGCACGGACGGATGAATCGCACATTTCTTACTTTACTGCTCGCAGTTTGCTCGGCACCGCGTCTCTTTGCGCAGATGGGAAATATGAACGCTCCGACATTTACGAAGGATGTCGCGCCGATCCTGCAGAAAAATTGCCAGAGTTGCCATCGACCGGGTGAAGCTGCTCCTTTTTCCATGCTCACGTATGAAGAGACGCGGCCGTGGGCCGGAGCGATGAAACTGGCCGTGAAGCAGAAATTGATGCCGCCATGGTTTGCCGATCCTCAGGTTGGACATTTCGCGAATGACAGGTCGCTCTCTCAAAAAGAAATCGATATCATCGTGGCTTGGGCGACTGCCGGCGCACCCAAAGGCGATCCCAAAGACATGCCCACATCTGTGAATTTTGTGGAAGGATGGGGCATTCCAAAGCCGGACATGATTTTTCAGCTGCCCAGAGAATTTCCCGTGCCGGAATCGGGCATGGTCGAGTATCAATACGTAATTGTACCTACCGGCTTCACGGAAGATAAGTGGGTTCAGGCTGCGGAAGTCCGTCCGACGGAACGCTCCGTCGTTCACCACATCATCGCCTACATTCGTGAGCCGGGATCGAATTACTTCAAAGATCAAAAGCCGGGAGTCTTCTTCGAAGCTCCCCCTGCGAAAATCGATGAGAACGTTGACACCAGCGCGCTGCCTAGCGATTTTCTGGTTGGCTATGCTCCCGGTCAGCCGGCGGAAGTCTTGCCGGCCGGAGAGGCCAAACTGGTGAAAGCGGGCTCCGACATCGTGTTCGAGGTTCATTACACGCCCAATGGGAAAGCGGTGATGGACCGCACTAAACTAGGCTTGGTTTTGGCCAAAGAGTCGCCCAAAAAAAGAGTGCAGACCTTGTCGGCGGTGAATGGTACTTTCAAAATTCCTCCCGGCGATCCCAACTACCGCGTGGATGCGTCCTTTGAAATTCGCAAGGAGGTGATACTGGCCTCAATTCATCCCCACATGCACACCCGGGGAAAAGACTTCGAATATCGCGTGGTATTCCCGGGCGGGGAGACGCGGACCATCCTGCGCGTGCCGCAGTACAACTGGCACTGGCAGCTCTGGTACAACCTCGTCGAACCGATTGTGCTGCCTCCAGGGGCGCGAATTGAATGCACGGCACACTTCGACAACTCGCCGAATAATCCGGAGAATCCAGACCCCACAAAGACCGTGATCTGGGGGCAGCAGAGCTGGGACGAGATGATGGTTGGCTTCTTCAACCTGGTTTATGATCCACGAATCAATCCCAAAGACTTGCTGCCGGAAAAGAAAGTTGTTGCGAACAGCAAGGCTTCAATCGCAGATCATTGACGCCGAAGGCTGAACATTCAGCACCACCGACAATCCAATATGAAGATTGCTCCTCGCGTCTTGATCATCGTCACCTTGGTCTCTGTTTCTGCATTTTCCACAGCTCAGTCTGGTCCCTCAGCAAAGAAACACCTCCTTGTCATCGGCGAAGAAAAAGGATACCGGCACGACTCCGTGTCCCACGCGATGGCGACCATCCAGCGACTGGGGTGGGAAACCGGGCTGTGGGACACCACACTTCGCACCGACACCGAGGTACTCACGAAGAAGAAGTTGGAATACAACGCAAAGAACCTGAACGACTTCGACGCCGTGCTTTTCTTCACCGGGGGCGACCTCGAAACGAATGCCCAACAGAAGGCCGACTTCATGTCGTTCATCCACGAGGATGGCAAGGGATTCATTGGCGTGCACAGCGCTGCCATCACTTTCGTGGACTGGCCCGAATATGTCGAAATGGTTGGCGGGACTTACGACGAGCACCCGTGGACTACTTTCGATGCGCCCATCCTCGTGGAGGACCCAGGCTTTCCGGGCATGCAACAATTCCCGCATTCTTTTACGCTGCGCGACGAAATTTACCAGATGAAAGACTACTCACGCGACAAGGTGCGCGTGCTGATGCGGCTCGATGTCAGCAAGCTCGACATGAAGAACAAGAATGTCCATCGCACCGACGGCGATTTTGCTGTGACTTGGGCAAAGATGTACGGCAAAGGACGCGTCTACTACACGACATTAGGTCACGTGGATGCGAACTGGGACAAACCGGAGTTCCAACAAATGATTACCGAGGCCATCAAATGGGCGATGGGGTTGGAAAATGCAGAACTGACATCCCGTCCACTGCCCGCAAACTAGCCTGGCGAATACAAGACAGCGAGGGGTTCATTGATTCGGGAAGGTGCGATCACGAGAAGAAGTTTTGTGAAGACGGTGGCCGGCGGCCTGGCTGCAACCGCACTTCCCTTGCGCGCGGCGGCGAAGCTGAACGTTGGCATTGGCACCTATAGTTATCACAATCTCTCGATGGACGAAATGATTGTTCAGCTGAATGCGCTGCAAGTCGAGGAAATCGAAATGTCGCGCGGTGAGTTCATGCTGATGAACCACCCCGCCGAGGAAATGTTTCGTTCGACTCGAAGCAAACTTGACCGAGCGGCAATCCGCTGCGCGTCCTACTACACGGCAACCATCAAAGAAGATCAGGATTTAGAGAAGGCTGTGCGGTTTGCCAGGCTGCTGGGCAGCAGCAATGTCACAGGCGATGCTACTGGCAGCATTCTGAATCGAATCGATCGACGCTTTACGCACGAACAGTTGACCTTCGGAATCCACAATCATTACTTCAAGGGTGAGAAGTTCGCCTACGAGAGTCCGGAGGATGTGCTGAGCGCTCTCGCGGGACTTTCTAAAACCGTCGGCGCTACCGCAGATGTAGGGCATTTTGCATCTTGCGGCCATGATCCCGTCGACGCCGTGCGCAAATTGGGAGCTCGTCTGATGTTGGTGCACCTCAAAGATATTCAGGCCGTGGACGGCGAAGTGAACGTGCTGCTTGGAAAAGGAATTTCTAAGATCTCTGCCGTCATGCAGGAACTGCACCGGCAGGATTTTGCGGGACTGGTGGCTGTGGAATACGAAAAAGAGGGGGACGTGAACGAAGACATGCGGCGAGACGTGGAATTTGCCCGCAAACTCGCCTAACTGCCTCGCATGGAAGGATAGAAGCCGATGTGGAGAGTGTTCCTATTCCTATTGATTTCTCTGAGCGCATGGGCTGAAAACGCGCATCCGATCCTCGCACTTGGTTCGCCCGCGCCTGACTTCGAACTACCCGGCGTGGATGGAAAGACGCACAAGCTGAGCGATTATGCGCCGAGTCCAATCCTGGTTGTAGTCTTCACCTGTAATCATTGCCCGATCGCGCAGATGTATGAACAGCGTCTCGGGAGGCTGGCCGCGGACTACAAGGACCGGGGCGTGGCCGTGGTAGCGATTCAGCCCAACGATCCAAAGGCGATCCGGATCGATGAACTGGACTCCTCGGATATCAGCGACAGCCTGGCCGAGATGAAACTCCGCGCCGAATACAAGCATCTGCAATATCCCTATCTTTACGATGGCGACACGCAAGCGGTGACCAGGGCCTATGGTCCGCAGGCAATCCTGACGCCAGCGCTTACGAGCTTCTATGTTCGTTTTCGTCTCCCGAGACGAAAAGCGAGTTCCTGAACTTGGTCCGTTCTAATGAGGAGATGGGGAACGACTACATCATTGTGCTCACGCCGCCTACCACTGAAGAAATTAGGAATGCTCGCCCACTCGGAACGGTCCTACCCCCGGATGCTCTCACCCATGCCATGCTGATTGCAGTGACCTTGTGTGCGCGTATGGAAGATGATCGCGCTGTGTCGTAAGGGCGGCGTGGAATCGTCTGCGAACGCTTTTGGAAACGGATGGACTCGGCTGACCGATGCAGACCTATTGATTAAGGGCCACGGAAGGCTCATCCATCCAGACGGTGGCAACTCACAATAAACCAGTAACTTTCAAAAGACTTGCGCGCACAGGGAATGCGTTCCAGGTGTTTGAAAAGTTCGCCATACTTGGCAAGGTACAGCCACAATTACAGCCACACCTACAACAACCGATTTTCGGCGCCCGACAAGGCTTGAAGGCGGATGTGAGGCAGCTGCTCTTCGCGGCTGCCCGGCCGGGATGCTCGCGCACACGTACCTCGCGCGGTGGTGACTCTTCAGGTTGGTGCTCCGCCACCGAGAACAAGGTGCTGCCCAATCCGGTGGTACCTGGACGCCTACCGCACAAAGCTCTGGGTGATACGGATGTTGTTCCTTTGAGCAAGGC
>Ga0209059_1001687_pt1 | contig 10110 bp, 12 predicted proteins | sample GraSoiAngelo_151_FD_186165 | JGI IMG/M metagenome (GOLD analysis project Ga0209059, IMG submission 186165) | Grasslands soil microbial communities from the Angelo Coastal Reserve, California, USA - 14_1009_12_20cm (SPAdes) (version 2) | ecosystem: Environmental > Terrestrial > Soil > Grasslands ...
TTTCGGCACCTGGGCGAAGGTCCGAGCCGGACTGCCGACCGCCGCAAGAGGCGTGCACTCTCCGTTTCACACCAGATTCAACGGCATTTCCAAAGCGACATCGATTTTGTTCAGCAGACACCGCCGATGGAATTCGTACAGACCTGCTTTCTCACGCTCACCGAAATCAAAGAAAAGATATTCGCGGTAATATTTTCGGCAGAACTCGGGTGAGACCCGCGTTTGCGACGAGACGAGATCATCGAGGTTTTGCAGGTTCCGACCGCGAAGCTGTCGCAAGGCGTCGGCTATTTCCTCCGCATCGCTGACTTCCGGTCGAATCAACCAAAGCGCGAAGACGAAGGGCAGATGGGCCACATCGCTCCATTCTTCACCCAAATCCCAGACACTGTAATCCCGGTACTTCTCTCGGAATCGAATCGCCTGATCCCCAATCAGGAGCCGTGCCCTCTGCGGTGGTGCAACGGGTTGTAAACCCGGGACAGACTCGAAGTCTATGTTTCGAACCAAGCGCGGGCTCAATCCGCGTTGCGCGAGAAGACAGCGCAAAAGCGCAACTGATGTTTCAGATGCAGGATCGAGCTCGATTTGCTCAATACGCGCGAGTTTCCCACCATGCGCAACGATGACACTGTAAACCTCGCCTCGGGATGAAATCGAGATCCCGTCGACGATCCGGTAAATCGGACGACGCAGAAATTCGAGACTGGAAACGAGGGCAACGTCGAGAGCGCCGCGATCGAGTTTTCGACAAAGCGCTGCCGGATGATCAAAATCAACAGTGCCCCCACTCCAACCGTGAATCAGGGGGCGAGCGTTGAGATATTTAACGCAGCCGATGCGAACCGGCTTCACAAAAAGATCTTCCTCTTCTTTTTAATCTCTGTCTTTCCTCACAGTCAGAATAGGAGGAAGAGACACTTACACGCACGCCAGTTCCGCGTCGGCCGAGCGCACGCCGGGCATCGATCCGTTCTTTGGAGCAGTAATGTGTCGATAATAACTGTCGCGTTGGACCGGTTCGCGACCGGCCTCGCGAATGGCGTGCTCCAGGGCGGCGACGGTTTGCTGCTGCGGTGTTGTTGCGCCGGCCATGTGGAAAATCTTTTCTTCCAGAATAGTGCCGTGTAAATCGTCCACGCCGTAATTCAGGGAGACCTGTGCGAGGGGCAGGCCGATGCTTACCCAGTACGCGGTGAGATGATCAATGTTATCCAAGTAAACACGGCTGACGGCAAGATTGCGGAGTTGTTCAATGGCCGTAGCGGGTTTGATGTGGGCCAGAATTGTCGTTTGTGGTTCAAAGGCAAAAGGAACAAAGCCGGTGAAACCGCCCGTCTCGTCCTGAAGCCGGCGCAACTTGCTTAAATGATCGACCCGATGTTCGAGGGTCTCGATGTGGCCATAAAGCATGGTACAGGTGCTGCGACCACCCATTTCGTGCCAGGTGCGATGGACCTCGAGCCATTCTTCCGCCGTCTCCTTGCCGCGGCAAATCGTATCGCGCACGACCGGATCAAAGATTTCCGCGCCGCCCCCGGTAATCGAGCCAAGCCCGTGCTCGCGCAACAATTCGAGCATTTCCCGGATCGACAGCCGAAAAATGCGCTGCGCCAGGTGACGCACTTCGATAGCGGTGAAGGCCTTAATGTGTAAGTCCGGATCGAGGGCGCGTAACTCGCGCAGCAAGTCGAGATACCACGCCTTACGCAGCGTCGGATGAAGCCCACCGACCATATGGACCTCGGTGATACCAAGCGGCAGGGCTTCGCGGACAACGCGAACAATTTCCTCAATGGCATATTCAAACGCATGAGGATCGCGCTTCCTCGCGGCAAACGCGCAGAACTGGCACGAAAGAATGCAAATGTTGGAGTAGTTGATGTAGCGGTTGTGAATGTAACTGGCGTAATTCCCGTTCTTTCTTTCGCGCACCGCATTCGCCATTATCCCGAGGGCGTTCAGATCGCGCGACTGATACAAAACCACCGCCTCGGCGTCGCTGACGCGCTCTTGCGCTTCAATTTTCTCTGCAATAGGTCGAAGCGCGTCGGGAATTAACCGGTAATTCATTCCTAAGTTGATATGGATAAACGCTGGGTGAATGATGCATGGTCTGAGAAAGTGATGCAACCAAAACGACCAATCGGGACGCGACGCCGAATTCATTGTCGGGTTTTAAACGAATAATGGTGAGCACGTGTCCGTCGTCCTTTTCCATGTCGGAGCAAGGCGCCAGCGAGCTTGACGATGCTGCCCTGATGGCGAGAGCGGCGCGCGGCGATATCGCTGCGTTCGAGCGGCTTGTCGAACGTCACCAGGCTCTGGTCATTGGCACGGTTGGGCGAATGCTGGGCAACAATTCCGATGTCGAGGACGTAGCGCAGCAGGTCTTTGTACGGGTCTGGAAGAGTGCAGGGCGTTACCGGCCGACCGCGAAATTCACCACCTGGCTGCTAACCATCACACGTAATCTCGTTTTTAATGAAGCCCGGAGGCGCAAACGGCATCCGGGCGATTTGCTGGACGTTCATGAAGGCGAAGAGACTCTGGCGCTGGTCGATTCGGCCGGACGGATCCCAGACGAACAACTGCTCGAGAGTGAGCTGCAACGTGAGATTGAGCGGGCAATTCTCGCGTTGCCCGAGAAACAGCGAATGGCGGTCGTACTCCGCCGTTACGAAGACAAGAGCTACGAGGAAATCGGAGAGGTTCTTGGACTGTCGATTGCTGCGGTTAAAAGCCTGCTGTTTCGCGCACGAACCGAACTACGCGCTGCGCTTAATCACTATCTTGAGCGTTAGATTCGCTCTGTCCTCGCCTCGCGTTCTCGAGCCGGTCAACCGACAGGGCGGCATAGCGCCGTGGCTCCAGTTCAGTTCTCGCCAGAAAGTGGAAAGGGCGAACGCCGCGAAGCGTCCGCCCCCTCTCAACCCCACATTCCACTGAAAACTAGAAGTCGCGATCCTTGGCTGAACTCTTGAATTGAATCTCTTCGCCCATCGCGGGTGGCGGCGGCGTTCCCGGTTTCGGGTAATCCGCTACCACCTGCCGATTGCCGGTTGGCACCAGCCGAACGGCGCCTTTGGCGTTGTTGCGCCAGCCGTTAATGTCGGCGTATTCCTCGCCCACATGGTGTAATCCACTAACCTGATCCTCCAAACCGGTACCGTATTTGGAGCTAATGATCGTGGGCGTCACGAAAACGAGCAGATTGCGTTTGGTCCGACTGTTTAGATGGTTCTGAAAGAGATAACCAAGAACCGGGACATCGCCGATCAGGGGCACTTTGTTACGCGCTTTGGCCACTTCGTCCTGGAGTAATCCACCAATGGCCAGCGTATCGCCGCTGTGGATCAAGACGTTGGAATCCAGACTGCGCGTATCAATGATCGGGCTGCTAACTGTCGCACCCGCGAACACAAAGGTGGAATCTCCGACCTTGTTGCTGATCTCGGGTTTCACCTTCAGGGTGACAAAGTTGTCCTTATTGATGCTGGGTGTAACGATGAGGGTGTTGCCGAACTTTTTGTCCTGGAATCCACCGAAAACGGCAGTGGCAGTCTGTTCATTGAAATTCAACTGCGGAACCGGCTGAGCGCGATTGATCTCGATTTTCGCCTGCAAATTGTCAGCGGTCACAACCCGCGGATTGGCGAGGAATTCAGCATCCGAATCTTCATTAAGTAGCCGCAAAGTGGCGGACATCTGCGGCACGGTCAGGATTGCGAACTGGCCAAAGGCCAAGTGACCAAAGCTGCCCAGGAAATTTGGGTTGTTGGGATTGCCCAATGGCAGTGGCCCTACAGCCCCGTTAAAAGTTGAATTGTTCCCGGTACCACCGCCTGAACTACTAGTGGTCGGTCCACCGTACTGGAAGGTCTTACCGTTACTCGCGCTACCAACCACTCCGGACCAGTCGATGCCGTAGCTTTGTTGCGGGTTCGCCGTAACTTCAACCAGGCGAGCTTCGATCATTACCTGCTTGGTCGGTTTGTCGATCGTCACCAGTAATTTGCGGATATTGTCCAAGTTACTGCGAGTTTCCCGAAAAAAAATGGTGTTGGTCCGCTCGTCGAACTGAGGCGGATCCTTGCTCGCAAGCTGGGAGGCCAGCAAAGGCGCTACCTCTTTTGCCCGCGAATAACTGAACTGATAACTGTCGCTCTCCGTCGGCTCCGCGGTCTTTTCGGCAGGCGTCTTAATATAGTAAACATGGTCAATCTGATCCATGGACAGACCTTTGGCCTTTACGATAATCGCGATTGCTTGCAGCGCGGTGACGTCTTCCAACCGCATCGTCACCGTGCCAGTCACCTGATCGCTTACCACCATGTTAACCTTGGCTTGACGGGCCAACAGACGCAGCACTTGGCCGACATCGTCGCCTTGAAACTCACGCACGCCGACACCACCGCTTTCCGTAGCAGATTCGGCAGCGGCAGGCGGTGGAACCGTGGTGGCGGGCGTGCTGGTAGATGGTTGGGGGGCTTTTGCTGCTGGCGTCGACGTCGCACTCGTCGCCTGCACAACAGTTAAAGGGCCAGGGACTGATTGGTTTTTATCGGCATTCTTGGCAGAATTAGCGTTACCCGCCTTCTTTTCAGTGCTCTCGGGAGCAGGCGAAGTCGCTTGGCCAAAGGAGACGGAGATGGCCGCGAGGAATGCGATCGTTCCGCAAGTCAGTTTGAATGTGAAAGTTGCCATAGTAGTGGTGCGATTTTGATTAAAGCAAAGGGCGTTAAAGCAGGAAGCAGACCAGCGTCCGGTCTTGTTTCCGACCCCTCGAGAGCCGGTTTTCTACTCCGCTTTAGGCAGAGCGCGCAGCAGCAATAAAATCGCGGACCCGGTAAATATCTTTGCGGCCGGACCGCCCCTCGACCCCGCTCGCCACGTCCACGCCAAACGGCCGAGATTCGGTAATGGCGCGACCCACATTTTCGGGCGTCAAGCCCCCGGCCAGAATCAGTTCCAAGGTCGGATTGGCGTTGATCAGGTCGCGCGCCCAGCTCCAATGAAATGGCACACCCGTCCCCCCAAACCTCCCCTCAGTAACCGTATCCAGTAGGATCCGCTCGGCGTGGTAATCAGGTAGCCGTGTTTCGGGCCCGGTCATCGGAATTGCCTTCCAAAGGGGGATATGCGCTTCTACTAGATTCAGACAAAATTCAGACGACTCCGTCCCGTGCAATTGCAGAAGGTCGATCCCATCTACTGCTGCGATCGTCGCCGCATACAACTCGGTCGGATTTACCACAACCCCAACCCGAATAACCGTATCGGGCAACTTTCTGATCCAACCGGCCGCTTTCGCGGGCTCAAGATAACGCCGGCTGCCCGGCCAGAAGTTAAAACCCAGAGCATCCGCCCCGGCCGCGATGGCAAGCTCGGCGTCTACCTGATTCATGATGCCGCAAATCTTAACGAACATGGGGCGATGTCTAAAAGAGGCTGAATTACTCACGGCCGCAACCGACGCATCATAGCTCGGCGCCCGTGACGTGAATTCTGATTCTGGGGAGCGCATGCGCCTCGCGTTCCCATTTCGGCGCCTCGCCGAAATGCTTCTTTTGTTGCACCATAGTAGAGTGGTTGGCGAGGCGCCAACCACAGCACGCGAGGGCACGTGCGCTCCCCAGACTTGAATCGCAGCAACTCCGATAATTCGTTCGTCGTGCCGCAACTAGGCTGCGGTCGCAAACCCCAACGAAGGCTTCGTGAAATCAGGCGCCGGCATCTCTTTGACTAGCTTGATTATACCGTTCTGCCATTTGCGTCCGATCTCTTGCAAATAAGGATCGTCCTGATCGAGCCGCATTCGGGAATTCGCCAACAGTGAATCGGTCTCGTAGCAAAGCAAATCGATCGGTGGCCCCACCGCGACATTACTTTTCATGGTCGCATCGATGGAAACAATTCCAAATTTCACCGCGTCGCTCAGTGAAGTCTCGTAATTGAATCCACGATCGAGAATTGGTTTCCCGTATTTCGTTTCGCCGATCTGCAGAAACGGACAATCACGCGTCGCATGAATGCTGTTTCCCTGCGGATAAATCAGGTGAACCTCTGGTGACAAACCCACGATCTGGCCACCGACGATCAGGTTGATGTTGAAGTCGAACCCGTCTGCTTCGAGCGCCACGCGATCGCGTCTTTCCACCGCGCGCACTTTGCTTCCGACATAACGGGCGGTTTCGTAGAGCGTGTGGGTATTCATTATCGTCTCGCGCGACGGCTCGTTGTTCGCCAGAACCAAATCGTCATCGATCAATGCGAGCGTCGCCTGAGTGAGCGAAAGGTTGCCCGAGCTCATGATGCAAATCACTCGCTCGCCCGGTTTTTCGAAGAGCCGCATCTTGCTCCGCATCGTGATGTTGTCCATACCCGCACTTGTACGTGAATCGGAGAGAAAAACCGCACCCGTGCGGCAGAGCATCCCGAGGCAGTAAGTCATGAGCGATCTCCGGGTTCGATGACGCGACCTCGCACGCGCTTGATTTGAGCATGGTGGGTCAAGATATGGACGCGGCCGTCGCTCCCGCGGAAAAACGCGCTCAGAATCCAGGACACAATCCCAATCACGATCGCACCCCAGAACGCGCTCCCAAAACTATCGACGTGAAAGCCGGTCACGATGTTCGGGACGAACCAGAGCAGCAGACCGTTGACGATGAGAATAAAAAATCCGAGCGTCACAAGAATGAGAGGTGCGCTTAAAATTAGCAACACGGGTCGGACAAAAGCATTTAGGATGCCGAGGAGCAAGGCCGCACCGATTAGCGAGCCGGTGAAATCGTATCGGATTCCATGAATAATTGAAGCCGCGACCATCACTGCCACCGTCGTCGCCAGCCAGCGAAAAACAAAGTGCCGCATGGTGTACGCTAGCGAAGGCTTCGCGTTAACGCCAATCCTTTGCGAAAACGGCTTGCCAATCCGATCCGGGCGAGTACAGCGATACCTGTTTTAGTCATGCCAAGAAAAACAAAGGACAATTCGAAATCGTCGGCCGAGGAAACAGCGCTGAACGACCATGCCGCGAAACCGGCAACGAAAAAAGCCAGTTCCCCGCGTAAGACTGCGTCACGCAAAAAATCTGCTCCACCGAAAGCAACAACCCATATCAGCGACGAAGCCATCCGTACGCGCGCTTATTTCATCGCCGAACAGCGCGAGCGTATGTCGCTACCCGGCGATGCAGACTCCGATTGGCTGGAAGCGCGCCGCCAATTATTGGCCGAGCTCGGCGAACGATAGATAAGATTAACGGGATTGAATCAAGCAGATTAGGGCCAGTGCCGTAGTCCTGCATAATCATGAAAATCTCGTGTGCGGCAGTCAAGGTAGGAGGGGCAATGCCCCGAAGCTGCGATTACCCACCACTCGATTACTCCCGTCTTGGTTTCGGCAGCTGCGGGACGACGCCACGGGCCGGTCGTCGCGCCACCCTCGTTATTCTCCACTAGCTGCCTCGAGTTCCGGAGCAACCTCCCTAACCTTCTCCATCAGCCGATTCATCGCGAAAGGTTTCGGCAAAAACCCGCGCACTCCGATTTCTTTCATCAATTCCTGCGCGCGCGCCTCATCGCCGCGTCCTGAAATCAGTATCAGCGGGGGAACCAGTAGCGGCGGATTCACATGGTTATAGACCTTCCCAATGAGCGCAAAGAGCATGGCGCCATCGATCATCGGCATCGAAAAATCGAAAACGAAAACGCGGTAACGTTTTTTCAACGCCAGCTCAAAGGCGTACTCCGGATTAGGGGTAGCATCAACTTCACATTGGAAACGAGTTCGCAATGCCTCGCTGATAAGACGCGTAAGCGACATATCGTCGTCCACCACGAGAATGCGTTTGGAATCGCTGACAGCCACGGCAGACGGTTGCGCTAAATATTCGTGAGTTTCAAGCTTTCCTTCAACGGAAGGATGCGCTTCCGCTCGTTGCGTTTCAGCGCCAAGGGCGCGAAAAAATTCTCCCCCGCGGCAGCGCCCCCGGCCTCGCTTGCTCAGCGCCTTTGGCGCTAAAGACAAATGCTGTTAGCGTACGAATTCACCCTATCCTGCGAAACAAATGACGAGAGAAGAACAAGAATTAGCCACTGCTTTACGAGAGCGCCTAAAAATTATTTCCGACGAAACCAGCCGCCGTGATCCCGATCAACACATCGCGCGGCTCCGCGAGATTTCCGACCGCATTCAATCTCTGTCCGCCGCTCTCCCCCAGCCCATTCCGCCGCGATTAGCCCACTTTCTCGATCGCCGAAGCTACGACAAAGCGTTGGAATTCCTCTGTAGCGGCGGTCTATGACCGCCCTTCTTCCTCTGGAGAGTGCACCCGCCCTCGCTTGCAACGCCAGCCCGGTTCGTAACTGAGAGCAGGTACCCGATAACCGCTCAGTCCCGGCTGAGTTTCTCCTCATTCCGAGTTTGCCTCTTGTTCCACCGGATAATAGCGGTCCGTTATTTCATTCCAGGAAGCGTGCTGTAGTGGCGGTTGTGTAACCGCCAGTGCTTCAACCTGTAGGCCGCTACAATTAGCGGGAGTACAACTCGACGATCAGTTGCTCGTTGACCATCGGTTGAATTTCTTCGCGCGAAGGAATGCGGGCAACTTTGCCTCTGAGAGCGTCGCGATCGACCGTCAACCAGTCGGGCACTGGAACGATCTGCGTTAGTTCGAGATTGCGCAAAGCGAGTTGACGCGTCTTCGGTTTGTCTTTGACCGAAATCTCGTCGCCGGCCTTCACGTTAAAGGAGGAAATGTTCACCGTCTTGCCGTTAACCAGGATGTGGCCGTGTGAAACCAGCTGGCGGGCACCAGCACGCGTGTTGGCCAAGCCGAGACGAAAGACGACGTTGTCGAGGCGGGTCTCGAGCAATTGCAAAAGCCTTTCGCCGGTGACACCGCGTTTGCGTAACGCGCTTTGGAAAATCCGACGAAACTGTCGCTCGAGCAGCCCATATTGATAACGCAGCTTTTGTTTTTCACCGAGCGCAATCGCGTAATCGGATTGTTTCCGGCGCGAACCTTTCGGTCCGTGCATTCCGGGGGGATAATTTTTTCGCTCGAGCGATTTCGATGGCCCGAAAAGCGGGACGCCGTAGCGGCGGCTAACTCTGGTTTTTGGTCCGGTGTATCTGCCCACTTAGAAGATTGATGGTTGAGGGTTGATAGTTGATTGAATCATACGCGGCGTGGTTTCGGCGGGCGGCAGCCGTTGTGCGGAACGGGGGTAACGTCGCGGATCACGGTAAGTTCGAGACCGATGGCTTGAAGAGCGCGCACAGCCGATTCGCGTCCCGCGCCCGGGCCTCTGACCAGCACTTCCACTTCCTTAAGACCGTGTCCCATGGCCTGCCGCGACGCATCCTGCGCCACCATTTGGGCCGCATAGGCGGTGCTTTTGCGCGAGCCTTTGAATCCAACTTTGCCCGCACTCGACCATCCGATGACGTTGCCCTTCATGTCCGTAATCGTGACGATGGTGTTGTTGAACGTGGCGAGAACGTGCGCGATGCCGTTGTGAATGTTTTTGCTGCCCTTCGCCTTGACGATCTTCGGTTGCTCGACGCTTTCAGGACTAAGGGAAAGGTTCTCCGCCGGCGCCGCGGCCGGAGCAGCCGTTTCCTCTTTCTTTGCCTTCGGCGCGGTCTTTTTCTTCGGCTCAGCCGGAGCTGCAACCGCAGGGACTTCCACCTTGGCCGGCTCGCTCTGGACTTCTGCTGTGTCGGGTTTGGGCCCAGCCTCTTTCGCAGCTTTGGGCGCCCTCGGTTTCTTTTCGGCGTCTTCCGCCGGTTTTTGTGGTTCAGCCATTAAACTTTACCTGCTTTAGCGTCTTTGTTGCGAATTACGCCGACGGTCTTGCGCGGACCTTTGCGGGTGCGCGCGTTCGTCGATGTTCGCTGGCCGCGCACCGGCAGTCCGCGACGATGCCGCTGCCCGCGATAACAATTGATTGCCTGCAACCGTTTCAAATTTCCCTGGATGTCGCGGCGAAGATCGCCCTCGATCTTGATCTTGTTGTTCGTGATTGCGTGAATGATTTCGTTAATTTGCTGCGGCGTCAGTTTGTTGGCGCGCAGATTCGGATCGATGTTCGTCTGCTC
>Ga0209059_1001690_pt1 | contig 10090 bp, 10 predicted proteins | sample GraSoiAngelo_151_FD_186165 | JGI IMG/M metagenome (GOLD analysis project Ga0209059, IMG submission 186165) | Grasslands soil microbial communities from the Angelo Coastal Reserve, California, USA - 14_1009_12_20cm (SPAdes) (version 2) | ecosystem: Environmental > Terrestrial > Soil > Grasslands ...
CACCTCTAAGTAGTTGTAATCACTGTTAAGCGTGACTCTGAAAAGGCTGGCGTCGGCGGTTCAACTCCGTCCCTGGCCACCATATGTTTCAGTGACTTAGCAACCCGGTCCGAAATCTTACACCTGTGATTTCACACCTGTGGCCTCTCAGTTCACCGCGTTTGAGGGCGTCATCATCGCGGTCAGCATATCAACCTGCGCTGCTAAACGATCTTCGCTCATGCTGTGCGCGTAAATTCCGAGCGTAGTGGAGACGTCGCTGTGGCGGAGCAATTTCTGCACCGTCTTCACGTCCGTCCCGTTCCGCACGAGGAAGCTCGCCAAGCTGTGCCGCAGGTTGTGGAACCCGAGACGTACCTTCTCGCCTTCCTTTAGCACTCCCACCTTCACCGCAGCCGGACGGAGGTAATCTTCCACTAGCATGTTGGCAACGCGGGGTTGCTTTCCCTTGAGCCGGGTGCTCGCAAACATCCAGTCGGTCGGCTGACCGTAGGGCGTCTGCTGCTGCCACTCGCGGATGAATCCGGCGAGCAGCGGAACCAAGGGAACCGGAGCTTTGCTGGCCGGGCTTTTCGACCGACCAACTTTCCCGGCCGTCCACGAACGCCGAACGGAAATCTGCTGGCTTTCGTAATCCACGTCTGCCCACTGCAAGCCAAGGCACTCGGAAATCCGAAGCCCGGTCGCGGCGATGAGTAGGGTGAGAGTACGTTCCGGTTGAGGCATCGCCATGAGAATCTTGAAGCCTTCCTCCGGCGTGATGAGCATTAACGGTTCGCTTGGCCGTCTGATCAACGGTCGCACAATCTCTTCGATCCTCTGCGGCCCGCGGTCATTCTTTCGCGGACTCCCTAAGACAACCACCGGGAATTCAAGCCCTTTCGCTTGGTGGATTGTTATGAACGGAATCCTTCCTCTGGGAAAGGGATCGTCAGCGTCTTCCACTTCCGATTCGCCGAGCCGATACAAGGCGTAAAGATACGAGCTAAACAAAAATCTTATGAACAAATCGCCGCTCAAGAAGCGGCCCGTGATCATTGGCGAATACTAGTCAGTGAATCGGGCGAGGTATTGAGAAATCAGCGCCAAGTTGCAGGCCGGGCCTTCATCTATGCCCGTCTCTGCCATGTCAAACATAGCTTTGAAGTGGTCGAAGGCCATCGCTTGGTAGAAGAGGTCAAGAACGCTCCAGTCCACCGACGTCGCCGTTGTGATCACGTAATGCAAGCTGAACGGGCGACCTTCCTCTGCTCGTTTTCTGATCAGTCGTTCCATGTAAGGACTGCGAAGGGTAGCCATGCAAAGGAACGGTGTCGGCAGCCTGTTCGAAATAGTGCGCCGCGTTCAGATCGGCAATGAGCCCAGGCTGAACCGGTCGCCATCCCAGCCGTTCTTGCGTCAGAGCACTGGAAGCCGGGCCGTCGATACCAAAAAAGAGAGCGATCCAGCCAAAATGATCGGCTGCTTCCTCCCGAGACTTGCTGACGACCGGTACGTTCAACTGCCGACCGATGACCTCAGCGATCTCGCGAGTCGCTACGCCCTCGTCGGCCACGCCGTGATATCGGGCTGCCGCGGAGCCTTTCTCAAGCGCAAGCCGGTAGAGATGAGCAGCATCGAGTCGATGCACCGCGGGCCAGCGGTTGAGTCCGTCCCCTATAAATGCGGAAACGCCCTTTTCCCGTGCGATGCTAATCAAGCGCGGTACAAAGCCGTGATCACCGTTGCCGTGGACCGATGGCGGAAGCCGCAGCACCGATGCGCGGATTCCACGTGCCGCCAGCGCAAGCGCCGCCTCCTCCGACTTCCGTGGGAAGTTGGGATTGTGTGCATCCTCTTCTATTGCGAGCGCGCCTTGGCGTTGAGCGAGCAGGGTCCCGGACGTGACGATCAACGGGCGATCAGTGCCCGCGAGCGCCCTGCCGAGAGTCTCGATGGCACGCCGATCCGCCTCGGCGGCTGGCCCATAGTTTGAGAAATCATGGATAAAAGCGGTGTGGATCACGCCGTCGGCAGCCGCTGCACCGCTGCGAAGGCTTTCGAGATCTTCGAGCGAACCACGATGTACGGCGGCTCCCGCCCCTATAAGAGATTGGGCTGCCGCATCTGAGCGCGCGAGACCAAGCACCTGATGACCAGCGTCGATCAGTTCTCGGACGACTGCGGTACCTACGAAACCAGTAGCTCCGGTGACAAAAACACGCATATTCATCTCCTCCTAAGCATTTGTAAATTCGACCGATAGGGACGACGCGGACGAAGCGTTCACTCCACCGGGGAGCCGGGTCGAAACTTTTGCAGTGATCAATCTCCATTCGCGGGCTGAAGTAGGCAGACCGTCGATCTCGATCAGCTCGTGCAGCCAAGCTTGTGCTGAGAGCTCTGCCTGTTCCGACCCGAACAACTGGGTGACGGCGCTGAAGAATGCTGACAACTCTCGCTCCGCCATCGTCATGAGGTCGGCGCAACCAGAGTTTGAATTTATTGATGGCTCGTAACGAGCACGTGGATTCATTTTCCTAACCTCTCGAAGCCCGGAAGAACGAAACGGCAACCCAGGACGCGGTATTGACAGGCCGCCGCGTTCCAGCTAAAACGGAGAGTGTCTCCGAATCAGTAGATAAGATAACCGGAGGCTGTCTCCGGTTGCAACTTTTTTATGCCGACCAAAAATCAGAAAGTTGCCTCACGAAAACCGCGCACCGATGCGCAGCGGAACCGCGAACGTATTCTGGAGGTGGCGAAGGAGGCGTTTACCCGGTCCGGCGCGAACGCCAGCCTCGACGACATCGCCAAAGAGGCAGGTGTCGGAGCGGGAACTCTGTATCGCCACTTTCCTACGCGAGACGCACTCATCGAAGCGGTCTATCGGACTGAGGTGGAAAAACTGGCTGCAGCCGAGAAGAAGTTCTCCGAAAGCCTGCCTCCCATCGAGGCCTTGCGAGCATGGATGTTACTGTTCGTGGACTACATCGCGACCAAGCAGATCATCGGCCCCGCTCTAAATTCGCTCGTTGGAGGGCCTTCGAAGTTGTATGAAGGTTCACGCGGTCAGATCCAGGGAGCGATTGATTCGTTGGTGAAGCGCGCAATCAAGAGCCGCGACATTCGTAAAGATCTGGAGCCATTCGATCTGCTCCGGGCACTGATCGGCGTCTCCCATGTGGCGTCCGGTCCTGACTGGCAGCAAAGCGCCAGGCGACTCGTGGACATCCTCATCACCGGTTCGCGGCCAGTCAAGTAGACGCGCCCAGGTCCGATTACACCAGGCACCGCCTGATGTATCTCAAAAGCCCATCCAGTCAGCGGCCAATGCGGTGTCGGCTTCCTGTTAACAGCAACTGTCGTCCAAACCGTAAGACCCAAGCAGGGTCTCCCGCGATGCTCGGGCAGACCTCGCCCCGTGACAAACACCGGTCGTATCGAGCGGCAGTCCCCCAGGATCACTAAGCAGCGGCGGAGGTCTTCACACTCTTGGCGGCTTGTGCGATAAGAGATGCGACCGCCTCGGGCTGCGACACGTAGATGGCGTGGCTGCCCTTGACCTCAACGACCGTGGAGCCCGCCCGTTTGGACATGGAACGCTGTGCATCAGGTGGGATCATCTTGTCGTCTTGTCGTCGGTGGCGATCATGTACCAGCTCGGCTTGGCCTTCCACGCCGGTTCACTGATCACGCCGGCTAACGCCTCCACGCCCCACGGGACTTGAGAGTCAGCCATGAAAGCGGCTTTTTCAGCGTCCACATCGGCTGCGAAAGAAGCGCGGAACTTCGCCCGGTCGAGGAACAAATAGCCGTCTCGCGGAGGCAGTATCGGCGGTACGGGTGCGCCGGGCGGCGGATCTTTGATAAGCGTTGCCACGGACTCGCCCTTGTCCGGAGCAAAGGCGGTGATATACACGAGTCCTACAACCTTGGGATCGTTTCCAGCCTCCGTGATCACCGCTCCACCATAGGAGTGGCCGACGAGAATTACAGGTCCGTCCTGCGACGCAAGAGTTCGCTTGGTAACCGTCACGTCGTCCGCCAACGATAGGGTAGGGTTCTGGACGATGCTGACGTTGTAGCCGTTCTTCTTTAGGGTCCTGTAGACGCCCTCCCAGCCAGAGCCATCCACAAAGCCGCCGTGGACCAGAACGATGTTGTTCATTGCTCGCTACCTCCTCTCCTTAACGGTTCGCCGGGCCTCTAAGATTTGCCCGGCTGATGGGAAAGTGTAGCGGGGCGGTAAATTAGCTGTCAATCGTGAGGCGTACCAGAGAGTGTTTGCGAAGCACAGGGAGCAGGACCGATGCATCTGTATAAAGGATTGGTGTTGAAATATTGCCTTATCACTCGCGATGCCAGAGTCGGCTCGTCACCTGGGCGTGTGGTCGGCAACTCTTCGCCAATCGGATTACCGAAGGGCTCGGGGGGACTGTTTCTTGCTGCTGAGTGACGTCGCCGTCCGCCCGGGTGTATTTTGTGGACAGCCCGAATTCGGACGGGGCTTGTTTTGCGCCTCCAAGGCCTGAAAACAGGTGTGAAATGTTGTCAAATCGAAGCCGCGGATACTGATGAGCGACACCCACCAAAGCGGGGCCGGTACGGCGGCAACTGAGCGATACGAAGCCCTCTTCCGCGTTTCGCAAACCCTCATCTCGATCCGATCTTCGGAGGAACTCTTCAGGCTTCTCGCACGCGAGCTGCGCGCAGTAGTGAATTTCTATGTGATGGGCGTCGGCATCTATGACGAGAATGCGCACCAGATACATCTCACGTCGTACGGCGAGCCCGGTATTCCCCTTCAGGTTCCACAATTCACGCCGGAAGAAACCTTCACGTGGTGGGTGTACCACCATCAACAGCCGTTGATAATTCCGTCATTGGACACGGAGACTCGATTCCCAGCGGTAGCCGAGATGCTCAAGAACCGCGGGGTTCGGTCGGTATGCGTGCTTCCTTTGACGACGGTACATCGGCGCCTCGGAGGCCTCGCTTTCGGCAGCATAAAAGCTGATGCCTATAACGAGGAGGAAGTTAACTTTCTCTCGTTCGTCACCAACCAAGTGGCGCTGGCGGTGGATGACGCGCTGAACTTCGACGCCTTACAACATGCCGAGGAAGCGCTGCGCGCGAGCGAACAGAGTTTTCGCCTGATCGTCGACAGCATCCCCGGGCTCGTTAATACTACGACGGCGGAAGGCGAGTTCGAATTTGTCAGTCAGCAATGCCTGGACTATTTTGGCACCACTCTTGAAGAATTGAAGGCTCAGGAATCGAAAGGTTGGACCACCTCAAACATTGTGCATCCCGATGACTTTCCTCGCATGCTGTCCACGTGGAGGCGCTCGGTCGAAACTGGGCATCCACACCAGTCTGAGTACCGTATCCGACGTGCCGATGGCGTATACCGCTGGTTCCACGTACGCTCTCTCCCCTGGCGGGACACGGAGGGACGTATCATCCGCTGGTATACCCTGCGGACGGATATTGACGATCGCAAACAGGCGGAAGACCGGTTGCAGTTGCTGCTTGATGTCACCAATCAGGTTGTCTCAAATTTGCAGCTCAGCGACCTCCTGGGCGCAATCTCGTCTAGCGTCCGGCGCGTCATGCAATGCGATCTGGTAAGTGTCTGCTTCCCCGACTCGGAGATGAAAAGATTGCAAACGTTCGTGATCGATTTTCCAGACAACAAAGGATTCATTCGAGAGGAGCTTATTTCGATAGAGGGGTCACTTGGCGGTTTTGTTTTCCGGACTGGCAAACCATGGGCGGGCAATGCTACGGACCTGCTTCAGTCAGGACTAAAGAATGAGCCGGCCATTGCCGAGGGTCTCAAAACCGGCTGTGTCCTGCCACTTATTAGCCGGAATGGCGTTCTCGGTGTATTGGCGCTTGGCCGCCGCGAGAACCATCCTTTCAGTCGAGTCGATATTGGGTTTCTTACGCAGGTGGCGAACCAGGTAGCCATCGCGGTAGAGAACGCCACTGCCTATGGCCAAATCGAAGAAGCTAGGGCCAAACTGGAAAAAGCTTTCGAAGAAATCAAGGATCTGAAAGATCGTCTTCAAGACGAGAACGTGGCGCTCCGGGAGCAAATCGATCAGGCCCTCATGTTTGAAGAGATTGTAGGGGTCTCTCCCGCCCTGCGAGCAGTGCTTTCTCGCGTGTCCAAGGTTGCGCCGACGGATTCCACTGTTCTGCTCACGGGTGAAACGGGCACAGGCAAGGAGTTGATCGCGCGCGCAATTCACAAGAGATCTCGGCGGTCGTCCCGTGCCTTTGTCAGTGTGAATTGTGCTGCAATTCCTGCTTCCTTGATTGCATCGGAGTTATTCGGTCATGAGAAGGGGGCTTTTACGGGGGCAACGCAACGGCGACTCGGGCGGTTCGAGCTTGCGGAAGAAGGCACCATTTTCCTCGACGAAGTCGGTGAGCTACCCGCGGAAACTCAAATTACGCTATTGCATGTTCTGCAGGAGCGGGAGTTTCAGCGTGTGGGCGGCAATCAGTCTATCCGAGCTAATGCGCGGGTGATCGCCGCCACCAATCGTGACCTGGAGGGTGCGATCGCCGAGGGGACATTTCGCAGCGATCTGTTTTACCGGCTCAACGTCTTCCCGATTGAGATTCCTCCTCTGCGGGAAAGAAAAGAAGATATTCCCCTGCTGGTCGAGTACTTCATCGATCGTTTCGCAAGAAAGGCAGGAAAGAGCATCCGCGGGATGAACAAAAAGACGCTAAACCTATTTCTATCCTATCCCTGGCCGGGTAATATTCGCGAGTTGCAGAACGTCATCGAGCGGTCCGTCATCCTATGCGAAACAGAGAATTTCTCCGTGGATGAGAGTTGGCTATCGCGGAAGCCCCTTGTGCACGATCCGAAGAGCCATTCCCAAAAGCTTGCTGCCCAGGAAAAAGAGATGATTGAGGTTGCCCTGCGGGAAAGCGGAGGGCGAGTGTCGGGACCAACGGGAGCGGCTGCAAAGCTGGGGCTTCATCGGTCGACCCTAGAATCGAAGATCACCTCTCTAAAGATCAACAAGTACGGTTTCAAGACTGGAAACTCCTCGAAAGCCAGCTAGCCACATCCCTAGCCATTCGCCAAAAAAACGCCTCGGAAACTTGCTGTAGGGAATTTCAGCAATTGCGGAAGATCCCGACATTTCACCAGCGGCGAAGGCGTCTGTCTTGATCACTTTGCGTTGGAACTGCGATTGCGCATAACCAAAGTGCGGCTTGCCAAGAGTGGCCGTCCTTAATAGAGGAAAGATGCTCAAGATCACGCGGGCAACGAACGGAGAAGTGATCTTTACGGTGAGCGGCCGAATGGACGCTGAACACCTGGCCGAACTGAGAACGCTGCTTAGTTCGGAAGCGAACGGTTGCAGCATAATCTTGGACCTTAGAGATCTAACCCTGGTGGATCAAGACACTGTCAGTTTTCTAGGGCGCTGCGAAGCCGGCAACATCCAGCTCAAGAATTGCCCAGCATACATCCGCGAGTGGATCACGAGAGAACGAAGACAGAGTTAGCAGTTCATCACAGAAACATGTCCGTGAGTAAGCCAGTTTCGGAAGTCACAGGCCAGCCACTTCATACGCGAGCTTGTTTCTCAACTGGAGCAATTCAGCGACGAAGGGAAGGGATTCGGCTCAATATGACATCGCAGGGTAGGGGCAAGCCAAATAGGGCTTCGGAATTTGGAGCAAGACCGATCCAGTTTCACTCAGATGATACTTCCGGAAACCACTCACCGAGTTGTGAAGAGATCAGGCTCCGCGCATATGAAATCTATCTCGAACGCGGCAGCCTTCCAGGCAATGAACTTGATGATTGGCTACAAGCCGAACGCGAGATCCATGGTCGCGCACAGCAACGAGGCGCGTTGCCCGATATAGAAGGACATAAACCATGAGCAACCTGTTGACACAATCTGGTACTGAGAATGCCCGCAAATTGTCTTTCACTTTGCCGATCGATCAGCAGCTATGAGCGACAAGCGGTCAATGGGAGCGGTGATGGTGGTATGGCTGTTAAAAATGGCCTGCGTACTCGGCGCAACACTGTGCCTATTGCCTTGTGCCAGCGCGCAAGGGAGCGGTGGCGGGGTACTCACGCTCGACGAAGCGCTCCAACTGGCCAAATCCAATAATCGAGACCTCAAGCAGTTCGGATTTGACGTAGGCAGGCAACGCGAAGCATTGGGCGAGGCCAAGACGCATTTGTATCCTCGGTTTGACACCTCCGTGCTTGCGGCCCAGTTGCTTGCGCCGCTCGATTTCACAATCAACAAAGGGCAGTTCGGTACGTTCCCGGGAACAGGGCCCATCCCGGCGTCTAACACGGATCTTCACACGCCTGCCCGTCCAATCGCGATTGCCTCGGTCACTGTAACCCAGCCCCTCACACAACTGATTCGTATCCATCTGTTCATCGCGGACCAGCGGCTCAAGGTCGACGCGGCGCAGTTGTCCTTCGACCAACGTGAACAGAAGCTAGCCGACGATGTTCGCCAATCGTACTATCAGGTTCTCCAGTCGCAGATCCAGTATGAATCACAGCAATCGATGGTGAAGTATTTCGAGGAGTTGCTGCAACTCACGGACCGTCGCTTCAACCAACAAGCTGCTCTCAAAGCGGACAGATTGAGTGTCAAAGCAGAACTAGCCAAGGCGAGTGATCAGCTGACTACGATCGAAGACGCGCTGGCAGACAACAAAGAGGCCCTGAATCACCTCTTGGGTCGCAGCGTGCAGACGGAGTTTTCGGTAGAACCCGTTCCAGCGACGTTCCCTGAGCAAGAGGATCTTTCTGCCGCCCGAGTGACTGCGCTCGCACATCGTCCAGAAGTGAAACTGGCCGCAAATCGTGTCCGTCAGGCTGAGCTTTCGACCAAGAGCGAGAAAACACATTACATCCCGGATATCGCTATTCAGGCGGGCTACTTCAGTCCGGCAAACATCAATTTTCTGCCGCAAAACATAGGCTCCGTGGGCGCCTTGCTTACATGGCAGCCGTGGGATTGGGGAGAGAAGCGTCATAAGGTTCGACAAGCCGCCCTTGTAGAGCAGCAGGCGGGACTCTCCCTTGAGGAGACACGTGAGCAGATTCTTCTTGATGTGAATTCGAAGTTTAGGCATCTCCGCGAAGCACGCTCGCACCTTGCAGTCGCAGAGGCAATTCGTGATGCCGAGCTCGAGAAGATGCGGAACCAAAAGGAAGCATATTCCCAGCAAGCGATCCTGCTCAGCGACTTGCTAAAGCAGCAGTCTTCGCTGGCAGACGCGGAGGGCCAATACCATCAGGCGGTTCTCGCCTATTGGAGCGCGCGCGCTGATTTCCAGAAGTCGCTGGGTGAGGAGTAGAGCCGTGAAGCCTTTCACGATCCCGCGTCACAGACTGAACACACCACTAGCCCTCATTGTCCTATCGGTGACGGGAGCGTTGGGCGGATGTAGTCACGAGTCGCAGATACCTTCGCAGCCGCCTAGGGCCGTCCGGCTAGCGACCGTCGCGGCGCCCCAAACGAGCGCAGAGACACTGCGCTATTCCGCGTCCATTCTCCCCTACGCTCAGGTAGACCTCATGTTTCGATCATCCGGCTATGTGACGAATGTAAGGGAGGTGCGAGGAGCGGACGGGCGAACTCGCAACATCGGAACCGGAGATTACGTGGAACAAGGTCTCACCCTTGCGCACATTCGCCGGGAAGACCTGCAGAATCAAGTGGCACAGGCGCAAGCCCAATTCGATCAAACTACCGCGGAACACACTAAGGCCGATCAAGACTTCCAGCGCGCGAAAGCGCTCTATTCGACGCAAAGCCTCACCAAGCCAGACTACGATCAGTCGGAGGCGGCCTTCAATGCAACGCGCGGTGCGATGGACAATGCAAAGGCCGCGCTCCTTCAATCCCAATTGACACTTGGAGACGCCGACCTGAAGGCGCCGTTCTCGGGATACATCCTCAGCCGGAATATAGATTTAGGAAGCTTGGTGTCGCCGTCCACGAATGCTTTTACGATCGCCGATATCGGTCGCGTAAAGGTAGCCTTTGGTGCCCCGGACTATGTTCTCAGTCGCGTACGTTTAGGGCAGGAA
>Ga0209059_1001694_pt1 | contig 10083 bp, 6 predicted proteins | sample GraSoiAngelo_151_FD_186165 | JGI IMG/M metagenome (GOLD analysis project Ga0209059, IMG submission 186165) | Grasslands soil microbial communities from the Angelo Coastal Reserve, California, USA - 14_1009_12_20cm (SPAdes) (version 2) | ecosystem: Environmental > Terrestrial > Soil > Grasslands ...
CACACTCACTGGCCAGGGCATCGCCCCTCGGGTCGCGACCAGCTCCGGCTCAGTTGCGAAGTCGGGGTCGCGACGGATGAAGTCGGTCGCGCAGTCGAGGATGCCCTGGTACGAGCGGCGGTTGTGGGTGAGCGGAAGCGCGTGACCTGGGAAGCGTGTCCTGATGTTTTCGATCTCCGCATCGCGCCAGCCATAGATCGACTGCTTCGCATCGCCGACCACCGTGACGTTGCCGAAGCTTTCCGCCGCGGCCAGGCGGATGAAGTCGAGCTGGATCCGGTTGGTGTCCTGGAACTCGTCGACGACCAGGTAGCGGAACCGCTCCCGGCAGCGCCGCCGAAATTCAGGCACGCGCTCCAGCGCATCGATCACTTCGAGCAGCAGGTCGTCGAAGTCGCGGAGCCCCTTCTCATGCAGGGCGTCTTCGTAGGCGCGATAGATGGTGAACAGAACCTCAATCGCTTCGAGCTCGGCGCGCGAAGGATCAGGTCCACTCGAGCCGTTCTGCGCAGGGCGGGTGCTCCATTGCTGCGCGTGCAGGTCCAGCGCTCGATGATGGAAGCGATCGGGGTTGATGCCGCGGCCCTTGAGCTTGAGCAGGAAGCGAAGGCCTGACTTGAGGAGGTCGTCGAGGTCGTCGACGGAGAGGGCGGTGAAGGAGTCCGGGTCGAACGGCGCCGTCGCGCCGCTGCGCAACCTCGCCATCAGCTCCTGCTCGAAGAGTCGCTGACCCGTCTCGTCCAGGACTCGCATCTCGCGTGGCGCGCCGACGAGATAGGCGAACTCGTCGAGAAGACGGGCGCAGACGCTGTGAAAAGTTCCGATCCACGCGCTGTCGAGCGCCTGGGCTCCGAGATCCGGCCGCCGCGCGGACAGCTCGTTCGTGATGCGTATGCGGAGCTCCTCGGCGGCCCGGTCGCTGAAGGTCACGGTGAGGATCTGGTCGGGAGCGACTCCCTGCTCGACGAGCCAACAAAACCGCTCGGTGGCGGTGAAGGTCTTGCCCGTACCCGGGCCGGCAGCGATGAGGAACGCTCCCTGCGGTCCCGCGTGCGCGGCCGCCGCCTGTTCGGCACTCAGGACGGGGCCGCCGACTCGGGTCGTGCTCATTCCGGAGGTGCTCCGCCGTAAGGGCAGATCGCAGCGTGCGGACACGTGCCGAATCGCGTCACGCAGGTCCCCGCGAGCTCGCGCGGCGCCGGCTCGAAATGCCCGGCCTTGATGCGCTCGATCGCGCCCGCGACGACGGTGCGGCTGCGCTGGAGGTCTTCCTCGGAGAGCGGCTTCTCGCGGTACTCCTTCAGCCCGGCCGGCCGGCCGACGCTGAAGATGTCCTGTCGCATCCCGCCCCACACCCAATCTTTCGGGTACCACAGCGAAAGGAATCGCGGCTTGAAGCCGAGTGGTTTGCCTTCCTCGTCAAAACCATCCTTGCACGCAAGGTAGTAGAGCGCGAGCTGCACGTCGTACAGCTCGGGCCCGAAGTACATCTCATATGCAAAGCGCATCGGCTTGCCGGAACCGGTCTTGTAGTCGACGACCTCGACCTCGCCGTCGCCCACATCGTTGACGCGGTCGATCTTGCCGACGACGTCGGCGCCGTCGACCTGCAGGCGAAACCGCTTCTCGACCGCGACTGTGCCCATGCGGCGGATGAACTGCATGCCGGTGATCGAGCGAATGTAGTTGCCGAGCAGAGACCGGACCTGCTTCTCCTCGCGCTTGCGGTCGAGCACGCCCTCCATGCGCGAGAGGTAACCGTCGAGGTGCCGCTGCAGCGCGTCCTCGAGCCACTGCCGCTGCTGCTCGGCATCGAGCGGATGCCATTCAGCCTCGTGTTCGTGAAAATCCTGCAGCACCTCGTGCAGAAAACCCCCGCGCTCCATCGCCACCGAGCGAGGCTCCTCGACGAGGCCGGGGTGGTGGTTGTACCAGTAGAGCCGCGGGCATTTCAGGTAATCGTTGAGCGTCGTCGGGCTGAAGTGGTCGATCCGAACGGCTTCCGGGTTGCGTCCGACGCCATATGGCTCGAATGGCTCGCCCGAATCGAGGTCGGTGAGAAAAGCCACGTCCAGGCCAAGACCTTCGGCGCGCGCCAGAGTCGCGGCATTCAGCGCGGACGGATGCGACGCAAGCAAGACCTCGGCTTCGCGTGCCAGCAGGACGTCGGACGGTTCCATTCGCGACGAGGCTCGCGTCAGATCGCGCATCTCGCCTTCTGGCTCGGCCATGTCAAGGAAGGCGGAGCGACCCGCCTGGCGCAAATAGGCGTCTGCGTACGTCACGTATAGCCTGCGGCGGGCGCGAGTCATGGCCACGAAGGCGAGGCGCGCCTCCTCAGCGAGATGACCGTCGGGATCGGAGGGCCAGGACGGCATGAAGCCGACCTTGAAGCGCTCGAGCCAGGCGCGGTCTTCTGCGTCGAGCAGCGGGTGCGGTCTGGCCTCGAGAGGGAAGAGCCCGTGCGCGAAACCCGCGGAGAACACCACCTCGAACTCGAGCCCCTTGGCCTGGTGCACGGTCATCACCTGCACCGCGTCGCGGTGCCCCGAGGCTGCCTCGGTGTCATCCGCGGCCGCAGCCAACAGGCTTTCCAGCGACCCGCTGATGTCCGACAACAGTGGCTTGCTGCCGTGCAGCCGCTCATGCACCACCTCGATGGACTCGAGACCTTCGATCGCGGCGCGCAGGTCGGCGATCGCCTCGGCGCGCCGGTCCGCGCTCAGGTCGAGGTCGAGCAGCCGGCGCATCCCACCGTCTTCCATGAGCACCGAGTAAGCAAGACTCGCCAGAGGGAGGTTTCCGGCTCGGCCGATCAGACGGTGCCGCGTGACCATCGCGGCATGCAGGTTCTGCAGCTCGGCTTCGCTCAAATACGGAAGGTAGTCGGGCTGGGGCGGCGAATCCGTCGGCGCTTCCCCGCCCCAGGGCAGCGGAAACCGCTGGGGATCGCGGGCGGCGAGCACGTACATCAGCCGCCGCACCACCCGGAGCAGGGGACGTCCTCGCTCGAACGCGTGCGCACGAAGACGGCTGACGGTGCGCGCGCCGACGCCCCCCAGGCTCGAGGCAAGGGCGCTCTCGAAGGATTCCGAGTCATCCGGCCGCCGCAGCGATTCCAGATATCCGATCAGGAACCGGACCACCTCGTTGCGCGGTGTCGCCGCCCAGCCGCGCACCTCATAAGGAAGGTCGAGGGCGCGCAGCGCCTCCTCGAAGGGCGCTCCGAGCGCAGTGGTGCTGCGGAGGACGATCGCGAAGTCGCGGAGCCGAAGGTCGGGCCACTCCGCTTTGAGGCGCTTGATCTCACGCGCACAAAAGAACGCTTCGTCGACCGGGTCGGCCTCGCGAGCAACCACGATCGCCGGTGCGCGATGCGACCGGTCGGAACGGAGCGCCCGTGGCGTTCGTCCCGGCTGCGTCGCGGACAGCAAGCGCTCGCCCGCATCCAGCGCTTCTTGCGAGCATCGGCGGCACTCGTCGAGGTGCCTGGTCGACGCGCCGTACGCCGCAGCGAAATCGTGGCTGAGCAGACGCGGCACGGTGCCGCGGAACCCATAGATCGACTGGTCCGGGTCTCCGACCACGACCAGGCGCGGAGCCGATTCGGGTGGCGCGATGAGACGTAGGAGCTCGAACTGCGCCGGATCGACGTCCTGGAACTCGTCGACGAGTATCAGTTGAAACTTCGCGCGCATGCCCTCGCGCAGCGCCGGACTCGACTGCAGGAGCTCAATCGCGCCGGAGATGAGGTCGCGAAAGTCGACCAGCCTCGCTTCCTGCATCCGGTGTTGATATGCCTGGTAGACGGCAGCGAGCACCTGCATGCGTTCGCTCGCGCTAGCCTCGGCCGCGAGCTGCAGGGCGGCGGGATGGACGAGGTTCTGCTTCATCAACGCAACGAAGGCGAGAAGGTCATGCGCGAACGCGTCGGACCGGCGCACACCATCCAGGGGCCCGAGCAATCCGGGGTCCAGGTCCGTCAGGACCTTGCGCATCACGATCCACTCATGGAATCCGTTCACCAGGAGTCGCTCCCGATCGGGTGCGTGGTCACGGAGAAGGCGGGCGCAGAAGCTGTGGAACGTCGAGATCCACGCCTCGCCGTAGTCGTCTTTCAGCCGCTCGTCGATGCGACGCGCGATCTCGCCGGCCGCGCCGGTGGAGAACGTGAGCACGAGGATCTGGTCCCGGCTCATGCCCTCACGCACGGCCTGCTCGTACAGATCGACAAGCGCATGCGTCTTGCCCGTGCCCGGCCCGGCGAGCACACGAAGAGGTCCTTTTATTTCATGGATGTCGAGTGGCAACAGGTCTCCAGGGTGGCGCGGGCGACCTGATTATGCCGGGGCGCGTCTCCTGGAGTCAGCCCACGCTGTTAACGGCCACCAGGCGGCGATGACCAGGGCAAGCAGCAGGGCGATCTCGAGCCAGGGCCACTGCCTGAGGTGCGGGCTCGCGCCTCGCAAGTAAAGGAAGGGGCTCGCGAGGACCCAGATGAACGCCAACGGGACGCGCCAGGCAAGAGTCGGACGGTCCTCCCACACCATCCAGCCGGCGGCCGCCAGCATGCAGAGATCGGATGCATGGAGGTATGGCGAGATGACCAAGGACCCGATGATCGCCAAAGGCACGACCAGGCCAGGTGAGCGTCGAAGTCTGTAGGCGGCTGCGAAGACGGCGCCGACGATGAGCACGCGCAGCACCGTCGCCAGGGCGCCAGTTGCCGACAGCGCCCCATGCAGCGTCAGGTCGTCGGCTCCCTTGGGCAGAGGTCCGCGAAGCTGCGTCACGTAGGCGGCCATGCCGTCGGTGCCGACGGTCAGCAAGACGACGACGAGGACCACCATCGAGGCGCCGGCCCACGCCGCGAAAGCCCGATAGCGCAGCGCGAACAAGAGAGCGAAGGGCACCAGGATGGCGGTGTTGGGCTTGAGCAGGATCGCGGCCAGGGCGATGCCCGCCAGCAGGTCGCGCCGCTCGCGGGTCAATCGCCATGCGATGACCGTCCCCGCGGCCACGAGCGGAACGACCTGGCCGACGTTGACCGCGTGCATGACCCACCACGGGGCGAGCGCGCCGACAACCGCAATCCAGCGGCCCCACCCCCGGCTGACGCCGGCCCAGACGAGAGCCAGCGCAAACGCCGCGAACAGGAATACAGCCCAGACCACGTAGGCGATGTCATAGGGGATCCGCGCCAGCGGGGCCGTCACAAACGCTACGGTCGGAGGACTGAGAAATGGCTGAGCCACCTGTTTCGGCGCCAGCTCCTTCTGCTCCACCGCGACCAGCGCCTGGTCGTAGACATGCGACCAGCCTTTTTCCAGGCCGGTCTGGCCGGCCGCGACGTAGGTGTGGAAGTCGACTCCGATGGGGTCGTTGCGGATCAGCAGATCGAGGACGAGGGCGAGCGCGACCACGGCAAACGCCAGGATTAGCCAGCCTCGACGCTCGGCAGCCACGTTTACACGGTTGATCAACTTGCCCCCCGGTTCTGAGCCTAACCCAACCCAGTTAGACGCTTCTTATATTCCAGAACGCATGGCCGCCCGCCGTCCGACAACCCTCGTCCGAGCGGCATTTTGGCCGGCCGGTGTCGCCATCACTATTTTCGCAGTTCACCTACCCTCGTTTTTGCACCGTCTCCTCGACGGAGACGAGGCGATCTACGGCTCGATCGCCGTCCTGATGAACATGGGCGGCGACCTGTACGGAGCGGGAGGCGTCGATAACAAGCCGCCCGGGGTCTTCTGGATCTACGCCCTGACGTTCCGCGCGTTCGGCGCATACGACCTGACGGCCGTGCATGCCGTGGGCTTCATCGCCATGGCTGCGACTTGCGGACTGATATTCGTGGTCACCCGTCGCATCGCGGATAGGCGCATCGCGCTGCTCGCCGCGCTTTTCTACGGAGTCCTCACCGCGGCGGGAAACCCCCGGCTGCTCGCGTCGAACACCGAGATCTTCATGATGCTGCCCCTCACGGCGTCGGTCTTGCTCGCGCTGCAGCGCCGATGGTTCTGGGCGGCGTTGCTCCTTGTCGCCGCGGGCGCGTTTCGCCAGTCCGCGGCAGTGAACCTCGTCGTGCTCGGGCTGGGCGTCTTCTGGCTGGAGGAGCCGGCGCGTCGATGGCGCGCCGCGCAGGTGGCCGCCGCGGGCCTCGTTGCCGGCTTGATCACCGGCGCATTGCTGATCGCGCTCACAGGCTCGCTGCCCGGATTCTGGCGGTGGACGATCGCAACCCTGGTCGGATACGCCTCGACGAACTGGACACCCGCATTCGTGTGGATGCGAGCCCGGGACAGCGTCCTGCCGTTTCTGGTCGACATGGCGGTGTTCTGGATCGCGGCCTTCGCCCTGGCCACGCGCTGGCGCGCGCTCGCGGTCGAAGTGCGCTTGGTGGTGGTGTGGCTCGTCGTCGCGATGATCGGCTCGCTCGCCGGCGGCCATCTCTCGTGGCACTACTTCATCCAGGCGATGGGTCCTCTGGCGATCCTGGCCGCGCTTGCATTCGAGCGTTTCCCGTTGAGAAGGGTCGTCTCGGCAGCAGCCGTCGTGGGCATCGCGATTCCAGTCGTCGCGTGGTGGTCATTCGACCTCGTCTCCGACCCACTCACCTACGATTTCAACCGGCGGCCCCAGCACGAGGCGGTGGCGGCGTACATCGCGGCACACACCTCGCCCGCCGACAAGGTCTTCGTCTGGGGCGACTGGCCCGCGCTCTACGTGGAATCGGATCGCGTCATGGCGTGCCGCTTTCCAGGCTTTCTCCGTGGGTTCGCGCGCGGCTCCGACGTGGCGCCGAACAACTGGGACACGGCTCCTGATGTCTGGCCGCTTTTGGAGTCGGACCTCAACGCGAATCCTCCGGCGCTCATCGTTGACACCGCCGCTGGGGACTGGAGCGACTTCGCCAAGTATCCGATGAGCGACTACCCGGTCGTCGCGAACCTGGTCTCCGGCCATTACCACCAGGTGGCGACCATCGATGGCACCGTGATCTACGCGCGAAACGAAGGCTAGATGGCGGGCTTGACCTTGACCGGCGGCAGCGGCAGCGGGGGCAGCGGCACCGGCGGAATCGTCACCGGGACGGCGACCGGCGGCTGAATCTCTGGGACCGCGCCGGGGACGGCTGCCGCTGCTGCAGTCGGCGAAGGCAAGGGCGGAACCACCGTCGTCGCGTGAGCCTTCGTCGTCGATGCGGGGCCGTCGCCCGGAACCATCACCTGCACAGGGGCAGGCTGCGTCACGATGATCGCCGTCGCCGCCGCCACGGTCGCGACCTGCGCGACATGGTGTGCGCTGTCGCTCAGCCACCGGCCCGACAGCCAGATCGCCACGGCATACATCGCTCGCCGGCCGAGCGCCCGCCCGTGCTGGATGTGGTCGCTGATGGTGGCAAGGGCGCGTCTGAGCCGGCGCTGCACCGTGGCTTCGGTGAGCCCGACCTCGAGGGCGATCTCACGGTTGGACAAGCCCCCGAAGTACGCGAGCGTGATGACGTGCTTGTCCTGGGAGGGCAGCGAGCGCATCGCCTCGTCGACCGCGTGACGAATCATCGCGCCCGAGAAGTCCTTCCAGGCATGCGGTCGCTCATCGCCGTTGCCCATGCCTTCGATGAGCATCTTTTTGAGGCCCTTGTGGGCGCCGCGCATGCGACGGCGGTCGATGCGGTTGCGCCTGGCCCCGGTCATCAGCCACGACCGCCAGCTGTCGTTCGTGGTGTTGGGAAGCGCGTGGTTTTCGGCTTCCTTCATCTTTCAGTACTCCGTTGTACTGGAAACACCGAGCGGGTTCAATGCACCCGAAACGAGGTTCAGGCCTGTGAAGGACGCCGGGGGCGTTTGATCTCGAGGATGCGCGGTTCAGCGGCCGCCACGGTCATCAGGCGGTCGAAGACCTGCACGGCTGCACTTCCGTTGACCGGCTCAGAGAGTCGGACGTAAGCGGAGGCGCCGTCGGCGAAGACCAGGGTCGGCGTTCCGAAAACGCCGTGCTCGAGAACCCCCTGTCGGTGGTCGCGGGCGAGAGGTTCCAGGATGGCCGGGTCCTGGAGGTCGGACCGAAACCGATCGAGGTCGACGCCTTCCCTCTCAGCCACCTGCTCCACGATCTCGCGATCGTCGGTGTCGAGCTGGTCGCGATGGCGGGCCAGCAGCATGGCCCAATGCAAGGTGTCGAAGAGTCCCTGGCGCCGCGCCGCCTCGGCGGCCTGGAAGGCAAGCCGGCCCCTCACATGTTCAGACCCCGGCGCATCCCAAACCGTCCAGCCGTCATTCTTGGAGTTCACCTGCGTGAGCGAGAAGTACCGCCAACGAACGTCGACATCCCGATCGCCTGACCGCCGCACGGCGTCGAGCAGTCCGGCGACCCGGTAGACGAACGGGCACTGGTAGTCGAAAAAGACGTCGAATTTGATCGGTTCGGGCACGGGCACTCAGAAAGCTGCAACGCGCGTGGTCCTGACGCGTATTCCAGACAGCTGGGCGTGGATGCGCCCGGACCTTTTGGTGCGCCTCCTGCCGTTCGCCGTGGCCTTTGCGATCGCCTACGCCTGGAGCGGCGGGGCTCACTGGCTCGGACTCGGGCCCGGGAATCTCGCCGCGCAGCTGATCTTCTCGGCCGCGGCCGTGCCTGCAATGTTCGTCGCCTCTGTCTCGGTGCAGCTGCTCCTGACGCGGCGCCGCGGAGCGCTGCTGGTGCCGGCCGGCGCTGACGACGCCTGGTTCCAGGCTGCTTTCTACGCGGTCAACGGACCGATCGAGGAAGCGTTCTTTCGGGGACTGGCGCAGGGAGGGCTCAGCCTCGCCTGGGGAGCACCGCTTGGTTTCTTGATCGCCACCGCCGCTTATGTCCTGTACCACCGCCTAGGACGCTGGACGTGGACGGACACGCTGGCCACCGGTCTCGTGGGTGTCCCCCTCGGCCTCGCGTTCTGGCTCCTGCCCGGACCGCCTTCCCTGCTCGGCGTTTCGCTGGCGCACGTCGCGGCGACGTGTGGCTTTCTCGGTCCGGGGCCGTACCTCTTGAAGAAGATGCGTCTCGTTTAGTTGGTTGACCTCGACCGCCGGCAGCGGGTCACGCTCATCTGGGCCGGTCTCGCCGTCGTCCTGGCCGGTTTCGATGGCTCGATCCTGATCCTGGCGCTGCCCGCCATCGCCCGGGAGTTCCACGCCAACACCCCAGCGTTGTCGGCGCTGGGTTCGATCCTCGCCATCGGCACGCTCGGCGCCCTTCCCCTGGCGACGCTCGCCGACCGCTTCGGCCGGCGGCGGCTGATCGCGGTGGGAGTCGCCGGCTTCTCGCTGGTCAACTTCGCGAGCGCCTTTGTGGGTTCTCTGGCCGGGCTCGCCTTCCTGAGACTGTTCGCCGTGTGCTTCGAGGTTCTCGTGGTTGGCGTCTCCACGGCCCTGATCGTGGAAGAAGCCCCCCAGCGTAGCCGCGGCCAAGCCGTCAGCGTGCTGGCGCTGCTCTCGGGATTCGGCACGGGCGTCACCGTGATCTCGTATCCCATCCTCGCCCCCAACTGGCGATTGCTCTTCCTGGTGAGCGGCATCGGAGTGCTTGCGGCACCGTTCATCTGGTGGCTGCTGCCCGAAGGCAAGACGTGGCAGGGCGTGCGCGTCACCGGTTCGGCCTTGCGGGTGCTCCTCCAGCCCCCCTGGCGACGGCGGATCCTGATCCTGTCGGCCATGTTCGCCTTGTTTGCGGTGCTGCTGGAGCCCGCCGGATTGCTCTACACGCTCTACGCCAGCGTCGTGCTGAGCTGGACGCCGGCCGAGATCAGCATCCTGATCGTCGTCTCCGGCGCCGTTGGCGCCGTCTCCTATCTGGCCGGCGGATATCTCACCGACCGCTTCGGCCGTCGCGCGCCGGCCATCGCCCTGACGGTCGCCACCGCGGCGGCGACCAGCCTCAGCTTCGGCACGGCCACGGTCGGCTTTTTCATCGGCAACGTGCTCTGGAGCTGCTTTGCGAGCGCTGCGACCCCGGTTTTCGGAGCATGGTCGGGAGAGCTGTTTCCGACGCGCGCGCGCGCGACGGCCGAAGCGGCGATCGGGCTGGCAGGAGCGGTCG
>Ga0209059_1001704_pt1 | contig 10054 bp, 10 predicted proteins | sample GraSoiAngelo_151_FD_186165 | JGI IMG/M metagenome (GOLD analysis project Ga0209059, IMG submission 186165) | Grasslands soil microbial communities from the Angelo Coastal Reserve, California, USA - 14_1009_12_20cm (SPAdes) (version 2) | ecosystem: Environmental > Terrestrial > Soil > Grasslands ...
CCGCAGTCCTCCTTACTCCGCTGTCATCGCCGGCGACCCTCACTCCGTCGGCTTCGCCGTCGGCCTGCGCTGACGAGGCGCACATCCGTGCCGATGCTGTCCGCACGGTGAACGCCGAGTTCAAGCAGGACCACAACGGGCTCGTGCAGCTCGCCCGTGTCAACAAGACGAGCAAGGACGCCGAGACCCTCCGTACCGCCGACCGCCTCGTCACCGAGATCCGTCAGGCGGGGGTCAAGGCGATCCACGCGACGAACACGTGCGAGGACAACGACAAGGACGAGCACGAGACGACGCGGTCGAACACCACGAACACGAACACGGTCACTTTCACCGAGACCGACGCCAAGGCGATCGCGGACGACGCGACCACCCGCATGACGGCGGCGTTCAACGACGCCAAAACAATGCTTGCGGCGCTGCCGGCTTCGGCTCCAAAGAAGGAGACCAACAGCCACCGGACCTCGACCGAGCATCCGGAAGGTCACGACTAACTAACCGACTTCCCCGACCCCCCTGCGTCGAGCGGCCCGCCAGCAAGGCGGGCCGCTCCATTTAGCCCCCGAATCACCACGACGGGTGATGTGTCGGCCAAGTAGCGAGGCGCCTAATTGGCCGCCAGACGGCTCGTTAGCCATACAGGTGACGCAAGTGAACGAGACGCCCCTATTTCAGCCCTTCAGGCGAGAAGGACTGCTCCGCGAGGATGACGCGTCGGCCTCGCTGATCAGTCGCATGATCACGAGCTCGCCTGCAGGGGTGGTGGGGTTGACGAGCCTGTCGACCGCCCAGCCGTCGTGCTCGCCACGTCAGAGCGCGGGTCCGCGGCCGACAGGCTCGGCGGGACCGATCCGCTAAGAGTCCTTTCGCTTCTCCATCAAGAACGCCGCCCATCCCCTCGGGCGGCGTTCCTATTTGCGGGCGATCGCGTCGTGCAAGCGGATCGTTCGCCGCGCTCGTTCGACGATCGGCGCGTCGAGCAGCTTTCCCTCGAGCGCGACCGCGCCGAGGCCCTTCGCAGTCGCTCTGTCGAACGTCGCGACGACCCGACGGGCATGCTCGACCTCCGAAGGCGACGGGCTGAAGACCTCGTTGATCGTCTCGATCTGGTCCGGATGAATGCACGATTTGCCCGCGTAGCCCATTCGTCGTGCACCGAGGGCGTCGCGTCTGAGGCCTTCGCGGTCTTCGAGGTCGGGCCAGATGCCGTCCAGCGCGAGACGGTCCGAGGCTGCGGCGGCGATAGCCACGGCGGACCGCGCGTATGCCAGATCGGCCGCTTCGCCCTCGCGTCGTGCCGATAGGCCTAGGTCGAGCGCGAAATCCTCCGCGCCGAAAAGAAGAGCGACGACGCCGTCGACGGCGGCGATGCCAGCAGCTGCGAGCAGGCCTTTCGCGGACTCGATGGATGGAACGAGCGGAGTGCCCGGGAACTCTTCCACCGCCTGCCACACCTCGGCCGGTGCCTCCACCTTCGGTAGGACGACACCGTCGACACCGGCGGTCCGCACGGCGACGACGTCTTCGGCGTGTTCCACCGTGCCGACGCGATTCACCCGGACGAACCGCGCCGGGCCATTGGGCCTCCCCGAGACGAGCGCAGCTCCTACGAGCGTCCGCGCTTCGGCCTTCGCGGCGGCGGGCACGCCGTCCTCGAGATCGAGAAGCGCGACATCCAGCTCGTTGGAGCCGACCTCGCCTCGCCCCAGGGCGCGCTCGATCATTCGTTGCCGGTGCCCCGGCACGAACATCAAGGAGCGCACGACCCACACCCGCTCCATCAATAGGAGCGCGGCATTCCCAGAACGTTGTGCCCGAGATAGGCGAGCACGAGGTTGTTGCTGATCGGAGCGACAACGAGCAGCCGCGTCTCACGAAACTTCCGCTCGATGTCGTACTCGGCGGCGAAACCGTAGCCGCCGTAGGTGTCCATAGCCGCGTTCGCCGCGTCCCACGATGCCTGCGACGCGAGGAGCTTCGCCATGTTTGCTTCGGCGCCACACGGCTTGTCGCGGTCGAAGAGCCAAGCGGCTTTGTCCCGGACGAGCGAGGCCGCTTCGATGCGCGCGTAGGCGGCGGCGATCGGGAACTGCACGCCCTGGTTCTCGCCGATCGCTTTCCCGAACACGACGCGCGCGGTCGCGTACCGCGTGGCTCGATCGACGAACCACCGCCCGTCTCCGATCGCTTCGGATGCGATCAGGATCCGCTCGACGTTCCAGCTATCGAGGATCTGCCGGAAGCCCATGCCCTCCTGCCCAACGAGATCGGCGGCGGTCGCTTCGAGCTCCTCGATGAACAGCTCCGTGGTGTGATGGTTGAGCATCGTGTCGATCGGCCTGATGCGGATCCTGCCGTCCTTCACCGCGCGCTTGAGGTCGATGAGGAAGACCGACAGCCCTCTCGTCTTGTCGTCGAGCTCGTCGTAAGGCGTGGTGCGTGCGAGGAGGAGCATGAGATCGGAGTGCTGCGCGCGCGAGATGAAGACCTTCTTGCCATTGATGACGTACCGGTCGCCTCTCTTGACCGCGGTCGTCTTGATCCGGGTCGTTTCCGAACCCGCCTCGGGCTCGGTCACGCCGAACGCTTGGAGCCGAAGGTCTCCTTTCGCGAGCGGCGGTAAGTACCTGCGCTTTTGCTCCTCGCTGCCATGACGGAGGAGTGTCCCCATCGTGTACATCTGGGCGTGGGCCGCGGCAGCGTTCGCCCCCGAACGGTTGATCTCCTCGATGATGACCGCGGCCTCGCTCACTCCGAGACCGCCACCCCCGTACGCGCTTGGAATGAGCGCGGCGAGCCAGCCCGCTTCGCTGAGCGCGCGTACGAAGCGCTCCGGATACTCCCCCTTCCGGTCGATCTCGCGCCAGTACTCGTCGCCGAAGCCGGCGCAGAGCTGCCGGACCGCTGACCGGATCGCCTCTTGGTCCTCGCTCGGCGAGAAGTCCATCAGTCGCGCGGGGTCGGGAATCGCTCGCCGCCCATCGCATGCGTGCGGTCGGGGATCATGAAGGTGCGCGTCATCACCAGCACGACCGTGCCGTCCTGCTTGATGCCTCGCTGGCGCGCTTTGACGATTCCCCACCCCGGTCGCGAGCGTGAAGTGCGCACGTCGAGTATCTCCGTGTCCGCGTAGAGCGTGTCGCCGTCGAAGAGTGGCTCGGGGAACGAGGCCTCCTCGACGCCGAGCGCGAATCCGTTCTGGCTCGTGTCCGGGACCATGAGCCCGGCGACGACGGCCATCGTGAGGAAGCTGTTGACGAGCGGCCGGCCGAATTCGGTTTGCGCCGCGTAATGCGCGTCGGTGTGAATGGGATTCGCGTTGTTCGTCAGCAGGCTGAAGTGCGTGTTGTCGGCCTGGCTGATGGTCCGGCCGGCTGGCGATCGGTACACATCACCGACCTTGAAGTCTTCGAGGAAGCGGCCTGCGGGCATCGCGCGGGAATGTTAGTAGGGCACCGTCGTTGAGTTGATGAGAAGAAAGCTGCTCCGGCAGGAGGACTCGAACCTCCGACCATCGCCTTAACAGGGCGTTGCTCTACCAGCTGAGCTATGCCGGATCGGAAAACCAATTGTACCGATGCGATGCGATCGGTTCGACCATTCGATCGCGACCTGCTGTGCAGTCGAGCCTCGGCGGCAGATCTTCTCAGCGCATGGTCAGCGCTGGCGCGCGCCATTCGCTGATCCGCCATAGACGCTGCCAAACCCTTGACCGGGAGATGCAGATAGAACTAATGTTCAGTTGTGGTTCTTACGTGCCAACAGTGCGGCGTTTCCTTTGCTGATCGCGTTTTCATCGATGGAAAGTGGCGTCACTTACACGGACGCCTGTATTGCGTCGCCTGTCGGCCCTTTAAAGCGCGCCGAAGTCCTCGCTTTATCACACCGCGTCCAGTCCAAATGAAGACCTGCGTGGCCTGCGGACGTGAGTTTCCTTCCAAGCTACGCATCAATGGAGTAATGCGATCCCTGTATCGACGAAAGTTCTGTCTGGAGTGCTCGCCGTTCGGTGAGCACAACACGTCCAAGAAGCCGGCCGGTGCGAGCGACGACGCCGATGCATTCCGTAAGCGGAGACGCACGGACTCTTGGGTGCGATATCTCCGGAAGCGGCGGCGAGAGCGGAAAGAGCGGCTCATCGCTCTCCGGGGAGGCAAATGTGAGGACTGCGGCTATGGGACCAGCAGCGCCGCCTTGGAATTCCACCATCGAGACGCGAGAACCAAAGAGTTCGGCATCGGAAACATGAACGGTTCATGGCTCCGCCTTCTCGCCGAGGCGGAGAAATGCGACCTTCTCTGCGCCAATTGCCATCGTCGCAGACACGCGTCAGGGACGCGTTCGGGTTCGGCACGGATTTTGGCGCTCGCAAAGAAGGAGCGCGCGATCGAGCACATGGGAGGGGCATGTTTCGGTTGCGGGCGCGTCGTCTTGTCCTCGATGTTCGAGTTCCACCATTGGGATGCCAGCGAAAAGAGCTTTGGTATTTCGCGGGACGGCATGGCACGACCATGGGACCTGATCCTCGCGGAGCTTGCTAAGTGCGTGATGCTGTGCGCGAACTGTCACCGCGAAGTTCACGCGGGAGTTCGATCAATTGCGCGACCCGAGCTCGCCGACGAGGCAAACGCCGCCTAACTCTCCGGGCTTCGTGTCATCTGTGCCTAAAGAACTCCGTACTCAGTTGGCACCTACTCTCCGCAGACGTGAGCGCAACGGTCATCCACCGTGCGGCGGCGTCCGATCGGGACCTCGCCCTTCGCTTCCTCACCCACTGATGCAGGCTCGCGACTTCCTGCGGCGCGTTCCGGCTGCCGTCCGATCTACGTTGCCGGCGGAGCTCTCGAGCTTTCGCGCGTCCGAGGGCTTCTCCATGAGCCAGATGTGGTACGGCAACCGAGCGCTGCACTACGAGGCCTGGATCCGGAGTCGGCTGAACGTGATCGAGCTCGGGCTGCATTTCGAGGCCGATCCGCTGACCAACGCGCGCCTCCTCGCCGCCTTTCAGGCGCAGCGCAGGACGGTGGAGCGCGCGCTGGGCGCCGAAGCCCGTATCGAGCCATGGGACAAGGGCTGGGCGCGCGTCTGGGAGCCCCTCGCTCTTCAGACCCTCGACGGCGATTTTCTCAGCCGCGTCGCGAGCCGCATCGCAGCGTATGTCAGCGCGCTCGAGCCGGTGCTGCGCGACGCCCTTCCGGCCGACGTGGCCTGGGATGAGCCGAAAACGAGACGCTGAGGGCCTGGTCGGGCCGCGCTCGCAGGGTATGCTCCCGCGCGATGGCGGCCTCGGGTCGCCGATACGGAGGGAAGGCTTAGATGGCCACGGAAGCAATGACCAGCGCCCTTGCACCTGCGTCGGTCGCGACCCGCGTCATCGCGTACATCCTCGACGCGATCGTCCTCGCGATCGTTGGCATATTCGTGGTCGGCGCGCTGTACAGCGACGTGTCCGTCGTGGGCAGCGTCGTTCGGGCGATCATCTATGCGGTGCTGGGCTATGCGTACTTTGGCTACTCGTGGACGGCCTGGCGGGCGTCACCCGGCCAGCGCATGTTCGGGCTGGTGACCGTGAACGCCGCCGACGGCGGAACACTCAGTTGGAATCAAGCGACGATGCGGTGGCTCTACCTCTTCGGACCGTCAGTCTTCAACTCGCTCTTCACCATTAGTGGGGTCGGCGGTCTGTCCGGCCTGGTGAGCCTCATCGTGCTCGTCTACTACATCTACCTACTCTGGACGACCTCGCAGGACCCGCGGCACCAGGGCTTCCATGACAAGCAGTCCAACACGATCGTCGCGGTGAAGTCGGCGAGCTAGCGAAGCACCGTCTCGCGCGCGAAACATCGGCGATAGAACTCGAGCGTCCGTCTCCAGGACGTGCACGCCTGGTCGTAGCCGGGCGTGCCTTCACCCTCGAGCGACGCTTTGAGGAAACCGTGGCCAAGCCCAGGGTAGATGTGGAACTCGTGCTCGACCCCAGCCGATCGCAGGCCAGCATCGAGCTTCGCGACGTTCTCCATGCCGACGCCGGCGTCTTGGTCGCCCCAGTGACCAAGGATCGGACCGTGCATCCGCCCAGCCGTGTCGATCGGCGAGGCGGACGTCCGAGCATCAGCAGGGAAGCCGTAGTAGGAGACGGTGGCGGCGATGTCGTCGCGCCGCGCCGCGAGCAGAAGCGCCTGCGTGCCGCCCATGCAGAAGCCGATCGTTCCGATCGTGCCGTTCACCTCCGGTCGTGCGCGGAGCCACTCGAGCGCGGCGGACATGTCATCGCCCCACCGCACGAAATCGAGCTTCTTCGCGCGGGCGCCGGCGGCCTCACGGGTCGGCTCGGCCAGCGGGCCCTGGCGAAAGAAATACTCGGGTGTCGTCGCGACGAATCCGGCTTGTGCGATCCGCCGGGCGAGGTGGTCGTAGAAGGGGCTGCGACCCGAGATGTCGTTGATGACGAGAATCGCCGGCGCGGGCGTGTGCTCGGGAAACACGACGAGCGCGGGCATGGACTCGCTCCCGAGCGGGATCGACGTCTCCTCGGACCGGACGTCGGGCACGGGCGTTCCTGGCGGGACCTCCGGATGGCACATCCTGATTTGACCTCCAGCGGAAACGGAGTGGCGATCCTCCGAGTCTAGATTTCCGGCCATGCCGGGTCCGACCTGTGTCGAGCGGCTCTGTGAGTGGATCCGCGGGTGACGCCGAAAGATCGCGAGCACCGCTGGTCGCGGCCCGAGCCGCTTCGCCCAGCTCGAGCGTGACCGAGCGATATCCGCCGGCGTCGCCCAACCGGACTCGACGAGATCCAAGCCGAGCGCCTCGTAACGTGGCGCAAGCTCGAGAAGCCTCGCAGGCGTGACCTTGGAGTAGCCGTCGCGCTCGACGGCCGACACCAACAGGCGGAGCTCGCCCTCGGTGCGCAGGGAGCCCGCGAGACGCCCGACGATGCTCGAGTCCGCCGCGAGCATCCCGCGAAGAAGCGATCCCCAAGGAAAGTGGACGGTGATCTCGTCGGCGGTCTCGTCGAGCGCGCCGGGCAGCTGCTCGACAGCCGTGACGAGGAACGCCACGTTCGAGAGTCGCAAGCGGTGCGCGCGCCATGCACCATCGGAGAGTGCGTCGGGGCTCGCATCGATAGCGATCGCGAACGTATTCGGTTCGCCTCGCGCGCGATGAACCGCATAGCCGCCATCACCCGCGCCAACGTCGATCACGACCCGGCCGAATCTGGCGGCCATCGAGGCGGTCTAACCGACGTCTACGTCGACGATCCGCTTGCCGAGAAGAGTTCGCATGGACGTGATGCTACGGCTTCCGCGCGGCGTCGACGGCTTCGAGGGCGTTCTCGATGAGTCGCTGCGCGCCGCCGACCGCCCGCGGCACGTCGAATCTGCGGTCGAAATTGCCGAGGTTCTCCGCCGCCTCGAGAGCTTCCTCGAGCGCGGACTCCGCAAGTCGGAGGGCCGAACCAAGGCGCTCCAGCTCACCCGAGTCGACCTCGCTCATCCGCGCATCATCGCACTTGACCACGCGTATGCTCCGGGTGCTGAGCGCTCTGAAGCCCATCCGTCGCGTATCGCAGATTCGTCAGTACTCGCCCGAGCCGGTGCCTGACGACGTCGTCCACCAGCTCCTGGAGCTCGCGCGCTGGACAGGAAGCGCGAAGAACGGCCAGCCGTGGCGGTTCATCGTGGTGCGCGACAAGGATCGCCTGAGAAAGCTCGGCGCTTTGCGCCCACCCATCAACTGGCTCGCGAGCGCGCCGCTCGGGATCGCGATCGTTCTCGACGGGGCGGAACCAATGTTCGGCGCGTACGACGAAGGTCGCCTCACCGAGCGCCTCCTCACGGGCGCGACGCTGCTCGGGTACGGCGGCGGCACCGCTTGGTTCGGTGGCGCGGCGCAGGATGCAGAGGCAAAGCGGATCCTCGGCATACCTGACGATCTGACCGCGCGTCAGATCGTGATGATCGGTCGCCCGAAGTCTCGCGAAGATCCGCGCCCCACTGGACCAATGCGCGGACGCAAGCCGCTCTCGGAGCTCGTCAGCTACGAACGCTGGGGCGCTTCGAAGGAGAAATGAGAAGGGGCGCCTTTCGGCGCCCCTTTCTTCTATTCCAGGTAGTCCTTGAGCTTGCGGCTCCGCGAGGGATGGCGCAGCTTGCGCAGCGCTTTCGCCTCGATCTGCCTGATGCGCTCTCGCGTGACGTTGAACTCGCGGCCGACCTCTTCGAGCGTGCGCGTGCGGCCGTCTTCGAGACCGAAGCGCAGCTGAAGCACGCGCCGTTCGCGACCGGTGAGGCCTTCGAGCACGCTCTCGACCTGCTCCTTGAGGAGCTTGTGGCTCGCGGCGTCGCTCGGGGCGAGGGCCTGGTTGTCGGGGATGAAGTCCCCGAGGTGGCTGTCCTCTTCCTCGCCGATCGGCGTCTCGAGCGAGACCGGTTCCTGCGAGACCTTCACGATCTCGCGGACCTTGTCCGCGGTGATGAGCATTCGCTCGGCGATCTCCTCGGCGGTCGGCTCGCGACCGAGCTCCTGAAGCAGACCGCGCGAGACGCGGATGAGCTTGTTGATGGTCTCGACCATGTGGACCGGGATGCGGATCGTCCGAGCCTGGTCCGCGATCGCGCGGGTGATCGCCTGGCGAATCCACCAGGTCGCGTACGTCGAGAACTTGTATCCCTTCCGGTAGTCGAACTTCTCGACCGCGCGGATGAGTCCGATGTTCCCTTCCTGGATCAGGTCGAGGAAGCTCATGCCACGTCCGATGTATTTCTTGGCGATCGACACGACGAGACGGAGGTTTGCCTCGGTCAGGTTGTGCCGCGCGTCGTCGCCCTTCTGGATGAGCTCGTCGGCGAGACGGCGCAGCGCGCGCTGCTCGTCGTTGTCCTGCTGCACGAGCTTGTCGAGGTGTTTGACGAGGATGTCACGCAGCTCCTGGCCGAGCATGACCAGCTCGCCGAGCCGCTCCGCCCCTTCGGCCGGACCGTGGATCTTCGCGTACTGCGGGAGGATCCGGAACGTGAGTCGCTCCGGGTCGCGACGCGCGGCATCGATGAGCCCGACGGTCTCCTCGATGAGGACCTTCGCCTCGTAGCTGATCTCCTTGCTGTTCGCCTCAGCCTCGAGCGGGTCGCGCAGCTTCAAGAGCCGGTTCGCGACGCGCTTGAGCTCCTTCCCGCCTTCCTCGTCCTCGAGCGTGAACCGAAGCGCCTTCACCGTGAAGCGAGTGGCCTCGTCCACGTATTCCTTGGGACGGCCCAGAGCCATCCGCTTCTTGACCTCGACACCGAGCTCGTAGAGGTGGACGACCGAGAGCGCGGGCGAAACGAGCGCCTGCTCCCCGAGCTCGATCGACTTGGCGAGGTTGACCTCTTCCTCGGCTGTGAGGAGCGGGACCTTGCCGATCTCCTTGAGGTACATGCGGACCGGGTCGTCGACGCTGATGAGGTCGCTTGCGAGGACCGAGGCGATCGAGTCCTCACGCTGCAGCTCCTCGGCCTCTTCCTCTTCTTCTTTGACCTGCGCCCACGTCGGCGAGCGCTCGGCCTCGAGGATCTCGACGTTGTTGTCGTCAAGGGTCGTGAGGAGCTCCTCGACTTCGCCGGGCTCCGCGTCGGGAAGAGCCCGAACGATGTCCTCCTGGGTGACGTAGCCCTGCTGGCGACCGCGCGCGATGAGGCGCTCGGCAGCCTCGCGGTGCTCCGGATGGATGCCCCGCTCAGGTGTCGTGGTGGTCGTCGTCGTCGTTTCCTTGTCTTTGGTGGTCGCTTTCATTGGTCCCTCTGTTCCACATCCGCCGTGTGCAGTACGGTCTGCCGCTCCTGGCGCCTCATGACCTCCGCCAGCTCGGCCGCCACATCAGCGACCATCTTTGATCCGCAACAGGCGCAGCGACTGCGTGCCTTGGGATACCTTTCGTCCGGCGACCACGCTTCGACTGCTTCGCAAACCGTCAGCGGCATCGATCCCAAGGACAAGATCGAGATCGCGAACCAGATGACGGAGGCAAATCTCGCCATGGAAGACGGTCACCTTCAAGAAGCAATCGCAAAAC
>Ga0209059_1001705_pt1 | contig 10051 bp, 10 predicted proteins | sample GraSoiAngelo_151_FD_186165 | JGI IMG/M metagenome (GOLD analysis project Ga0209059, IMG submission 186165) | Grasslands soil microbial communities from the Angelo Coastal Reserve, California, USA - 14_1009_12_20cm (SPAdes) (version 2) | ecosystem: Environmental > Terrestrial > Soil > Grasslands ...
GCACGCTGGTGCTGCGCGGCATCGAGAACACGCTCTACCAGTCATCGTACTTGCCCATTCTCACCGACGTGCACAATGAGCGCAGCCGCTTCGAGCGCTACCTGGAGATGTTGCTCGACCGGCGCATCGAAGGGCTCATCGTGGTGGCGAATTGGTTGTTTCTTGACATCAATTTGCTGGGCGATCTGGAGAAAAGCAGCACCGCCGTGCACGCCGGCGATCGCAGCGGAACAAGAGCAGCACCTTCTTCTTTTCAATCTCGTTACCGACTCGCGCGATCCCATTCTCGGTTTTACCACGCAATGGATTCGCGAGCTGGCTGCGCGCGTCGGCGTCATCGAGTTGCACCATAAGCTGACCCTGATTCACGTGGTCGCCTTCCCTCACCAGCAGTTTCTTAACCGTAGTTCCTACCGGGGCATGCGCTTCGAAACTTTGCAGCGGCTCAACTTTTCCGTTGGTGGAAACAATGCTGCGAATCGTGCCCGGCTGCACTGTGGCCGAGCGGATTGGGACGGCGTCATCGTGCGACATAAACGACGCCAGCAACACCACGGCGCCAACAATGCCCACCGCCCAGAGCAGCCAGCGATGGCGAACAAAAAAGCCGCTGCGATTGTTTCCGTTAGCTGCCATGGTTAGCTAAACGCAATAATGTATCATCTGCGATGAAGGAATCCTTAATCGTTAGATGCCTGAGTATCCTCGCGGAACCCTAAATCTTGTAATGTTTTCCGAGGTTCCCCTCTCGATAAAATGAGGCAGATGCCCAAGCCGCCACATTACACGCCAGAACACGCACAGGCAGGCCTTGATGCGAAGTTTCCAGAAATCGAGACCTGGCCAAACCAGTTTCCGGGATATGAAATAGTTGTTGACGATCCGGAGTTCACCTCGGTCTGCCCGAAAACCGGGCTGCCGGATTTTGGCGCGCTCACTATCCGCTACATGCCGCACAAGCGCTGCCTGGAGTTGAAGTCCCTGAAAGAATATTTGCACGCATATCGAAATCTAGGAATTTTTCAGGAAAACATTGTGAACCGCGTGCTTGAGGATGTGGTGCGCTGGGCGCGTCCAGTGTGGGCTGAAGTCAAAGGTGATTTTCGACCTAGGGGAGGGATTTCGACAGTGGTGACTGCACGCTGGCCAAGGCCTTCATCGAGAAAGCAGAATAGAAACCTTTAACCGCAGAGAGCGCTGAGAAAACTAGCAGAGCACGCAAAGTTCTTCGGCCTTTGCGGATATTCCTTGCGAGCTTTGCGGTTAAGACCTTTACCCGTGTTATATTCCCTGCCCAAGTGCCCCAAAACAAACTCTATCCTCGCACTGCGCTGATCCTGCTCACAGCGCTCAATCTGCTGAACTATGTTGACCGTTCGGTCCTGTTTGCCGTACAGCCCATGGTGCAGGATGAATTCCGTCTCTCCAACGCGCAAGTCGGATATCTGACCAGCGCCTTCCTGATTTTCTACATGATTGCCGCGCCGGTTGCCGGCCCGCTTGCCGACCGCTATTCGCGCAAGCTGATTATTGCGTTGGGTGGGATCTTCTGGAGCGCGCTCACTCTCCTGACCGCGGTCACGCACAACTACACTGAACTCCTAATCCGCCACACGCTTGTAGGTGTAGGCGAAGCGACGTTCGTCACCATCGCACCCACGTTTGTCGCCGATCTGTTTCCAGAGGAAAAACGAGGCCGCATCTTGGGCGTGTTCTACCTGGCCATCCCCGTGGGCACTGCCGCGGGATACATCCTTGGCGGCAAACTTAGCCTGCATCACGGCTGGCGCTTTCCTTTTTATGTTGCGGCGATTCCCGGCTTTCTGCTGGCACTATCGGTATTGTTCTTGGCTGAACCCGAGCGCGGGCGGTTCGATTCACTTAAAGAGACCGCCGAGCGCGGCACACTCTTGGGACTCGCTCGCAACCCGGCGTTTTGGACGGTCACACTTGGAATGGCTGCGATGACCTTCGCCCTTGGCGGCATCCAGGTATGGATGCCAACGTTTCTCTCTCGCGTGCGTGGGTATTCTTTGAAATCGGCAAATGAAATTTTCGGCACGATCGTTGTCGTGGATGGCCTTATTGCCTCGCTTGCCGGAGGATGGCTTGGCGACCGACTGCTGCCGCGCATGCGTGGCTCGTACTACTTCGTGTCGGCGGTCAGCATGGCCTTGGGTGTACCGGTCATGATCGTCGCTCTGTTTTCCGGTGGACATGCCATGATTGCAGGCATTTGGGCGGCGGCATTCCTACTGCTCTTGAATACGGCGCCTCTCAATGCCGCTCTAATCAATTCCGTCGGAGCTCACATTCGCGCCACGGCGATCGCTGTAAACATCTTCATCTTTCATCTTCTCGGCGACGTGCCTTCGCCATCTTTGATGGGATACATCGCGGATCGCCATTCTCTCCAGACTGCGTTCATTCTTCCCGTGATCGCGATGGCAATTTCTTCTGCGATACTGTTCTACGGTATGCGATTCGCTCCTCCCGTCCGCAGTCAGGCACCGCTCTCCGTGGAGTCTGCCGCAGAATGATCTATTTCCACTGGATTGCAGGATGCCTGCTTGCCGCAGTGTGGTTCTCACGTCTGGCGGATGCGGCGCTGGGTGTTCCGAGTATCACTGACATCTCCCGCCCAGAGTGGGATCGAACTCCGGCTAAATCAGGTGCCAGCACGCGAGTCAGTGTGATTGTTCCCGCTCGCAACGAGGAACATGATATTGAATAGACGCTTCGCCGCCTTCTCGCCCTCGATTACAACAACTACGAAGTCGTCGCCGTCGACGACCGCTCGTCCGACCGAACCGGCGAGATTATCGGTCGCTTGGCGCGTAGCAAGGAAGCGCTCGGCATTTTGAAGGTCATCAGCATCGATGAACTGCCCTCCGGGTGAATTGGAAAAACTCACGCAATGTGGAGCGCATCCCAGCAGGCCACTGGCGACTGGCTGCTCTTCACCGATGCCGACGTGCAGTTCAAGCCCGACTCGGTGCGCCGGGCGATAGCCTACGCTGAGGCCGAGCGCGCCGATCACGTTGTGCTATTCCCTCGCATGATCATGAAGCAGCCCGGCGAAAAAATGGTGACTGCCTTCTTCCTAACTCTCTTCGTTTTCGGACATCGCCCCTGGAAAGTCGCCAACCCGCGCACACGAGACCACATGGGCGTCGGCGCGTTCAACTTGATCCGCCGCCGCGTGTATGAATCGATCGGTACCTATCAAGCTCTCCGCATGGAGATTTTGGATGACATGAAACTGGGCAAAGTCGTTAAGAATGCCGGTTATGCCCAACGCAACGTGTTTGGCGCAGACCTGATCTCGATCCGCTGGGCCAAAGGCGCGATGGGAATAGTCAATAACCTGACGAAGAATTTCTACGCCGTTATGTCATTCCAGTGGCCGCGCGCGCTGGCCTCATGCGTAGGCTTGGCAGTTCTTAATCTGTTGCCTTTCTTTGGCGCACTTCTTGCGCATGGCTGGGCACGGCTGCCCTACGCAATCGCGCTTGCCTCGATGTTCTCCATCTATGCCGGAATGTCGAAGCAGTCAGATGTGCCGCCGTATTATTTCGTCCTGCATCCGGTGAGCACGACATTGTTTGTATACACAATGCTGCGCTCGATGATCGTCACGCTGGGCCGCGGCGGCGTGGAATGGCGTGGGACGTTCTATCCGCTTGAGGAACTCAAGCGAGGTTTGGTCTAGCGGCCAGCCACCTCCTGACACCTATATCATTTTGTCATTCCGAGCCGTTCGGAGGCGCGCTTGCGTGCCGAGAGCATGCGAGGAATCTGCTTTTAACACTTCCGCATCGTCAATCTTCCTCATCCTCCGGCACTTCAAGGGGCACTTTCGCCGGCTGCCGCTTTTTTCGCGACTTGTGCCGAGCTTTCGGATGGCTGAACTTCCCCGCGCTGAAGTGTCCTTGCTTCTCGACGTCGAAATTCTTAGGAAGGGGAGGAATGCTCGCTCCTTCTCCTCCGAGCTGTCTCGCCTCCTGCAAAACAATCTCTGCTCGGCCGTCGTATTCCTTCACCGGGCCGTGTATTTCGACCACTCGGCCTTGCAGTTGCCGCACATCGCCAACGCTTTTCAAATCACTGGGAAAAATTACGGCCGTGAAGGGGCACAGCCGGTAGTCTTCACAGAAATCGATGTAGTGCACTCCTCTCATACCCTGCTCGATACGCACAACTCTGCCGGTTATGCAGCGTGTCTCACCCACGTGTTGCCGGGCCTGATCAAAGGGGATGCACTCGGAAAAAATCAAAGGAGGAGAAAGCAGGGCGACGAACACAAGCGTGGAGACTCGGCGCACTTGGGTCCTCCAAATCTAGCAACTGGAGTAGCATCTTTTCACAAGCCAGATTTTAGGACAAAGCGCATCCAACAGATCCAGGAAACGATAAAACTTCCCGCAAGATTTCCCAAAATAGAAAAGGAGCAGCGGGCCGGCTTACACTCCGGCCCGTCGCCACAAAGAAGGGAATTACGCAAACGATTTCACGGCGGCTGCTTCTTCGTCTTTCACATCAAAGACGGTATACAGCTTCGTGATCTGCAGCAGGTCGTGAACTTTTTTGGTCAGATTGAGCAGCTTCAGTTCGCCGCCCTGGTTGCGCACCGTGGTAAAGGCGCTGACCAGTTCGCCGATTCCCGAGCTGTCAATGTAATTCACATCACCAAGGTTGAGGAGAATCCTCTTCTGGCCCTTGGAAAGCAGCTCGCGCACGGTATCTTTTAGCATTACGCTGCCTTCGCCGAGCGTGATTCGGCCGCTGCAATCCACAATTGTTACCCCATCCACCTGACGAGTACTGACCTTCATGCTCACTGGGAAGCCTCCTTGCCGCCCTCGGATGGCCCGTGGACGTGCTTGATGAGTTTGATTTCGGTGCCCGTTTGCGACGGATGAATCTGCACCTCGTCCATGAACGAGCGGATCAAAAAAATTCCTCGACCGGAAGTCTTAAGCAAATTTTCCGGCGCCAAGGGGTCGGGGATCTTGCTCATGTCCAGCCCCTTACCCTGGTCACGAATCGTGATTACCAGATCGACGGCTGTTCTCTCCAGTACCAAACTGACTTTTTTGCCGGGATCGTAAGCATTGCCATGAAGCACCGCGTTCACCGCCGCTTCACGCACCGCCATGGAGATCCTCATGACCTCGTCTTCATCAAAGCCGGCTTCCGTGGCCACTTTTCCGGCTGCCTGCTCCGCGCTATCGACGGTCTCCAGCGTCGAATCCAGCGTATAGGAGACCCGGTGTTCGGTCATGGCAAAAGGTTTTTTAATAGGCGCAACCCGGGAAATCCGCCGCTACGCTCCTTCCGACTATGCCATACCAACAAAATCGGGGAACGCCGCGAATGCGGTAGTTTGAACTTCCCCTGTGGAAATGTCAACGCGGGGCTGAAAAATGGCTGTCACGATACTGAGGACTTGGACTGAGCGCTGGGAATTGCTCTTGGCGACCTGCCGTGCCGCCCACTAACTACCTGAGCCATCTTCCAGAGCCAAGCGGCCGGCAAACCCGGTCAAAACTTATCTGGATTCTGTCCTGGCTCTTGAGTATTCTCGCAATATGTCCACGCTCGCGCTCACAGAATTGCTCGGCGCTCCGGTCTTTGATACCGCCGGAACCCGGTGCGGGCGTGTACGCGAACTGGCCATGATTCCGCAGGAGGATCGCGCGCGAGTCGCCATGCTGATCGTCCGCACAAAATCCGGCGATCGCATGCTCCCGTCGAGTTCGATTACGTCGATCGAAGCCAGTGTACGCAGTGACGTCTCTTGCAGTCAGTGGGCAACGAGCGATGGATCGGAAGGCTGGCTGCTGCTCGGACGCGACCTGCTCGACCAGCAGGTGATCGATGTCTTCGGCCGCAAGGTGGTGCGGGTCAATGATGTCGATCTGCACCAGGAACTTGTGCAGAACCGGCCTGTATTGAAAGTCGGCTCGGTGGATGTCGGCCCGCGAGGAGCAATTCGCCGGCTCTTGAAGGGAGTAGTGCCGGCAGTCGCCTTGAATGCGCTGTTGAAGAAGATCCCCCCGCGCGAGATTCCCTGGGATTTCGTCGATCTCATCGAAACCGATCCTGCCCGGCGCGTGAAGCTCAAGATTTCTCACGAGCGTCTGGCGAAACTCCACCCTGCTGACATCGCCGACATTGTTGAGGAACTTGCCCCAGACGAGCGCGAAGCGGTCTTCGAGACGCTGGACGAACAGGTCGCCGCGGAAGCCCTGGAAGAAGTTCACCCTAAAGTACAGAAGGCGATCGTAGAGTCGCTCGATTCCGAGCGCGCCGCCGATATCGTGGAGGAGATGGAGCCCGATGCCGCTGCCGATCTCCTGGCGGATCTGCCTGAGGAGCGGACTTCAGAAATTCTGCTCGAAATGGAGCCACAAGAGCGCAAGGAGATGGTTGAGCTCCTTGAGTTCAAGGAGAATACCGCTGCCGGTCGGATGACGACCGAGTACCTGGCGCTTAGGCCAGACAACACCGCAGCCGACGCCGTGGAAGCGCTGCGGAATTTCGGGGGCGGTGTAGAAACTGTAAGTACGATCTACATCGTGGATTCTCTGGGTACGCTAATCGGCGCCGTGCCGCTGGCAAGACTGGTGCTGTCTGAACCCAATACGCCCCTGCTGGCTCTGACTCAGGAGCCTCTCATCTCCACTCGCGCGGGCGCCAGCGAACGTGAAGTGGCCGAACTGTTCGACAAATACAACCTGGTGACATTGCCGGTTGTGGATGAAAATAAGAAGTTGACGGGCGTCATTACCTCGGATGACGTTATCAGCCTGCTGCGCGCGAAACTGTAGCTCCCCTTTGTTCGATATTGTATTCGGATGCACCGATTCTCGTTTCTACCTGTTCAGATTCCATAACTGCATTTATTCTGGTCGGTCGCTTCAGCCTCCCGTGCTCTAACCGTGCGAATGAAAGTCCTAAGACGTTGGAAAACCCGGATCCTGATATTTTTCGCTGTCGTTGGGCCGGGTTTTATTACCGCGAACGTCGACAATGACGCTGGCGGCATCTGGACCTATTCCTCCGCCGGTGCACAATTCGGCCACGCCCTGCTATGGTCGCTCATTCCGATCACTATCGCATTGATTGTTGTCCAGGAAATCTGCGCCCGCATGGGTGCGGTCACAGGAAAAGGGCTTAGCGACCTGATTCGTGAAGAATTTGGTCTGCGCATCACCTTTTTCATGATGCTGGGCATCCTGATAGTGAACTTCGGCAACATTTTTGCAGAATTCGCAGGTATTGCAGGCAGTCTAGAGCTGTTTGGCCTCTCCAAGAACATCACGGTCCCGCTTTGTGCCGTTATTGTGTGGCTTATTGTGGTGAAGGGACAGTACAAGTCTGTGGAGAAGGTTTTTCTTGCGGCTTCGTTTTTTTATTTCACCTACATTTTTGCTGGCATTCTGGCCAAACCAGCGTGGAAGGATGCATTGATTGCCACCGTCGTGCCCCCTCCCAAGCACCAGCTATTACAAAGGGATTACTTGTTCATGTTCATTGCCACCGTAGGCACAACCATCGCGCCCTGGATGCAGTTTTATCTGCAATCTTCGATTGTTGAAAAAGGAGTGACACGGCGCCAGTACAAGACTTCACGCCTGGATGTCATCACCGGCTGCATATTCACCGACATCGTGGCTTGGTTCATCATCGTGGCTTGCGCAGCCACTCTGTATGTGCACGGCTACCACAAAATTGCCGACGCTAAAGATGCCGCCCAAGCGCTCCACCCACTAGCGGGCGATTATGCATACATTCTGTTCGCCATGGGCTTGTTTAATGCCTCGTTGTTCGCGGCCTCCATCCTGCCGCTCTCGACTGCATACACCGTATGCGAAGGCCTGGGTTTCGAATCCGGAGTAGGGAAGCGGTTCAGCGAAGCCCCGGTTTTTTACTGGCTATACACCATTTTGATCGCCGCTGGTGCCGGCGTAATTTTGATCCCCAATCTTCCTTTAGTGCGGATTTCCATCCTGTCGCAGGTGGTGAATGGAATTGCGATCCCAGTGGTGCTGGTTTTCATGCTGCTGCTGGTGAACAAGAAGGAACTAATGGGAGAGTACGTGAACTCAAGACTTTACAATGTGATCGCCTGGTCCACGACGGTAATCATGACAATTCTGAGCATTGCCTGGCTGTGGACGTTGCGGGCTGGTAGATAAGCTCGAGTTGAGCTCACAGCGATTCCTTGTGTGGCTGGCTGGTTGCAGATCGTGCAAGTAGCCTCTGAGCATCAGATAACTCTTTTTTCCCACGATCACTCTAAATATAATGAATGGCGGAACCGCGATGGTTCGGGTCATGCATTATTCCAGGCTTTCCTTCGCGTTAGTTGTTCTCCTCGGTATCAGGGCAGTTGTGGCTGCTCAAACCACATCAACAAACGTCACCTCGGCGGCTTATCCGGTGAAGACTTATCATGACGGCGGCATCCGCGATCTCGATGCGATCGGTAGCCGCAAAGTAGGTTGCGGACGCGGGCTGGGCAACTGGTACAGCATCGAACGCCAGATCGCGATGGGCAGAGACTATGCCCAGCAGGTGGAGACCACGAGCAAGCTCGTCACTGATCCCGTCGTCACCGAGTACATCAACCGCCTTGGACAGAATCTGGTGAGGAACTCCGATTCCCAGGTGCCATTCACCATCAAAGTTGTCGATGCCGAGGACATCAATGCTTTTGCTCTTCCCGGTGGTTTTTTCTTCGTCGATTCAGGTCTGATCCTTGCGGCCGATAACGAAGCTGAGCTTGCCGGAGTGATGTCGCATGAGATCGCTCACGTAGCCGCTTGTCACGCAGCCCGTCAAAATACCCGCGGTCAGCTTATGAACTTTGCGTCCATCCCGCTGATTTTTGTTGGCGGCGGAATCGGCTACGCGGCGCAAAACATTGCTGGCCTGGCGCTCCCGCTCGGATTTCTGAAATTCGCCCGCGGCTTCGAGAGCGAGGCCGATTATCTCGGCCTCGAATACATGTACAAAGCCGGATACGATCCCCAGGCCTTCACTGCGTTTTTTGAAAAAGTAAAGACCTTGGAAAAAGAACGGCCGGGAATTTTAGCTAAGGCATTCCAAACCCATCCGCAGACGCCAGACCGGATTCAAAAATCGCAACGGGAGATCAACACGCTCCTGCCTCCGCGCGAAGAGTACAAGGTAGATAGTTCCGAGTTCGAGGAAGTGAAGGCCCGCCTCGCCCAAATCGAAAACCGTCACAAAATCAATAATGGAACTGATAGTGGCCGCCCCACGCTTCGCCGTCGTGGAGGTTCCAAACCAGACGAGGGTAATGGAAAATCCGGGGATGATGACAACGACCGTCCCACTCTGAAGAGGCGGAGCAACAATCCTTCCTGAGTAGGGACAACAGCCTAGACAATCTTTCCCTTGGCAAGATCCTTCACCAGCCCAAGGTCTGCTTCAAGAAAATCATACGACGGCAACTCTGAGCGCTTGGCCCATCGGACATCGCGAAAAATCCTGTTCTCTAATTTGCCTTTGAAATCCTGTACCACATAAAAGCGCAACTCGACTGTGCCGCCGTTCTTATACGCATGGCGAATACGTGCGACTTCTTCGCCAATCCGCGCGTCAATCCCCAGCTCTTCATCGAGTTCGCGGCGCAGCGCGTCCCGCGGCTGCTCGCCTTCTTCGATCTTGCCGCCGGGAAATTCCCATTTTAGCGGCATGGTCTGATGCCGGGTCCGCTGGCACACCAGAACCTTGCCGTTCTTCAAAATCAAAGCAGCAACCACGCGTTTCACAGGAGATCTTATTCTCGCGGGAAGGAGAAATCCTTCCAGGCTCAGGCGGTAGATTTTTCCAGTTGTTTGCCAACCAACGCGGCGCAGTATTCAACCAGTTCGCGGTCTTCACCCGCGAAGGCAGCAGGGAAGTGGCTGTCAATATCGAGTTCGCCCACGACCCTGCCGCGGACAAAAATAGGCACCACAATTTCCGATTTCGTTTCGGTAGAACATGCCAGATAGCGGGGATCGAGCTTCACATC
>Ga0209059_1001706_pt1 | contig 10050 bp, 9 predicted proteins | sample GraSoiAngelo_151_FD_186165 | JGI IMG/M metagenome (GOLD analysis project Ga0209059, IMG submission 186165) | Grasslands soil microbial communities from the Angelo Coastal Reserve, California, USA - 14_1009_12_20cm (SPAdes) (version 2) | ecosystem: Environmental > Terrestrial > Soil > Grasslands ...
GCACGGAGCCGCTGGCGTCATCTCCATCATGCTGCCGGAGGACTGGAAGCGTTACCCGTGGGAATGGCTCGTGCCGCAGATTCAGATGGGAGAAATGCACTGGCTCAACCAAGACGGCGCGCCGCACGACTTCTTCCCACAGCTAAAAGGGTATGTTCTGTTAAGTGAGAAGACGGCGGAGGCGCTGTTTGCGGGCGCTCCGAAAAGTCTCGCCCAGGTCTTCGCAGCCGCCAAAGCGAGCAAGCCGCAGGCGTTCGCTCTTTCCGCGTCAGCCCGCATTCACACCGTTGCGAACACGACCGTGATTGAGAGCCCCAACATCGTTGCCGAACTGAAAGGCTCCGATCCCTCTCTGCGGGATCAATACGTCGTCTACACCGCGCACGTCGATCATCTGGGGATTTGTCCGGCAGTGGAGGGCGATAACGTGTGCCATGGCGCGCTCGATAACGCTTCCGGCACCGCTTCGCTGCTGGAGATTGCCCGCGCCTACGCGAGCCTGCCTAAGCCGCCGCGCCGCTCAGTGCTCTTCGTATTCGTCACCGGAGAAGAAATGGGCCTGCTCGGCTCCGACTACTTTGCGCATTATCCAACGGTCCCGCTGAAATCAATCGTCGCCAACGTGAATATCGACGGCGCGCCGGGCGCCTATTTTCCTATGAAAGACGTGGTCGTGCTGGGGAGCGAGCACTCCAGCATGTCCGACGAAGTGAATTCCGCGGCTAAGGCTTTGGGTTACGATCTCAGCCCCGATCCGATGCCGGAAGAAGTCCTGTTCATCCGCAGCGATCAGTATTCCTTCGTGCTGCAGGGCGTGCCCGCGGTCGATATCACCGATGGCGTGAAGTCGACTGACCCGAAAGTCAACGGGCTCGAGGTCGTTAAGAAATGGCTGGTCACGCGCTATCACACGCCACTTGACAATATGGAACAGCCAATCGATTTCGAGTCGGCGGCCAAAGGTTCGCTCATGAACTTCCTGGTCGGATACGAAGTTGCGCAACGACCCGGTGTGCCCGAGTGGAACAAGGGAGATTTCTTCGGTACCACCTTCGGACCCAGACACGCGGGGAATGCCACGGGAGAGTAGTCCTAAGCCCGGCCTCCCTGTCAGGAAGCTGTCCGCTTCCGGACGGTCCAACACCATCAAGGGACACTCGCGTTCCGGCGTCATTCTTGAAGTGCAAGAAATGCAAGCATTTCCCCGGTTAACAGTTGGAAGATGACCTGCTGCAACTCTCCACACACTGGGGGATAGCATGTTCTCAACATTCCTGCAGGACTGCCGCTTCGCGCTGCGGCAATTGCGCAAGACTCCGGGCTTCACTACAACGGCCGTGCTCACCTTGGCCTTGGGCATCGGGGCGAATGCCGCCGTATTCACCTTGATCCATGCCGTGCTCCTGAAGAATTTGCCAGTCGCCAAGCCTGAGAGTCTAGTCACACTGGGTGACAAAAACATGTGTTGCGTTGGCTCTGGATACGCGGACGATGGCGACTACGCTTTGTTCCCCACGGCCTTTTATGAGTATTTAAGAAAGAATGCCCCGGAGTTCGAAGAACTCGCCGCCATGCAGGCCGGATTTACCTTTCGGCCTATCGTCATACGCCGCGGCGGAACCCAGGAGAACGCCCGCTCGGTGGTGGGCGAATTCGTCTCCGGGAACTATTTCCGCACTTTCGGCTTGAACCCCGCGACCGGTCGATTATTCACCGATGCCGACGACGTGCACGGGGCTCCATTTACCGCGGTGATGAGCTACGAAACCTGGAAGAATGACTACGCTGGGGATCGCAGTGTCGTAAACAGCACGTTCTTCATCAACACCAAGCCCGTCGCCATCATTGGGATTGCGCCCGAACATTTCTACGGAGACCGCCTCACCAGCACGCCTCCTGACTTCTACTTGCCAATCCAATCCATGCCGCCTCTGGCGAATGTGACCTATGTTGACGATCCCGACGAGAACTGGTTGTACATGATCGGGCGGCTGAAACCCGGGGTCGCTCGGCCGCAACTTCAGGCAAAGTTAAGCGGCTTGCTCAGGCAGGTGCTGGCGCCGACGCGCACATATTCCTCGGAGAAGGACCGGGCTGCATTGGGGCGCGCGCATCTCGTGCTCACTCCTGGGGGCGCGGGCATCCAGGCGATGCAGGAAGAGTATTCGTCGCACCTGCAACTCCTTATGTGGACTGCCGCGCTGGTTTTGTTGATCGCCTGTGCCAACATCGCCAATCTGCTGCTTGCTCGCGGCATGGCGCGCAAGTCGGAGATGTCGGTACGGACCGCGCTCGGCGCGGGACGCGTCAGGATCGTGCGGCAATTGCTGACCGAGAGCGTGCTGCTGTCAGGACTGGGCGGTCTGGCCGGTATCGTTCTGGCGTATGCGGGAACGCAGATGTTGCTGGCACTCGCATTTCCGGAAGCGAAGAACTTGCCGATCCATGCCGGTCCATCGCCCATGGTTCTGGGCTTTGCCTGCGGATTGTCACTGCTCACAGGTGTGGTGTTCGGGGTGGCGCCGAGCTGGATCGCAGCCAAGACCGATCCCGCGGACGCCCTGCGCAGCGGCACCCGCGCAACCGGTGGAGCTACCCTGCTGCAGCGTGGACTGGTGGTCCTTCAGGCCGCTCTATCGCTCGTGCTGCTGGTGGGTGCGGGATTGTTCTCGCAGAGCCTTCATAAGCTGCAGCACACGGACATGAAGCTCGATTCTACGAACCGCTACATCGTCCACATAAATCCCCAGGCGGCTGGGTACTCCCAGACCCAACTGGCCGATCTCTATCGCTCCATTGAGGATCAGTTTCACGCTATGCCAGGCGTTGAGAAAGTGGGCCTCTGCTCCTATACGCCGATGGAGGACAATAACAACGGTACCGACATTCGCATCGAGGGAAGACCGGAGTTGGAGCTGCAAACTTCGGATATCAGGGTAGGTCCGGAGTACTTCGATTCGGTCGGGACCCGCGTGCTTATAGGCCGCGGCATTGGAATCCAGGACACCGAGACTTCTGCCACGGTTGCCGTGGTGAACGAGACTTTCGTGAAGAAGTTCTTTCGCCCTGGCGAAAACCCCATCGGGCATTATTTCGGCGGAGAAAAACACCCACACGACTATCAGATCATTGGAGTGGTGGAAGACACCGTATATACCGACGTGCGCTGGAAGGACCATCTGATGTACTTTGTACCGCTGTTGCAGCGACCCCCAAGCAGGAAGACACCGATCGACCAAGATGAAAGTTTGTACATTGGCGCAGTCGCAGTGAAAACATCTCATCCCATGCCGGACATGGAGGCGCTCGCTCGCGGCACGCTTTCACAGATCAATCCCAATCTGGCCGTAGTGCAATTCCAGACGTTCGACGCACAAATCGCTGATCGCTTTAGCGACGATCGCATGCTGGCACGATTGATCGCGCTGTTCGGCGCCTTGGCTCTGCTGGTTGCCAGTGTGGGTCTTTATGGCGTGAGCGCCTACAGCGTGGCGCGGCGGACGGCAGAAATCGGAATTCGTATGGCTTTGGGCGCCGAGCGCGCCAAAGTTACTGCGATGATCCTTCGCGCTGCGCTCATCCAGACGGCTTTGGGTTTGGCGATCGGGCTGCCCATCGCGTTACTGTGCGCGCGATTTGTCCAGGCGCAACTGTACGAGGTAAAAGGCGTGGACGTGACTGTGCTTGTCGGATCAGTTCTCACGCTGGCTCTGGCTGCATTTCTGGCCGGATTGATTCCAGCACGGCGCGCTGCCTCGATTGATCCCGCCAAGGCGCTGAGGACCGAATAAACCCGAGGGCACACGACCCGGGACGTGCATCGCGAATCCGGGTTATTCGTGAGGCGGCTCCTGCAGCACTGATGCGGTGTTTATTCCGGTGGCGAGTTCGGGAATGATTCCCATCTGTACATAGATGGGGCGGACGAGTTCCCGCACGACCGGGAGCTGCCAGGCAAACAGGGCCGCGCCGATTATGCAGATGGCGCCGCCGAGCATCAGCGTGTGCGGCGCGCCCATGCGATTGGCGACTGCGCCTGCGATCAGGCTGCCAAACGGCGCCACGCCCTGGAACGCCATCGAGTAGAAGCTCATAACCCGTCCGCGTTTCTCGTCTTCCGAAATAGTCTGCAGGATGGTATTGCTCGAAGCCATCTGCTGCATGAACGCGAACCCGGTCACGACCAGTAGCAGCAGCGAGAGCCAGAGCTGCCGGGAGGCGGCGAAAGCGATCAGAGAAGCGCCGAAACCCGCGGCGGTGATTGCAATGAGACGTCCGAGCCCGAGCACGCTGCGCCGGGCGGCCAAGGAGACGGCCCCGACGAGTGCGCCGACACCCGACGCTCCCATCAGAAAGCCGAAGGTGTGCGCGCCACCATGCAGGATGCTTCCGGCGAAAATCGGCATGAGCGCCGTGTAGGGCATGCCCACGAGACTGATCAGCGACAGCAGCAGAAGGATCGACCAGATCGGGCGGAAGCCGCGAACGTAATCCCAACCTTCGCGCACTTCGGATCGCACGCTGGCGTGCGGCCGTGGAGTCCACGGCACAAGAGACATCGCCAGCAGGGAAGCGATCACGGCGATGTAGCTGAAGCCGTCGAGCAGAAAGCAGTAACCTTCCCCGACCGCGGCGATGAGCAATCCCGCGACCGAGGGGCCGACCAGGCGCGCCGCATTGACCAGGGACGAGTTAAGCGCGATGGCATTCGGCAGGTCCTCCCGGTTTTCGACCATCTCGACTACAAACGCTTGGCGCGCCGGCATATCGAAGGCATTGATGGAACCCTGAAAGAGATTCAGCAGAATGATGTCCAGCACCGTGATGGTTCCGGTCAGTGCCAACGCTGCGAGCGCGAAGGACTCGAGCATGGAAAGGACTTGCGTGACGATCAGTACGCGGTGACGGTTCAGGCGATCAACCCAAACGCCCGCAACTGGACCCAGCAGAAGAATGGGGATCTGTCCCGCAAAACTGACGAGTCCCAGCAGGAACGCCGAATGGGTCAGCCGATAGACCAGCCAGCCGGTAGCCACGCGGGTCATCCAGGTGCCAATGAGCGAGATGCCCTGACCGCCGTAGAACAAGCGGTAGTTGCGATGTTGCAGCGCCCGTAGGACGATCCGCCAGTTGGTTCCGCCGCGGCGGCGTGGGTTGCTTATTTTGTCGGGCAATCTTACAGCACTCCGGGTGGATTCAGGCCTTTGCTTCTCGTTCCGCTCTCAGATGCGGTTTTAACCGAAAGCAGACGCCGAGGTTTTAGCCCCTCCGGTTAGTCTTGAAACTCCCGCGATCTTCCGAGATTTTTTACTTGACGCGAGCATGGTGGGATGAGGCTCCCGCTACTCTGCCTGGTTCTCACGCTCGCTTGCCGGTGCTTCGCAGCGGTGGGCATTACCACCACCAGCCTTCCCAATGGCACTTTCAACAAGTCGTATTCAGCCACCGTCAACGCCGCAGGAGGCTGTACACCGTACAAATGGAGCGTTGTCTCGGGGACACTGCCCGCCGGGATTACCGCAAAAGCATCGAGCACCACGACGTCGCTGGTTCTCAGCGGGGTCCCCACCTCTGCGACCACCTACACCCCGACTCTGCAGGTGACGGCCTGTGGAGGCGGCACATACAAGACCTCTTACAAGATTGTGATCCAGGCTCCGTCGAGCGTGCAGATCAGTACCGCTAAGCTTCCCAACGGAATTGTTGGAAACGCCTATTCAGCGGCGGTGAACGCCATTGGCGGATGCACTCCCTACAAGTGGAGCGTTGTCGGAACGCTGCCCGCTGGGGTCACCACGAAGGTGTCCAGCACCACGACGTCACTGGCGCTGAGTGGGACTCCGAGCAGTGCAAGCACGTACGCGCCCACAGTGCAGGTGACTGGTTGCGGGGGCGTCACATACAAGCATTCCTATTCGATCGCGATCCAGGGCACGACGAATCACGTGGTGGATGTGAACTGGAAAGCCTCGACTACGTCCGGCGTCACGGGATACAACCTGTATCGGAGTCCGGATGGCGTGAACTGGAAGAAGTCGAACGTGAGCTTGATTGCTTCCACGATGTACAACGACGCCACCGTGGCCAACGGAAGCACCTACTACTACGCGGCTACGGCGGTCGATATTTACGGACACGAAAGCAGCAAATCAGCGTCCATCAAAGTGAGCGTGCCGTAGGAGGCCAGCTTGGGGGTAAGTGGCCCGGGGCACCCCAGACGCCATAGGAACCTCGGATCAAACTGTGGGATCCAATCTCCTCGGTTAAGAGCGTTCGTCTTGTTGCATGCGCTGCGTTTTCTGCAGGACTGCCGCAGGTTGTGCACCGGTTTGGCCGCTGTATCGAGAAATCACGTGAGCGATCATGCTCGCCCAGATCTCATTGCGTTCAATGTCCTCTCTGGTCGGCACATGTGGGTGGTCATAGTGGCAGCCCAGGGATCCCAGGCAGTGCCCTCTCTCGTCGATTACGGGAACAGAAAACCCAGCCCGAATGGGCGATACCTGAGCCGCTTTCTTTGCAGACGCGAAAAGTGGGTCCTCGAGCATATCGCGGACGATCCATGGCTTGCGCTGTTGGACGGCTCTGCCGCAACACTGATCTCCGACTCGAACATCTCCGCAGGCTTGCACATATTCCTCTGGCAGTCCCAAAGTCGCCAAAGGCTTCAGCACTGGCTGGTTGGGATCGAGCACGTACAGCGAAGCGGAGTTGGATTTTGCGGAGTCGGCGGCGAGACGAATGAGTTCGCCAATTGCTGTTTTCAGATCGCCGTTGCCGGCAGCCTTGTGGAACAAGCCATTCTCGAAAAACCGCAACATGTCGGTATAACTCCTGCGCGTGCCGAAGGCACGTGTGCCAGAGGTAATTTCGCCTGATTATTGTTAGGCCCCGCCCACAGGCTTGTCTGTCAGGAGAATTCCTAAATGTGAGGTGGAAAATAAAGGCCGCCAGGAGTGGCGGCCTTGGGAGCATTCTGCTGAATTACTGTGCGACTCCAGCCGGAGGTTGCGGAGCAGGGCCGGCCGTTGTGGCCGCCGCAGCTTCGTTCAGGATCCGGTGGTGGATTGTGAAGAGCGCCAGTTCGAGGCGGTCGGAGACGCCGATCTTGTCATAGACGTTACGCAGATAATTTTTGATCACCTGCTCGGTGGTCCCCAGCTGGGTGGCGATCTCTTTGTTCTTGTATCCCTGCACGATGAGGGCGACGATGCGCAGTTCTTTCGCGGTCAGGCGATCGCGCACGCGCAGTCCGACCATGTCGTTCTCGGTGAGTTCGCTGGGAATGGCGACGTCCTGGACCCAGGTTTCTCCGCGCGCTACTTTGCGGACGCAGTCCACGAGAGCGGCACTGGTCACGTTGCGATAGACGACGCCATGGGCGCCGTTGGACATGTGCTTCTGCGCGCTCTCCCCGGTATCGGCCAGTACGATGACGCGGGTCCGGGCCTTGTTCGCGGCTTGCACGATCGCGGCAAAGTCGTTATGGAATCCTGCCGCCACCACCAGCACGGCAGCGCGAAACTTGTCCAGGGCCATGAACATCTGTTCCGGATTCTGCGCCTGGGCCACGATGCGCATCTCATCTTCCACGGCCAGCACCTTCGCGATGCCCGCCCGGAAGATCGCCTGATTATCCGCCAGAATCAATTTGAGCATTTTCAACGCTCCCCAAAGATCTATGAGTTCCTGACGAACTCGTAAGTGTCGATCACGCAAGCTACGCCGCGGCCTTCGCCGCCTTCGCCAGTTTCATCCGCGCGGACCACGCGTCCTTTGCACTGAATGGTGACGTTTTCCTGTCCGCCGGTCATTTCCGGAGGCAGCGTGATTTCAAACTCCACGGGCGAACCAATTTCCATTGACGCGTCGGCGCGGATATAAACACCGGCCGCGCTCAGATTTCCGGTCACACCCTTGGCGTCCGGGCTATCGCCCTTATGAATCTTGATCGGCAGTTCCAGCGGGAATCTTTTCCCGGTCCGTGCTTCTTCCCCCACGGTACCTCCTCCAAGTTGGCCGGTTATCATTTCTTTATACGCGTATGAGGCCAACGGCAAAGCAAGCTCCTGGCGGGCTTTTGCCCACTTTTAGGCTCACGGGCGGTTATATCACGGAATGTTATCCGTGTAAAAGGCTCATGGCACGTTAGTTACCGGTAACATCTAGGTTCCCCCGGCGTGAAAGCCCCCCGAACCGAAGGAAGAGGTGCCAGTCGACCAAAAAGCTTTGCCAGTCATGGTTAGCTAAGATATGATTAGCTAATCGTGAAAACAGTAACAATCCACCAAGCCAAAACTAATCTCTCGCGACTCATCGAGAAAGCCTGCCGCGGGGAGGAGATCATCATCGCTCGCGGCCCCGAGCCTGTCGTCCGACTGGTTCCTGTCGCGACAAGTAAGGGCCGCCGAAAACTAGGTATTTTGAAGGGGAAGTTGGAGGTCGGCTCGGACTTTTTCGAACCCTTGCCGGCAGACGAATTGTCGAGATGGGAATAAGCGATGCGCCTGCTTCTGGACACTCACACCCTGCTCTGGGCATTCAACGGCTCAAGCTCCCTTAGCACGCGTGCACGGCGCCTCCTAGAAGATGGCGCCAATGAAATCCTCGTCAGCGCTGTATCGGCTTGGGAAATAGCCACCAAAGTTCGTCTCGGCAAGTTGGTGACCGGGGAGGACCTCATCAGTGACTTTTCTTTCTATCTGGCACAGTTGGGAGTCGATTCCCTGCCAATCTCGATAGAACATGCGTTGCGCGCCGGGCGGCTCCCAGGGGAACACCGAGATCCATTCGACCGAATGCTGATCGCGCAAGCGCAGGCGGAAGATATTCCCATCCTCAGCAACGATCGTATCTTCGATGAGTATCACGTCCAGAGAGTCTGGTAACGGTTGCCTTCTCTCGTTGAATGAGAGTTCATGTTCATCTCTGGAGCGGGTTCCGAGGACGGTGGTTATCAGGGAAGGGGTTAACTCTATTTCGAGGCGGCTGCGGCAGCATTGGCTTTGTGCATCGTTAATGTTTCGATTGCCGGCCCAATATCTTCAGCGACCGCCTCAACGATTTTGAGGTCATCGGCGGTGAAGGCGTCCTGGCCCGCGCGATACAGGGCCAGCACTGCGCTCAGACCTGATGCGCCTTCCAACGGCACCGCGAGCGCCGAGCGCAACGTGCTGTACTTCTTGGTGTCGTTCAGGTACCCGGGTTCCACCGAAGGATTGCCGTTCAGAATGGCTTTGTGATTCTCTGCCACCCAGCCTGATAGTCCTTCGCCCAGGGGGATTCGCAGGTTGGAGAAAAGCTGGAAATTTTCTCCACTCACGAAAACGGGAACGAGAATCTCTTCTCGCAAACAGTAAGCTGCCAGTGCGTCGTAGGGGACGAACTGCTTCACTCGAATGGCAGCGAGGGAAAACACGTCTTCGAGCCGAAGGAAGGAACTGTGCTTCTTGAGTTCGATGACTTCTGTGGCGGCAGTTCGCGCGGCTGAGATTACGCTGGTCAGATCAAGGGCCTGCGCCGCGGTCAGCGTTTCAGGTTCTTCCGATTTCGCGAATCCTGCGGCCGGTGCCGCCCCCCGTTCCGGCGCCCGCCAGGCGGGCCGCGAGGGCGGCCGCGGTGGGGTCGTCGGCGGCGGTGTGGGGCGTGGTCGCGCTGGAGCCGGTGGCGCCGGTGGCCGGGGTGGGCCCGGTGGCGCTGGTGGGGTTGGCGTCGGACAAGGAGCGGGCGTTGCCGGTGTCGCCCGTGTTGGTCGATGACGACTGCGCCCCGGCCACGCCCGAGCCGCCGCTGGCGGTCTTTGCCATGCAAAGGGAATCCAGCGAGCCAGTCTCCGCGGTGGTGGTCACGGCACGCCCGGACGGGGTGCAGGCGGAGATCCGGAGCCTGCGTGAGCCAGACAGCGTCTACACGATGCCCCTCCCGCCACCGGACGAGCCGGTCTCTACGGTCGTGACGAGCGCACGTCCCAACGGCCGGCCGGCCGGCATGGAGGAGTCACCGCGGCAAGAGAGCCCTGGCGCCAGAGAATCAGGCAGCGCCTCGCACCGC
>Ga0209059_1001707_pt1 | contig 10050 bp, 9 predicted proteins | sample GraSoiAngelo_151_FD_186165 | JGI IMG/M metagenome (GOLD analysis project Ga0209059, IMG submission 186165) | Grasslands soil microbial communities from the Angelo Coastal Reserve, California, USA - 14_1009_12_20cm (SPAdes) (version 2) | ecosystem: Environmental > Terrestrial > Soil > Grasslands ...
TCGGGAACCGTGCCGCATAGGATGAAAGCGTCGAGCAGCTCGTCCGGGATCAGCGCACCGGCCTTGTGGTAGTCCTCGGCGCGCCAGGCGCTGGCGATCTGGGTGCGCAGCTGTGGATCGAATCCGGCGCGTTTCATCGAGATGTCGCTCAGCACCGAGATCATGTAGATCACGAACGGCTCGCGCTTGGCGCGGTTGACCGCCTCGCGCCGGCTGTCATCGATCAGGCACAGCAGGTAGCCGCGGAAATCGATGTCGCCGGCCGCCCGTCCGCGGGCCGCCGCGGTTTCGAGGACGCGAGCGCGCATCTTCTGGTACGCGGGTAAGGATTCGGCGGGCCGGCCGAGGTAACCGTCGGCCTTCTGACCGCAGAGGTCGAGGAAGGGCGTGCGATAGGCGGCGATGTAGATCGGGATCCGATGCGGTGGCTGAAACATCGGTTGCAGTGGCGGAACCTTGTCATTCAGTCGCAGTGGTTCGCCGCGCCACAGCTGGCGGATCTGGTCGATCGCCTCAGACACGCGCCCCACGGTGTCGTCGTAGGGAATGGCCATCTGCGAAAGGCGCAGCGGCAGCCCGCTTCCCAGCGCCAGGGTGCAGCGGCGGGGGGCCAGGTCGTCGAGCGCCGACATCGTCATGGCGAGCACGACCGGGTGCCGGGTGTACGGATTCAGGGCGCCCGCGCCCAACCCGATATGGCGGGTCACCTGTCCCATCGCCGTCAGATAGGTGATCGGGTCTCGCTCGAAATAGCTGTCGTGAACCCATACCGAGTCGAGACCGAGGTCCTCGGCCCGGCGCGCCCATTCAGCGGCGTCCTTGACGTCGCCGCGGGCGGCGAGCCCCAGCCCGACCCGGCGCGCGAGATCCGGCATGCCGCTATCACCGTACTCCTGTCATCCAGGGCGGACCATCGGGGTCCCACCCGAGATGACCGCCGGCAACCTCGCACCCGATAATCGTGGGCGTGGGGCAGGACGCGCGGGCCGGGCAGATCCGGCGGATGTTCGACCAGATCGCGCCCCACTACGACGCCCGGAATCGGCTCTTTTCGGTGGACCGCGATCGCGCCTGGCGGCGTCGGGCCGCCCGGCGGACCGGGCTGCGGCCGGGTCAGACCGCGCTGGATCTCTGCACCGGCACGGGGAAGCTCGCCCATGAGCTCGTGCCTCTCGTTCGGCCCGGCGGCCGCGTGATCGGCATCGATTTCTCCGCATCGATGCTCGAGCTGGCCCGCAACCTCGAGCCGGACGTCGAATTTCGGATCGGCGATGTGAGCCGACTTGCCGAAGCCGACGCGAGCATCGACGCGGTCACCATCGGCTTCGGACTCAGAAACCTCGTCGACCGCGAGAGTAGCGTGCGAGAGATGCACCGGGTGCTTCGGCCCGGGGGCCGGCTCGTCATCCTTGAGTTCGCGCCGCCTCCCTCGGGCTCGTTGATGCGGGGCTACCGTATCTACCTCGATCGGGTGATGCCCCTGGTCGCCGGGCTGTTCAGCCGCGTCGAAGGACAGGCCTATCGCTACCTGGCGGAAACCGTGGAGGCCTTTCCGCCACCGGCAACGCTGGCCGCGATGCTGGAGCGGATCGGGTTCAGGCCGGTAACCGTGGAGCGAATGACGTTTGGCATCGTCGTGCTCCACATCGCAATCCGGCCCGTGTGACCGGAATGCCTTCACTGTGGGCGGCGCCCAACCTGCTGAGCTTCTCCCGGATCGTGGCCGCGCCCATTCTCTACGCCCTGGTCGTCGCCGGCGGTCGCTACGGCTTTCTCGTGGCCGCCATCATCTTCATCGCGGCGTCCATCACGGACACGCTCGACGGCGAGATCGCCCGTCGCCGGCACCTGGTGTCGCCGCTGGGCATCTACCTCGATACCACGTCAGACAAAATCCTGGTGGCGGTACTGGTGATCGCGCTGGCCGTGATGCACCTCGCGCCCGGCTGGATGGCGGCGGTGATCGTCGCCCGCGAGTTTCTGGTCACCGGACTTCGGAGCTATGCGGCGGCGCTGGGGATCGTGATCCCGGCCGGCGGCTGGGGGAAGGCGAAGACCCTGATCACGATCGTCGCCCTGCTGCTGGTCCTCCTGGAGGGTGACGCGCGAGCGGGCGGATGGCTATCCAGCCAATCGGCGCCGGGAAGCTGGCTGTTGAGCCCGCTGGGACCGTTCACCATCTCCGCGTGGGCGCTGCTCATCGCGGTGGTCTGGACGGTCGGGTCGGGCGCCGAGTACATTCGCGAGGCCATCCCGCTGCTCACCAGGCCCGGAACAGGGGTGGTGAGCGGCGCGGCGGACGATCCTTAGCCCGATCGGGCGGGCATGTAGTCGACCGGCTCCTCCTTCCCCTGCCAGGTCACCACCTGGCGGGCCGGCTCCGTGCGGGCGACGACCGTTCCGGCGCGGATGACGAGACGCCGCGGCGCAATCAGCCGAACCGCATCGCCTTCGGACGGAGCATCGAACAGCACGAGGTCCGCCCGGCATCCCGGCTCCAGGCCATAATCAGTCAGACCGAGCGTCTTCGCGCCATTGACGGTGATCATGTCGATCAGGGTGCGGATCTCCTCGTAACCGGACATCTGTCCGTAGTGGGCGAGTACGAAGGCCGCCTGCAAGGGATCGGCTTTTCCAAGCGGGTACCAGGGGTCCATCACCGAGTCGTGCCCCAGGCAGACGTTGACGCCGGCCGCCAATAGTTCCTTGATCCGCGTGTGCCCGCGGCGGATGGGGTAATGGTCGAAGCGGCCCTGGAGCACGGCGTTGTCGAGCGGATTGGTGACCATGTGCAGTCCGGCGCGGCGGACGTTGACGATCAAGCGGCCGGCATAGGCATTGTTGTAGGAGTGCATGGCCGTGGTGTGGCTGGCCGTCACCCGACCCTGCATGTTCAGCCGGATCGTCTCGGCGGCGAGCACCTCGAGGAAACGAGAGTGCTCATCGTCCGTCTCGTCGCAGTGAATATCAACCTGCCGGTCGAACTCCTGTGCCAGCCCGACCGCAAACTTGACTGATTGCTCGCCATACTCGCGGGTCAGCTCGAAGTGCGGGATCGCCCCGACGACGTCGGCGCCCAGCTCCACGGCCTGCCGCATCAATGCTTCCCCATTCGGGAAGGACTGGATGCCTTGCTGCGGGAAGGCCACCAGCTGGAGGGTGATCCGGTCGGCGAACTCTCGCTTCACGTCGAGCAGCGCCCGCAGCGCCGTCAGCCGGGGGTCGCAGACGTCCACGTGGCTACGAACGAACAGCACGCCGTTGGCGACCTGCCAGCGCAGTACCTGGGCGACGCGCCGCCTGACGTCGTCAGCGTCCAGCTCCTTGACGCGCTCGCCCCAGATGGCGATGCCCTCGAAGAGGGACCCGCTCAGGTTGTGGCGGGGCTGGCCAACGGTGAGCACCGCGTCGAGGTGGATGTGTGGCTCCACCAGGGCTGGGGTGAGGAGCTTGCCGGCTGCGTCGATCCGTTCCCTGGCGTCGAGCGCCTCCCGCCCGGCCGGAAGCGGGACGATCCGGCCAGCCTCGATCGCCAGGCTGGTCGGCGAGGTCGAACGGGGCAGGCGGGCGTTGGTGATCAGGAGATCGAGCACGCAGGAAGTCTAAAACGCGTGCTGGACAGGGAGTGGTCCAGTCCCTAGAATTCGCTCGGAGCCGGCAACCGGAACACATGGGAATGGGGAGAGGACCGTGGCCACAACCAGCGATATAGAAGCGCAGGTACCCGTCCGCGAGGGCGAATACGGTACTCGAGTCGCCGCCGTCGAGCCAGGCGGTATCGAGTACATCCCTGACCGGGAGCGCCACGGCAATCCCATCCAGCTCTTCTGGACCTGGATGTCGCCGAACATGGAGTTCGCGACAGTGTTCGTGGGCGTCCTGCCGATCGCGGTCTTTGGCGGCGGCTTCTGGCCGACGGTCCTCGGCGTCACGATCGGCAGCCTGATGGGTTCGATCACCCACGCCGTCCTGTCGACGATGGGACCGCGATTCGGGGTCCCGCAGATGGTAGAAGGGCGGGCCTCCTTTGGCTTCTTCGGTAATTTCCTGCCGGCCGGGCTGAGCTGGCTCACGGCGAGCTTCGGTTGGTTCATCGTCAACAGCGTCAGCGGTACCTTCGCCCTCATCACCCTGACCTCCGTGGTGAACAAGAATGCCGTGCTGGCTTTTCCCGTCGCCTTCGTCATCATCGTGGTCGTCCAGGTCATCGTGGCCTTCATCGGACACAACATGATCCACTCGTTCGAGCGGATCATCTTCCCCTACCTCACCATCGTTTTCGGTCTCGCCACCATCGTCATTCTGGCGCAAGCGCACCCCGGACTCGGATTCAACCCGAAGGCCCCGGTCGCTTTCGGGGGTGCCTCGGGCGCCTTCATCCTGGCGGTCTTCATCGCCTTTGGTTATGCCATCGGCTGGAACCCGTTCGCCTCCGACTACAGCCGCTACCTGCCCAGGAACTCCAACCCGAGGACCGTGGCGCTGGCGGCCGGCCTCGGCGTCTTCGTCTCCTGCACGGTGCTGGAAATCGCCGGCGCCGCCGCAGCGACCATCTCTCAGCTCGGCAACAATCCCACGCCGCTATTCACCAATCCGCTGCCGGTCTGGCTCCAGGTGCTGGTCCTGCTCGGTATCGCGGTGGGGGCTATCGCCGCCAACGTCCTGAATATTTACTCTGGCTCGATGGCGTTCCTTACGCTGGGGATCAAGCTTGCCGTCGAAAAGCGCCGGGCGATTTCTGCGCTCGTCTTCGGCGCCATCGGCCTAGGGATCGGGCTGTTGGCGCAGGCGAACGTCGCGCCGGGCACCAAGTACGAGAACTTCCTGCTGTTGATCACCTACTGGATCACGCCGTGGCTGGCCGTCGTCATCACCGACTTCATCCTGCACCGCGGCAACTATCCCGAGCCGGTCTTCTATGACACGGGCTGGGCGAACTGGAAGGGGTTTGTGGCCATGCTGGCCGGGATCATCGCCACCACGCCGTTCTGGGACCAGGGAGAAACATTTTTCAGGCTCCCCTTGTGGTTTGGCTCGGTTCCAACCAACAACCCGCAGCTCGGCGACCTGAGTTTCTTTGCCGGCGCCATCGTCGCGGCCGTCGTCTACCTGGTGCTCTACGCGCTGGGACGGCCCTCATCGAGGACGAGCCCGGCGCGAACCTAGAACGACCCGACGCTAGAGCCGGATCGCTGTTCGGAGCAGCGCTTTGAGGCGATCCGGCTGCCGGCGGTAGCGCTCCCACTCCGCCGGGAGCTTCGTCGACTTTTCGAGAATCGCCCACAGTACCGAGTTCACCGGCGTCGGCACCTCGTAACGCCGGCCGGCGTCGACCACGGCGCCGTTGAGATAGGTTGCCTCGGTTTTCCCTTTCCCGCGGCTCAAGTCCCACCACAGGGATGGCATCTTGCCGCCGCGAGCGCCGCCGAGCTGCGGCTCGAGCAGCATCTGCGCCAGCAGCGGTGGCAGGCTCATGGCGCTTCGCAGCGCCGGGGTCGGCAGGCCGGGCAGGGCGACCACCGCCAGCCGCATCCGCCGCATCACGGTCACCGCTTCCATGAATGCCGCCCGCTCGTAGCGGAAGAGCTCACTGTCGGCGAAGACATGGCTGGGTGGCAGGTCGAGGATCGCGCTCTGCGCGTTGCCCAGAAGATTGAAGAGGAGTTTTGACCACTTCATCGCGCGGAAGTCCGTGTACCGGCGCGCTTTCAACCCTGCCTGGCGCAGTTTGCGTACCAGTGGGGCGGCGTTGACCTCCGGCGAGACCGGAGCGAGGGCCACGCCACCTCGACGCGAATGGAGCTGGATCGTTCCCGGCTCATCGAGACTGACCGGGAGGGTCAGGCTTCCGGCCAATAGCGCCTGGTCGGGAAGGGCCGCCGCGATCGCCTCCTCGTTACCGATCCCGTTCTGGAAACTGCCGAGAATGGTGCCGGGGTGGAGGACCGGCTGGAGTTGCTCGATCGCATCCAGCGTGTCGTAGCCCTTGACGGTCAGAAAGACGTAATCAAAGGGCCCGCCGGCCTCGGCGACCGTCGGTCGGGCGGCGAGCACGGACTGATTGCTCACTTTGCCGGCCGTGACCATTCGGACGCCGCCTTTCGCGACCGCCTCGACGTGTGGCGGCCGCCCGACGAGGGTCACCTCGCAGCCGGCCTGGGCGATCCGGGCGCCCAGGAGGGAACCGACAGCGCCGGCTCCGAAAAAGAGGAAACGTAAAGGCGGCGGGGCCGCGGGCCGTTCGGGCATCAGTGGGCGGTGATCTTCAGCTCGCGGCCGGTGGCGAGCCGTCCGATGTTGCCCCGGTGGCGGTAGAGGACGAGGCCCACCAGCGCGACACCAAGGACAACCACCGACCATCCCACCGGGCGCCAGGCCTGCCAGCCGGCAAGGTGAAGCAGGATCAAGCTGATGAAGCCGACCGCCACGGCGATCAGGGACGACAGCGACGCCAGCCGGGTCAGGCGGACGACCAGGAACCAGCTGAGGCCGGCGATCACGAGCGCGACCGGCGCGAGTGCCAGCAAAACCCCGCCTGAGGTGGCGACGCCCTTCCCGCCTCGAAACCGCAGATAGATCGACCACGTATGGCCCAGCACGGCGGCCAGCCCGATAGCGGCCAGCGCGATCTCCTGATCACCTAGGCCAAGCAGGATTCCGAGCATTACCGGGATGAAGCCCTTCAGCCCGTCCGCGATCAGGGTGGCGGCGAAGGCTCCCGGCCCGCCGGCGCGGAACACGTTGGCGGCCCCGATGTTGCCGCTACCGAGCTGGCGCACGTCCTGGTTGCGGTAGACCTTCATGACCAGCCAGCCGGACGGGACCGAGCCGAGCAAATAGGCGAAGGCCACCAGCAAGAGCACTTTTAGCATGGGGGCAGATCCCTACGGACGCCTCAACTATAGATCGGAGCCTTGCCGAATGTCACACGGCGGCGCTATCACGTTTCGGCAACTCGAGCGTGAACTCGCTGCCAACCCGCGGCTGGCTTTGCACGGTGACCTGTCCGCCGTGGGCGCGGGCCACCTCCTGCACCATGTAAAGGCCGATGCCAAAGCCAACCAGGTGCGAGGTCGCCTCGGTTTCGATCCGCGCGAACCGCTTGAAGAGCTGCCCGTGATGCTGCGGCTCGATCCCGAAGCCATCGTCCAGGACGGCCACCCTCCAGTGCTGGTCCGCTCTGGCGAGGCTGATGTCGATCCGGCCGGTCGGACCTGGACGGAAACGGACGGCATTGTCAACCAGCTCCCGGATCGCGAGGTGCAGCCAGTAGCCATTCCCCCGCACCGGCGCCGCCAGCACGTCGAGGCGGAGGTCGATCGCCAGGTCGGCGAAGCGTCGTTGTTGCTCCTTGACCATGGGTTCCACCAGCTCGACCAGATCGATGTCCTCTTTGACCATCGACGGGCCCAGCTCATCGAACCGCCCAACCAGGCTCATATCCATGATCAGGCGACTGAGGTGCCGCGCTTTCTCATAGATCCGTGCGCCGGCCAGTTCCTGGTGTTCTTCTCCCAGGCCGCCGTGCGCGAGCAGTGACCCGTAGCCGAGGATGACGCTCAGCGGCGTGCGCAGCTCGTGAGCCGCCAGGTTAAGGAATTCGGTCTTGGCGGCGTTGGTCTCGCGCAGGCGGGCCACGTCCAGGTCGAGAGGCGCCGCCGGCTTGGCGACCAGGCCGGTGAGGAAGTGGTCGACCGATTGCGCCTCACCTTTCAGGGGCTGGATGAACCACTCCCAGGTCTGGCTGTCGATCACGACAGTAGCCGCCAAGGCCTGGCCGCTGACCCCAACCGTGCGGTACGGACGGGGGTCTGAGAGCGGATGGGAAGGCGGCAGCAGCGCGGAAATCGTGAGCCCGGCGGCGTCCGGGCGATGGAAGACCTGCGCCATCAGGTCGTTCATCGCGAGCACTCGCAGATCCCGGGCTTCCAGTACCCCGAGCGGAATCGGCGTCGCCTGCAGGATCTCGATGACGGGCGTGGCGAACCGCTCCGAAAGCGCCGTCTCGAGTAACTGCGCCAGCGCCTCCGATCGTCGGTCCACGTTCGGGTGCCCTCCAGATTTGGCTGATAAACTGGTCCGCGGCCGTGCAAGACCCCGCCAAACTCAATGATCAAACCACATACCAGCGCTGCTTTGCCTGCGGCCACCAGAACGAATCCGGCCTCAAACTGACCTTCCACCGCGACGGTGATCGGATCGTCGCCGATTACCAGCCCGCCGAGCGGTTCCAGGGTTTCCCGGGCGTCCTGCACGGGGGCGTGCTGGCCACCATGCTCGACGAGACGATGAGCCGCACCGGCGCGCTGCGGGGCGAGTGGCTGATGACCGGTAAGCTCGACATCCGTTACCGCCGGCCCGCACCCGTCGACCAGCCGCTGCGGGTGTGGGGGGAAATTGCTCGCGAACGCGACGGGGCCATCGACGCGGTCGGCGCCGTCGAGCTGGGGGACGGCACGGTCCTCGCCGAGGCCCGTGGGATGTTCCTTCGGCTACCTGAACCGCTCGCCACGGCGACCGTCGCTCAATACCCGGAGTTCATCAACTACTGGCGAACGTAGTGCCTCGCTCGCACCTCTTCGGGCCGGAGCACGAGGAGTTTCGCGGCACGGTCCGGCGCTTCATCGAGAACGAAGTGCGGCCCCATGTTGACGACTGGGAGGCGGCGGGGCAATTTCCGCCCGAGCTGTTCCGTCGCTTCGGCGGGCTCGACCTGCTCGGCCTCAAGTATCCGGAGCCGTACGGTGGCACGGACGCCGGCGTCATTTACGAGGCCGTCCTGTTTGAGGAGCTGGCCCGCTGCGGCTCCGGCGGCGTCGCGGCCGGGATCGGCGCCCACGTCGCGATCGCGACCCCGCCGATCCATGACTTTGGCACCGACGCCCAGCGCAAGCGCTGGCTGGCGCCCGCCATCAAGGGCGAGAAGATCGTGGCCCTCGGAGTCACCGAGCCATCGGGCGGTTCGGACATCGCGCATGTGGAGACCAGCGCCCGCCGCGAGGGCGACGTCTACGTGATCAACGGCAGCAAGATGTTCATCACCAACGGCGTCAACGCGGACCTGGTCGTCGTGCTGGCGCGGACCAAGCCGGAAGGTGGACACCATGGCCTGTCGCTGCTGGTTGTCGAGCGGGACACGCCCGGGTATAGCGTCGGACGGAAGCTGGACAAACTGGGCTGGCGGGCATCGGACACGGCGGAGCTGGTCTTCCAGGACTGCCGGGTTCCCGTCGAGAACCGGCTCGGCGAGGAGCACAATGGCTTCCGGCTGGCAGTCGGGAACTTCCAGTGGGAGCGGCTCTGGATCGCGATCGGTGCGGTGGCCTCAGCCCAGCGAAGTCTCGAGCTGGCCATCGAGTACGCGGCCAACCGGGTGCAATTCGGCAAGACGCTGAGCTCGATGCAGGTGATCCGCCACGAGATCGCCGACATGGCGCTCACCATCGAGCAGGCGCGCCAGTTGACCTACTACGCGCTCTGGCTCCATTCGCAGAAGCTACCGTGCACGAAAGAGGTCTCGATGGCGAAGATCGCCGCGACCGAGGCCGACGTGAAGGTTGCCGACCGGGCGCTGCAGATCCACGGCGGCTACGGCTACATGATGGAATATCCGATTCAGCGTGCCTGGCGCGACGCCCGGCTCGGCCCAATCGGCGCCGGGACCAACGAGATCATGCGCGAGATCATCGCCAAGGAACTCGACCTCTAACGGGTTCGCGGCGCCGGACGTTTTCGCCGAAGAGCCTGTGGCTACACTCTAAACGTGCCTTTCGAATTGACGCTGCCGTTTACCGCGATCGTCGCCCAGGAGCAAATGAAGCACGCCCTCATGCTCAATGCCGTCGACCCGGCGATCGGCGGAGTGCTCATCCGGGGCGAACGCGGCACGGCGAAGTCGTCCGCGGTACGCGCGCTGGCTCGCCTACTCCCCGATTACGACGCCGTCGAGGGCTGCCCATATCGCTGCGACCCTGCGATTCCGTCGCGCTACTGCGACGAGTGCCGGCGTCGCGCGAAGGAAGGGGTTTTGCCGGTAGTTCGGTTGCCGAT
>Ga0209059_1001710_pt1 | contig 10045 bp, 8 predicted proteins | sample GraSoiAngelo_151_FD_186165 | JGI IMG/M metagenome (GOLD analysis project Ga0209059, IMG submission 186165) | Grasslands soil microbial communities from the Angelo Coastal Reserve, California, USA - 14_1009_12_20cm (SPAdes) (version 2) | ecosystem: Environmental > Terrestrial > Soil > Grasslands ...
ACGGTCGTGTAATCGAATTCCGGTTGGTTCGTGTCGACGATGACGTAGTCGCTCGCGAGCTCGCCGTAGTAGATCCGGGGTTGGTCGATCTTGGGTTCGCCAACCGGCGGGATGTCGCTGACCGCAAAGAGAGGCTTGCCCGCGCTGTCGACGGCTCCGACCGCTGTCGCCACGGCTCCGAACCCGTGCGTGAAGATGAGGTGCCGGTTGAGCCAGCCCTGTGCCGGAAGGCTGTTGGACGAGAGCTCGCGCGCGGAGAGAAAGACCGGTGTTTCCTTACCGCCTATCTGGTAGCGATCGATGTCCACGTCGTTGAACGTGTAGTACTGGCGGAGCCCCTGCAGCTGCGTGAACGCGGACAACAGCGGGCGGTAATCCCACAGCCGAACGGTCGTGATGTCCGATAGATCGGTCCGCACGTCGGCGACTGTCGGCGCGGCACCGACGTCGAACGCCGACTCGTCGATCGCGTCGAGCGAGTACGCGGCCCGGGTCGCCTGGATGTTGCGCGCGATGTAGACGCGCTCCTTGTTCAACGGGTCTGGCGAAACGATGAAGTTCTGTATCAGCGCCGGGTAGATGCCTCCGACGACGAGGCTGGCGGCGAACCAGAGGACGATCGCTCCGCCGAGGATCCAGAGCGTGCCACGAAAGGCGTTGGCGAAGCACGCCAGGGCCGCGATTCCGACGATGACGCTGAGGATGGTGAGCGCCGGCAGGCGCGCGTTGATGCTCGTGTAGCCGGCGCCGACGAGCACGGTCTCCTGCCGGAAAAGAAGGTCAAACTGGTCGAGCAGGTACCCGCCCGCGATCAGCGCTAGGAAAAGCCCGCCGAGGATGGAAAGGTGCGCGCGAGCGGGCCGCGCGAGCGCTAGCGCGGTCCGGCCCGCCACGCGGATGTCGGCGCTCGCAAGCGAGCCGGTCGCGACCCCGATGACGCCTCGCACGAAGTAGAGGACGACGACGCCGATCGCGATGACGATGAGCGCGACGAGAAGCCAGCCGCGCAAGAACTCAAGCACCGGCAACGTGAAGAAATAGAAGCCTATGTCGCGGCCGAAGACCGGATCCGTCGCGCCGAACGGGACCTGATTGACCCAGCGCAGCAGGATGTCCCACTGGTCGCCACCAGCGAGCCCGAAAAAGAACGCGGGGATCAGGAGGAGCCACATGAGCCGGAGGGTCGTCGGCAGCGCGCCACGCCGTCGGCGCTCGGCCTCGACGACGACGCGCGGCACTTGCGGACGGAGCGCGAAGTACACGTTCGGCAGAGCCAGGATGAAGAAGCCCGCTCCGAACACGGCGAATGCGTAGAACCCGGCCGTGAAACGCCGCAGGTAGACCGACTCGAGACCGAGGCTACGGAACCAGAGGAGATCTGTGAGGAAACCGACGAGGGGGCCGATCAGGACCGGGATGAGAAGGATGAGAAAGATGACGATGGCCAGGATCACGAAGCGGCGCGAGGGACCGGTTATGCGGTCCCCACCCCTGCCGAAACCCGAGAGGTCGATGTTCGACCAATCGATGTTTCCCCAGTCCCTGCCCCCGTCGCCGCCGCGCCCGCGCTCGCGCATCCGCCCTCAGGATAGGCGCGCGTTCGCCTGCTTGAGCGCCGGCGGGCTGGGCGCGGGCGTTAGCCTGCCAGACGCGGGAGGCGCATGAAGGTACCGGGCGTGACCAATAGTCGGGCTCTGGTGATCACCCTGGCCTTCGCGATCGCGATGGAGGCGCTCATCGCGGTGGGCTACGCGTGGTGCGTCCCCCTCGTCGTCGCCTCTTCGCAGGAGAAGTCCGCGCTGTTCGCCGAGATCGCGCGCGACTACAACGCCTCCTCGCCGCGGGTCGGCCTCCGTTGTGTGCACGTGAGCGTCAACCTGGTGAGATCCGGCGATGCGGAGGATGCACTGGCTCGCGATTGGGACCGCGCGAGTGACGGACCCCGCCCGGCCGTGTGGTCCCCGGCCGCGAAGAGTTGGCTGCTCCTGCTCCAGCAGCATCGTGCCGAGCGTCATCTGAGCTCACTCATCTCGACGACGCCGACGAGCCTCGCCAATTCGCCGCTCGTCGTGGCTATGCCCAGGCCGATGGCCGAAGCGCTTGGCTGGCCGGAGCAAAACGTCGGATTTTCCGACCTGATCTCCCTGGCAGGCGACGCTGAAGCCTGGAGCCGCCGTGGCCACGGCGAGTGGGGGCCATTCCGGCTCGGAAAGACCAACCCGATGAGCTCGACGTCAGGACTCCATGCCCTGATGGGTACGTATTTCGCCGCCGTGAACGCGCCGCCGGTCGAGGCCGACCTCTCGAATCCGAAAGTCACCGCGTTCGTGCAGGACGTCGAGTACGCGGTGGTCCATTACGGCGACTCGGTCGCGACGTTCCTCGTGAACCTGCTCGAGGCGGATCGGCGCGGCGTGGGCCTCACCTACGTGTCGGCAATCGCGATGGAGGAGAAGCAGGTCATCGACTACAACAACGGGAACCCGCGCTCGGTCCTCGACAACCCGAACCCCCTCCCTCCGCGAACTCAGCTCCTCGCGTTTTATCCTGAGGAGGGGACGTTCATCGCGGACCACCCCTACGCGATCCTCGACGCCCCGTGGGTCGACACGCTCCAGCGCGAGGCCGCGCAGGCATTCCTCGGCCACCTTCTCAGCCCACCGGTGCAGCTTCGCTTCGCGAACGCCGGCTTCCGCTCCTACGACGGCACGCCCGGCGCTCTGATCAACAGGGATAACGGCGTCCTGCCGGACCAACCCCGACTCACTCAACCGCCGCCGTCCGGCCGGCTTATCGAGGGTATGCAGCGATCGTGGAACGCTCTCCGCAAGCGCGCGGACGTTCTTCTGGTGATCGATGTTTCCGCTCCGATGGGCGGTCAGCTTCCGGGGAGGGCGACGAAGCTGGATCTCGCCAAGCAGGCCGCCGCGGCCGCCCTCGAATATCTCTCGGGGGAGGATCAGGTCGCGATCTGGATCTATCCGAGCCGCGTCGCCTCCGGAAGGTCGTACGAGGAGATAGCCCCGCTCGGTCCCTTGGCCAGCCGCCGCGAGACCCTCGGCAGCCTCATTGAGGGTCTCTCGACGTCGAGCGGAGACCCGCCGCTCTATATGACGACGCGAGCGGCCGTGGCGTCCGTCGCGGGGACCTTCGACCGCAAGCGCATCAACGCCGTCGTCCTCCTCGCGAGCGGGCAGAACAACGATCGTGACGCGAACCTGCAGGGACTCTTGCGCGAGCTGCAGAACCAGGAAGTGCCGGTGCGCGTTTTTGGTGTGGCGTACGGAACCCAGGAGGAGGCCGTCGCGATGCAGCTGATCGCGGAGGCCTCGCACGGCGCCACATACGAAGCCTCGGACGCGACGACCATCCGTCGCGTGATCAGCGGATTACTCTCCAACTTCTGATGCGCGCCCTCGTCGACCTCTGGGATCCCTGGGCCATGCTCATCGCCCTCCTCGCGGGCGCCACCTCCGTCGCTCTCACGGCTCCATGGCAGGTCGCGGCGGGCACAGTCCTCGCCGTCCTTTGCGTGCGCATCGCGGCGGGCAGCCTGCTCGCAACGCCAATCGCGCGACAGCCCGCGTCTCAACTCCAGCTTCCGGCGCCCGCCGAGTTCGGCAGTGGACCCGGCGGCGCGATCACGCGGAAGGAAGCGGAAATCGCGCAATTGGTCTACGAGGGCATGCGCAATCGGGAGATCGCGGAGAAGCTCGTCATCTCCGAACGTACCGTCGACAACCACGTGCAGCACATCCTGACGAAGCTCGACTTTCACAGCCGGTCGCAGATCGCCGCGTGGTGGGCTGAGCGTCAGGTGAGCACGAAGAAATGAGCATCCGCTAGGCCCTTTCGCGGATTCGGCGGAACGCTCGCGGTGCGTAGCGTCGCGACCATGGGGAAGAAAAGGCGAATCTCGCGGTCGGGGTTGAGCGTTATCGCATTCGTGATCGCAGGCCTCTCCCTCCAGTTCGCCTTCATCTGGATCGCGGATGCGCTCTCGAGGGAAGTCCTCGACCTCGCTCGCCTTGCCGTGGGTCTTCTCGGCATCGTCAACTCCGCCGGCTGGTTCGTGAGCTGTTACGCCCTGAAGGCTCTGGACGAACACCGCACACGCTGATCACTGCGTGGCGAAATGAGCACCGTGAAATGAGCACCGTTTAGGCCCTTTCCCTCATTTCTGATGTCCTCGCCCGCCCTAGCTTGCGGCCCATGAATAAGACCGACACGAACATCTGGAAGCCGTTCTGGCTCGGCGTCAACGCGACCGCGGCAGCCGCCTGGTCGGCGATCGCAGCCTTTTATCTGGCTCTCACGTTCCTCGGTGACACGGCGGCAAGCGCGACGCTCGCCACCGTCGGGCTCCTCCTCGGCGTCGCATGGCTGGTCGTCGCGATCCGAAGCGTCCGCCAGGCGGGTCCGTCGGCCGCCGCCGGCCTCTTCTGGTTCGCGGTCAGCACGACCCTCGGCGCCTCGCTATCGCTCGCATCCGCGCTCCGCCTCGACCTGGTGCGTCGGGTGGAGACGACCGATCCGTCTTCGCTCATTGGCCTCGGTATCGCGATCGGCTGCGGCCTGATCTGGTTCGGGGTCTCGGTGTGGGGGGCCGCGGCGCTCGCGTCTCGACTGAAGGAGAGGTGGTAACGATGTACCAGCGACAGACCTCACGGGATCGGCGAAGCCTGCTGGTGGCCGTCTTTCTCGCGATCGGGATCGTCGGATACTTCGGGTTCAGATCGGCACCCGAGCCTCCGGCGCGGGGCGCGTGCGTGAGGCTGAACGTCGCCGCGTCGCAGGAGAAGTCAGCGCTCCTCACGGAGCTCGCGACAACCTTCAGCAAGAGCGGCGTGACGTCCAGCGGCGAGTGCATCGACGTGAAGGTCACGCAGAAGGCCTCTGGCGCAGCCGAGACGGCACTCGCGCAGGGTTGGGACGACAAGGCCGACGGCGTACGGCCGGACGTCTGGTCGCCGGCCGCAACGTCGTGGGTCCAGCTGCTCCGCCAGCATCGCGCGTCGCGGGACTTCGGCAGCGGGCTCGCGCCGGAGAACCCGCCCAGCCTCCTCCAATCTCCGCTGGTCATCGCGATGCCCCGTCCGATGGCCGAGGCGCTCGGCTGGCCTCAGCGCGAGATCGGCTGGGCGGACGTGCTCCAGCTCGCGCGTGATCGGGCCGGCTGGGGCAGCCGCGGGCACCCGGAGTGGGGTGAGTTCCGCCTTGGCAAGACAAATCCGAACATTTCGACCTCCGGCTTGCACGCGCTCATCGGCGCCTACTTCGCCGCGACACAACGGTCGACCGACCTGACGGAGGCCGACGTTGCCGACGCGCGCGTCGTCGACTTCGTGAAGGGAGTCGAGTCCGCGGTCGTGCATTACGGCGACACCGTCTCGACCTTCGTCCGGCACCTAAAGGCGGCGGATGACCGCGGCGCGGCGCTGTCGTATGTCTCGGCGATCGCGGTGGAAGAGAAGCAGGTGTGGGACTACAACCGGAGCGAGCCGCGTCCGAGCATGCCGCTCGTCGCGGTGTATCCAAAGGAAGGGACGCTCGTCGCCGACCACCCCTACGCGATCCTGAACGCGCCGTGGGTCGACGACGGCAAGCGCGCGGCCGCGAACGCGTTCCTCGAGTTTCTCCAGGCACCACCAGCTCAGCGATCGTTCCTCGCCGCGGGCTTCCGCGACGCGCACGGCGGTCCCGGCGCCGAGATCATCACCTCGCTCGGCCTTCTCCCGGAGGGACCGCGTCTCGTCATCCGACCGCCCAGCCCGGCCGTGCTCGAGCTCATCCAACGGTCGTGGAACGACGTACGCAAGCGCGCGCGCGTCCTCCTGGTCCTCGATACGTCCGGTTCGATGAGCGGCACGAAGCTCGACCTCATGAAGCGCGCATCGATCGACGCGCTCGACCAGTTCGCGGATGACGACGAGGTCGGCCTCTGGAGCTTCGCGAGTCGCGAGACCGAGCTCGTGCCGATCGGCCTGGTGAGCCGGCAGCGCGATCAGCTCAAGACGAAGATCGCGGGCCTCGTCGCTTCGGGTGGGACCGCTCTTTACTCGACCGCCCGCGTGAGCGCGACGTACATGCGAGGCGCGATCGACCCCACCCGTATCAACGCCGTACTGCTCCTCACCGACGGAAGGAACGAGGACGGCGACCGCGATTTGGACCAGCTCCTCCGCGATCTGCAGACCGAGGACGAGCAGCGCGTCGTCCGCGTGTTCACGATCGGTTACGGCGCCGACGCCGATCGCGAGACGCTCAAGAAGATCGCCGACGCGTCGCGCGCCAACTTCTACGACGCGACGAACCCGGCGACGATCAACAAGGTCTTCACCGACGTGGTGTCGAACTTCTAAATGCTTCAGCCGAGATCCGATCGGCTTCCGGTGGCCGCGGTCGCGGTCGCGACGTCGGTCGTGACCGCGCTTCTCGGCGTGCCCCTCCTCGCCGCCATCGCGATCGGAGCGGGCATCATGGTCGCGTCGATCCTCGCGGCCCTGACCGCCCACGTCCGTTGGACCGTCATTGCGATCCGCGTCCGGAGCGAGGCGCGCGATCTCACGGGACCGCTTCTCGGGTTGCTCGTCGGTCTCGCGGTGCTTGCGGCCAGCGGGTCGGTAGCCGCGGCGCTCGCGGCTGCGGTCGCGGTCGTGGCGCTCAAGATCGCCACAGCGGTCGTCCTGCGGCCCGCCGGTCCGCCTCGTCCGCGCTTGCTCCCCGGCTCGGCGGCAGCCGGCTGGCTCGAACGAGCCGAGCGCGCCGTCGATGGGATCGGTCGCATCGCTCCCGGCCGCGAGAGCTCGCTCGCCGAGCGGTTCTCGCAGACGAGAGAGGGAGCGCGCGAGACCGTCGTCCTCATTCGCCGGCTCGCGTCACACGAGCTCATCGTGTCGCAGGTCGTCGCCGGGATCGATCCGCGGATGGCCGAGGAGCTCCACCGCCTCGAGCGCGAGCGGGCCGACGCAGCCACATCCGAGATGGACGAGGAGATCGGCCGCGCGATCCAGGCCGTGCGGGATCAGCTGGCGGCGCGCGAGCGGCTCGTCTCAACCGACCGAACCCTCATCGCCCGTATGCGCTCGGCAGCGCTCGGGCTCGAGGGTCTAGTCGCGCGGCTGGGCGAGATCGCGGTCCTTGCGGAGGGGGGCGCGTCGGCAACGGCGAACGCTCGCGTGGACGAGCTCGCGGACGAGCTCGACGCGCTCCGTACGGGCCTTACCGAGGCCGACACGCTCGCACGGGTAACTGTTCACGAGCTTCGTCCCGCGAATTCGTTGACGGAGGGAATCAAATGATCCGGTTCACGACACGCGCCATTCGCTATCTGGGAGCGTTCCTGAACGGAAAGCTCGATGAGGTCATGGACCCGCGCGTTCAGATCGAGCAGGCCATCGCCGAGGCACAACGCCAGCACGGCATGTTGAGCGATCAGGCCGGCGCGGTGATCGGCCACCAGCGCGAGCTCGAGATCAAGATCGCACGTGCGGGCACCGAAGCGAGGCGGCTACGCGAGTGCGCGGGGCAAGCGCTTCTGCTGGCGGAGCGGTCTCGCGCATCGGGCGACGCCGCTAGGGCCGCGGACCATGAGGCGACGGCCCGCGTCTTCGCCAACCAGCTCGCATCGCTCGACAGCACGGCGAAGACCCTCGCGGAGCTACATGCGAAGGCGCTCGTCGACGCGGGCGCCGCGCGGAAGGCTGTCGAGCAAAACCGCTACGTGCTGCAGCATCAGCTCACGGAGCGGTCACGTCTTCTGGGCGAGCTCGAGGCCGCGAAGCTGGCCGAGCGGATGAATGCGGCGCTGCAGCAGGTCAGCGCGATCGGAACTCGCGAGGTGCCGACGCTTACCGACGTGCGCGACCGGATCGACCGCAAGATGGCGCTGGCCACCGGACGCGGCGAGCTCGCGGCGGAATCGGTCGATGTCCGGGCGCTCGACGTCGAGCGTTCGGTGATCGATCGAGAGGGCGAGGAGCGCCTCGAGGAGATTCGCAAGGATTTGGGATTGGAGAGACCGAAGGTCGGCTGAGATGACCAACTAGGCCTCAGTGAAGCCTGGCACGGACCTCCGCGAAGAGGTCGAGGTAGCTGTCGACGACCCGCGCCCAGGTGTAGGTGCGCGCGACGAAGTCGGCACCGGAGCGGCCGAGGCGATCACCGAGTGCGGGATCGTCGATCAAGAGCTCGCAGATCTCGGCGAACTCGGCTGGGCCGTGGTACGCGAGACCCGCGCCGGCGCGGCGAGCCATCCCGGCAAGCACCGGCGAGTGGGCGTCGACGATCACGGGGCGACCGGCCGCCCACGCCTCGAGCGTCACCAGCGAAAGCGACTCGAGCAGGCTTGGCATCACGAAGGCGGCGCAACCGGCGAGCGCATCCCACTTGTCCTGCTCGCCGAGGCGCCCGAGATGAACGATGCCGCTCGTCTTCGGGACACCGGTCTCGGCGTCGCCGATGAGGACGAGCGAGACATCGTGCGCGGGATCGCTGGCGCGCCAGCGCTCGTAGTTCGCGAAGAGCTCGCGGGAGCCCTTGCTCACACCGATGCGCCCGACGTAGAGCAGGTACGGACCGGTGATGCCGTGCTTCCCACGGAAACGTGTCGCGTTCCGCTCGGCCGGCACGTCGATCCCGACTCCCACGATCTCGTTCGACACGCGCTCGTTTCGGAAGCGGCGCCATACCATCCGCCGCTCCTCCTCGGTGTTGTACGCGATCGCGCGCGGCGCGTGGAACACGGGCTTGTAGGCGGCGAGACCGATCGCGGACTCCTCGTGCGCGGTCGGCACCAGGACGGCGCGCTCGGGAACGAGCGGCAGGCCCAGAACGGTCGGGTAGTAGATGTACGTGAAGAAAAGCACGTGGTCGTAGTCGCGGCCGCGTTTGAAAAGGAAGTCGAGAAGCTCGGGCGCATATGGCCCCTGCGCGTCGATGAACGCGCGCTCGTCCTCGAGCGTGTGCCGCGAGCGAAAGGCGCGGCGCTCGTAGAGCTTGAAGTTCCACGCGCGCGGGCGCTCGACCGGGAAGCGGCGGACCGTCACGCCGTCGACGCGATCGAGGCCGGCCGTGAGGTCCCCCCTCCAGGTCAGATAGTCGGTCGAATTTGTCGTCGCGACCTCGATCGCGAAGTGCGGCGCGAGGCGCTGCACGACCGAGCGCGCATGGGCTTCGGCGCCGCCCGGAACATCCCCGTACCGCTGGACGACCACGAGGAGGCTCGGCTCGCTCAATTCGCCACCAGGTCGATGAGCTGCTCGAGCCGCGCGTCGAAGGCCGGCCAGGTGCACTCGCGCTCGACGTATGCGCGGCCCGACGCACCGAGCGTGTCGCGCTCGGCGAGGACCGCGGCGAGAGCCGTCCCGAAGGCGCCCGCTCCGTAGGACGCGCCGCCATGGGCGCGCGCGACCTGACCGGTCGTGACCTTGTTCTTCGCCGACACCAGGCAGGGTGTTCCTACCTGCCATGCCTCGAGGAGCACGATGCCGAGGCTTTCGAGATGCGATGGAAGGACGAGCGCGTCCGCCGCCTCGAGGAGCGCGTACTTCTCCTCATCGCTGACCCGGCCGAGCGGCACGATGTCGTCCTGCTTCGGAATTTGCATGCGCGCCGTGCCGGCGAGCACGAGCGACCCCGTGCCACCGGCTGCGCGGTATCGGCTCCAATCGGCCAGCAGCTCGTCCACAGCCTTCCCTTCGCTCACCTGTCCGAGATACAGGACGAGCGGGCCGCGCGGGGCGTAGTGCTCGCGAAAGGGCTCGGGATCGTGCCACGCCGGTGGGTCGAGACCGATGCCGAGGACTTCATTTGGGATGTGGCCGTTGTGGAAACGCGCCTGCACGAGATCGCACTCCTCGGGAGTGAGGAATCCGAATGCACGCGGGAGCTGAAATAGCGCGCGGTACGGCACGAGACGGAGCGGCTCCTCGTCGTGCGCCGTCGAGATGAGTGCGGCGCGCTCCGCAACGAGCGGCAGACCCGCCGCGGTTGGCTCGTAGATGTACGTGTAGAAAAGGGCCGCGTCGTAGCCCTTGCCCTCGCG
>Ga0209059_1001711_pt1 | contig 10040 bp, 11 predicted proteins | sample GraSoiAngelo_151_FD_186165 | JGI IMG/M metagenome (GOLD analysis project Ga0209059, IMG submission 186165) | Grasslands soil microbial communities from the Angelo Coastal Reserve, California, USA - 14_1009_12_20cm (SPAdes) (version 2) | ecosystem: Environmental > Terrestrial > Soil > Grasslands ...
GTTGATCTCGAAGTCCATCCGGCCCGCCAGCGGGTCCATGTTGCCGCCGGTGACGGGAACGCCCCACCGGCGCCAGATCACCCCGCACAGCACGTGCAGCGCGGTGTGGGTGCGCATCAACGCGTGGCGCCGCTCCCAGTCGACCTCACCCTCGACCTCGTCGCCGACGGCCGGCGGCCCGGTATCACCGCCCAGCGTGTGCCAGACGGCGTCACCTTCCTTGTGGACATCGACCACGGCCACGCCGGCCAACGTGCCCGTGTCGTGGGGCTGGCCCCCGCCCGTCGGATAGAAGGCGGTGCGGTCGAGCGTCACCTTCCGGCCCTCGGCGTCGACGTCGACCACCCGGGCCGTGAACGACCGCAGATAGGCATCGGTCAGATAGAGGAGCTCGGTCGCAGCCACGAGCCGAGGCTACGTGCCGATGCGGCCACCGAGGTAGGCCGCCCGCACGTCCTCGTCGTCGAGCAACGTATGGGCGTCGGCCGCCTTCACGATCCTGCCGGTCTCCAGGACGTAAGCGCGGTGGGCGCGCCCGAGGGCTTGGGCGGCGTTCTGCTCGACGAGCAGGATCGTCGTGCCCTGGCCGTTGATCTCGGTGATGATCGAGAAGATCTGGGCGACGAGCATCGGCGCCAGCCCCATCGACGGTTCGTCGAGCAGCAGCACGCGGGGCCTCGCCATCAAGGCCCGCCCGATCGCAAGCATCTGCTGCTCGCCGCCTGACAGCGTCCCGCCCGGTTGGGTCTTGCGCTGGGCCAGCTGGGGGAACAGTTCGAAGACGCGGTCGAAGTCGGCGCTGGTCTCGCCCCGGACGTTCCCTCGTCTGGCGTAGGCGCCCATCTCGAGGTTCTCGACGACTGACATGCCCGGGAAGATGCCGCGGCCTTCGGGTGCCTGGCACAGACCACGCTCCACCCGGCGGTGACCGGCAAGGTGGGTGATGTCCTCGTCCCGGAACTTGATCGTGCCCGACGAGACCTTGCGCAGGCCGGAGATGGTCTTGAGCGTCGTGCTCTTGCCGGCGCCGTTGGCGCCGATCAGCGTGACGATCTCGCCGTCGTCGACGTTGAGCGACACGCCTTTGAGCGCTTCCACCTTGCCGTAGTGGACGTGGACGTCCTCCAGCTCAAGGAGCATCGGACGCCGCTCCCAGGTAGGCCTCGATGACGGCGGGGTTGGTCTGCACCTCGGCCGGGAGGCCCTCGGCGATCTTCTTGCCGAAGTCGAGGACGGCGACGCGGTCGCTGATCGTCATCACCACGCTCATGTCGTGCTCGATCAGAAGGATGGTCCTGCCGGTCTCGCGGATGCGGCGGATCAGGGACTGGAGGGCGACCTTCTCGTTGGGGTTCATCCCCGCCGCCGGCTCGTCGAGCAGCAGCAGGCGGGGCTCGGTGGCGAGGGCGCGGGCGATCTCCAGGCGCCGCTGATCGCCGTAGGAGAGGTTCTTGGCCGCCTCGTCGGCCACCCGGGGGATCCCGACGAACGCCAGCAGGTCGCGGGCGACAGCCTCGCCGTCACGCTCCTCGGCCCGGTGGCGGGGCGAGCCGAACACGGCGCCGGGAATGCTCGTCTTGTGACGCGCGTCGGTGCCGACCATCACGTTCTCGAGGGCCGACATGTTGGCGAACAGGCGGATGTTCTGGAAGGTGCGGGCGATCCCCCGACGGGTGATCTGATGGGGCCGGTGGCCGGCGAGCGAATCCCCGGCGAAGCGCAGGCCGCCCTCGGCAGGTTGGTAGACGCCGGTGATGGCGTTGAACACCGTGGTCTTGCCGGCGCCGTTCGGCCCGATGAGGGCGAAGATCTGACCGTCCTCGACGCGGAGGTCGAGGCTGTCGACGGCGAGCACGCCGCCGAAGCGCATGGTGAGGCGGTCGAGGTCGAGGAGGGCGTCGGTCATGGCGCGGCGGTGGTCTCGGCGCCGAGCGATCCCATGCCGCCTTGCCCCTCGGTCATCTCCTCGCGCCGGCGCCGCGACGGGATGAGGCCCTCGGGCCGGAAGACCATCAGCGCCACGAGGGCCCCGCCGAAGACCAGCTCCCGGTACTGGGCGAAGCCCCGGAAACGCTCGGGCAGCCAGGCCACCATGAAGGCACCGAGGATCACGCCCGGCAGGTTGCCCGAGCCGCCGAGGACGACGGCCGCCAGGATCAGCACCGAGAGGATGAACGGGAAGTTGTCCGGCGTGATGGCGATGACCTTGGTAGCAAACAGCACGCCGCCGGCGCCGCCGATGGCCGCCCCGATCGCGAAGGCCCAGAGCTTGAAGCGGAAGGTGGGGACGCCCATCAGCTCGGCCGCGTCCTCGTCCTCCCGGATGGCGGCCCACGCCCGCCCGACGCGGCTGTGCTCGATGCGGCGCACGAGCACGATGACCACGACGATCAAAGCCAGGGCCAGGTAGTAGTACGGCTTGGGGTCGAGCACGCCGAACTGCAGTTGGCTGACATGGCCGACGTTGGGCGGGTGGGGGATGCCGGCGATGCCGCGCGGGCCGCCGAGTCCGTTGGAGTTGGTGGCGGTCACGCGGATGATCTCGCCGAAGCCGAGGGTGACGATGGCCAGGTAGTCGCCCCGCAGCCGCAGGGTGGGCGCTCCGAGGATCACCCCGGCCACGGCGGCGGCGGCGATGGCCGTCGGCAGGATCACCCAGAAGCTCCAGCCCTGCTCGGCCCCGAGCAGGGCCATGGCGTAGGCGCCGATGGCGAAGAAGGCGACGTAGCCGAGGTCGAGGAGGCCGGCCTGGCCGACCACCACGTTGAGGCCGACGGCGAGCAGCACGTACACGGCGATGGGGAAGAACAGGATGCTCTTCCAGTCGCTGGCGGGGGCCATGATCCGGCCCACGGCGTCGGCCGGCGCCAAGATGGCCGCGGCCAGGGCGGCCAGGCGGGCGACCCACTTGGCCCACCGCGGAAGCCCGGCCCACCACGTGCTCAGGGGGCCGACCACGTCCGGGAACTGCGGGCGCTTCACGCCCGCGCCCGCTCGAGGGCTTCGCCCAACAGCCCGGTGGGACGGAGCATCAGCACGCCCACGAGGACGACGAAGGCGATGACGTCCTTCCACTGCGTGCCCCAGATGCTGGCCCCGTAGGCCTCGATGAGACCGAGGGCCAGGCCGCCGATCAGCGCCCCGCGCAAGTTGCCGATGCCGCCGAGCACGGCCGCCGTGAACGCCTTGATGCCGAGGACGAACCCGACGGTGTACTTGGTCTGCTCGAGGAGCACGCCGTACATGAGGGCGGCGCCGCCCGCCATGATGCCGCCCAGCAGGAACGTCACCATCACGACCCGGTCGATGTTGACACCCATGAGGACGGCGGTCTCGGGATCCTGCGCCGTCGCCCGGATCCCCCGTCCCAACCTCGTGCGGCCGACGAAGCGGTCGAGCACGACCATCATCACCAGGGCGGCCACGACGACGAGCACCTTGTCGTTGCGCACGGCGCCGTCGCCGATGTGGAAGAGCACACTCTTGTTCATCACCCGGGGGAACGGGAGTGTGTCCCGGCCGTACCGAAGGGCGAAGGCCTCCTGCAGGAAGAGCGACGCGCCGATGGCGGAGATGAGGGCGGCCAGCCGGGAGGCGCCCCGCCTGCGCAGCGGCCGGTAGGCGATGCGTTCGAGGGCGACCGCCGCGCCCCCCGACGCGGCCGCCGCCGCCAGCCCGCACAGCACCAGAGCGCCGACCAGGAACAGGCCGCTCTGGCCGTGGGTGACGCCGAGGCCGTGGAGCGTGAACAGGGCGGCGAACGTCCCGATCATGAAGATCTCGGAGTGGGCGAAGTTGATCAGCTTCAGCACGCCGTAGACCAGCGTGTAGCCGAGGGCGACCAGGGCGTAGATGGCGCCGAGGGTGATGCCATCGATGGTCGAGGACCAGAACTGGTCAACGAGGTGCTGGATCTCTCACTCCCTCAGACATGAGAACGGGAGCGCTCGCGCGCTCCCGTTCATCATGGACGCTGCGGTCAGGACGGGCTGGCCGACGGCTCCGGGCCCAAGAGCGCGAGCTTGCCGTTCTTCACCTCGTACATGTAGATCGACCCGCCGGTGACCTCGCCTTGGGCGTCGAACTTGATCTGCTTGGTGATGCCCTTGAGGTCGATCGTCTTCAGGAAGTTGTTGATCGTCGGGCCCGTGGTGTTGCCGGCGTCGATGGCCATGAGCACGGCCCGGGCCCCGTCGTAGCCCTCGGTGGAGTACGTGCCCGGGTCCTGGCCGCTGGACGCCTTGTAGTCCTTGGTGAACTGCACGGCCGCCGGATCGCTCGACGCTGTTGCCAAGAGGCAGGCGCAGCTGATGAACGCGCCCTCGGCCGCCGAGCCCGCCCCGGCGACGAACTTGGGATCGAGCGAGCCGTCGTCGCTCTCGAACGGCACTTTGTCTCCCGAGTCGCGCAGCTGCTTCACGAGCTTGGCGGCGTCCGCGTAGTACCCGCCGTAGAAGATGCTGTCGGCCTTGGCGGCGTTGACCTTGTTGACCGTCGACGAGTAGTTGCCGGCCGCGGCCTTGGGGTCGACGGAGTCGTTGACGACGACTGCCGCACCCAGCTTCTGGCGGACGGTGTCGGCCAGGCCCTTGCCGTACTCACTGGCGTCGTCGATCACCGCCACCCGCTTGTCCTTGAGCTTGGACGCCTCGAAGTCCGAGTCGGCGGGCGCCTGGGAGTCGTCGTTGGCGAGCAGGCGGTGGAAGTACTTCCACCCGTTGAGCTGGAGCTTGGCGTTGGTGGCCGAGGGCGTGAGGTTGGGGATCTGGGCCTGCTCGAAGATCGGGTCGGCCACCTTGGACTCGCCCGAGAACGCCGGTCCGATGATGGCGACGACCTTGTCGCTGATCGCCTTCTGGGCCAGCTGGGGCGCCTGGGCGGGATCGCCGGCGCTGTCGTACTGCACCAGGGCGACCTTGGTCTTGGCCGTCTTGTTGTGCTGGTCGATAGCCAGCTTGACGCCGTTGCGGATGTTGATGCCGAGCTGGGCGTTGTCGCCGGTCAGGGCGCCGAAGAACCCGATCTTCGGGCCCCCGGTGGAACTGGCCGTCGTCGACTTCTTGCCGCCGCCTCCGCCGCAAGCGGCGACCGTAAGGGCGACGACGCCGGCAAGCGCCGTCAGCCGCCAGTGGATCCGTCCATCCATTGCTCTGGCTCCTTTTCCCGCGTTTCCCGCGTTGAGGGCCAGACAATAAGGCGGGAGGGCAGGCCGGTGCACGACCGCTCCCGGTCGTAGCCTGCACGGCGATGGCGGACCTGGTATCGATCTCCCAGTTCGCCACCGCCGCGGGCACGCTCGTCCTCGCCGGCGCCACGTTTGCGGCCGTGCGCTCGGCCAACACCGCAGCGCGCACTGCGGAACGTTCGCTGATGGCGGGGCTACGGCCCCTCCTGATCCCGTCCCGCACCGTCGACCCGCCGATGAAGGTGCTGTGGTCCGACAGCCACTTCATCCGCCTCGACGGTGGCCGGGCGCACGCGGAGGTGACCGACGACGTCATCTACCTGGCCCTGGCCATCCGCAACGCAGGCACGGGCATGGCCGTGCTCCACGCGTGGTACCCGAGATGCGCCGCGTTCGAGCGCGACGCCGTACAGCCCGATCCCGACGGGTTCCGGCGCCTCATGATCGACCTCTACATTGCGCCGGGCGAACCCGGCTTCTGGGAAAGCGCCATCCGCGGCCACGACGATCCGAACTGGCGCGACATGTTGAGCGCCATCAAGGCGCGCCAGGCGTTCGCCATCGACGTCCTCTACGGCGACATGGAGGGCGGCCAGCGCGTCATCAGTCGCTTCGTCGTCGTGCCCGCCGGCGACGACAACTGGTACACCCAGACCGGCCGTCACTGGAACGTCGACCGGCCGGATCCGCGGTAGGGCTCGACGACTACGTCAGGCCCACGCGGTCGAGGACCTCTTCGGGGAGGCCGATGAGGCCGGTGACGAAGGGGCCGAACTCGGCGTAGACGGCGGAGCCCTCGTCGAAGCGCATGCGGTAAACGCACTCCTTGAGGTCGACGGGGTCGGTGGCGAAGAGGGTGACGCCCCACTCCCAGTCGTCGAGGCCGACCGAGCCGGTGATGAGCTGCAGGATCTTGCCCGCGAACTCCCGGCCCACCTTGCCGTGGCCGTACATGAGGTCCTTGCGCTGCTCGAACGGGAGCGTGAACCAGTTGGCGCCCGGCTCCCGCTTCTTCGACATCGGGTAGAAGCAGACGGCCTTCTTGTCCGGCGGCGGCAGGTGGGGATGGAGGCGGGCCTCGAGGGTCTCCTCGGGCAGACCCTTGGAGTACTCGCTGACCTCGGTGAGGGAGACGTAGGACTCGGCGAATTCGAGGCCGGCCCGGCGCAGCTCGGTCTGGAACTGCTGCAGGCGCCACAGGTCGGGGCCGAGGGCCATGAATCCCAGGTCGGCCTTGTGGCCCAGGACGGCGAAGGGGACGACCTGGTGGTCGTCCTCCTGGCAGGACTTCACGGCGGCGAGCACGGCCTGGCGGTCGGCGTCGTCGCCGACGATGCAGAACAGGTGCAGGCAGCCCCAGCCTTCGGAGGGAGTGACGGGCTCGACCATCGACGGCGAGCCTAGGGCCGCGTCAGGCGCAGTTGGCGGCGGATGATGCGGCGGCGGACGTTGGCCTGGTGCCGGAGGCTGGCCTCGCGGTCGAGGACCAGCTGTTCGAGGGTGGTGGGATGCCTGTACGTCATACCGATATGACGACAGCGGGCGCCGCGACTCATCGCGCCGGATATCCCTTGGTTACTGGTTCGGTGCGTGCGCGTACAGCAGGTTCAGTGTGTAGTTGTCATCGTTGCCGTACCACGTGTTCCTGGTCTGCACAGGCCACATGCAGGAGGCGCCGTCGGCGCCCTCGCCGAGGCCAGCGGCGTGGCCGAGCTCATGGCAGATGACGTTCTGCCGCAGCGTGTTATCGCTCCAGTTCTTGCTGTTGTTGATGAGTGTCAACGTCGAGTGAATGTGATAGCCGTACCCCGTGCCCGCGTCTAGGAAGTTGACGGACGTGATGCCGGTGTGGTTGCTGCCCACCTGGGCGCTGGACCCCATGCACACGGTCGCCTCGCCGGATGCCGGCTGGTAGCAGGGCGAGTTGCTGTCGGTGAACAACTGCTCCCAGGGAAGGCCCATGTTGTATTTCGCGCGGGTGTCGTTCCACTGTCGAACATGGGCGTAGATGTTGGCCTGGAAGGCGGGGTTGTTGGTCCGGTCGTGGACCGCGAAGGCTCTCAGGGTCTGGGCGTACGGATCCGTGTGGTTGTACGCGCTCTCCCAGTGGTAGTTCGGTCCCTCAAAATTGGTGCCGGCTCGCACCGGCAGTTGCGTGCCGGCGACGACCGCCATTGACAGCGTGATTGTGATGATGACCTTTCGCATTACTGCCCCCCCTGCGCCGGAAACTTGATGGGATCGCCGTTGGCATCGAGTTGCACCCCGGGCCCTGCGACCTGCTTGCACTTGGTGACGTTGTCGTCGGAGATGACGCAGGTCATCCATCGCGGGTGCTCGGGCGACGGTGCACTGTTCGTATGCCCAGCGCGTCCGCATGCGATCAGTGAGAACAGCATGAGCACCATCGGCAGAACCCGTCGCATCCGATCGCCCCCTGTGGCAAATCGCGGCGTAGAAGCACTATGCGCCTCGAATAGCGACGGCATCAGGCACAAATCACAAATGGGTAAACCCGACGATTACATCAATAGTTTCAATCGCCGCGAGGCGGGCGGCGAGCGCATCGAACAGACGTACACGACCTCGGCCGGATCTGCTTGGCCGTGATCCGACCGGTCTGGGACCGCCCCTCGGCGTTCCGGGGAGCGTTTGAGCCCCTATAGGGGCCAGAACGTCACCGAGTTCGGGTTGATGACGTGGGGTAGCCCTTTGGTAAGGATGGAGGATGCGCTGGCGGCTCCTCGCCTGCCTCTCGCTCCTCCTCGCAGTGGCCCCCGCTCCCTCGGCGCGCGCCGCCGTGCCCGTGCTCGTCGTCGACGGAAAGGGCTTCGGCCACGGCGTGGGGATGGCCCAGGACGGCGCCTACTGGATGGGCAGGGCCGGCCAGAGCGTCAACCAGATCCTCGGCCACTTCTATCCGGGGACGTCGCTCGGCCACGCCAGCGGCACCATCTCGGTGGCGGTGCTCGACGTCCCCAACCGCGACACCGTCGTCACCTTCCCGAGCGGTGGCCAGGTGCAGGACGCCCAATCGGGCACACAGTCGGCCGGGTTCCCGGTGAGCGTGGGGCCCGGCGGCACGGTGCACGTGTGGTTCGACGGCGCCTATCACGCCCAGGCCATCAGCGGCGCCACGCAGCATGCGGCCGCCGCTTCGCCGGGGACGCCGGGGCCGTCGCCATCGCAGGCCCGCCTCGTCTCCTATCAGGTGCCATCGCCGACGACGACGACCACGCTCGGGCTGCTGCCGACGACGACGACCTTGCCGAAACCGCCAGCGACGACGACCACGCGTCCTCCCTCGCAGCCGCCGCCCACGTCTCCGCCGCCTCCTCCTCCTTCAGCGGTCGCCACCTCGGGCCGGCCGCTGTGGGCCGTCCCCGCCAACGGCTCGGTGACCTCGCTCACGAGCGGCCACCAGTACCGAGGCGTGCTCTCGATGACCGCCACCGGGCCCCTCCACTTCGTCAACCACATCGACGTCGAGCAGTACCTGCGGGGCATGGGCGAGGTGCGCGACCCGAGCTGGCCCCAGGCCTCGCTCAAGACCCAGGCCGTCGCCGCCCGTACCTACGCCCTGCGCTCTGTCGGCGGTGAGCTCTGCGCCGACGACCGCTGCCAGGTGTACCTGGGCGCGGGCGCCGAGTACGCCGCGATGGACAAGGCCGTCTCGGACACCCGGGGCCAAGTCGTCACCTACGGCGGAGGCTTGGCGTCGGCGGTGTACTCGGCCAACGCCGGCGGTGTGTCGGCCACCGCGCCCGAGGGCTTCGGGCCGAGCTCGCCGAACTACCCGTACCTCAAGGCCGGCCCGTATACCACCGGCGATCCCGATCCCTGGACGGTGAAGATCGCGCTGTCGGATCTGGCCGCCCGCTTCGCCGCCGGCGACCCGCTCACCGGCGCCCGCGTCGCCCAGGCCGGACCGTCGGGGCGTGCGTTGTCGGTCAGCCTCGACGGCCCCGGCGCCGGCAAGTTGGTCGACGCCCACCAGTTCGCCTCCGGCCTCGGCCTCCGGTCGACGCTGTTCACGTTGCGAGTCGAGAACGAGGACGTCGCCCCTGCTCCGCCCGCGCCCGCCGACCTCATCCAGGTCCCGCCCGACCAGCTCGCGCCGTCCCCGCCCGCCGACGCCGTGCCTCCGGTCGTCGAACCTCCACTTCCGTCGGGCCCGGTGAAGGCCATCCTCCCCGGCGCCGGCCACAACGACCGAGCCCGCTGGATCGCGCTGGCGATCCTGCTCATCCCCTGCTGGGCCCTGGCCGCCACCTACTACGGCTACGGCATGGTGCCGGCCGACGCCCGCAAGTTCTTCGGCACCCAGTTCAAACGAGTGTGGCCCCGCACCTGACCTCGCCCTGAGTGTTTGCGCGATCTGTCGTGCATGACACAACGGATCGCGCAAACACCTTCCTAGGGCGTGTTGATCGCCTGCTGCTCTGCAACCCGAATCGGCCGCTGTGACTGTTCTTGAACGGGTCCCAAGCCGCCCCCTGGAACTGTCACGCCATTTACTGTTGCGGTGTAGTTCCCCGCCCACACCACCGTCACGGTGACGATGTAGTCGTTATTCGTGCCCTTGCCGGCGGACGATCGGGCATAGGTGTGGGAACAGTTCGTTTGTGTCGCTCCCTGCTGCCACTCCGTACCGGTACCGGGACACGTGAAGGTGCCTGTGTTGTCGCCCGGATCGACGACGATGTGGTCCGCAGTTACAGATCCAGCGACGGACACGCTGCCTTGTGACGCGCCCGCCGGAAATGTACCGACGTCGTTGTCGTTGACCCAGAACCATGTGGGGAGCCCCACAAGAGCGTCAGTCTTCGACGGGTCGGGGTTGATGTTGATCGTG
>Ga0209059_1001712_pt1 | contig 10039 bp, 7 predicted proteins | sample GraSoiAngelo_151_FD_186165 | JGI IMG/M metagenome (GOLD analysis project Ga0209059, IMG submission 186165) | Grasslands soil microbial communities from the Angelo Coastal Reserve, California, USA - 14_1009_12_20cm (SPAdes) (version 2) | ecosystem: Environmental > Terrestrial > Soil > Grasslands ...
ATTTTTTAAAACTCCATCCTGGTGGATGCCCGCTTCGTGCGCGAAAGCATTGCGCCCCGTAATGGCCTTGTTCGGCTGCACCGGAACACCCGTGATTTCGCTAAGCGTCTGGCTGGCGGCAAAAATCTGCTCGCTGGCAATGCCGGTTTCATAGGGAAAGCGATCAGGGCGCACCCGCATGGCCATGACGATCTCCTCCAGCGATGCGTTGCCCGCGCGTTCCCCAATGCCGTTGATGGTGCACTCCACCTGCCGAGCTCCCGCCGAAACCGCCGCCAAGGCGTTCGCCACCGCCATTCCGAGATCATTGTGACAGTGCGCCGAGATAGTGACGTTCTCGATTCCGTGCACATGCCGCCTGATCCTGGTAATCAACTCCGCGAACTCGGTCGGCACCGTGTAGCCGACAGTGTCCGGAATATTCAACGTGGTAGCGCCCGCCTCTACCACGGCATTCAGCACACGACAGAGAAAGTCAGGGTCGGTCCGGGTCGCGTCTTCCGGAGAAAACTCGACGTCGTCACAGAACGACTTCGCCAGTTCAATCGCCTCGCGCGCCTGCGCCAGGCATTGCTCGCGGGTCATGCGCAATTTGTACTGCAGGTGAATGTCCGACGTAGCCAGAAAAACGTGAATGCGCGGACGCTCCGCCTGCCGCAGGGCTTCCCAGGCCCGCTCAATGTCCGGGCGGCAAGCGCGTGCCAAGCCAGCAATGATGGGACGCCGCACCACTTCGGCGATCGCCTTCACCGACTCGAAGTCACCGTCGGAGGCGATCGGGAACCCGGCCTCGATCACGTCCACACCCAGGCGATCAAGCTGGTGCGCGAGCCGCAGTTTCTCCTGCTGGTTCATGCTGCACCCGGGCGACTGCTCGCCGTCTCTCAGCGTGGTGTCGAAAATCGTGATCCGTGCTCGCTCGCTACTCATGCCGACCTCTTGGGAGAATGATTTTGTATGGTAAGGCCGGATGGGGCAAGAAGCAAAACTTATATTTCTTCACCATCTATAAGAAATACTCCTATAATAAGTTCTACTTATAGTGTTCTGAAATCCTTAAGAGACTCTCGATGGACCTTTCTCAGCTCGAAGTTTTCCTGGCGGTCGCCCGCGAGCATCGCTTTTCGCGCGCTGCGGACAAGCTTTTTCGCACACAATCTGCGGTCAGCCAGACCATTCGCAAGCTGGAGGGCGAACTCGGGGAAGCGTTGTTTGATCGCTCCTCGCGCGAGGGAGTTCTGACCGACGCGGGCAAGGTCCTTTACGAATACGCCGAAAAGCTGATCAACCTGCGCACGGAAGCCACCGAATCCCTGGGAGAACTTCGCGAGCTGCAGAAGGGCCGGCTGGTCGTCGCTGCCAATGAATTCACGGTGCTCTACCTTCTCCCGGTGCTGGCCGAGTTCCGCCGGCTTCATCCCATGATCAAGATCAAAGTGGAACGCGCGCTTGGCAGCCACATCCCCGACGAGGTCCTGCGCTACCGCGTCGAATTCGGCGTTCTCTCTTACGAGCCTCAGGAGCCGAACCTACATTCCATTGTCATTTTTCTGGACGAGTTGGTTTTTGTAGTTCCCCCCAGGCACCCGCTGGCCTCAGCGTCTGAAATCAGCATCCGTCAACTCGGCGCAGAATCGTTCGTGGCCCACATCGTCTCTTCCCCTTATCGCGAAAAAGTGATCCAATTATTCAAAAGCCACAAGACGCCCCTACACATGGACCTGGAACTCCCCACGCTCCAGGCGATTAAGCAATATGTGGCGACGGGAAACGGGGTTGCGTTCTTGCCGGAGATCAGCGTCGAGACGGAAATCGCCCGGGGCGAACTCGTCCGCATTCCTGTGCGCGAGCTGCAATTAAAACGCAAGCTGCGGCTTATCTATCGCAAAGATGCGAACCTCTCGCACGCTGCCCGGGCGTTTCTCAAAGTTGTGGAAGCCCTCGCCTTAGAGCGCAAGGGCCGTTACCGTTTCCAGCGCGAGAGCTGATGTTGAGGTCACAATTTGTGACCTCAAGCGAAATTCAAAGGACAACGCATCATAGCAACGCTAAACGTGGAACTACATAAAGAACTATAGCGAGCGAAGCATGGTGTGCCGAATTGGGAACCTTTGCCCACCGACATAGCACAGCTTGGGGTGCCTATCAGCGGCGCGTCACGTCCGCCCTGCGGAGACGCGCTAGAGAAGAAGGGATACATCGCGAAAGGTCGCCAGTTACAAGAAAGTACGGCGAGTGGATGCAATCTAAGCCCGAGGCACGTCGCTCGTCGGGTACATCCCTGACCTGGACCAAGCGAACTGATGGGTGCAAGCGACGAGAGTGCGAGAAATGCGAAGCAGATGATGGCCCCACGCCTACTCGCCGATTTCACAGGAATTTTGGCGCTCAACGAACTGTAGATCGATGATAGTCGATGTGAAGCAGCCCGGACCTGCGCGGCCAAAACCTCTTCGTCCTGAGTCAGCAGATATCAATCGACAATCACCTTTCGTGATCCACCTGCCCCGCACTCTTGAGTGTCACCTGGTCCTGCGACACCTCGCCGCTCTTCCGCACGGGCGGAGTTTGCGCGTGTGGATCCGGCTTTGCTTCCGCCGGAGCGTGCGCGACTTGCTGAACGACAGGCGGGTGAACGCTGCTGATGGGATTAATCATTTGCGTCTCCTGGTCTCCTGCAGTGTGAATCGGCAGCGAGCGGCCAAACTTTAGCGCTCTGCATCCGCGTCGGCACACGTGAGTAACGGTTACCGCCAGATCACCAACTACTCCCCTCTGCTCCGAATAGAAGGCGGGCGCGCCACCCGCAACCGCTGTCATGCGCCCGCTGCAGAGGCCTTCTCTTCCTTGTTCTCGGCGGTCTCCTCTATTTCGCCTATTTCGCCGCTCCCCGCTACGTCTTGCACGAATTCGCGGCGGCGTTCCGGGCCTTTGCGTTCGATCTGCCGGACGCGGCGGCTCGGCATGGTGCTGGGCTCAAGGCTGACGATGCGGCCTTCGCGCACCACGATCTGCGCACGGAACCAGTCGGTGCGGTACATGCGTCCGGCGGCGTAGAAGGTGACCGAGGCGGCGAGCGGGCCCTCGAATTCGTATCCCGTGCAAGCGAGGATACGCTTGCCCGTTTCCTGCGACCAGGTCATCCCGCCGACCAGAGGATCGTTCAATCGGAAACGCTCGAAGGGCATGGCGTGTGAGAGCTTGCGCAGTTGCAGGAGTTGCAACAGGACGGAGGTTTTGGCGAGGTTGGTGACGATAACGCGCGCTTCCTCCGATGAGACGCGTTCCAGTTTGATGTGCAGGTCGGGATTCCATTCGCGCTCAAACTCTTCTCGCGCCAAAGCCAGGCCCTTGTCGGTAGCTTCCACCTGCCGGAGGGTGGCACGGGCGAGAACAATGCTGAAGAACGTGGTGACGATAGTCGCGATCACGGGGATGTAACTCATCAGCGTGCCCCAAGGGAGGCGGAACGAATTCACCATCTGCAAGGTGTGCATGAATCAGTAACTCCTGGGGCCGCGCTTGGGGGAGAGGCGACCGACGCGGACGAGTGTATCGAGGCTTGGCTTGCTGCTCCAGATGCGGTTGGGGATGGGACGGTGCGCCGGGGAGTGTCGGGACTTTAGTAACCGCTGGAGACTTCACCACACGCGTCAACGGGGGTCACAGAGTTCACAGGGGAGTTCTCTTTGCGTGAATCTGCACAGTCGGGAAAGCTTTCAGGCTACTCCAGCACGCTATCGTCGAGCTTCTTCTTGCCCCAGTCGGCGGCGGCCTGCACAAAGGCCAGAACGATGGGGTGCGGATCCTTCTCAGTCGACGAGAGTTGCGGCTGGAACAGGGTTGCGACGTAAAACCGGTGCATGGGAGATTCGATAGCGCGGATTTCGCCTTGTGGTCCGCGGGCGACGACGGGGAATCCGGCTTCCATGGTGGTCCATTCGAAATCCGGGTTGATTTCGAAGTTGCAGAAGAACTGTTCGGTGACCGTCTCTACCTGTTTCCCGTAGAAGGATTGCAGGTACGAGCCGGGACGCAGGCGGATTTCGGGAACGGCGCCGGAGAGCTTGGGCGAATTGCCTTTGCCATCGGAAACGGCACAAGCGACGGGATAGATGATGACATTCTTCGATCCGGAGTTGTTTTCGGCGGTGTCGGCATCAGCGATGTTGAGGACGTTGCGGGCGAATTCGATGAAGGCGTATTGGAATCCGCCGCAGGTACCGAGGAATGGCCAGTCGCGCACCCGAGCGAACTGGATGCCCTTCAGCATGCCCTCAAGACTTTTATAGGGACTGCCGGGCGAAGCCCAGAAACCGTCAAAGGACTCCAATTTCTTCTCGGCCTCCGGTTTGATCAGGGAGGGAGTCGGGATCCACTCGGATTGAACTTCAATGCCGAGCTTGCGGGCGGCATGCTGCAGCGCGTCGTTGGTGGCGTGATGCGAGCGGAATTCAGGGTTGAAATCGCCCAGAATTCCGATGCGTACGGCGTCGCTCACGCGTTGATTGTACTAGAGCGTAGGGCAAGGACTTGGGAGGCAATGCTTGCCCCGGGTTTAGCACCGTGGTGCTTTTGGGAGTAAGCCGGAAAAGAAAAAAATTGAGGGCGAGAGCTAATGAATGACTCTGGTCATGCTCAGAAGTACATACAGGCTAAGCAGCGCTAGTGCCGGGCCTCCCCAGATCATGAGCGTGCACTTCCATCCCAAGGCCCGGGCGACTTCCTGCTGGCTTCGCCACGAGATCAGGAAGGTTTTATCGTTCTCGCCTTTTCTCAGCACGACCGGGGGATGCGGATCAAATTCGTTTGAGCTACCGCCGTCTCTCGACGAAGTAGAGGCTGGGTCGCTCACGACTTCTACGCCGGATGCTGATTCCCAAGGGAGACCGGCAACCGACCAGGCTGCCGGACTAGTGATACCAGCCTTGACGAGCGCAGCGGCAATTTTCTGTTGCTGCGTCATGTCAGAGCTCTTCATCGGAGCGCTATGGGATGGCAGGCGGACGACTTCGTGTAAGGCGTCAGTTCCAATGGCCACCGGTTCAGCGAGGACGGGGATGTTGTCATCTCCCCCGATTGTGTTGAATCCGCCGGGAGTAAGCGAAAGCGAGAACTTGCCGACGCTCAGCGAGCCGATCTCATCAGTCTCGCGAATCGGCTGAGGAGTGACTTCAAGCGCGGTATTTTCGGCCACGGTTCCCAGCGCAAACAGCGCGTTTTTGGGCTTGATGCAGAACTCTTCCACCTTGATCTTGTTGTCGGTCATCACGCCGTGACGCGCCAGAAAATTGCGGACCCTTTCCGGCGCAGGATCCTTGGTGGTGAAAACGGAGTCACAGAATTCCTCCTGGAAATCGCGGTGCAGATCGAGATCGGCGCCACGCGGATCGATGAGCATGTGTCCAGTGTTGTCATCCAGGAAAAAGGGAACGTGCATGGATTCGCCGGCGATTTTGACCCACTCCTTGTTCTTGCCATGCTGCTTCCACTCCCACACCAAGCTTCGGAAGTAGTAGCAGGGGTGCCCGGTGATGGGGGCCTGCATGGTGTAGGGTCCCGTCGCGAGTCCGCTGATTTCAACCATGCCCAGGGACGCACTACGAATCTTCGAAAAGGGGGTGTCGAGAATCAATCGGCGGCGCTGAAGCAGACGAAATCCATACACAAAGAGAGTAATGCCACCGCAAAAGCCGATTAGAGACCAGACGAGCAGTCCGCTCGCGTCGGAAGATCGGTAAACAAATGAGGCCAGCACAGAAGAGACTTCGTCCTGTGGTCAGGCTAGCGAAGCGAGGCGGGGATCGCAGCTTACGTTGGTAACGATTTCGCGGGCCGGGGTTGGCTGAGTCTTTCTGGACAGTCACTGCCGCAAATCAATACAAAGGTCCAACTCAGGGGCACGGAATGGGGATCAGGGGCTAGGATACTTACAGTTTCATTACTTTCTGAAAGGCGGATTGGAATTTGGCCATTTCCTCCTGGGTTCCTACCGTAACCCGGACCCAGGTCGGCATGATGGGCCAGATGCGTCCTACCATGACATTCTCTTTGGCCATGGCGTCGCGGACTTCCTGGCCGGGACGCTTCACATCGATCATGAAGCAGTTCGACTCGGAGGGGATGTAAGAGATGCCGTTGCGGTCGAGGAATTGGAATGTCTGCTGGCGGATGCCGGCGTTGATGCGGCGGCGCTCGGCCACTAATGACGAATCTCGCAGGCTAGCGGTTGCGGCAACCACGGCCGTGATGGGCATGAAGTTGAAACCGCCGCGCTGCAGCACCTTTTTGCTCAGGTCGGGACGGGCGATGAGCAATCCGCAGCGGATGCCCGCCATGCCATAAACCTTAGAGAACGTGCGAAGGACCACGACATCTTTGCCCCCTTTGACGAGATCGACAGCGGAAGGGGCGGCGTCGGTGAAATGGATGTACGCTTCATCAACCACGACCACCGCGTCGGCGGGTTTGTTTGCAATCAGATATTCCATATCCGAGCGCGGAGTGAGGGTACCGGTCGGATTGTTCGGATTGCAGATGTAGAAGAGACCGGCGTCAGGGCCGGCGGCGAGCATTGCCTTGACGTCATGGGCATGCGTTTTTGTAAGCGGGACCTTTACCACGCGCGCGCCATTATTTTCGGCGGTCATCATGCCGAGTTCGAATCCGGGATCGCCCGTGACGTAGCTTTTTTGCGCATTGCAGAAAGCCATCACGCTGAGCGCCAATGGAGGCGTCGAGCCGACGGTGGCGGTTACGAATTCGGGATTGAGGCCTTCAATCTGCGCAAAGGTGTTGACCAGTTCGTCGGTGAGTTCGTCGGAGTAACGTCCGCCCTGCGGAAGGATTTGGGCCATAGCATCGCGCGCCGATTGCGAGGGGCCCAGTGGATTTTCGTTTGAATCGATCATCACCGCGCCTGGCGGGTGCGGGCCATGGCGGCGTCTGGCGGCGGCGGCCAGCGCGGGCTCGGTCCAGATACGGAAGGTGACGGCCGCCGAGGCAGCCGCGGACAGGTGAAGGAAGGAACGGCGGGAGAAGCGTGGCATGCGTATCCTCCGTCTGGGGAGTTTGAAGCACTAGCGGAGGAAAGTCAAAGGGGCAACCGCAGTTTATACGCTCTAGCTCCGCTATGGGTTTCAGGGGAAGTCGACGTCCAGCTTGTAAATGTCTTGCGTGCTCACATCGCGGGTGAACATGACGGAATTGTCCGGGGTGAGCCCTGCCCAGACACCCAGGTTTGTACTGTAGGGAGTGGCATTCTGAATTGTGAATAAATGCTCAACGGAATTGCTCCCCAGCTTCACGCGCTTCAACCCGGATCGGTTCACGTACACGATGGACTGCCCATCGGTAGTCCACGCCGGATAGCCGATTCCATCCGGGTCTTTCGCCCACTCCGACCATTTTCCGCTTTGAAAGTCGAACAGATGAAGCACCTTCGAATTTCTCATGAAGTCCAATGCGGCGAGGTGGCGGCCATCCGGCGACCAACGGGGACTGAACATACCGGTGGAGTCCGGAAAGGTAGACACCTGATGTGTGCTCAAATCCAAGATCCTAATATCGGAGTTGTTCGCGGTATCGGGTAGACGAGAGAACACGAAGCGGGTGCCATCCGGTGACCACGCGGGATCGCTCTCGGCAGTGTCGGCAGGCAGCAATTCTTGCGGCGTACCGCCCTGGGCCGAGATGATAAAGGCTTTCCATGGCTTGCCCAGCTCAGCAGAGATAAAAGCGATTTTGCTCCCATCCGGGGACCAGCGCGGCAGAGCGCTGCGCTTGGGAGGGTAGGTCAGTTGAACTTTTGAAGTCCCGTCTGCTTTGGCCGTCCAGAGCGTGTCATCCGCAACGTTGATGTAGGCGATCGACTTGCCATCTTTGGAGAAGGCAACCTGGGTAGCTGAGATCCCTCCCAAGTAGGGCACCATCTGTTTGCTGGCCGGGTCGTAGCGGACGATTTCGCCTTTCTGGTTATAGCCTCCGACCAGCAGATGTTTGCCATCGGGGGTTATGGCTCCCATGGCAAACGACAGAGGACCGAAGGTCAGCTGCGTCGGGGTAGAGGCTGATCTGGGAACGAAATGGCGGGTGTCAGGTATGGCAAAGATGTCCCCTGAGGCGGTGGAGTCCGCAGAGCTCTGAAATACGTAATAAGCCCCGTCCGCGGTCCAAGCACCGCAACACTCGCGCGGCGGATTGTGCCATCCCGGCAGCAGAGCATGCGGATTAGATTTGTCGACGCCAATCTCCCAAAGAGCGGCGGTATTGTCCTGCAGACTGAGAAGCGTGAATCGAACGCGCTTGCCATCGGGAGAAAAGGCAGGACTAACCACGCGAGCAGCCGGTGCGGAAAATAGACGACTGGAGTTGCTGCCATCAGCATTCGCAATCCAAAGATCGGAACCTCTTGCGTAGACCAGCCGCTTACTATCGGCAGATAATTTTGCGCTGTTCTCATCCGCGACAATATCTCCCACCCGCCGCGGAGAGCCGGAAGGCAAGGGCACAGCCCAGAGGGCATTCCCGAGGCCGGCATCTCCGCCTGCCCCCACCAGGAGTTCAGAGCGATCAGGAGTGAGATCCACGACGAACACCTTCTTCAGGGGGGTCGGAATCTCGGAACTCTCACCGCCCTTAATGGAGACCTGTGCAGGGATCCCGTCTCCGCTGCTGGAGTCGAATCGACTGAAGTAGACGCGGGAGCCGTCGGAGACGACGCAGCACATCTGAGAGACGTCGCGAGTCACCTGTGTCGAGGCGACAATGTGGGGCTGTGAAATCGGTCTGAACCACCATGCGACCACAGCCGCAACGATGACCAGTGCGGCGCCGATCGCCCAGAGCGCCGTGGCAGAACGTGCGGGTTTGGATGAGTCCACCGCTGCGGGTATTGCGGTGCTCGTCTTTCCGGAAGTGATATCGCGCTTCAGACGCTTCAGATCGGCGCGAATCTCCGCCGCGCTTTGGCAGCGAACATCGCGATCCTTCTCCAGTGCCTTATTGATAATCCTCTCCAGGTCCAGGGGAAGCTCGGGCTGCATACGTGTGAGGGGCGCGGGCGGCTTGTTCAAAATGGCATCGAAAATTGCGGCCGTCGTCTCGCCGCGAAAGGGAAGAACGCCAGTGGCGGTCTCGTATAGAACCGTGCCAAACGAAAACAGGTCGGTCCGGGGATCGAGTTCCTTGCCCAGCGCCTGCTCCGGCGACATATAGGCAACGGTGCCCAGCGTGCTGCCCGCGGTGGTCAAGTGCTCTTCGGTTACCGTAGGTGCGGAACTCAGCCGATCGGGCGCTGCTGCAGTCATCTTCGCGAGACCAAAATCCAGAATCTTGGCGTGCCCGCGATCGGTCACGAAAATGTTCGCGGGCTTGATGTCGCGATGCACAATTCCCCTGGCATGGGCGGCATCGAGCGCATCGGCGATTTCGATGCCGAGGTCGAGAAGCCGCTCCAATTCCAAAGGGCGGCCGAAGGCGAGTTCGCGGAGCGTCTTGCCTTCCAGGTACTCCATCACGATGAACGGACGTCCCTGGCCTTCTCCGATTTCGTGAATGGTGCAGATGTTGGGATGATTCAGTGCCGAGGCGGCGCGGGCTTCCCGCCGGAAGCGCTCAAAGGCTAACTCATTCGCCGCGACATCGTCGGGCAGAAATTTGAGCGCTACGAATCGCCCCAGCCGGGTGTCTTCTGCTTTGTAGACCACGCCCATGCCGCCGCCTCCAAGCTTCTGGACGATGCGGTAGTGCGAAACGGTCTGACCAAGTGGCGTCCCGGCTGACATTTGCCACGTATGTTAGCAGAAGCTGATAAGCGTTTTCGGTGTTTACAGCGGCCAGGACGCAGCCCTCAGTCGTGTTCCTTGCCAGCGTAGTATCCGGCGCGGGCTTGCACTTTGTAGCCCTGCTTGCTCTTGATCTCGACTTTGCGGTAGGTTCCATCTTTCTTTTCGTTGTTGGGCGTGTAGCCGATGTTGTACTGGCTGCGAAGTTCGGCGGCGATCTGGTCAAAGGCCTCGCGCAGCTTGTCGAACTTGTT
>Ga0209059_1001720_pt1 | contig 10013 bp, 15 predicted proteins | sample GraSoiAngelo_151_FD_186165 | JGI IMG/M metagenome (GOLD analysis project Ga0209059, IMG submission 186165) | Grasslands soil microbial communities from the Angelo Coastal Reserve, California, USA - 14_1009_12_20cm (SPAdes) (version 2) | ecosystem: Environmental > Terrestrial > Soil > Grasslands ...
CGTCCAGGATATAACGCCGCCGATCGAGAAGCTCGCGAGCCTCATCAGAGGCATGTATCGCCGACTGAATGTCGACGTTATTAGGCACAGGAGCGGCATCTTGTTTCGTTTCCGCCTTTGGCGGCTCTATTGGGGCTTCCTGTCGGGGCCGAGGAGGGGCTGCTTCGAACGTGGATTGATTGATTGGCTTGAGCTGCAGCCGAACAGCAAGAAGACGACCGCCAAGCACCACACGGGGATCATCTCGCCTTCGGGCGCTCGACAAACTGCAGCTGCAGATTATTGAGTCCCTTTTGGATATCCACCACTGCCGCTCGCATCTCGGTCGCGAACTCGCGATCCTCCTGGCGGCGCTCGACGATAGCGTGCTCAGCCACGGTCAGGCGAGATGCTAAACCTGCCATGGCGATTTGGTATTCAGCTCTCATTGAAGCCATGTCGCGCTCAAGGCTGACATATCCGGTTATCACCGCACCGGTCAGCGCAGTGATTTGCAGGATGTGCCCGAGGTTTATTTCGGGATTAAAACGGATTCTCGGCGGCTTTGACGGCTCGCCATCCGTCTCTGTGGCAGCTTGCATTTTGATTTGGTGTGATTTTGCCTCATTCATCTTCGCCTACCGACGATCCGGATTCCGCGAGGCCCGAAGCTCAGCGTCTTGGTTTCACCGCCGACTTGAAGGCAGCATTCGCCGGTAGCCTCGTCAGCCGTGATAATCTCCCCCGCCACATCGGTATAATCGTCGGTACGTACGATCTTCCAACGTCGTTTGTCTTCGATGCTGTGCCAGGATTCGAGCTTCATTGCGGAATTCCCATAATGGTCCATGCGAGATTTGCCACCGTCGCGTCGGGCGCGGAGGGTGCGACCAGCGTCAGTACGTCGCCGGCATTGAATAAAATCGCTGAGTTCATCGTGAATGTGGCCGCGGCAGCCGATGGGGCGAAAACCATAGTCCCGACGTTCGCGCCGTTCTTCTGAATGTCGAATGTCGTTGACGCGGTTGCAGCTGTCGCAGCGGTGCCACGGCTACCGGAGAGCCCGGCCGGCACAGTTGCCGGGGCGGCAAATACATAACTTTGAAGCACAAGATTTGCCGTCGGCCTACCGCTGAACGAGCCGCTCACGATTATCGAGGAGGCCTGCCCGGTTCCTCTCACGTTGTATGTGTATACAGGAAGTGAGTTTAAGCCCTGTAATCCGCCACCGACGATATTCATCGACGCAAATTTCAAATGGATCGTTTGGCCGATCAGGCTACTCTGATAGGAGAAACGGCCAATCGATCCGTCGAGCCTTGCAAACAACGTTCCCGCCGGGTGAGCGGTGATCGCGCTACCGTAAGCACCGCGATAAAGTGTGGTCAGCGCGTACTTGCTGGCGGCTGTGAGCGTTGCAGTTTGGTAGGCGAGAAGCTCGCCACCGGCGTAGCAAAGAGTGACGAGATTGGCGGCATCGGTGGAGGAGACCGAGGCAAGCTGACCATGGCTTTCGGTCAGATCTACCGAGAGAGTGTTGGTGGCGTCGGGTGAGGAATGCGGCGGCAGATCGGCCGTCAATACCCCTTGCACCGCCAACGAGTTCACAGTCCCGGCGAGGGCATAGGAGTTGCCATCACTGGAGATCCAGACCTGGGCTCCACCCCAATTCGCGCCGCCCGAAAGCGCAACCCAGATTTCCAGCCCTCCGGTCAGCAGTGCGGCCGGCGGCTCGAAAATGATCGGTGGATTGACATCACCCGGATCCGAATTCCAATTGGGAACATAACCGGCGCCCGACTGCTTCGGATAGAGCACCGCGGTGGAATAGCCGCCGAAGAAATCTTCCGCAGTGATCGAAAGCGTACCTTCCTCGTCTTCTTCCACCGCTGTGATGCGCACGGTCAGCGCTGAAAGGCCGAGTCCGGAATCAGTGACTTGGACGAGGTCCATCGGCTCGATCAGGCAATATTTCCAGCCCAGCTTGAATTGATACGTATTGCGGAACAGCAACGCGCGCTGCAACAGAAGCTGTGCCACAATAGGGCCGACATTGATGGGGTCGACAATCGCCCGCGCCTTCAGCGAGCTCTCGCGGCGCACGCCGTAGAGGTCGATCGACGCCTGATCGAAAGCCTCAACTATCGCCGTATTGTAATTGTTGGATCGGTCCAGACATTCCAATTGGATCGAGTTGTTGGCGTCTGCAGGCGTCGACCGCACGACCCGGACCGGATCGTCGCCGAACCCGCCGGTGATCGGACCCGAACCCGACCGCAGTGCCGGACCGCCGGGCGACACTCCCGAGCTACCCCCGACACTCGATTGCTGGATGATGAAATCATCCTCGCCGAGGCTATAAAGCGCGGTCGTGTTTGGGGCGTAGGCGGCGCCATTGCCAGTGACCGGCTGATCGCCATAGGGGATGATCTTCAACAGTCCGCCCGACCACACAATGGCACTGTTCGTGAGTTTCACGGTATCGCCGAGGTGCTGTTGCGCTTCTTGCTGCGTGTCCAGCATCGGCGACAGCGCAAGGCCGAGAGCCTGGCAATACGATGAATAGAGACTGAGGTCACCCAGATTGGCGACCGGGAAGCCGGCTCCGTAACGGGGATTGGTGAGAAAGTCGGAGACAATCGCAGCGGGATTTGCGTCAAACCCGTTGGTCCCGCTCAGCGACAGCAAGCCTTCCACCTCGAAGGAGAAATTCGGAAGGGTGGCGGTGTTGCCCATCGCGAAATTGTTAGCCACCACAGTTGCGGTTCCGGAGTAGCCGAGAGCCTTGTCGGGATGCCGCGTTTCCCAATACGGATCTGCTGCCTGCCCGTCGCCTCCGAAATAAACCGCGGCCGGCAACGAGGACAGCGTTCCGACATTCTTGTCCCACCATACGGTGGCAATGCCGGCAATCGGGCCCTGGCACAGCCCCATAATCACCGACGCACTATATTTGTATTGTTGCCCGCCTCCTTTTCCTCCACCGCCGCCCTTACCCGCGCTCCCCTGATGCGCAGGGGTCGCCTTGAAGTCGTCGTAGTCGATCAGGTTTGGCGTCACCCGGGTGGTTCCGTAGACTAGCGGGATCACCCCGCCGTGCTGTGATGTTTGAAACTGCAGCGCACCGACTGCTTTTTGCTGCTTGGCATTCGATGCCCCGCTCAGGATCCCGCCCATGGCTAACGGTCAGAACCCGGGTACTGAAAACGGGTCAAAAAATCGTACTTGACGACCGATGAGTGGCGGTTGGCCACCATCGGCAAAGACGACCCCCGCATCGCACCAGGCATGTATCAGCCGCGGCCAGGAAACGACGATCGCGCCATGCGCGAAGCAACGACCAAACTTGAAGACTGCCACATCACCGTCCTGAGGTGGTCCGCCAATCTCGCGGGCGTAACGCATCAAACCTTGGAGATAGCGCTCCGAGTCGCGATGCAGGTTCCAGTCGGGAGGATAAAATGGCACATCGACACGCCGGATCACGCCCGCTGCCTCATAGACCTCAGCGAGCAGCATCAGACAATCGGTGCCACCGCCTTTGATCCTGCCCATGTGGTGATAAGGGGTCCGCAGCCAGGTTTTAGCCTCGGCGACTACCCGCCGGCGTTGGCTCATACCGCAGTCTCCGGCGTCGGGATGTGCGGAAAGCCGCCGAAGTGAATCACATTATTAAAGACATCCTTACAGGTCGAAAGCGTGCGGTCGCAACCTGGCAGCAGTTGGAATTGGTCGCCCGCCAGGATGGGCGAGAGAAATGCCAGCCTTACATAAATCGAGCCCGCCGCCATGTTTGCTACCGTGCGGCTCGCACCGGCATTTGCTCCCGTCACGCCAATTACGGTTCCTTGGATATACAGGTTCGGCGGAGTTGGACTGAGGGAGGTCGCGATTTGCGCCTCACTCGAGCCGGGCCCGGCCGAAAATGTCACCTGCATGCTGGACCGGTCGAACCGGCACATCGCGTCGCCAAAGGTGTGAGTGCAAGATGACTGCCACAGCCGGCGCGGCATCTGGATATTCAGAAGCTCGAGATGCGAGCGGCATTTGAGGTCGATGCCGGTACGGGAACAATCAATATCCGAAATGCGACCAGCGAAGAGGACCACAGTTCCTGGGCTCGTGTCGCCATAGCTCGGCATGAACGCCCGTTCGAGGTGCAGGAGTGCGCCGTCCAGTTGCCCCTGCCAGGCCGCCTGCAGAAACGGTTGGCCGCCGATCAGATCCGTCGGCTCGGTATAGATCTTGACTTCGAGTTCGTCGACCTGGGTGCCGATGACGATCTTCGTCTTAGAGCGCTCGAATTTAGGACCCAGCGCAAAGGTGTAGCCATTCGCGAATAGCGCAGTCGGAGCCGCCGAATAGCGCAGTACAGATCCGCCTACGAGAGTGATCGTGTAGAGGTCCGCCATGATGAACCGGTCGCTGCTCGCGAGCAGCGCTATCAGAGCAGGGCTGGCCGCCCTCATGAACGCACCGAGATAAATGTCAGCTTCTTCAACTGCCACAACCGAAACATGAAATTTTCGAAGTCGTATTTGTCGTCAACGAACCGGCAGCGAAAGTAATAAGTGAAATCAGCGGTGATGGTCATCCCGCTGCTTGGAGCAATGCCGAATGTCACCAGCCCGGTAGCCAGATCGACGTTGTAGGTCGTCGGGTCTTGCGTAATTCCATTAAAGTAGATCGCACGCACGATATTCGGTGCGGTGATCGGTTCCAAGAAGCCGCCACCGGGCAGGGTCGCACCCATTGCGCGCTGGAGCTGGAAGGCGGTCGTGCTCGCATTCCCGACGCCAATCTGCTGCCCGATGACTTGGGAATCGCTGGGATCCTGAAAAAGGAATGTGCCGAACGCTCCCTGGCAGAGCATAAAGAATCCGAGCAGAGTCCTCAGCTCGTCGTAACCAGCTCCCGGGCTGTCGCGCAAGAAGTCGTAGACCAGCGCAAACTGCCAAAGTGGAAAGGGATAATCGAGCGCCCGCAATTCGCGCCCGGATACCGCTCGCTGGATGCGCGTCTGAAAGGTCGGGGTTTTGGTGACGCTCCAGGCGAGCCCGGGCAACGCCGGAAAAATCAGCGCCATCACGCGCTCCGCAGCATTGAGCCGTTGCGCATCGCCTTGTTAACCGCGTTGACGAGGAGGCTTCCATTGCTCTGGAAAAACCGCTTAACGTCTTGACTGTCGATCGCCGAAACGTTGACCACGACCGCACCAGCGCCAGCTCCGCCATTGGCGGAGATCATGTTCTGAAGGCCTTGGCTTATGTTCGCCGGCAGGATCATTTCGTTCTGGTGCACCATGGCGAGCTGGTCCGATGGGACCATCCAGCCGCCCGCTGCGGAAGCGATGCCGCTGGCGGCGGCCATCACAGTGGCTTCTCCGGCCGCGGCAGGCCCGGCCGCCGCCGGTCCCATAATCGGAGCCAGGAATGCAAAGATGCCCGAGAACGCCTGCGCTGAATCGGTTGCGATGCTCTTGATCGCATTTGCGGCCTTGATCGCCAGTCCGGCCGCGATTCCTCCACTATCGGCCGCGGTGCGAGCCGCAGCGCCGGCCTCGGTTGCGGTTGTCATGGCGAGCTCACTTGCGATCCAGTTGGTAACCATTTTGACGCCGAGGTTGACGAATTCGGCAACTATCGATTGCGCGATATTCGCCACCGCCTTCTGCAACGTTGTTGTACCCAATATCATGCCGGTGATCGAGGTATCGAAGGCACGCTGGATCGGCTGCATTACGCTCTGCCAGGTTCTTTGGCTGGTCTGTACTGCCCGGTAATCGAGCTGTTCCTTGTCGGTCTGAAACCTCTGATACGCGACCAGCTGTTCTTCCCACCGCTTTTCATCAGAGGCGCTACCGGGCACTATGCCGGCGCCTAGAGACCCTGCGAGGTCGGCAGTTTTCGTCTGCAGGGCACCGACGCCGGTTCCGATTTGACTGGTAGCGGCGTTAAGCTGCGACTGCGCCTGCTGCGCAATGTCGCCAAGCCCGGCAAGTTGGGCGCGCATCGCATCGGTCGCCGCCTGAACAGAATTTGATGCGGCCTCCATTCCGGATCGGAGGCCGTCAATTTGCGCGCCGATAACGACGCTGGTTTCAATATCGGCCATTATAGCCTCTCGCTAACAAACTGCCTTCGCTGCTTGCAAATTGTTCTAATTTCTGCGGATGCCTAGTCGGGAATTTCTGCCCGAAGGCGGAGTTCGGCAAAATCGAGGACTACGGGCGAAAGCCCAGCATCGACCTCTCCGGCACCAAACCCGGGCCCCAGCTGAGCGAGCAACGACCCGGAGTCCGAGTTTGGTTGCTGTCCTTGTCCCACCGACGTCGACGGCAACAGTGCATTTTTAGTTTTGCCGACACCCAGATAGGCCGCGATCAGCAGGTGCAACGGAGGGTGTTGTGCCCAGTAGCATGTCAGCTCTTCGATCTGGAAGAGCGTCATCTCGTCAATTACGGGGTAGCTGTATCCACAGGCGGTCGCGAGGAGACCATAGATTTCTCGCCAGGGCTCGGCGTCTCCGAAATCATGTCCGAAACTGACCTGGCGCTCGCACCGCCTGCCCCCGGGCTGGTCCCGGGGGCCGACGCTTCCCCCATAGCGGCTCCGCCTGGCTTCAGCCCGGAGCCAGTCAGGACGGCATTCAGGACGGCACTAGCATTCCCGAGATCGAGTAGGTTTTCGACTTTGTCCGGCGTCATCTCAGGATAATTGCGCTGCAGCGCCGCGGCAACGATGTCGATCAGCACGTTGATTTGCGCTTCGCCCATCGATACGCCAATTTCGGTCAGTTGTCTTACCTTGGGCATCAACCGGCGGAGCTGGCCGAGAGTAAGCGGCGGCACTATCCAATCCTGGCCGCCCATTGCGACCGCCACACCGGGGATCATCACTCCACCGTGCTTAGATAGCCGATCGTCCCCGAAGCGTCAGCAAAAGCCATGAAATCGAGCTCGCTAATCGTCCAATTGTCGAGCTTAGTCGGCAGTGACAATTTATTTGCCGTGCACGCGTTCAAGCGGAGCGCGGTGCCGCTGCCGTTATAGGCAGTGTAAAACGTCGCCTTGAACGTAGGAGTAATGCCCATCGGCTGGTTCGCGAGGGTCACCCTGTTGCCGTTTGTCGCGACGTTGTAGGTGTATGAGATCAAGATCGCGGCACTAGCGTCGGCAGACGAAAAGATATACGCGCCGGTAGCGAAGTTGACCGAGTATTGGCCGGCGGTCGAAGGCGTGGTCACTCGGTTGAAACGCTTGCCGCTTCCGGCGTAGCTGACGCCGAGATCATCATTGTAGCTCGCCGCATTGGCGGGAATGACGGTGTAGGGCGTCGTCGCCGGAACCGTCGCGGCCTCCAGCTGCGAGACGGCGAACTGCCCCGTAGCTGGCGTCACTCCGAAAAAAATATCCGAATACAGCAAACCGAGGATCTGCGCGAATTTGGCTTTCCCGACTATCTTTCCCTGCCCACGGGCTATTGCCACTGGAAACTGAAGCTGGCCATAGAGCTCTTTGTCGCTCCAGTCGAAATCGATCTGTATATCCTGCAGCACGCCGAATTGTCGTGGACCGATGCCCGACCCGATTACATCGGTGCGTTCTCCCCATACCGCACCGGAGCCGAAGCTTAATTGCATGTCATTTACTCCCCTTCAAGAGCCGCTTCAGCATCTCTTTGGCAGCGTGGGCGATATTCCAGGCCTGCGTGTCGCGGGCGACTGCCGAGCCCGGGAAATGGTCGGCCCACCAACGTTCAATCAGCAGCTCGATCGAAGGGGGCGCAGCGCCTTGGTTGGTGCTGTGATCTTCCTCGGCCATTGGTCACTCCTTCGAAGAAGGCGAATTGAAAGGAAACATCGAAGCGAGCATGCTTAATAAATGCCCGCCTTTGGTTAGTCGCCGATTGTTAGAGGCACAGAATTTCGACGGGCACGATCGCGATGGCCTGATCACCGAGTACGCCCTCATCTGTCTGAAGCTTGCCCGATATATAGGCGTGCTGAACCATCTGAGGCAGCCCTAGGTTCTGGATCCCAGTCGTCGGTGACGGTGCGAGCGCGGCTTCGAGAGCATCGAGCAGCGGGTTCAAAATTGAGGCTGGCGCCAGATACGGGTCGCTTGAATGGGCGTACACGTAGAATTCGGCGTAGAGAGTCCATACTATCGGAGCGCCAAGCTTCTTTATGACGGCTTGACCCCCTTTTTCGCTCATAAACAACGCGGGTTGCTCCGCCGGAGCGACGCCTGCCCAATGTCGCAGACGGCGATTTGCATTGGTGAACCGCGCCGCAGTTGCGCCGAGCTCCCATAAGGCGGCGTAAATCGCTTCACGAACTATCATCGGTCGATTCCGAATACCAGGACGCGGCGATCCATGGGCCTGTCGATAAACCGAGACCCGTCGCTTCTAATCCCGAGGGCGAGGAAGCCAAGATTAAATACCGATCGATCATCATCGCGTTATTGCCTCGCGCAATGCCGCTTCCACCTCATCGCGGATCGCAGGGTCCATATCTTCCAGTGCGGAGCTCAAAAAAGAAGGTTTTGGAACGTCTATCCGGCGACGGTCGGGCCGCACATTGATCGCCGTCCTGGCTCTCGGGTGTGCGAAGGCCTTTGTGATATGGCGCAGCTTCGCTCCGACGCCAACTGCACCATATCCGTGAGTGTGGGCATATTCGCTGGAGCTGGAAACCGTTGCTGCAATCCTGTCGTCGCTCTGATCGAGCTGCAGGCTCAATCCGAGTGACCCTGAGCGGCCAGCGACGGATTGCCCAGTGGGATCGCCCTCCTGGATCTTGCGCTGAAGTTCAATACCCAGCGTGGTGATCGCACGGGCGAGCCCCGACGCAGCCAGATCGGGAGTGGCGCGCAGCCAAGCCAGCACTGCCTCGTCGCCGACGAGACGTGCAGTAATCATAGGACGCCGGATATTATCATGAGATCGGTGGTACTTACCGCTGGTGCTTGTTGGATCGCGGCGATCGGCGCAACCAGACGATATTGTTGCAGCAGTGTCTTAATCGCGTCGCTCATGTCCTTTTGGGTGTACGCGACGGTCTCTGCACCGCCCAATGATCTCGAGACTTCGCCGATGCGCGTACGCTCTCGGTAGCGCAGCGAGACCAGTTCGATGCATGCCTGTACGACTTCGGGCGGACTAGTCGGATACCCGGCCGTATACGCGATAACAACGTTCTGGGCCCCGCGGTTGAACCTGTAACCGCGGACCGAAAGCTGTGTGGAAGCGAATCGGTAGCCGGCTGCGTTAAACGCGGCGGCCGCAGGAACAGCCTGGCCGTCGATCATCAATGACAGCACAGCGGTCACCGGAAAGCACGTGAATTGGAGCCTATGGCCCCCGGTTCCGTCGCGTATTTCGAGGTAATCAGCCGATGCGATCCGGCGATTCAGCCAAGTCTGAATATATTGACTTGCCGCCGCGATTAGACGGGCAAGCAATGCGTCGTCTGTTGCCGGAAAGGCAGCCTGCCCGGTCTGCAGCCACCCCTTGACGTCGGCGAGCGTCGTCAGATCCCCGAAGGCCACTGGATCAGGCCTTTTTGGAACGGTTGCTCGGCAACGATTTCATGTCCTTAAAAACAGGGACGAACCCATGCGCCAAGAGCTCGGAGGCGGCTTCGGCCGGCACGAGCACGTCCCCGTTCGAGTCGCCGAGAAATTGACGGCCGGCATAGGAGCACCCCGCAGCGTCGTCGTGGTGCAGCGTTAGCACGCCGACGGAAATCGCTTTGTCGCGGGTCTGTGCCATTACGAATCCCCCGATTGTCATCAGGGGGTCCACAGCTCCCAGGGGCACGCGGACCAAGCCGTTGTCATCGACCAAATACCGCACTGCCCCGTGGTTCGCCTCATCTTGGCCAAAAGCAGCGCGCAACGGTATCAAGTCTCCGCCGAGCAAGACCCCCGGGATTGACCCGGGGGCTGGCACAACAGACGCTATCAAAGAATGCGCCGGGATGTCGAGCATCAGCGTCAGCCGTTTGCGATGTTGCAGATGACGCCCATC
>Ga0209059_1001721_pt1 | contig 10007 bp, 9 predicted proteins | sample GraSoiAngelo_151_FD_186165 | JGI IMG/M metagenome (GOLD analysis project Ga0209059, IMG submission 186165) | Grasslands soil microbial communities from the Angelo Coastal Reserve, California, USA - 14_1009_12_20cm (SPAdes) (version 2) | ecosystem: Environmental > Terrestrial > Soil > Grasslands ...
TCCCGCCTGCGTACCACGCCTGCGCCGCGACTCACTGAAGCGAAAGCCCCGAGCCTACGGCTCCGGCACGGCCTCCGAACTTCGGCCCGTGGCGAGGACGCAGCCGAGGAGGACAAGCGCGAAGCCGACCAGCATCCCCGCGGTCAGCCGCTCGTCGAGGAGCGTGACGCCGAGACCCGCCGCGACGGCCGGGTTCACGTAGGTGATCACCGTCGCGCGCACCGGGCCGACCTCGGCGATCAGCGCGAAGAAGATCAGGAACGCGGCGGCGGAGCAGACGACGGCGAGGCCGACGACCGACTCGACGACGTGCGCCGAGGGCATCTCCGACGGCCAGCGGAATGCCGCGAGCGGCGCGTACGCGATCGCCGAGAGCGCGAGCGACGCAGCCACCACGCCGAGCGGCGGCAGCTCGTTCAGGCGCCGCGAGAGGATGATCGGCCCGACGGCGTAGCACACCGCGACGAGCGCGATCTCGACGAGCGCCATGGCGTTCACGTTCCCGAGGTCGAGCCCGACGATCGCCGCGACGCCGCAGAGCCCGACGAGGAGCCCGACCCAGCGCCGGCCGCCGAGCCGCTCGCGCTCGCCCGACAGCGACACGATCAGGGCGCCCACGAGCGGGACGGCCGCGATCAGGAGCCCGGTCAGCGAGCTCGTCAGCTTCGTCTCGGCGCGCGAGAGCAGCACCCACGGAAGGGCGACCTCGATCGCCGTGTACGCGAGCAGCGGCCGCCAACGCGCGACGAGCGGGCGCAGCTCCCGCCGGCGGGCCGCGAGCGGAACGAGGAGCAGCGCAGCGAGCCCGGTCCGCAGGAAGACGAGCGTGACGGGCGCCAGCTCGCGCACCGCCACGCGGATCATCAGGTACGGGATGCCCCAGATCACGCACATCGCCGCGAAGAGCAGCGCGCCGCGCCGGCTCAACGGCGCGCAGGACGGTCGGGCATCGCGATGAGTCTAGGGTGCGCGCCGTGGGCGTCGCTCTCCTCCACGCCGACCAGGAAGGCGGCGCGACGCGGGCGTTCCGCGAGCTCCCGCCTATCGAGCCGGCTGCCGCGTATACGACCGAGGCGCAGGCGCTCTCGCCGGCCGCGCCACGGGAAGCGCGCTGCGGCGGGCGCACGTGGACGTCGACCTCGCGCCCGTCCTCGACTCGCCGGGCGGTCCGCTCGGCGCGCGCCAGTTCCGCCGGGCGAGCATCGGCCTCGCCTTCGGCCGCCGTCTCGCCGCCACTCGCGAGGGTTGGTGCGCCAAGCACTTCCCCGGGCTCGGCTCGGCGGCGATCTCGACCGACGACTCCCCGCACGTGAACGTCGTCCTCCGTCCGCGCGAGCTGGCCGGGTTCGGGGCCGCGATCGCTGCGGACGTGTCGTGCGTGATGGTGAACAACGCCTTCTACGGGACGCTTGGCCGCCGGCGCGCGTCGCTCGAGCCGGCGACCTATCGCCTGCTTCGCTCGACCGGCTTCCGCGGCGTCGCGATCACCGACTCGCTCTCGATCGTCGCCCACCCGCCACGCGACTGGCCGGTCGTGGCCGCCCGCGCCGGCGCCGACCTGCTGCTCTTCACGGACCCCAGGGAGGCCCGTGCGGCGATCGACGATCTCCTCCCGCTCGCCCGCCGCGGCGAGCTCGACGCGCACGTCGCCCGCGCGCTCCGCTTCCGCGCCCGCTACGAGGCCAGGTGATCGAGCGCCAGCCGCAGCCAGGCCGCCGCGTGTGCGCTCCAGACCGTCTGCGCGTGGGCCCGCGAGCCGAGGTCGAGCGGCGCCGTTCCGCTCGGGTTCGTCGGGTGGAAGTACCCGCTCCACGACTCGACGACCGCGAAGGCCCCGAGGTGGTGGAGGGCGAGCAGCGTCGCGCCGTAGCCGCCGGCCGAGAGGCCGACGAGCGCGCGGCCGCGCCGACTCGGGATCGTCCGGAAGGTTCGGTCGACGAAGCGCGGCAGCTCCTGCCCGACCGCCGTCTCCCAGTTCCGGCCGGGCCCCCAGTCGAGGTACTCGGGGTCGCTGTCGCGGTCACGGGCGCCCTGCGGCGCGACGAGGATCGCCGGCCGGCCGGCCCGGTCGAGCGCGTCCCGGAGGAAGTCGGCGCCGCGGTAGCTGCTCGAGGAGGCGGGAAGGCCGTGCAGGAAGTAGATGACCGGATAGCGCTTCCCGCTGGTGGTGTAGTCCGCCGGGAGATAGACCTCCATCCGCACGACGCCGCGAACGGCCTGCGAGCGAAACGACGTCTCGACCACGCGGGCGCCGAGGCCGGCGGGCGCGCCGCCCGCCAGCACGAGGGTCGGCGCCAGGAGGAGGAGCAGCCAGAGTCGCGAGCGCCGCACCGGGTCGAGTGTACGGATGCCCACGCGCCTTCACCGTCGCTTAACGGCGGCGACGGCCGTTGCTTAATGTCGCCCAGGTAGAACGAGCGTACGGCTGGGAAAGCGGACAGGCGGCGGACTCGGAGAGCGCTGCTCGCGTCGGGCGCCGCGCTGCTCGCCGGCCTCTTCGTCGCCGGCGGCGCGATCGGCGTGTACCGCTACGGCTGGAACTACTGGCTCTACCGCGGCTTCCCGCCGCCGCAGGACCCGGCCTTCGTCACGAACGCAGGCACGACCCAGGAGATCTCGGTCGCGAGCCCGGCGCTCGGAGGCCGGAGCCAGCAGGTCGTCGTCTACCTGCCGCCCGGGTACGCGAGCAACCCGACGCGTCGCTACCCGGTCTTCTACCTCCTGCACGGCTTCCCCGGCCGGCCGGCCGCGTTCCTCCTGACCGTCCGCGCGGGCGTCGTCGACGACATCCTCACCGCGCGCGGGCGCGGGCAGCCCCTGATCCTCGTCATGCCGTTCGGCTCGACCGGCACGTTCACCGACAAGGAGTGGGCGAACGGCATCCGGGCGAACGAGGGCTGGGAGACGTTCGTCGCGCACGACCTCGTGCGCGCGATCGACTCGCGCTACCGGACGATCGCGACCGGGGCGGGCCGGGCCCTCGGCGGCCTGTCCGAGGGCGGCTACGGCGCGCTCAACATCGGCCTGCACCACCCGGGTGAGTTCCGGGTGCTGGAGAGCTGGTCGGGCTACGAGCAGGCCGACGACCTCCGGTCGATCTTCGGCGGCGATCCACAGGTGCTGGCGCGCAACAGCCCGCTCGAGACCGTCGACGCCGTCGCGCCCGGGCTCCGCCGGGCGCACACGTACGTGTGGTTCTACTCGGGAACGACCGACCGGCTCCGCGGACAGAACCGCGACTTCGAGGCCGAGCTCGCCCGCCTCGGAGTCGCGCACCGCTACTTCCTCGTCCGCGGCGGCCACAACTGGGGGCTCTGGCGCGGCGAGGCGAGCCTGGCGCTCCTGGCCGCGGCGACCCACCTCGCGCATGCGTAGGGTCGCCCTCGCTCTCGCCCCGCTCGCCGGCCTCGGGATCGTGATCGGTGCGACGGGCTGGCTCTACTTGCTTCGGCCGCACGTCTCGCTGCCAGGCCCCGTCGTCGGCGATGCGCTCCCCCTCGACGAGCTCTCCCGCCACTCCGGGATCCCGCTCCTCCTCTTCGTCGCGGTCTGGGGCCTCGCCGGCGCCCTCCTCGGGCTCCTGGCGCGCGCGGCCCGCCTCGCTCGCTCGACGAGCGCGCTCGTGCTCGCCTTCGGGGTCGGGCTCTGGGGCTACCTCGCGACCGGCGCTGCGCTGCTGGTCGTGCGCCAGGTGCCGGCGCACGAGGCGTTCGACGCCGCGTGGCGCCTGCGGGCGGTCGGCCTGCCGGCGGGCCTCGCCGGACTCGCCGGCGCCCTGTCCGGGATCTCCAAGCCCCGCGGGCGGCGCACCCCGGTGCTGCTCCCGCTCGGCGTCGCCGTCGCCGGGCTCCTCGGCGTCCTCGACGGCATCCTGCCCCAGCACGGCAATACGCTGGTGGATGGACTCGCGCCCGCGGGGGCCCATATGCTGACCCGCTCGCTGGTCGCACCCGTCGGGCTGGCGCTCGTCGTCGTGGCGCGAGGGCTCGCGCGAAGGAAGCGCCGTGCGTGGCAGCTCGCGACGGTCCTCCTCGTCGGATTCGCCTTCCTCCACGTGCTGCGCGGCTTCACCGTCGGCGCCGCGCTGGCGCTCCTGCTCGCGCTCGTCGTCGTCGCCCGGCGCGAGGAGTTCGACGCTCCGCCCGAGCCGGACTCGGAGCGCCGGATCCTGGTGCGCGCGGTGCTCGTCGTCACCGTCCTGCTGCTCTACGGCGGCGCCGCGCTCTGGGTGAACCGGCTCATGGCCGACCAGCCCTTCACCGTCGCCTTCGCCTTCCGGGAGACGACGCGCGCGGCGCTCGGCCTCAACCTGCGCGGCTCCTCGCACCTCGCGGGCGAGGTCGGGGAATGGTTCCCGAAGTCCGTCTTCCTCGTCGGCCTCTCGGGAGCCGCATGGCTCCTCGCGTCGTGGCTCGCCCCGTGGCGGTATCGCCTCCGGCAGGAGGCGCGCGAGCGCGAGGTCGCGCGGTCGCTCGTCTCGGCGTGGGGGGTGGACACGCTCGCGCCCTTCGTCCTGCGGGCCGACAAGTCGTACTTCTTCACCGGCGACGAGAGCGCGTTTCTCGCGTACAAGGTGGTCGGCGGCGTGGCGATCGTCTCGGGTGATCCGATCGGGCCACCGGCGCGGTACGCCGAGCTCCTCGAGCGATTCATCGAGTTCGCGCATGCGCGGGACTGGCGCATCGCCGTCCTCGGCGCCTCCGAGCGCTGCCTCGACCTCTACCGCTCGTACGGGCTGCACGCGCTCTACCACGGCGACGAGGCCGTGGTGGAGGTCGACCGCTTCTCGCTCGAGGGCCGGGCGATCCGCAAGGTGCGCCAGTCGGTGCACCGGCTCGAGCGCGGCGGCTATCGGGCCGAGGCGCTGCCGCCCGACCGGATCGGGCCGGAGCTGCGGCGCGAGCTCGAGGACGTCGCGCGCGCGTGGCGCGGGGTCGAGCCCGAGCGCGGCTTCGTGATGGCGCTCGACGCGCTCTTCCGGCTCGAGGAGGAGGACGCGCTCTTCGTCGTCGGCTTCGGGCCGGACGGTCACGCCGCCGGCTTCCTCCACTTCGCGGTGTGCCAGAACGGCGGAGCGCTCTCGCTCTCGTCGATGCCGCGTCTGCGGACGACGCCGAACGGCTTCAACGAGTGGCTCGTCTGCGAGGCCGTGGCCTGGGCGCGGCAGCACGGGTTCGGCCGGATCTCGCTGAACTTCGCGCCGTTCGCCGCCCTGCTCGCGCCGGAGGCCGAGCTCTCGGCGCTCCAGCGCGTCGAGCGGCGGGCGCTCCTCGCGCTCAAGGGCCACTTCCAGCTCGACAACCTCCTGCTCTTCAACCGGAAGTTCGGCCCGAGCTGGCAGCGGCGGTTCGTGGTCTACGAGCGGCGGCGCGACCTGCCGCGGGTCGGCATCGCGGCGCTCGCCGCCGAGGCGTACCTGCCCTTCGCGGCGCCCGAGCGCGACGCCGAAGCCGGATGACCGCCGCGCTCCTCGGCGGCCTCGCGCTGGCGCTCGCCTCGGCGGGCGCGCTCAACTGGGGGTACTTCGCCCAGCACCAGGCGGCCGGCCGGCTGCCGCGGCTCTCGCTCCGCCGCCCGATTCACTCGCTCGTCGTCCTCTTCGTCGACCGCCGCTGGCTCGTCGGCTTCCTTGCCGGCATCGGCGGCTGGGTGCTCTACGTCGCCGCGCTCGCGCTTGCGCCGCTCTCGCTCGTGCAGGCGACCTCCGCCGGCGGAATCGGCCTCCTCGCCCTCCTGGCCTGGAGGACGACGGGAACGCGGCCCGCGCCGGCTGAGCTCGCCGGCGTGGGCGCCGCGCTGCTCGGACTCGGGCTCCTCGGCGCCTCGCTCGCCGGCCAGCACGGCGCCGGACGGCAGGCTTCCGTGGGCTCGGTCGTCCTCTGGCTCGCGCTCTCGGTCGCCGCGGCCGGGACGGTCGCGCTGCTCGGCGACCGCAGCGGCCTGGCGCCCGCGGCCGGGCTCGGCGCGGCGGCGGGGATTCTCTACGCGGCGGGGGACGTCGGCACGAAGGCGGCGGTGGGCGGCGGCGGCCGGCTCGCGTTCGTCCCCGCGCTGCTCGCGTGCCACGGGCTCGCCTTCGTCGCCCTCCAGCTCGGCTTCCAGCGCGGCACCGCCCTTGCGACCGCCGGGGTGGCGACGCTCCTGACGAACGCCCTGCCGATCGTCGCCGGCACCGCGCTGTTCCACGAGGGGCTGCCGGACGGCGCGCTCGGCGTGCTGCGCGTGCTCGCCTTCGTCGCCGTCGTCGCGGGGGCGGCCGGGCTCGCGCGCGCCGAGCCGGGCCGCGACTCCACGCCCGACCACGCCCTTGGCCAGACGGCGTAGCGCCGTCCTCGTCGTCACAGCGGCGGCGCTCGCCGCCGTTCCTTTCGCCGCGGCCATGCCCGTTCCCGACCACACGCCGGCCGGCCTCGTGAAGATCCTCGGCTTCGCCTACCGCGCCCACAACGGCGCGGAGCGCCTTGCCTTCCTCGTGCTCCCGCGCTGGTATGGGCCGCGACGCCACCCGCCGATCCCGCTCGTGATCTCGCCGCACGGGCGCGGCGTCGGCGCCGTCCAGAACATGCTGCTCTGGGGAAGCCTCCCGGCGCGTGGCCGCTTCGCGCTCGTGAGCCCGGAGGGGCAGGGCCGGCGGCTCGTCCTCTTCTCGTGGGGCGATCCGGGCCAGATCGCCGACCTCGCGCGCATGCCCCAGCTGGCGCGCCGCGCGTTCCCGTGGCTGCGGATCGAGCGCCGCCGGATCTACGCCGTCGGGGAGAGCATGGGCGGCCAGGAGACGCTCCTCCTGGTCGCCCACGACCCGCGCCTGCTCGCGGGCGCCGCGGCGTTCGACGCGCCCACGAACATGGATCTCCGCTATCGCGACTTCCGGCTGCTCCGGCGCGGGCTGCGGCTCCAGCGGCTCGCGCGCTTCGAGATCGGCGGCCCGCCGTGGCTCTCGCCGCGGCACTACGCGGAGCGCAGCCCACTCGCGCTCGCGCGTCGGATCGCGCTCTCCGGCGTCGCGCTCGAGCTCTGGTGGAGCCGGGACGACCGCGTCGTCACCGACCAGGCGGCGCAGTCGGGCCTCCTCTACCGCACGATCGAACGGCTCAGGCCGCACGCGCCCGTCCGTCGCTTCGTCGGCCGGTGGGCGCACGGCGCCGAGTTCCGCCGCTGCCTCCCGGAGGCGCTCGAGCGGCTGGGCCTCCTGCTCTAGCCTCCCGCGCGGCTCGCGACGAAGGCGGCGAGGTCGCGGATCTCCGCGGCGCTCAGCTTGTCGCGGTAGGCCGGCATCCCGCCGCCGCCTTTCGCGACCTGGGCCTGGACCTTGGCGAACGTGGGCCGGAGGACGTCGAGGTTCGGGCCGATCTGGCCGCCTGCTCCCGCGGCCTTGAGCGTGTGGCAGGTCGAGCAGCCGGACTGCGCGAAGACCTTCGCGCCGCGCGTCGGGCTCGCGCCAGCCGGGATCGCCGGTGCGTAACCGCTCGACGAGTAGGCCGCGGCCGCCGGGTTCGAGTCGTGGCCGTACAGCCACACGGCGCTCGAGTACCAGACGCCGACCAGTACCGCGAAGAGGAGGCCGCCCGCGACCGGGAGCACGGGCTTCGGAAAGCGGTGCAGGCGGACGATCGTCACCTTCGACGCATAGGCTCCGTAGACGCCGCAGCCGAGCAGCGAATGGACGAGGACGCGGGTGTCGGCGCTCCGGAAGCCGAGCTTGAAGATGCAGTGGTACGCGACCGGCAGCGTGCAGACGAACGCGAGGCGCCCCGACCAGCGGTGAGCCGGGTTGATCCAGGCCGGCTTTCGCCAAGGCAGCTTGCGGAAGATCCAGGCGGCGCTGAAGAGCTGGAAGCAGCCGAGCGCGACGGCGGCGGTCGCGAAGCCCGCCTTCAGGTGCGCCGGATCGCTGAAGAAGAGCCGGAAGTAGCCCTTCGACCGCGGCTGGTGGCGGGCGAGCAGCCCGGCCGTCAGGGAGACGAGCGCGAAGGCGAGAAACGGGGCGGCGAGCCAGCGCCACGAGCGCGTCGCCGGCGCGGCCGGCGGGGCTGCGACGACCTCAGCCACGCCGCTATCGAACCGTACGGATCGGTCGCCTTCAAGGCGCTACGCTTTGACTGACGAGTCAATCAACCCCGGAAGGCAGCATGGCGATAGCGACCGCGGGCGGCGTCTCGTTCGCCCTCACCGACGAGCAGAAGGCGCTTCGCCGGCTCGCGCACGAGTTCGCGGAGAAGGTGATGCGGCCCCGGGCGGCCGAGTACGACGAGCACTCGACGCACCCCGCCGACGTGATCGCGAAGGCGCACGAGCTCGGCCTGCTGAACGCGCACGTCCCGGCCGAGTACGGCGGCCTCGAGCTCTCGGGCTTCGACGGCATGCTGATCGGCGAGGAGCTCGCGTGGGGCTGCTCGGGGATGGCGACGTCGATCGTGGCCAACGCGCTCGGCACCGCGCCGCTCCTCGTCGCGGGCACCGACGAGCAGAAGCGCCGGTTCGTCGCCCCGCTCGTCGACGAGCCGATCCTGTGCTCCTTCGCCCTGACGGAGCCGAACGCCGGCTCCGACGTCTCCGGCATCCAGACGACGGCCGTGCGGCACGGCGACGAGTACGTCCTGAACGGCTCGAAGATGTTCATCACGAACGCGGGCCACGCGGCGTGGCTCGTCGTCTTCGCCTCGACCGACAGGTCGAAGGGACACCGCGGCCTCTCCGCCTTCGTCGTCCCCGCCGACCTCGACGGCGTCGTCGTCGAGCGGCACCTCGACAAGATGGGCCAGCGCGCGACGGATACGTCCGCGATCGCGTTCCAGGACGTGCGCGTGCCCGCCGCGAACCTGCTCGGCGACGAGGGCGAGGGCTTCAAGATCGCGATGCGGACGCTCGACTTCACCCGCCCCGGGACGGCGGCCGGAGCAGTGGGCGTCGCGCAGGCGGCGTACGAGCACGCGGTCTCGTACGCGAAGGAGCGCGTCCAGTTCGGCCAGCCGATCGCGATGAACCAGGGCGTCAACTTCCTCATCGCGGACATGGCCACGGAGATCGAGGCCGCGAGGCTGCTCGTCTGGCAGGCCGCGTGGCTGCTCGACCAGGGAAAGCGGGCGACGCTCCAGTCGTCGTACGCGAAGCGCTTCGCCGCCGACACGGCCATGAAGGTCACGACCGACGCGGTGCAGATCTTCGGCGGCTACGGCTACATGAAGGAGTACCCGGTCGAGAAGCTCATGCGCGACGCCAAGCTCTTCCAGATCTACGAAGGGACCTCGCAGATCCAGAGGCTCGTGATCGCGCGAGAGATCTTCCTCCCACGCGACGAGAAGTAGCTGGGCATGTCTCGTTCGGACGATTGACGAGCCGCTAAGCGGCGCGTACCGTCGGTAGTGGACCGCCGGATCGAATCCGGCAGAGCGTCGAGATCGAGCATGCTCTGCCCCTCCGTGGACGGCGTGGAGTGCCCGCAGCCTTTCGGGGCACGGGAAAGAACCAGTTTTGGGTCGAACCCCGGCCGTGAGGCAAGAACTCAGATCCCGCAATGAATCTCAGCTTCGTACGCGAGGCGATAGTCAAAGCGCAATTGGGTATAGTCGCCTGGGTTCAGAGGCCGATGAAGGTTCTGGCCGGAGGAGGAAACCGGCGAGAACCGGAGACGATCGTGACGCAGTCGACAGCTGCTAAAACGCGTGACATCGGCGCCCCAACCGAAGAGGCGCCAGACTTTGGTCGCGTCGTTGCGGCAGGCGTCACCCTGTCGGAGGGAATGCACTGGCTCGAGGAAGGCGCTCACGTCATCCGAAGCTCCGAGTTCGAGCTGATCGGCGAAGGCGATGATCTCGACGAAGCGGTACGCAGCTTCATCGGCCATGCACTTGACCTTCTCGCATTCCTGACCGAGGAGATCGAACGGGGCGAGGCGACCAACCACGAGGTTCGCGTGGCAGGCGTGCTAGGAGCGCGCCTGGCGCAGGCGTATCGACAGGTGAGTGAGGATCGGGAGGCGCAGGAGAACCAGCGCGAGCCATTTATCG
>Ga0209059_1001723_pt1 | contig 10005 bp, 6 predicted proteins | sample GraSoiAngelo_151_FD_186165 | JGI IMG/M metagenome (GOLD analysis project Ga0209059, IMG submission 186165) | Grasslands soil microbial communities from the Angelo Coastal Reserve, California, USA - 14_1009_12_20cm (SPAdes) (version 2) | ecosystem: Environmental > Terrestrial > Soil > Grasslands ...
ACGGTGACCTTCTGGGGAACGCGGGGGTCGATCCCGACCCCTGGGGCCCACACCGCTCGCTACGGCGGCAACACGCCCTGCGTCGCGGTGGAAGGCACGGGGGGCGGGGGGGACAACGGCCAGGGCCAGCTGGTGATCCTCGACGCCGGCACGGGGATCCGGGCGCTGGGGCGCGAGCTGGTGGAGCGGCAGAACGGCGCGGTGCAGGCGGAGATCCTGCTGTCGCACGCGCACTGGGACCATATCCAGGGCTTGCCGCACTTCAAACCGTTTTTCGCCCCCGGAAACGCGGTGCGGATCTGGGGCTCGCGCCAGGGGACGACCTCGCTCGAGGCGATCCTGCGCCAGCAGATGGATCCGGCGGTGTTCCCGGTGCCGCTCGACGCGCTCTCGGCCAAGCTCACCGTCCAACAGGTGGAGCCGGGAGAGTTCACGGTCGGCACGTTCCGCGTGCGAGCGATACGGCTGCGCCATCCGGGGACGACGCTGGGCTACCGGCTGACGCCGGCGGCAGGCGGCCCGAGCATGGCCTATATCACGGACAACGAGCTGGGGGCGGGGGGTCGCTATAGCACGCCGGCGTCGTGGCGCAAGGAGTTCGTGGCCTTCCTCAACGGGGTACAACTGTTGATTCACGACGCCATGTACACCCCCGAGGAGCTGGAAGAGCATCGCGGCTGGGGCCATTCGACGTTCGAAGAAGCGGTCGCCCTGGCCGGCGAAGCGGGGGTGCAACGACTGGTCCTGTTCCACCACGAGCCGGAGCACGGCGACGAGGCCATCGATGGGCTGGTCGCCGCGGCCCGCCGCCAGGCGCGGTTGAAGGGGTTGCCGGCCGAGGTGGTGGCGGCGCAGGAAGGGATGACGTTGACCCTCTGAGCCATTCTGATTCGGGAGCTCATCATATGCGTTCGCGTTCGCTAGGCATCGTCGTGTCGCTCGTGTTGCTCGCGCCCGTGGGAGCGGGGCTCTCCGCCCAGGGACGCGGCCAGGACACGCGGCCAGGCATCGCCGTCCTGCCGTTCGACAACAGCGGCTCCTACGGCCAGGACAAGGAGAACTTCGAGGCGCTCGAGAAAGGTATCGCCGGCATGATGATTTCCGAGCTGGCCGCGAACCCCTCGGCTCGGGTGGTGGAGCGGGAGCAGATCGAAAAGCTCATCGCGGAGCAGAACCTGGGGGCTTCGGGCAAGGTGAGCTCGGAAACCGCGGCCAAGGTGGGGAAGCTGGTGGGCGCGCGCTACGTGATCACGGGCGCGTTCATCGATTTCTACGGCGACTTCCGGCTCGACGCGCGGATGATCAACGTCGAGACGAGCGAGATCGTCAAGGTCGAATCGGACCGCATGCAGCGGGACCATCTGTTCGACCTGATTCGCAACGTGTCGGGGCGCCTGATGAAGGACGCCAACCTGGCGCCGCTCCCGAAGCAAGCCTCCGACCAGCGGATGGGCCGCCAGGTGCCGACCGAGGCGCTGACCTTCTACTCCAAAGCACTGCTGTATCAGGACCGCGGGCAACGCGACAAGGCGGTCGAGATGTACCAGAAGGCGCTGGCCGTGTTCCCGGAATACAGCGAAGCGCAGCAGGGGCTGCAGCGCGTCAAGACCTCGTGACGGCTGGGTGACCGGGCGCGCGGGCTCCACGCCATGAGGTACCTGCTGCTGCACACCTCCGCGTGGGATGCGACGAGTGTCGGTCCCGCGCTCGAGCGCGCCCAGATCGAAGCGCGCCAGGCGCGTCTGCCGCGGGACCTCGCGGTCGATGAGCGGCCGACCGTCTTCCTGCTCGACTCCGAAAGCCGTTCCACGTTCCCGCTCGACGTGTTGCGCGCCTTCATCGACGCGGGGGGCGCGATCGTGGCCCTGGGCCGCAACGGGGAGACGGACGTCCCGGCGGAGATGCCGGCCGAGCTGCTGTCGGGGTTCGTGCGCCAACCGGTGGGCACCCGGCAGCTGCTGGTGGCGGTGCGGGCGGGGTATCGCGAGGCCGCCGCCCGCGTGGAGACCGCCCGGGCCCGGGCCGAAGCGGCGAGCCGCAGCCGCGAGATCGGCGAGCTCACCCGCATCGGCGTCGCGCTCGGCACCGAGCGCGACGTGAAGTCCCTGCTTGACTTGATCCTCACGCAGGCCCGGCGCATCACGTCCTCCGACGCCGGGAGCCTCTACCTCGTGGAAACCGGCGATCAGGGTCAGAAGCGCCTGCGCTTCCGGTTGGCTCAGACCTATTCCAAACCCGAAGCACCGTTCATCGAGTTCACGATACCGGTCGACCGCTCGAGCCTCGCGGGCTACACGGCCGTGACGGGTGAGCCGCTCGTGATCGACGACGCGTACTTCCTGCCGCCCGACGTGGAGTACAGCATCAACCGCTCGTTCGACGAGCGGTACGGCTACCGCACCAAGTCCATGCTGGTCATCCCGATGAAGGATCACAAGGAGGACGTGATCGGTGTGTTGCAGCTGATCAACCGCAAGCGCAACCCCGAAGCGATACTCGCGACGCCGGCGGACGTCGAGGGACAGGTCGTGCCGTACTCGAAGCGCACGGTGGAGCTGGTCACCGCGCTCGCCGGCCAGGCGGCGGTCGCCATCGAAAACAGCCGGTTGTACGAGGAGATCGAGCGTCTGTTCGAGGGGTTCGTCAAGGCGGCGGTGCACGCGATCGAGCAGCGCGACCCGACCACCTTCGGCCACTCGGGGCGGGTCGCGAACATGACCGTGGGCCTCGCCGTCGTGGTGGACCGCGCGGGCGACGGCACCTACCAGGGCGTGCGCTTCACGCGCGAGCAGATCCGCGAGCTCCGCTACGCCGGGCTGCTGCACGACTTCGGGAAGGTGGGCGTGCGCGAGCAGGTGCTCGTCAAGGCGAAGAAGCTCTACCCGCTGCAGCTCGAGCTGATCCGGCAGCGTTACGACTTCGTGCGGCGCACGGCGGAGCGGGAGTTCTGGCGGCGGCGCGCCGAGTTTCTCGAGGCGCACGGCCGCCAGGGGTACGAGAAGTTTGTCGCGGAGATCGAGGCCGAGCACGCCCGCGAGATCGGGATGCTGGACCGCTTTCTCGAGGCCGTGCTGCGGGCGAACGAGCCGACGGTCCTGCCGGCGGAGCGGTTCGAGGAGCTGCTCGCCCTGGCCCGCTGCACGTACCAGGATCTGTCCGGCGAGCCGCGTCCCTACCTGAGCGACGAGGAGATGCGCTACCTCACGATCCCCAAAGGCTCGCTCGACGAGAGCGAGCGGCTGGAGATCGAGAGCCACGTCACCAACACCTACCGCTTCCTGCAGCAAATCCCCTGGACCCGCGAGCTGCAGCACGTGCCGATGATCGCGTATGGGCACCACGAAAAGCTCGACGGCGCAGGCTATCCGCGGCGCGTGGCGGGTGATGCGATCCCGATCCAGACCCGCATGATGACGATCAGCGATATCTACGACGCGCTCACCGCCGCCGACCGCCCCTACAAGTCCGCGGTGGCGCCCGCGCGGGCCCTCGACATCATGGTGGAGGAGGTGCGCGCCGGCCAACTCGACCAGGAGCTGTTCCGGCTGTTCGTGGATGCCAAGGTGTTCGAGGCGAACACCTAGCGGATCAGGAGCCGGACCGCCACGATCAACAGAAACACGCCGAACGCCCGCCGCAGCGCCACGTCCGACACCGACCCCGCCAGCTTCGCTCCGAGCAGGGCCCCGAAGAACAGTCCCGCGGCGATGATCGCGGCATACGGGACGTTGACCTGGCCCCGGCGGTAGTACTCCATCGCTCCGAGCAGGCCGACGGGGAGCAGCAGCGCCGCGAGCGACGTGCCGTTCGCGGTGTGCTGGGGCAGCTTGGCGACGAGCACCAGCCCCGGGATGATCACGATCGCACCGCCCACGCCGAACAGGCCCGACACCACACCGGCCATGAGACCGATCATCGCCACGAGGGCCCACGTCATCGCCCGCCTCCTGGTTCAGGTTGTCCCCATCCCCCTCCGCCTGGTGTCTCGATGCGCACCACGTCGCCAGCCGCGAGTCGCGTGCTCAGCTTGGGCGGGAGGGGGGCCCCGTTCACAAGCGTGCGCCCGGGGGCGCCCCCGGCGCCACCGCCGACTCCGGACGGGGCGTGGCGCCGCCGTTCCGAAAGAAAGCTCGCGTCCATCGGCGCGAGCGCTTCGAATTCCCGCACCACCCCGTCGCCCCCCCTCCACTTCCCCGCCCCGCCGCTGCCCTGTCGCAAGCTGTAAGTCTTAAGCCGCAAGGGATACTCCATCTCGAGTACCTCGATGGGCGTATTGCGCGTATTCGACATCCCGACGTGCACGCCCGATGGGCCGTGGGCTCGGTGGCTCGCCCCCTGGCCACCCCCGATCGTCTCATAGTAGGTCCAGCCGGTTTCGAGCCCCGAGTCCCGAACCCCGAGTCCCCCGAAGGTCACGTTGTTCATGGTGCCCTGCCCCTGCGCCGGCACGGGAAGGCCGCCGTTCGCGAGCGCGAGAAACACCGTGTCGGCGATGCGCTGCGACGTTTCCACGTTCCCGGCGGCCACGGCACTGGGGAAGCGGGCATGCACGAGGCAGCCCTCGGGCGCCGTGACCCGCACGACCCGGGTCACGCCGCCGTTCGTCGGCACGTCTTCGGGCAACAGGGTGCGCACCACGAACAGCACCGCCGAGCGCGCTACGGCGAGCGGGCAGTTGACGTTGCCGCGCGCGGCGGGTGCGGTGCCGGTGAAATCCGCGTGGAACGCGCCGTCCCGGATATCCACGCGGACGTGAATCGCCAAGTCTCGGTCGTCGACGCCGTCGCCTTCCAGCCAGTCGGTCGCGGTGAGCCCGGTCGCCTCGAGGCGGGCCAGGGCCTCGCGTGCCCGCCGCTCGGCGTACGCCTGGAGGTCGCGGGCGGCGTCGCACAGCGCGGCCCAGCCGTGGCGCGCCGCGAGCGCCCGCAGGCCGTCGGCGCCGCGCTCCACGGCGGCGCGCTGGGCCGCGAGATCGGCGCGGCGCGCCTCCGGGCTGCGCACGTTGGCGAGCAGGAAGCGCTCCACCTCCGGCGTGAGCCGCAACGGCGGCACCACCACGCCTTCCGCAAAGAGCTCGCGCGCGCCCGCGGGCATGCTCCCCGCCTGCATGCCGCCTACGTCGGAATGGTGCGCTCGCACCACGCCGTAGCCACCCACCGCCCCGTCCACCTCCACGGCTCCGACGAGCGTGATGTCCGGGAGGTGCGATCCGCCCGCGTAGGGGTCGTTCAAGATGAAGACGTCGCCCGGCGCTGGGGCCAGTACCCGTACGGCGGCGACGGACTCGTGCAGGGCGCCCAGATGCACGGGAATGTGGGCCGCCTGGGCGATCATCGCGCCGGCGGCGTCGAACAGGGCCGCCGAGCAGTCGCGTCGTTCACGAATATTGGGCGAGACCGCCGAGTGAATCAGCACCAGCCCCATCTCTTCCGCGATGGAGGCGAAGGCGTGCCCCATCACCTCGAGGCCCACCGCATCGAGGCTCATGTACGCGCCAGCAACACCGCGCCCGAGGGGTGCACGGTGCCACACCAGCCGGGTTCCACGAGGGCGGTCGCGTCGCCGCCGGCCAGGATCGCCGGACCCTGAAGCGTGACTCCTCGGGCGAGCTGGTCGAGCGCCCAGACCGACCCCGTGACCCGCTTCCCGCGCACCACGAGGCTGCGCTGTCCGATCGGGCGCCGCTCGCTGCGCTTTTCGCCCGCGAAGCGCGGCAGCGGTCCCTCGCGCAGCACCACGACGCGCAGGTTCACGATCTCGACCGCGAGGCCGCCGCCCGCGTGTCCGAAGCGCTCGCGGTGCGCCGTCAGGAAGGCGGTGCGAATCCGCTCCGGGGCGTCCCCCTCGACCGGGACCGTCACCTCGTAGCCCTGCCCCGCGAAGCGACAGTCGGCGTACTTGAGCAGCGCGCCCCCCGGGATCTGGCGCGCGCCCTCCGCGACCAGCGGCGCGAAGGCTTGGGCCAGCGCCCGCGGCTCGAGGCCGTCCACGGAACGGTGAAACGATGCGAGCACATCAGCCCGCTCGGGCGCGGACGCGAGCCCCAGCGCGGATAGCGCTCCGGGATGCGGCGGGACGACGATCGTGCCCATCCCTAGCGCATCGGCCAGCTGGCAGCCGAACAGGGCGCCCGCGCCCCCGAACGGCAGCAGCGTCATGCGGCGCGGGTCGAGGCCACGCGCGACGCTCACCCGCTTCAGGGCGCGCGCCATCACGGCGCACGCCACCGCGACGACTCCCGCGGCGATCTGCGCCGAATCGCTCCCGACAGCGGGGCCGAGCCGGCGCAGGGCCCGCTCCGCCGCCTGAGGGTCGAGCCGCACGTCGTCGGCGAGGGGGCTGGCGGCGTCGAGCCACCCCAGCGCCACACAGGCATCGGTCACCGTGGGTCGCTCGCCGCCGCGCCCGTAGCAGGCCGGCCCCGGCATCGCTCCGGCGCTCTCCGGCCCGACCCGCAGGGCGCCGCCTTCGTCCAGGCGCGCGATGCTGCCGCCGCCGGCGCTCACGGTCTCGATCAGCACCGCGGGCAAGGCGAGCGGGACGCCGCCGACGCTGCCCGCGCCGTCGGCGAGCGGAGCACCCCGGACCACGAGGCTCGCGTCGGCGCTCGTGCCGCCCATATCCAGCGTGAGCAGATCGGCGAGGCCCACAGCGGCGCCGACCAGACGGGCTCCGACCACACCACCCGCGGGGCCCGAGAGCGCGAGCGATGCCGCATGCGCGGCGGCGGCCGCGGGCGCGCGCGTGCCGCCGCTCGACGTCATCACCCGCAGCGCGCCGATCCCGCGCTCGCGCAGGCCGCCGTCGAGTCGCTCGATGTAGCTCGAGACCCTGGGACGGAGGTACGCCTCAACGGTGGTCGTGCTGGTGCGCTCGAACTCACGAAACAGGGGGAGCACCTCGTGGCTCGCCGCGACGCTCACGCGCGGGAGCGCGTCGCGCAGGGCGGCAGCGAGCAGCCGCTCGTGCGTCGCGTCGCGAAACGCGAACAGCAGCGCGATGGCGACGGCTTCCGGCGCGAGCGCCCGCACCGCGACGACCACGCGCGCCACTTCCCCCTCGGTGAGCGGCTCGAGCACCTCGGCGGGGCCCATGCGCTCCGCCACCCCCACCACGTCTCCCCGCGCCACGAGTGGCGGCGGGTGGTCACGCGCCAGGTCGTAGAGCGCGGCACGGTCCTGGCGTCGCAACCACAAGAGGTCCTCGAATCCGCGGGTCGTGACGAGCACGACGCGGGCGCCGCGGCGTTCGAGCAGCGCGTTGGTCGCGATCGTGGTGCCGTGCACCAGGAGCTCGATGGCCAGTGGGCGAGGGGCTCCCGCGACGGCGGGCGCCCGCTGGGCTGCCGGAGCGGGAGCCCCTCGGCCACCGGCCAAGGCGTCCAGCGCCCGAAACATCCCGACCGCGGGGTCGTCCGGCGTGGTGGCGACCTTGCGAACCTCGATCGCGCCGTCGGGCGTGAGCGCGACCAGGTCGGTGAAGGTGCCGCCGACGTCGACCCCCACCCGCATCACCGCAGCCCCGCCCGATTGCGGATTGCGGATTTCGGATTGCGGATTGGAGCGACCGCCTTCGTCGCGCTGGACGACCTCTCATTGCAAATCCGCAATCCGCAATCCACAATCCGCAATTTCATGACAGGCGCCCCGAGCGCCACTTGTCCGCCACGAGCGCTCCGGCGAACCCCAACGTCGCCAGCACCGCCAGTGTCCCCACCCAATCTCCCAGTCGCACGTACGGCGGGATGACGCCGCTGGTACGCAGGCGCCCGGCCACCACCGTGTCTACCTCGAGCTCGGTAGCCGAAGAGGTGCGGCCCAGCGGATCCACGAACTCGGAGATGCCGTCATTGGCGGCGCGCGCGATGCCCGCACGCGTCTCGATGGCCCGCATGACGAGGTGAGTCGCATGTTGGTAGGGCCCGGCCGTACGGCCGTACCAGGCGTCGTTGGTGATGTTCACGAGAAAGTCGGCCCCCGCCGCGCGATAGCGGCGCGCCAGATCTTCGAACGCGGACTCGTAGCAGATGACCACTCCGAAGCGTCCCAAGGAACTGGGGTAGAGCGGCAAGGTGGACCCCGGCGAGAACCCGCCGGACCAGTTTCCCAGACCGGGGACGCTGCGAAACAGGCGCACCGGGACGAATGGGACCCGCTCGACCACGGGCACGAGATAGTGCTTGCCGTACACGGGATACGCCCGCCACTGGCCGGTCGAATCGTAGAAAAAGGCGGCGTTGTAGTAGGCGTCCCGCGTCACCGCATGCAGACCTCCCGTGAGGATCGGCGTGTGCCGCTCGCGCGCCAGTGCAGCGATCTGTGCGTCCCACGTCGGCGTCTCCGCCAGCCAGCCGGGCACGGCGGCCTCGGGCCACACGAGGAGGTCGAGCCGGCCGCCGGACTCGAGCTGGCGCGACAGGTCCACCAGCTTTGCCACGACGCTGTCGGCGTGCGCAGGATCCCATTTTTCGTGGAAGCCCTCGTTCGGCTGCACCAGGCCGACCGTGCCCAGCTCGCGCAGCGGCAGCGTGCGCATGCGCCAGGTGCCATACACCCAGGCCGCGAGGACCGTCCCGAGCACCGCAATCACCGGTCGCCACCGAATACCCGTCCCCCGTCCCCCGTCCCCCGTCCGGAGGAAGGCCTCTACCAGCATCACATTGCACCACACCAGCCACAGCGTCACGCCGCGCGCGCCGGCGAGGTCCGCCCATTGCACGAGGACCGGCGCGTCGCCGAGCGAGCTGCCGAGCCCGAGCCACGGAAAGCGGATGTCCCCCTGGTGCCCGATCGCCCATTCCACGGCCGTCCAGGCGAGGGGGAACACCAGCGCGAGCGGGACCGCCGGGAGGCGCCGGCGCACCCGCAGCACGAACCAGAACAGCAGGCCGTGCCACAGCCCGAAGATGGCGATGGTGGCGAGGTAGCCGAGGGCGGACAACGGCGTGAAGTGCCACAGCGCGACCACCAGCCAATACAAGACCGCGCCCTGCGTCACAAACCCGTAGGCGAATCCCCAGCGCAACGCGTCGCGCGGATGACACTCCTGCTCCAGCCGGCGCAGCAGGACGACCGCCGGCGCGACGGCGACGAAGCTCAGCAGGGGAAGTCGAAAGGGAGGGTAGCTGGCGACCAGGAGGGCGGCGCCGATCGCGACCAGCGCCACGGACCGCCGGCTCGCCGGGGGAAGGGTCACAGCAGCACGTCGCGTCTTTCGTCGGCAGACCGATAGACCGCCTCGAGCACGCGGTGCAGGGCCAGCTGGTCGCGCGGCGGGGGCGCGTTCACGTCACCCTTGATGACCGCCAGGAAATACGTCCATTCGGCGCGGTAGGATTGCGCGAACGCCGTCTCCCGCCCGCTCGCGCCGGTCGGCGTCACGTCGCTCACGTTGCCGTGGATCTCCTTGAAGATGCGCAACGGCTGGACGCTGGCCGACCCCTTCGTCCCCACCAGGTCGAACCAGAAGCGCTCGGCCTCACCCATGTGGCGCCAGCTCACGTCGATCGACAGCGACACGCCGTTTTCACACACGACGAGCGCCGTCGCCATGTCCTCCACGCCGTCCTTCGATGGTCCGATGGTGTGCGCGGCGACGCGCTTGGCGGCGGGCCAGCCCGCGAGCCACAGGCCCAGGTCGAGCAGCTGGAGCCCGAGGTCGAGAAACGCGCCGCCCCCCGCTTCCTGGCGCCGCAGCCGCCAGCCGATGAGCTGGCGGCTCGGCTGGAAGGTGTACCAGCCACCACGGATCGCCTGCAGCTGGCCGATGTCGCCACCGGCCAGGAAGCCTCGCACCGCCTGGACGTCCGACCGGAAGCGATGGTTCATGCCCACCATGACCCGCTTGCCGTATTTCTCGCTCGCCTGGAGCACCCGCTCCACCCCGGCGACGGTGAGGGCGAGCGGGCGCTCGCACAGCACATGCACGCCCGCCGCGAGCGCCGAGACGACATGGATCTCGTGCAGGTGGTTGGGCGTGCAGATCGCCACCGCGTCCGCGCGGGCG
>Ga0209059_1001729_pt1 | contig 9990 bp, 11 predicted proteins | sample GraSoiAngelo_151_FD_186165 | JGI IMG/M metagenome (GOLD analysis project Ga0209059, IMG submission 186165) | Grasslands soil microbial communities from the Angelo Coastal Reserve, California, USA - 14_1009_12_20cm (SPAdes) (version 2) | ecosystem: Environmental > Terrestrial > Soil > Grasslands ...
AGACAAGCGCACGTGCGTTTGATCGCCGAACTGGATGCAGACATCCTCCTGGCGACGAAGAGGGAATTTTTGTGCTGAAATACTCGTGGGTGCGCAATCGCCGCAAGGCCGAACGCTGATCGAGTTCTAAAAACAGGCAGCTTTTCATCCGCGGCCTAACGCGACACCTGGGACTCGCTCAAGTTCCAAAAACCTCAAATCAGGATCGGGGGCATGCATTTGCCAACAACGCCTTTGGTAGTCGCTTTTCTAGTGTGGAGTGTGGACTGCGGATTGAGAGTTTTTGAAAGAAAAATGCGCGACTAGCGCAGCGCAGATAATCCCGAGGACTGCCGCGCAAACAACGTCCGAAAGGTAATGCGCACCAAGGTACATTCGCGAGAGCCCGATCAGAATCGGGATCGGGAGACAGGCGAGCCCGATGCGAGGGCGTGCGAAAATCAAAACGCCAAAAAACGCGGTTGAGGCGCCGACGTGACCGGAGGGAAATGCGTTGTATTTGGCGCTGAACCTGTTCCTAACTTGTTCCGTTCTTATAGACGGACGGGCGCGACCTGTTGCGATTTGAATGCCGCGCCCGATTACGCCGGCAATCGCGAGCGCCATTAACATCGACAAAAAAATTCGCATCCATTTTTTGCCCTGGCGCTGCCAGGCGATTCCTAAAAGGAGCAATCCAAGGGCAAGATGTAAGGGCCAATCACCATACAAGCTCACGTTGCGCATGAAATTGCGCATCATGGGGTTTTGATGTTGCGCCATGAAATCGCGTACCGCCTCGTCGAAATAGAATGCTGTTGCGATCGCTATCGCCGCAATGACGATGCCGATCAGCCAATAAAAAAAGCCGGCGCGCTTCACAAATAAGTTCCCGTGAGTTTTAGCGGGCGCTATTTTGAGCGCGCTCTTGAAATCCGCAATACGCAATTCCGTCTTTCTGTTCTTCGGCTTGGTCCTTTTTCATCTGGCCGGCACGTGGAGCCTGCCGCTGATCGATCGTGACGAACCGCGATTCGCAGAGGCATCGCGAGAAATGATCCAGCGCGCTGATTACGTCGTTCCTTACTTCAATAATCAGCTACGACTGGACAAACCTCCCCTCGCCTATTGGGCGCAGGTAGCGAGCTATCGCATCTTTGGTGAGAACGATTTCAGCGCGCGCTTTCCATCCGCGATCGCGGCAGCGCTGATCGCTCTCGTGATTTTTGCCTGGAGCCGCCGCAACGGCGCGACCTCGGTTAGTTGGTGGGCCGCGATTATTTTCACACTTTCGCTACAGACTTTTGTTCATGCAAAAGCCGCAGTCGCTGACATGTGGCTCGTCCTGTTTATGACGTTGGCGCACTGGAGTGGCTATGAGCTCATTTGCAGGAAGCAAACATCCAACGCCCAACGCCCAACGCCCAACATCCAACGGAGATGGTCGTGGATATTCTATCTCTCGCTAGCGTTTGGTTTTCTGGCGAAGGGACCGATTGCATGGTTACCGCTGCTCACTGTTGGAGCGACAATTATCCTTGCGCGAGATTGGGAGTTGGCTCGGCCTCTCAAATTGCTGCGTGGAATCTTGTTGATGCTCGCCGTTGTCGCGCTCTGGGGAATTCCCGCGCTGGTTCAAACTCACGGCCAATTCTTGGCGATTGGAATCGGGCGACATGTCATTAGTCGGTCCCTTGCGACGATGGAAGGTCACGGGGCAAGTTCGTTTGGGATGTATCTGGTGCTCCTACCGTTCTATTTTGTAACAATCTTCGTCAGTTTCTTTCCCTGGTCGATCAAGTTGCCGTGGTTGGTCCGGCAATTGTGGAGACAAAAAAAGGCCGGGAACGCCGATCCCGGCTACAGCCAAAATCAGCTCGATAATTATCTCCTCACGGGCATCGCAATCATTTTTGTGATCTTCACACTGGTTGCAACGAAGTTGCCCCATTACACGTTGCCGGCCTTTCCGCTGCTCGCTCTCCTGCTTGCGCGGCATTGGCAACGGGCAACCGCGAACACAAATCACGGCTCCTTGTTTCGAACAGTCGCTATCGCTACTGCCTGTGTATGGATTGCAATTGCGTTAATCATTCCGCCGTTGGTCGCACGGTTTTTTCCCGCCTATCAGCTTTTCCGGGAATCGCGTCCACATTTGCAGCCGAACATGCAATTTGCGTCCGTCGAATTCGAGGAGCCGAGCGTAGTCTGGTATTTTCGCAGTCGCGTTCAAAGCTTTCTCACACGGCTAAACAAAAAGAACGTAGTCGACTTCATGTCCGGGCCAGGCCCTCGTTTTGTGATTGTACCGACTTCACTTGCCCAGGCGCTTTTTCCAAATCGTCCCCAAACGTGGACATCTTTTTCCGCGCGTGGCCTCAACATCGCGAAGGGGAAACGGGTTGATCTCACGCTCGTGCTAAAGCCGGAGTGATTCGTTGAAGTGATGAAGCGTTGAAGCGGTTTCCTTCGTCTGTCATGTTGAGCAACGTGAAGCATCTCTGGCTATTGGCTTGCGGCATATGAGGCTCCAGAAATAATCAGAGATTCTTCGCTTCGCTCAGAATGACAAACAACACATTCCCCCGCTTTAACGCTCCAATCTTTTTAACGAATCCATGATCACTTTTCTCTACGGTAAACTGGTGAGCGCTTTGCCTACGCACGCAATCGTCGATGTCGGCGGCGTTGGTTACGAAGTTTTCATCCCGCTCTCCAGCTACGATAGGCTTCCGGAACCAGGCCAGCCCATTCGTATTCTCACGCACCTGGCTGTCCGCGAAGATGCGCATGTGCTTTACGGATTCATGACGCCCGCTGAGCGTGACCTTTTCCGATTACTCGTAAACAACGTAAGCGGCATCGGACCGAAGCTGGCGCTCGCAGTGCTTAGTGGAATGAGCGTGACCAATTTTAAGGCCGCCGTCGTAAACTCCGATGTCGCGGCAATTTCAAAAATCAGCGGGCTCGGAAAAAAAACGGCTGAGCGAATCGTTTTGGAATTAAAGGACAAGCTGGGAGTGGCGGCGGCCTGGGAAGCAGCTAGTGCCGCACACGCGCCTACTCCGGAAGCGGAGCAGGCCAACGAGGCCGTGCTCGCGTTGATCGCGCTTGGTTATAAACAGATCGATGCTCACAAAGCCGTGCGCGACCTCCAGGAGAAAGGCGAAGCGAAACCAGCGGAAGAACTGGTGAAGCTCGCGCTGAAGAAAATGGCGGCCGGAAGATGATCGACGGTTGAGAGTTGAGTAGTGAGAGTTGAGAGTTGCGCAACTCGATGCTCACACAATCCGACAGATTGCAAACCATTCGCGCTGCCTTCCCGAGGGAAGGCCTTTTCGCGGAAAAGGCCTGGTTGCTCTCGCCTGATGCGTTTCCGGTGGAGAAAAAATTTGTCGCTGAATTGGAACAACTCGGACATCGCCTGTTCGTTTTTCAGCGGGCCTGTAATCAGCTCTATCAGCTGAGCATCAAGGGCAAGCAGCCTGCGTGGATAGCGCGTTATCTCGATGCCGGTAAACCCAAAGAGCTGATTGAGTTTTCGAGGCGCAAAGAAATTCGGGACGATTTACCGCGGGTGATTCGTCCCGATCTAATTCTGACGGAAAAGGGCTATATCATTGCCGAAATCGATTCTGTGCCAGGCGGAATCGGTCTGACCGGCTGGCTCAACCAGACCTATTCAACTTTCGACAGCCAGATCATCGGCGGCGCAGACGGAATGCTGGAGGGTTTTCGCACTGTGCTGCCAAACGGAGGTGACATCGTTATCTCGCAAGAGGCCGCGACTTACCGGCCGGAAATGGAATGGATCGCCGCGCGATTGAATCAAAAGATACTCGATACTGGAAGCTCGATCCTAGATGAAGAGCGGGTATCCTCGGAAAATCCAGCATCCGGGATCAAGCATCCAGAATCAGCACCGTCATGGCGCGTTGTTGCAGCTGAGAACTACGAACCGCAGGACGGACGCGCCGTGTATAGGTTCTTCGAATTATTCGATCTGCCAAACATTCCCGGGATCGAGAACACTTTACGAGCGAATGCTGAAAGTCGCATCAGCATAACCCCACCGATCAAACCCTATCTCGAAGAGAAAATGTGGTTCGCGCTTTTTTGGATGCAGCCGCTGCGTGAATTTTGGCGACGCGAATTAGGCGAGAAATATTTCAGTAAGCTACAGGAAGTGATCCCCTACTCGTGGCTGCTCGATCCAACGCCCTTGCCACAACATGCAGTCATACCACGCCTGGAGATTCATGACTGGCGCGAGGCAGCGAAATTCAGCCAGAAAGATCGCGATCTTCTTTTGAAAGTGAGCGGCTTCTCACCGCTTGGCTGGGGCAGCCGCGGCATCACGCTTGGCGCCGATCTGCCGCATGCGGAATGGGAAAAGCGAATCAACCATGCACTCGAGACATTCGATTCGTCACCTACGATCATGCAACGCTTTCAGAAAGGCAGTCTGTTCGATCATCAGTATTGGGATCCGGATTCTAATGAGTTAAAGACAATGAAGGGCCGAGTGCGCCTTTGCCCCTATTTCTTTGTGGAACCGAATCGTGTAACATTGCGAGGGGCGCTGGCGACAATCGCTCCGGCCGACAAAAAGTTTGTGCACGGCATGAGTGACGCGATTCTGGTTCCGTCGAAGATGCAGTGATGTCCAACACTGCGAATTTAAAGCGTGCAAACCCGCTGGCCTTGCCTCAAAAACGCCGCATGAACATCACCAAAAACCTCGGAATGCTCCTCCTCTCGATCTACCTAATTCTTGCTGGAATCACTCTGCTATTCCACATCACGATTCCGACAATCATTATGGGAATTCTGGCGCTGGCAGCTGGCATTTTGATTCTCATTGGCAAATAGTAACACCTCTCTTGGTCCTGATCTTCACGGTTACCCTTCAAGAGCGACGAATAGTCTAAGTCCGAACTTTTCGGAGTGGAGATGGCCGATGTTATTGTGAAACGGGAATCCGTTTGTGGTGTTGAAACCACGCCAGCTGTTCGCGAAAAACCCTTGCGTCTTCGGGCGAAATTCCTTTTACAGCTAACGCTTGAGCTGCATACCGGACAGCGGAATCAAAGTCTCCAGTCTCGGCGTAAGCGGCGGCAAGCGTATCGATCATGTCCTCGTCTTTCCACTGCATGATGCTGCAAGCGGCCTTCGCATCCTTGACTGCTTGTTGCCCATTACGAAATGACGAGTCCGGGCAAGTCGCCTGAAACCACGCCCGGTCGCTCAGCGCCCTGGCCAATGTAACAGGCCGAGGGTGGAGGGAGATCAGATAATTAAGCTCTTTCAATGCTTCCGCATATTTCCCAAGGCGCACCTTGACACTGGCGCGCAACAGGGACGCCTCGACGCAGCCTGGATATTGTCGGAGCGCTTCGTTGCAGTCCTGAATGGCGAGTTCGTATTTGCCCTCTTTTCTAAAAATCTGGGCGCGAATGTAGAGCGCTGGCCACAATTTGGGATCGATTCGAAGCGCTACATCAACATTGCGCTTTGCACCGGCAACATCCCCATTTCTTAGCTGATCGCTTGCATCGCTACATAGTTTCATCACCGCCCGCTGGTGAGCAGGGGTGTTAACGATGATGGGTACGCTTCCGTGAACAGCCGTCATGCTCGCGATAACTGCAATGAGGAGCACAATTATTCTTATGGACATAATTTCGTCTGGTTGTCGACGCGATTTGTAATAGAAAACGCGGCCGTCTGGCAAGCAAAGATCGTCCACTTTCAGTGCAATGCTATTTGCCTATAAGTCATCTCACACATAAAACTCATCCCGTTGCTTACGGGCCGAGGGCGGTCCGGCTCCATCACATACACCGACGATCAACGTTGGAGATGGCCTGCCCTCAGGCCGTTTCCGTGATTTATAAGATGGCGTCCAACTTGTTTTGAGATATGAAACGCTTTGACGACAGATCCCGCTCAATGGTGCCAACAGCGGCCAACGCGAAGGAGTTATCGGCAGTCACACTGCGCAAAATTACCTGGCGTCTAATTCCGTTCCTTTTCTTGCTTTACACTATAGCTTGGCTTGACCGAGTGAACGTCGGCTTCGCGGCGTTGGAGATGAACGCCGATCTCGGGTTCAGTTCAGTGACCTTTGGTTTCGGCTCGGGTATCTTCTTTCTTGGTTATTGCCTGTTTGAGATACCAAGCAATATCATCCTTGAACGAGTTGGAGCCCGGCTTTGGATCTCGCGAATCATGGTAACGTGGGGCCTGATCTCCGCCAGCCTGATGTTTGTGCGGACTCCCGCAGTTTTCTACCTGCTGCGATTTCTTCTTGGAGTAGCTGAAGCCGGATTCTTTCCCGGAGTGATTTACTACTTGAGCCTGTGGTATCCTACAGCGCATCGCGCGCGAGCGATTGCGGCTTTCATGACTGCGGTGCCCGTGACGGGGTTAATAGGAGGTCCTTTATCGGGAGCCCTGCTGGAGTTAGATGGTCTTCATGGGTTAGCGGGCTGGCAATGGTTATTCCTAGTGGAAGGGTTGCCCGCGGTGATCCTGGGTACCAGCGTCCTTTTCTATCTGAAGGATCGTCCCGAAACAACGAGCTGGCTAGCTCCGCCAGAACGCGACTGGCTGGTAGAAACACTTGCAGCCGAGCAAAGAGCTTGTCTGCCAAGACCAGACATCCGTATGGCTCTGATCGATGCCACTGTTTGGAAGTTAGGGGTCATCTTCCTTCTGGTCGCAGCCGGATTCTATGGTTACTCCTTCTGGGCGCCACTTGTTATCAAGTCGCTTACCGGCCTTGGTAACTTCAAGGTAGGTCTGGTAATTGCTGCAATTAGCGCGGTAACGATTTTAGCAATGCTTCTGAATAGTTATCACTCGGATCGCACGGGCGAACGAGCGCTACACATAGCTGTGCCGCTGTCACTAATGGCTGTCGGTTTCGCTGGATGTGCTCTGATGCGCCAGCCAGTGTTAGCCATCGTTGCCCTGGCGCTTGTTCCGTTGGGACACTGCGCCAGTTATGGGCCGTTTTGGTCCATGCCTACCCAGTTTTTCACTGGACCCGCAGCTGCCGCCGGAATAGCTCTCGTGACGACGATCGCGAACCTCGGCAGCTTCGCAGGCCCGGCGATTATCGGCGCATTGAAGGCGCGGACTGGGACACACGTCGAATCGTTCCTGCTTCTCGGCGGAATGGCACTCGTCGCGGCGCTGCTTGCGTTAAGAATAGGTCCGTCGCCGACGCGGAGTAGCGAGCAACCAGCACCAATCGTTTGATAGCACACACGCAACCGGATCTGCGCATTTAGCTCATCCGGTTACGGAGGCAGCCGCGAATTCTTTTTATGCGGATTCAGTTCGCTCCCGTGGTATTTCTTATTAGCGCCGCGATCGCATCTGCGGTGGAGCTACAAAAGGTAGCAAATTTTCCCGAGCAACAAATTACAGGCGTAGGTGTCTCGACAAAGTCCGGCCGCATCTTCGTGAATTTCCCCTATTGGTCGGATGATCACTCCATTTCGGTGGCAGAAATTGTGAACGGCCAGCCCAAGGCATTTCCCAACGACGAATGGAACACGCCTGGCCCTGCGGGTTCACATTTTGTCTGTGTTCAAAGCGTGATAGTCGATGATCAGGACAATTTGTGGGTCCTCGATCCGGCAGCACCAAAAATGCAGGAGATCGTCAAAGGCGGACCAAAGCTGGTGAAGATTGATCTCGCTACGAACCAGGTCGTGCAAACAATCCCGTTCGGTGAAGATGTGGCGCCGAAGAAAAGTTATCTTAACGATGTTCGCATCGATACGCGCACCAACACTGCGTTCATCACGGAATCCGCCAATGGCGCAATCATCGTTGTCGATCTTAAAAGTGGCAAAGCGCGACGACTTCTCGATGACCATCCATCCACTCAGCCCGAAAAAGACGTCAAGCTCGTAGTGGATGGTAAAGCGTTGATCGACCAGCAAAAGAAAATGCCGCCGCAGATCGCGTCCGATGGCATCGCACTCGATACGAAGAACGGCTATCTCTATTATCACGCGCTCACCGGTCACTCACTTTACCGGATCAAGACAAGTTCCCTCACAGATGAAACGCTCGGGAAACGCGAGCTGGAATCGAAAGTGGAAAACGTCGGGCAGACGCCAGCACCCGATGGGATGCTCGAAGGCGCGGATGGCAGCGTTTATCTTACCGATCTCGAAAGCAGCGCAGTCGTGCGTTGGGACCCTGCGAGCAAGCGCGTGATTCGAATCATCGCGGACAAGCGTTTGCTTTGGCCGGACACGTTGAGCTGGGCACCGAACGGCGAAATTTACGTGACTGCGTCGCAGATCGAAAACATGCCGCGCTTCAATAACGGCAAGTCCACGCGCACCGATCCGTACAAGCTTTGGAAGATCACCGGCATTAATCCCGAATAATCAGGGACAGAATTAGACCTGTATAGTCGCCACTCGACAGGCGCCAGCGCAAATCATGACGCGCGATCTTGAATCGTTAACCGATCTATTTTTTGGAAGAACAATCCACGTTAGAAAGGAACGAGCACCGTGAATCAAACCAGGAAAAATAATGAAGAAGGCAATGTGGCGTCTCGCTTGTCGGGCAAGGTCGCTTTGGTCACAGGTGGCAGTCGTGGCATCGGCGCGGGCATAGTTAAGCGGCTTACTCGTGAAAAAGCCGATGTCGCGTTCACGTTTCTCAACGAACAAGAGGCCGCGGATTCGATCGTCAAGGAAGCAAGCGCTGACGGCAACCGGGTTATTGCCATCCAGGCCGACAGCGGCAACGAACACGAGCTTGTGAAAGCGGTTGAGAAGGTCGCGAAAGAATTTGGTCATATCGACATCCTCGTGAGCAGTGCAGGGGCATTTCTTTTTAAACCTGTCGATGAAGTTTCGGATGAGGAGTTCGATCATATGGTGGCCGTGGATTTGAAAGCCGCATTCATCGCATCGCGCTCGGCGCTCAAACACATGGGTGAAGGTGGACGAATTGTTTTTGTGAGCAGCAACATCGCCGACTTCGCTGCATTGGCGACGACAAGCATCTACAGCATGGTCAAAGCTGGCCTCGACGGTCTCGCGAAGGGAATGGCCCGCGATCTTGGTCCGCGGGGAATCACAGTAAACACCGTCCACCCAGGTCCGATCAAAACCGATGGGAACCCAGAAGACAGTCCCTATGCCAAGGATCTTCGGTCATTCATGGTGACGCCTCAGTTCGGCGAACCGGCGGATGTTGCTGCGATGGTTGCTTTTCTTGTTAGTCCCGAAGCGAAGTTCGCAACCGGAGCTGCATTTATCATCGATCACGGCTTCACCGCATAATACTGAGGGTGCATGTTATCGCGTCAAGGTCATCGGCTCCTTCAGCTTGGTGTTGCGCTTTTTTTGGTTAGTTCTTTCGAAGGATTTGTGATTTCTGGCTTTGCGGCGCCGCGTCTGGGGCTTTCAGCATACTCGTTGATGGCACTGTTAGGCGTTTTGTTCATAGCCATGGGATTGTTATGGCCAAAGCTTCATCTTATAATCGCAGCCTCGCGGCTCGCCTCTGGCTATTGATCTATTCGGGCTTCGCAATCGTCGCCGCCTTTTTACTGGGCGCAATCTGGGGAGCAGGTAACTCCACAATGCCATTAGCGGCGGGAAGTGCCCATGGAAGCAATTTTCAGGAAGCCATCCTCAAGATTGTGGCGTACTCATCCGCACCGACCGGTATTGTTTCTTTCGCGCTTATTCTTTGGGGCCTTCGTATCGGTGACGCAGAATCGCAGCACAACTAGATTGAATTGTAGCGCTATTATCTCGCGCGGTCGCCGGACAGGGCGTCGCGCGCGGCGCGGATACGCTCAAGCTCGACTCGTGCGATTTGTTCCTCAGCGCGTTGCTCCATTTCTACAAAATCGATATTGGCTTTCCTCGGTAAATCAGACGCAGCCAAGGCGCGCCAGAGAAGCTTCTTGCCAGTAATTCCCATCACCATTGTTTCGAGTGCGAGCACGAGACCCAATCCCCC